>Ga0137373_10007219_pt1 | contig 11820 bp, 12 predicted proteins | sample SagtaG_5_FD_104912 | JGI IMG/M metagenome (GOLD analysis project Ga0137373, IMG submission 104912) | Vadose zone soil microbial communities from Sagehorn Ranch, Mendocino, California, USA - Sage1_R_80_16 metaG | ecosystem: Environmental > Terrestrial > Soil > Vadose zone | place: USA...
GACCAGCTCGGCCACCGGATGTCCGAACGCGTACCTGGTCTTGATCCTCCCGGTGAGAGTGTCGATGCCTGTGACGGTTCCGTCGTCGGGATTAGCCACTCATAGGACGTCGTCCCTGTACGAAAGGAAGGCGGACCCGATGCCCGTCGGGTATGTGGCCGCGATGTGGCCGGCGCGATCCACCTTGTACGTGGCACCCTTCGAGCCGTCGTCGGTCCACCCGAAGCCACCGCCCGCCACCACGCATCCGCCGTTCCCCCCTCCACAGTTGTTCTGGATGCCATTCACCACGCTCAGCACGTTCGTCTCTCCGTCGATGCGGGCGATGCCGCGTTCGTCGGCCATCCACAATGAACCGTCGCCATAGGCGAGGTTCAGGTAGGGGGTGACGTCGTTCCAGACGTGCTCCGATGTTCCGGCGACGGGGTTCAACCGAAGGACCTGCCCACGACCCACATCCCTACTCACCCATACCGAGCCGCCGCCCACGGCCACCCCTTCTGCGAGCCCGGACCCCTGCCCAACATCGTCGAGCTTGAACCGGTCGACCTCTCGGCCCAGGGCGATGTCCATTTTCACGAGATCGTCCCCCGAGTTGACCCACAGCGCGTTGCCCTGGACGGTATAAGGGGTGACGGTGGCGAAGTCCCTGTGGACATTCGGATCGCGCGCCGGCGGACTGATCTGCTTCAGGATGGCCCCGCTGCTCGGGTCGATCTCGACGTACGCGCTCGGGGACCAATTGTTCACCCAGAAGTGCCCGCTCGCGAAGACCGGGTAGGCGGTCACGGCCAGCTCGGCAGGCCTAATGGACCTCACCTCCTTGCCTGTTTTGAGGTCGATCAGGACCGTGCCGGGGGGGAACCCGACGCTGGGCGCTCCTCCCCCTCCGACCACATGTGGGATCAGGATGGCGAGGAGCGCCAGGGCAACGGCCCCCGACACCCCCATCAGCAGACGGCCACGTCCCAGCAGGAGCCTGCGGCGATGCGGTTTGCCCTCGACTGCAGCGAGGCTGGTCGAGTGGGCATCCATCGGTGGCGTCGAGCCCAGCGCTGACACCGCCGTGTCCATCAGCGTGTTGCTGGGCTGGGCCGCGGCCGACGTCACGACCCCACGCCGGGAGGGCATTATGGCCAGTTCCAGGGACGGATCCTGCTGGAGGATCCGTCGGTGGAGTTCTTGGAGCGCTTGTCCTGGATCGACGCCGAGCTCATCAGACAGGGTTCGCCGAGCCCGGTCGAACGCCATGAGCGCGTCGCCTTGCCGGCCCGCCCGGTACAGAGCCAGCATCAGGTCTCCCCACAGGACCTCCCGGAAGGGGAATCGAGCCACGAGTGCCTCGAGCTCGGCGATGACCTCGGTGTGACGTCCGGTCGCCAGGTCTGCCTCCAGGCGAAGCTCCAACGCGCCCAACCGGAGCTCTTCCAGGTGTCCGATCTCACCCGGAGCGAAAGGGACGTGGGTCAGGCCCTGGAGCGGCGTTCCGGTGAACGTTGATAGGGCCTCGATCAGGCATCCCCGTGCAGCGGTGACATCCCCAGCGGCTCGGAGAGACCGGGCGCGCAGGAGCAGCGTCTCGAAGCGCGCGAGATCGAGCTCGTCCGGCTCCACTCGCAGCCGGTACCCACGAGGCCGTGCCACCAGCCGCGCACCCTCCCCATCCTCGGTGAGGACCCTTCGCAGCCGCGACACGTACGTCTTGAGGGTCGATCCTGCGGTTGGTGGCGGCGAATCTCCCCACAGGCCGTCGATCAGCTGGTCGCTCGTCACCACCTCGTTCCGGCGAAGTAGCAGCATGGCGAGGGTCGCGCGCTGCTTCGCGCCGCCGAGGGGAAGCTCGCGACTATCGGCGCTGAGGACCTGGAGCGGCCCCAGAACGCGGAACTCCAATGGATCCCCCTGTCGTGGACCAAAGAGGCCCTTGGACCTCGGGATTTCACCGCAATGCTGCCGCGCGCATCTGCCTAGTGCAACCCCCTTGCAACGATCCTGCGAGACCTAAGGAGAAAGGTACTCGCACATCGATCCCGGTCCGGGCCCCGCCAGAGACCGAAGGAGGAAGGAGGGCTGAACGCACCGTCGTGAACGGACGGACAGCGGGCTGCTCCAGCCAGGCACGCGTCCTCGACGACGCGAGCCGAACTGGGGCGCCATCATGAAAACCGTCGGCCTGAGATTGAGAGGAGGAGTTTTGGGCATGAGACGTGCGCTTCTTTCCCTGATCCTGTTGGTAGGGGCTGCCTGCAGCTCGAACCCCTCGAGGGCCGTTGCACCTCCGACCGCTTCGACGCCGCCGGCCGCCTCGACCCCTCGGCGTCACCCCTGAGTCCCCTAGTCGGGCAATGGGAGCTGAAGCGGACCTGCGAGGCGATCGTGACCGCGCTGACGAACGCCGGTCTCAAGGATCTCATCCCGCAGGACATCGGGGAGACGATCAAGGGGGTGGCCGGAGGACGGGTCCCTCCCGGCCAGCTGGGACCCCTCGCATCCCTGTGCCCACGCCAAGCCGCCGATCGAACACTCGCACACGTTCTGGGCGGACGGCACCTTCAATTCCTACGACGAGAACGGGAACGAGGTCGACGACGGCACCTACGAGCTGATCGATGACCACACGTTCACATTTTCGGGCCGGGTCATCACCATGCACTTCTCGGTGACGGGGATTCGCTCAGCCTGGATGTGGTGATCCCGAAGAACTGCACGACGAAGCGCATCGTCGGCGAAGACGACGAGGGCCGCCCGGTCAGCTACCGTGAAGTTCTCGCATGGGCATTCTCCGTGGCCTACCCGGGGCAGACGTGGACAAGAGTGACCTCGGGTCCACACGTGCCGCCGGGAACCGGCTCCTCCGCGTGATCGACACGGCCACCTGTGACGGCAGCACCCGCCTGCTGATGGCCCGGACCCAACTCCGCGCGGCTCGTAGGGTGACCCTGGCGGGATTGCGGAGGAGATGGGACCATGCGCCCGATGTGGACGCAGCGTTCACTTTTCTGGCGCGGCGATCGCCCCCGTCGGTGCGGTCATAGCTACGGGGTATGACCCGGTATCCCACCTGAGCTGCGCCGACGTGACTTCACCCGAGCCGAATGGAACACCCTCGACACGGCCCAGCGGCGGCGTCCGAGGAGCCGCTGTGGAAGCCTCGAACAGGTCGAAGCGGACCACTTGAAAATACTCTCGTGGGTCCAACCCGCCGATTTCGTGGCCTTGGCATGGTCACCCGGTCAATCTGCCGCTTCGATCTGAACGGCCTCCACGATCCGGTCGAATGGGACCTCTGCCCACGTACTCCAACTCTGGACGATCGCAGCCGACGGGCCCCTGGAACAAAAACAGGGCCAATCCGTCGGAAGGCACCAAGACACAGCCGATGCACCGCGCGGAGCCTCCGTGGGATGCCGTGCCTTGAGGGATGCGCGCGGCCCTGGCGAGCGCATCACGCACCTGGTCCTCGGCGAGGCCGGGCCAGTAACACTCGACCACATACGTTGGCGCGGTGGCCTCCTCACCGTCTCCTCGCACCGCGGCTTGGGCAGGCGCGTCGGCGACACCTCCCGGATGCCGCCGACGCGCCCTGCTTTGTTACGAAAGGGGCGCCGTCCCCCAGGCGTAGGAAGTGAGACCTGCTAGATCGGTCACCTTCGACAGCCCTGTGCCCTTGGTGCTCACGGTCTCCAGGTCCACCCTGCCGCCTCGGTGGATCCGCTGGAACAAGAGCTTCGTGCCGTCCGGCGACCACACCGGAGTCAACGAGGAGGACCCACCGGTCGGGACTGTGACTTCCCTGAGGCCGGTCCCGTCCGGATGCACCACCCAAACCTGCGGAGCACCGCAGCAGCTGGTGAACGCGATCAGACGACCGTTCGGGGACCATCGGGCGGAGAGGGCACCGACCCCGGAAGGAGTGATCTGGCGGAGGCCGGTCCCGTCGGCGTTCACGACGTAGAGGGCGGTCTGGAATCCCGGGCTGGACAGGTTTTGTGCAGCGAAGGTCACCCGAGACCCATCCGGTGACCAGTCGACCTGGCCCTCGAAGAAGTCGAGGTCGATGACCGATAGTCCGGGAGGGCTCAGCCGGAGTAGATTGGTACCGTTGGGCTTCACCGCGTACAGGGCCGCGTGATCGTTCGACTGGTCGATTCGGAGAAAGAGGATCCGCGAGCCGTCCGGTGAATATCCGCGCCCGACATCGAACAAACCGTCGGGGGTCGCGATGACCTGCGCGAGGCCTCCTCCGTCGGAGGATCGCACCGTGTAAATGCCGGCCGCGCCGGGCGGCGGCGGGTCCCCGACCTGATCATTGCTGTTGCATAGGAACCTGGCGCCGCTGGGGGACCAGTAGGCGCAGAACAGTCCCTGCTGCAGTTCTGGGTAGTGGTCCAGCAGCGTGAAGTCAGATCCGTCCGGGTTGGCCGTGGCGGGTCGAGTTTCGTCCAGAGGAGAGCCTTGCCACACGCAGACGAGGATCTTGCTCCCGTCCGGCGACCAGGCTTGACAACCGAGGCCGCCCCCGATCTGTGCCTCGTGCGTCCGGTCGGGGTTGATGGTGAAGACGGCGTTGTTACCGTCCGGGCCGAGCACGGCGAAGGCGATCTTTCCGTTTGTGCCGGGGAACACGCTGGCCCCGGCCAGTCCACCTAGCGTTCCTAGTCCGAGCAGCGTCATCACGGCAACCACCACAATGAATAATCGCCGCATGGCGTCCTCCCCTCTGTAGGCTCGGGCACGATTCGCCGGTTTTCCCGGGCGCATTCACGTACACCAGCGTGTGGCGCGTCGGGCGAGTGGACGTCCTCATAGCGACGCCGAACCTGGTGCCCACTTCCCTCTTTCGCTTGCATCCGGTCCTCCCTTCATCAGGCTCGACGTGTCGACACAGCCAACCCATCTGAGGACCAAGGCTGCTCTCTCGCTCTCGCAGGGCGGTTGCTAGAACGTTGCAGGGTGGTAGACGCGCAGGTCAGTCTTCCGCTAACTCGGCCTAGGCACTACGTTCACTGGCAGGCAGCAGGGGGACTTGTTACTTCCATCCGCTCCAGGTCCTTGACGGCGACGGTTCATCCTCCTCGGCGGGGCCAAGCAACGGGCGACCCTCGCCAGTCATGCTCCACGTCTCCAGGGCCGAAGGCCCGGCCACCGGCAGGACCATGGCAGCGCCCGTTGGCACAACTGGAGTGTTCGAGGTGGCTTGACCATTGTTCCGCGCGGGTTGTGATTGCCGACCCGCGCCGATGGCCGGCTGGCACCCCGGCGACTGAATGACGATGCCCGAGGCTCACATAGACGTCGGGGTGATGGCACGGAGACGGTGAGCAACATCATCATCATGGGACCCGAGCGCGTTACCCTCGGTAGCGTCGTCGAGCTCGCGACCGATACCCTGGGTGGAAGGAGAACGAGCGTGGACCAGAACGAGATGCTTCGCCTCTTCGAAGCGCACCGCGAAGCGGAATCTGCCCGTGACATCGACGCCATCCTCGAGACGTTCGTGGCCGACCCCTTCCTCGAGACGGTGCCACTGGGGCTCCGAAGCGAGGGCCGGGACGCGGTCAGAGCGGCCTACGAGGCGCAGTTCTTCACCGGGTTCCCGGATCTGGCTCCAGAGGACGAGGGCATGGCCTGTGGCGAGGACGTCATCGTCGTCAGGGGGACCTTGCGCGGAACCAGCCGTGGGGACTGGCTCGGGGTCCCTCCAGGCGGGGGCACCTTCGTTGTGCCCTTCGCCAACATCGTCCCCTTCAGACAGGGGCTTATGGCCGGTGAGACCATTTACTTCGACCTCGCCACGCTGTGCGAGCAGGCGCGGCTCCCGCTCCAGGAGGTTCGCGCGGCGGCGGCCGCACGTCGACGAGGCGTCTCGACTCCATAGCCGAAGCACGCGCCCTCGACCGATCACGACGCCTGGAGGCCAGTGGGGAAATCGTCCGCACAGTGGATTGGCTGCGGAAGGCTCTTCGCACGAGCGGCACTGCTCACGGTGCCAGCCGGAACGGTGGGTATTCGTCTGTCACCAGCACGAAGGCGTACGCGATGACCCGGTTTCCCCACCGGATGACCCCTTCCACGAAGTCGAACATCCCCCGCGGGTACCGCCCGGTGAACAGGATGGCGAACCAGGCCACGATCACCACCACCACGGCGGCGATCCACAGGAACGCCAGCACCACGTAGTGGGGGATGGCCAGGAACCACTTCACCAGGGGGAGCCACCGGTTGAGCTCTCGGGCGGCATCGGGATAGGCGTACTCGAGATGGACGGACTGGTGATCGGTGGTGGACGGGTACCGATCGTCCATCAGGGCCAGGTAGGCCCACACCCGGTTCCCGAACCGCTGCAGCTCCAGGTTCCAGTCGAACCACCACCGGGGGTACTTCTGGCGAAACAGGATCATGAGCAGCGGACCCAAGAACAGCAGGCCTCCCGCGCCTGCGGCCACCACTATCGTCTTCGTGCCGGACGACCACTGCCACGTCCCACCCGAGACTGCGCCCAACACGATGAAGATAGGGATGGCCACGAAGATCCGGAAGGCCGTGCTCACCCGATCGAGGGCTCGATCCGGGTAGTCCACTGAGAACTGAATGGGATACGTCTCCTGTTGCATCAGTCACCTCCCTTGCCCTGTTGGGGGCGATTCGACGCCCCTGCGCCGTCCTCGCTCAGACGTGGATCGCGTCGAGGGTGACCCGCCGCGCATGGATCCGGCAGATGACCCGCGTCTCGCGCGAACGCTGGGCGACCGGGTAGATGTAACCGTAGTAGGCGGGGTGGCGTGTGTACTTTCGGGTCAGCGCGTCGAGGTGATCGAGCGCGCCATCGGTGACGAGCTCCGCGTCGCCCCGGATTTGGATGTAGCGGGCGGCGTTGTCGGGATCGACGACGAGCAGGCTGACTTTCGGGTTGGCGACCAGGTTATGACCCTTCTGCCGCTCGAGCGTCGTGTTGACCCGGGCGCACGCGCCGTCGTCGTCCACCCACACCAGGCTCGACTGGGGCTGGCCGTCGCCACCCATCGTGGTGAGCACCCCGCAGATCGCTCTCCTCAGGAGGTCGAGGTGCGAGGCGGGGATCAGTAGCGTCTCTGGCGCGAGGAGAGTGGTCAGGTCCTTCTGTCCTTCGCCCTGGCGTCGAGCGCGATGACGTGGGTCGGCCGGATCCGGCACATGACCGGAATCTCGATCTCGGCGAAGCGCTCCGGGATGGCGTCACCGAAGTAACGGATCGGGCGGCCGGCGTACTTGGAAGCGAGGCTGTCCAGGTGCTCGGCCGCGCCCTCCTCGGTAATCTCGACGACCGTGCCCCGGACCTCCAGATAGCGAAGAGTCTGGCGCGGTTCGAAGCACAGGAGCGTGACCCGCGGATCCCGGCGCATGTTTCGCTCCTTGGCGAAGCCACGCATCGTGTTGATCCGCACGCACTCGCCGTCGAAGTCGCACCACACCACCGAGGTCTGCGGATAGCCGTGGGGCGTGACCGTGGTCAGGGCCGCGACCGGCGGGCACTCGACCAGGTCGCGGTGGGACGGCGGGATCTCGTCTGACCCGTGATCGCTGAGCAGGCCGATGGTTCGCACCGCCCTCACCTCACCACGGCCGCAGCCTCGAGGGCCGGGGTGCCGCTCTCGATCGGCTCAATCCGTCCATCGGTCGACCGTGCCGCCGGTGCCCGCACTAGTTCGCCGATCTGAGTGCCGATCAGCGCATTCCAATCTCGTTCCATGCCAGCCATCAGCACATCGAGGTCGGGGAAGGCGGTCGCGTCGGCCGTCACAACCAGGAAGATCTGGCCTGCATATGAGAACGCGCACAGAGTCAGCCCGACGTTACCGAACAGTCGAGTGATTGGCAGGATGTCGAGGATTCGAGCCCCCAACACGTACACGGGGGCGGGCGGGCCGATCACATTGGTGACTTTCACATTGACGCTGTGCTGGTGGGCAGAGAAGTACTTCCCGATCGGTAGTGCGGACGCGGCAGCCAGGAAGCCTGCCATCGCGGCCGGTCGTTGTTCTGACTTGGCCTTGCGAGTGGTGTGGACGATCAGGTCGAGCCGACGCCGAACGTCAGGCTCCCAGACCGGCAGCGGTAGGGCCATGAATCCCAGCTCGTTATCGACGGTTCGGGCCTCGCTCGCCGAGCGTAGGGAGACGGGCATGTTCGTGACCAGCTCAACCCCTGAGGTGGGCTCCTTGCGGGACAGCATCAGCTCACGCAGCCCCCCCGACCAGAGGTCGAGCACCACGTCGTTGACCGTGGCCTCGTGAGCGTGAGCGGCCTCCTTCATCGCCCCAAGGTCCAGGCGAAGGAACCGGATCCGCCGCCCAGACCGGACAACCTGATTGAGCGAGGTGCGCGGTGCACTGGCGTGTCCAAGGGCCTCTCGAGCCACCCGAATCCGGACGCGGGCTCCCCGGACGAGTCGCAGCGGATGCGCCAGCATCGTCGCGGCACGCCCACTGGCCCCGATCTTGCTGGACAGGTTGTCGGCGACCAGCGACCACGCTCCCGGGACAGGTTCCGGTGCCCATTGGTCGGGAACAGGGTCCGGGGCGTCGGGCTGGAAGTCGAACATAGAGCCCATGATCGCCACGGCTGCCATCCCGTCGGCCACCGAGTGGTGCAGCTTCAGCAGCACACCGACGCGGCCATCGCTCACCCCGTTCAGGAACCACAGTTCCCACAGCGGACGCCTGCGGTCCAACAGCTGTCCATACAGTTGGGCGGCTGCCTCCAGGAGTTGGACATCGCCCCCAGGCCGTTCGACGGCGGCCGCGTGAACGTGATGCCGGATGTCGAAGTCCTGCTCGTCGACCCAAAGCGCCTTACCGCCCAACGGACCCGCAGAGTGAAGACGTCGTCGCAGCTGCGGAACGTGGGCCAGATGGCGATTCATGCGCTCCATGATCTCCTGCAACCGGAGATGCCCCGAGCCGTCCAGCAGGGCCTTCCCCTCGACCACGGCCAGGCCGCCGAAGTGACCCGGCCAGTCGGGGGTCTCGAGATGGAGAAACATGCGGTCCAGGGAGGTCAGCCGGGCAAACCGGCTGGTCCTCCCTCTCTCCACGCTCATCGCGCCTCCGTCGTTGGCAGGATGTTCGCCTCCACCTTCGACAAGGCGGCGTCCAGCACGTCGACGGCCCGCTCGGCCTGGGCCTTTGTGAAGATCAGCGGAGGGGCTAACACGAGGGTGCCTCCACCAGCGGCCGCGGCCCGAACAGTCCCATCTGCATCGTCGCCGCGGCGACCTGGTCGGCAACGTGCAGGCCGGGCGCAAAGTCCTCGTTCCGGACCGGGTGGCGCAGCTCGACGGCCATGAAGAGGCCCAACCCGCGGACGTCACCGACGGTCGGATGGGCTCGGAGCCCTTTCACGAGCTCGAGCATGTAGGCCCCGACCGTCGCGGAGTTGTGGATCAGGCCTTCTCGCTCGATGATCCCGATGTTGGCGAGCGCCGCCGCCGCCGAGACCGGATGCCCGCCCATCGTGTGGACGTCGAAGAAGACCGGGATCCTCTCTGCGATCTTCCGCCTGCCGATGGCAGCCGCCATCGGCGCATATCCGCTGGTCAGTCCCTTGGCGATGACCATGATGTCGGGGACCACTTCGAAGTGATCGACGCCGAACCACCGTCCGGTCCGCCCGAAGCCGCACACCACCTCATCGGCGATCAGCAGGACCCCGTAGCGGTCGCAGATCTCACGGACCTTGGCCAGGTAGCCGGGCGGCGGGACGATGCACCCACCCGTCCCCATGATCGGCTCGAGGATAACGCAGGACACCAGGTCAGGATCGCTGCCCAGGATCGCCTGCTCGATTGTGGTGCCGCACGCGAGTCCGCAGGACGGATGGGTCAAGCCGAGCTCGCATCGGTAGCAGTAGGGAGGCATGGCGTTGGTGACGCCGGCCACTGGCACGATCGGATCGGCCGAGCGGCGGAACTGTTGGAAGTGGGGGCTCCAGCCGGTAGCCGACAGGGCTCCCATCGTCGAGCCGTGGTACACGCGGCGGAGGGACACGACCTTGTACCGCCGGCCGTCGCCGCCCGCTTCGTGATACTGGCGAGCGAGCTTGATCGAAGCCTCGACGGCCTCCGAGCCACTTTTGCAGAAGAACGACGCCGAGAGGTCGCCCGGCGTGAGCTCGGCCAACTTCCGCGCCAGCTCGATCGTCACCACGCTCGTCGCGGCGGCAGGACTCGTGTAGTTCAGCCGTCGAGCCTGGTCGTACATCGCCCGCGCGATCTCCTCCCGTCCGTATCCGACGAGGACGGCGAAGAGCCCCCCGGCCATGGCATCGAGATACTCGCGGCCCTCAACGTCGTAGAGCAGTGCTCCCTCGCCACGGTCCAGCACCCAGGCGCCTGATTCGGTCAGCCACTGCTTCGGCGTCATGTGGAAGATGACGTTGTCGAGGGCGTCGTGTTTGAGTTCAGTCACATCTGCGGTCTGCATCGTCATCGCCTCACTTGTACGCTCGCCGGCTGGGATACGAAATCTCTGACGGCTCCCATGACCTCGGCGGTCTGCTCCTCGTGCGGATTGTGACCAGCGCGCTCGATGATCCGGAGGCGCGCGTTCGGGATCCCGGCCGCCAGCTCTTCCTGACACTCCGGCGGGAACACGAAATCGCTCCGCCCCGCGATGACCAGCGTCGGCACCGTGATCTCGCCGAGGCGGTCCATGACCGTCCAACCCTTGACCAGGTGACGGAAGCCGAAGATCTGCGCCTCCGGCCGGAACTTGGTGCGCCACGCTCCCGACATCAGCTCCCGCACCAGCAGCCGGAGGCTAGGGTCGTGCTGGTACGCGCTCCCGATCCGCATGAAGATCCGGAATTGCTCGTTTGGCTCGAACTCGCCGTTGAACCAGCGCCGGGCCAACTCCACCTTCTTGGGGCTGTAGCCGCGACTGGCGAGGACCTTCGGAGCGTTCTCCTGAGACCACCGGCTGTCGCCGCCGGTATCGAGCAGCACGAGGTGCGACAGGCTGTCCGGGTACCGCAGCGCGTACTCGAGCGCCACCTGGCCGCCGAACGAATGGCCGAGCACGGCCCACCGCTCGAAGCCCAGCCTCTCGCGAAGCGCGTCGGCGTCCGCCGTCAGGTTCTCCCAGGTCATGGACGAGACGGGAGCGCCCACCGAACGTCCGTTGCACCGATGGTCGTAGAAGACCAGGGTGAATCGATCCGCCAACTGCCGGAACGGCAGCATCGAGTAGTGATCCGCCGAGGGCCCGCCGTGCATGAGCACCAAAGGGTATCCGTGTCCGACGACTTCGACGAAGAGGGACACGTCTCGGATCGACATCGTTGTTCCTCGCCTAACCCGCTCAGCACTGAGCGTTGTCATACGTCACCATCTCCCTTCGGATACGACGAGCGGATCGGGCGACGAGCGCAGGTCGTAGCCCAGATCCCCAGCAGGTTGGCGGTCGCCATCCAGACGAGCGCCCAGCATCCGCGCCAGGACGGCCTGACGGGTAGGCCCGCACGCCTAGGGCGTGCAACTCATCGCGCACGCCGGCCTCGAAGACATCGATATCGGGGTACGCCTCTCGGTCGGCGACGACACCGATGTTGAACGTTCCCGCGTACGAAAGCGCGCCTACACCGAGGGGTTCGTTGGCGATGAGGGGCAGCAACGGGAACACCTCGAGCACCCGGGCCTCGGCGAGGTAGAGCGGCACCTCCGGACCGGGGATGCTGGCGCTGGTCACGTTCACGCGTTGACGGATGACGGCCCTCAGCATCAGCCGCCTCGCGATCCTGCCGCGAAACAGCGTTCCCAGCGACGTGCGGGTCCTCGCCTTCCTC
>Ga0137373_10007228_pt1 | contig 11809 bp, 15 predicted proteins | sample SagtaG_5_FD_104912 | JGI IMG/M metagenome (GOLD analysis project Ga0137373, IMG submission 104912) | Vadose zone soil microbial communities from Sagehorn Ranch, Mendocino, California, USA - Sage1_R_80_16 metaG | ecosystem: Environmental > Terrestrial > Soil > Vadose zone | place: USA...
ACTGGTAGCTTTGGGGGTATCGCCGTGGGGCCTGGCCCGGGCGGCGGCAAGGTCATCGTGACCTATCAGAGCCCGACTGGTGGACAGGGTCCGGCAACGATCTACGCCAATGTAGATGCGGACGGTTTGGGAGCGGGCGGTTTCGGCGCGCGCGTCACCGTTACGTCGACCAATGTGGGCGGCTTCGACTTTATCCCGGCGCAGAGCGAACGCTCGGTCGACGCTGAGGCCGGGATGGTTTGGGACGCGACCGGTGGAGCGTTCAACAACCGCATCTACTTGGTCTACACAGAGGAGCCGGTTAACGAGAGCAACGACACCGAGATTTACGTGCGCACGTCGACTGATGACGGCGGGACCTGGACCGCGCCGGTGCGGGTGAACGACGATCCGCTGGGGCCGATCCGCAGCCAGTTTTTGCCCTATATCGCGCTCGATCGCACAACCGGCACGGTGGCAGTGGGCTTTCACGATTGCCGCAATGACAACGGCGTGCCCGGTCCGGGCGGGACGAACATGATTCCTAACGACGATGCGGAATACTACGGCACCTTTACCACCGACGGCGGCGTGACCTGGGCGCCGAACATGCGCTTGAGCGGCGGGTTCTCGAACGCGACGGCGTCGGGCAACGGCGTGGACTATGGCGATTACGTTGGTCAGGACGCGCATGCGGGCAAGTTCTACCCGGTGTGGGCGGACAACGCGAACTGCGATGGCACGAACCCCGATGGCACGTTGCACGCCTTTGACCTGTACACGCACACACTCGTGCTCCCGGGAGGAACCCCGACGCCGACGCCCACAGCCTCGCCTACGCCTACGCCTACGCCAACTGCCTCGCCAACTCCGACAGCAACGGCGACGGCCACACCTTGCACCGGTCAATACGTCATCAACCAGATAGGTGGCAGCATAGTGGCAGGCACGACCGATATCGGAAATCACACTGACGATGGCACAACATTTATCAGTCTACCCTTCTCTTACAATCTCTATGGAACGACTTACACGGGCGTCAACGTGTCGTCGAACGGCAATGCCCAGTTTGTGACCACAGATGTGGACTGGGTTAATGTTTGCCTGCCGTGGCTCGCCCACGACTACACCATTTTCCCGTATTGGGACGACCAGCGCACGGATGCAAACGCGGGCTGCGCGAGTTTCCCTAACGGGGTGTGCGGTATCTTCACCTCGGTGAGTGGCACCGCGCCGAATCGGATATTCAACATCGAATGGCGGACGGCGTACTTCGCTGCCCCGGCCACTTCGGCGAACTACGAGTTGAGGTTATATGAGGGGCAGAGTCGCTTTGATGTGATCTACGGCACGGTGGCTAATGCCAACACTAGCGCCACGGCGGGAGTGCAGAAAGACGACAGCAACTTTACGCAGTATTTCTGCAACGGCTCAGGTGGCGCTGCTACTGGCGGACAAAGCTATATCCAGCAACCCTGCGGGACTCCCTCACCAACTCCAACAGCCACTGCTACGGCCACAGCTACTCCTACTGCAACAGCCACAGCGACAGTGACGCCAACGGCGACTCCTACGCCAACCGCAACGCCAACACCAAGGCCTCTTCCAACACCAAGGCCTCGCCCGACACCGGTGCCTCGTCCGTAACGGTAAGGCCAAAGAAGTTCTTACGCGGGAACTCGCAAACAACAACCTTGCAAGCTCCCTGCCTGAGGACATGGGTTGCGAGGGTACGCGTTTAACGCTAAAGGTGCTGTTTCATGAGTCCGCCGCAGATCCGCACACAGGACGGATTCGTCTGCAGGCGAAAGAGATTCGCCGTGGCGAACCTGGGCCAGGGCCCTAGGAAGCTAACGCTCAATCAAACTCCCGTGACCACGACCCGGCGATGAAGCTGACAGTTCAGTGATTTGTCAGGAAATGCCTGCGGATCCGAATTGCCGCGTCATAGAATATCAACTCGCCTTGCGCCAAATCCTTTTGCCATCCGAACCAGGTGATCCGGATTGAGAGATTTCTGGATGCCCCCGGGCGTGTCGATCCTTCGATTCCCCTCACCCTCCAGCCTTCGTTCTGGAGCGCAGCGGAAAAGTGAAGACTGGAGCGATCCGCCCTAGCCTTGCGCGAAGGCGGACGCCGGACTGAAGCTACGGCTGGCAGACCAATTTTCTATGCACTACGTCTACCTGTTAAGGTCGGAATCTCATCCCAAACAGCCATACGTAGGGCTAACTCGTGATCTACGGCAGCGCCTGAAGGATCACAACGAAGCTCGATCCCCGCACACGAAGAAGTTCCGCCCTTGGATTCTGGTCGCTTATTTTGCCTTCGCACTGGAAAAGATGGCTACTTTGAGAAATACCTGAAATCGGCTTCAGGACGGGTATTCATAAAGCGGCACTTCTCCTGAACACGCGTTGGACGTTAGGTATTGGGCATTTTGCGCAGACGGAAAAAACCTCGAACGCTCTACAGCGACGTGACGTTCATCGTCCACCGAAAAGTCTTCGAAAGGATCTGAACAATCGACCGGGGAAATTTGCCGCCTTTTGAGGTAGACCCGGCGCCTGCTGAGCAAAGGGCCATTGCTCGCCGCCGTGCACTTGGCACGCGGCAGTCGGCACTTTGTCGGCGGGCAAGTCGATGTCGTAAGCGGTGCCGGCCGCCGTGCATCCGGTGGTGGCAAGTTGATTGGAAATCGAACAGACCGTGGCGTGTTGGATCGGCATGGTCGGTTGCAATGGCTCAGCCGGATAATGCTGCGCGGCTTTGTTCATTACCTGTATCCAGACCGGCAACGCCAGCGCGGCGCCGTAACCATGCGGAATGATCGTGGTCGGCTGATCGAATCCGACCCAGACACCGCAGGTGAGCGTGCTGGTGTAACCTGCGAACCAGGCATCTTTGTAATCGTTGGTGGTGCCGGTCTTGCCTGCCGCAGGCAACCTGAAGCCGAGTGACCGCGCACTGGCGGCAGTGCCCTTAGTCAAAACTTCTTCCATCAATTGCGAAGTCATCCATGCCGCGCTCGGATCCAGCGTCGGCGTAGAGATATGCGCGGCGAGATAAATCGGTTTGTGCCGCTGATCGTCGATGCGCTCGATTATGTAAGCCTGCTTGCGCACGCCGGCATTGGGGAAAACAGAGTATGCAGCAGTCAGATCTTTCAGGTTCGTCTCGAATGAGCCGATGTAGATCGCCGGTCCATGCGGAACATTTTGAGAAACGCCGAGGTCATTAGCGACCTTTTGTACCGTGTCGAGCCCGGCGAATTGGCCAACTCGCACGCTCATGGTGTTTCGCGAATGTATGAGCCCATACGAGCAAGGCATGCTGCCGCCGTAGGTGCCGTCGGAATTCCCGGGCGACCAATTTCCCGCGCCATCAATTTCGCCAGGTTGAATCGGTCCATCGCTAATCGCAGCGCCTGGCAACATCCCGTGGCTGAAAGCGACGGTGTAAACGAACGGTTTGAATGCTGAACCTACCTGCCGGTTTGTGGGAGCCATCGCCCGGTTGAACTTGCTTTGCGCGTAATCGCGGCCGCCAACGAGCGCGCGAATGCCGCCGCTGGCATTGTCGATCACGACCACCGCACCCTCGAGGTAAGGCATTGATGAATCCCCTTCCCCGTTCTCGGGCGGTTTGTAATTCGCTTTGAGTGGATGATGAAAATTGGATTGATGCTCGATTTTGGTGAGTTGCTTCTCCAGTGCTTCCTGTGCGCCGTTTTGCACGTTCGAGTCGAGTGTCGTATAGATCGACATGCCGCCGTTATCGATCTGATCCTGCGTCAACAACTGGCTCAAATCGCGTTGCACGGCATCCATTGCATAGTTCTCCTGAATCTGCGGCAGACGTTTGGGATGCGGTTTGATTTTCGCGATCTTTGCCTCCTGGGCTTGCGCGGGCGTAATTTTTTTCAAGGCAACCATGCGATCCAGCACGGCGTTGCCCTGCGCCGCTGCGCCTTCCGGATTTTTTAGCGGCGAAAACCGATTCGGACTGCGGATCAAGCCTGCGAGGATTGCGGCTTCGGAAAGATCTAGCTTCAATGCACTTTTGCTAAAGTAAGCTTGCGAGGCGGTTTCAACTCCGTAACAGCCGGTTCCGAAATAAATCCGGTTCACATAAAGCTCGAGAATTTGCTGCTTGGTAAACTGATGTTCGATCCGGAATGCCACCATCGCTTCGAGTAATTTCCGGCTAAGCGTGCGCCCACCGAGTGGAAGGCTATTTCGAGCGAGCTGCTGGGTGATGCTGCTGGCGCCTTCCCTGGCTGAGCCGCTCGTGATATCGCGAACCAAGGCGCGCAAAATTCCGCGCCAATCAATGCCTTTGTGCTCGTAGAACCGAGCGTCCTCGCGCGCCACCACCGCATTGATGAAAAACGGCGAGACTTCGCTTAGAGAAACCTTGAGACGATTGGCGCCAGCTAGGCGGCTGTAAATTTTTCCATCGACATCGTAAACGGTGTTTCGCTCCGGCATTTCGCCGACATTCTTCATGTCGAAGGTTTGCGCCCACGTTCCGTAAAAGAGAAAGACGGCGAAGCCGGCGCCCGCCAGCAAAACAAGCAGAGTGACTTTCCAGCCGTAACGGAAAAGGCGACTCCCGCTGCTTTTCCTGGAGCGAAGGCGGGCGAAGAATTTCATCGGCTAGAGAGGGAGACAATCTAGCCGCACATTGCGTTGCGCGAAAGATGAAGCCACGCGTTTAACGGGCAACACAAATTGTAGGGCGTCTGTGTCAGGTGCCATGGCGTTTCACAGAGCGGAGCGGCGGGGACGCCTGCGACACAGACGGGCAGGCCGCAGGCCGAGTGAGCGGGAGCGAATGAGTCAAACGCCCTACAAATTCAACTTCACCACGCCCTCGTGTTGCTCGTTTGCGCAGGGCGCATTTGTCGGAACGTCCGTCGCAGCCTCGCTCGGCTGAACAAGTTTATTATCGATCAAGTACCGTTCGACTTCCTCGCCGCTGATGTCGGCGAGCATGTGCCCATTGATCTCGACACAGGGCGAAAGCGGTTGTCCGCTTTTCGTTTCCATTTCCCAGCGGAACGCCGGATTTTGGATAATGTCCTTTTCTGTGTATGGAAGATTGTATTTGGCTAGCACGGCGCGCACGCCGGCGCTCCAGCCACAATAGGTCTTCAGATATGCGGTAATTTCTGGCGTTTGCATCCTCGGAATATATCACAACTTTGGAAGTTGTAACGCGACATAGCGCCAACGGCGCTCCCTTCACATGAGCCTGGAGCGGCGGCCCCCCCAGGCATCATGGAGCGGAAATGCCAGCGCTGAAAGCGCAACTCACGCCAGCGTTGAATCGCGCTTTCAGCGCTTCGTTAACGGTGAGATCTGACTTCCTGGGACGATGCCCCAGGCTATGGATGAACGCGGCGCCTTTGGCGCGGCTTTACAGGCTCTCGATTTCTTTTCGCAGATCTTCTTTGGTTTTGCCTAGTTTTTGTTCGAGGCGACCAAGCAGCTCATCCTCTTTCCCTTCGGCAAACGCCAGGTCGTCATCGGTCAACTGCGCATATTTTTGTTTCAGCTTGCCTCTTACTTCGTTCCAACTGCCTTTGAATCCCAGTTTCGTCATAGCAATTAATATATCGCCTGCGGAACGAAGATTAGTTGCCTCACACGTTGAAAAGAAATGCAAGCGCGCGCCGATTTCCCAGTGCGAATTCCTTCTAAAGACTCATTTATTTTTCCGATTGCATTATCCGCGACCGCGCGCCGGAACCTTCTCAAGCGCAGCTCCGGATTAGAACGATGATGCACAATGCAAGCAAGATTACAAAAAGCCAAAGCAGATTGCGGGCAATCGGAACCGAACGCTTAAATTTTCGCATAGAAACCTTGTTTCAGCGAAATGTGCATTAGGTAATTTCGAGTCGTTATGCCGCGACAACGGAAGCGGGCAGTTTTGTGATCACCTTCCCGTGTGCGTGCGCGCCTTAACACGACGGATCCAAATTGTGGATTACGAGTCCTACGGGACGCGTCTGCCTGCTGAGATGCCGAGAATAAAAAAGACCAGGCAAACCACCAGGAACAGGAAGAATAGGAATTTGGCAATTCCCGCAGCCGCAACAGCAATGCCGGTGAATCCAAAAACCGCCGCCACGAGCGCGATGATCAAAAAGATTAAGGCCCAACGTAACATCTTTTCACCTCCTCAGAAAAGAATCGCATTTACCAACTGCTGCGCGCGTTTCTTTTAGCCTAACAAATCCGAAGACATTGCGAAATACGTTTTTTCTGAGGAGATACAAACGAAGGAGATGATCTCAAGCTAAGGAAATCTTATGAACACAATTCTATTAATTATTCTCATTCTTCTGCTAATCGGAGCGCTGCCTGCCTGGCCGTACAGCCGGGGCTGGGGCTACTATCCCAGCGGAGGACTTGGCCTGATTCTTTTGATTATAATCATCCTGGCGTTACTGGGCGCGATCTGAGCAATTACCCTGCCGGGCGTCGTGTAGCTGTGACCATAACCTGGATGGACGCGACCTCTGCGAAATGCTTCGGTTGTGCGTCAGTTCTCCACAGGGAGACGGTAGTTAAAAACTGCGCGCCTCCTTTTATGTCCTTAATTTTCAATGATAAAGGCGTCACTCGCGGCGCTGCAATACGATTCATTTGTATGAAAAAATATATCTGCCTCCTCGCCGGCCTGGCCTTCCTGGTGGCTTGCGAACAAAAGGAAACAACTGTCACGAATCCACCTGCAGAGAAGAAAGAGAGTAATACCAGCGTGGTAAACCCACCTGAACAGAAAAAAGAGACAACGGTGGTAAATCCAGCCACTGAAACAAAGAAGGAGAAAACTGAAGTAAACATCAATACTTCACCTTCTCCATAGTCGTTATCGCACCAGGCGAGCTTTTGGCGAATGAGTTTTCTTCGACATGCAAAATTTGCGCGCAGGGCATGCTTCAAATGCGATTTAAGGAGAAAGAATTAACCTTATGCGTTTCATCCTGTTTTTGATCCTGATTCTGCTGCTGATCGCCGCGTTGCCCACGTGGCCGTACAGTGCAGGTTGGGGATATTATCCTAGCGGCGGCTTGGGCCTTATTCTCTTAATTGTGTTGCTGGTCGTTTTGCTGCGTTAAGGTCGGCGGCGATTGGCGATCGGTGCTTTTACTAACACCTCGCCAGCGAGGTATGTGTTTAGCGCCAACGTCAGGTCAGCCTGGGGCAACGCCCGAGGCATTAAGGATCAAGAAAGATTCAGCGCTGGAAGCGCGTCATGAATGTCATGAGTCGCGCCTTCAGCGTTCACCCGTAATTTCAATCCAATTTCCTGGGGCGATGCCCCAGGCTTCGATTGAGCCAGCGCTCTTAGCGCTAAACACATGCTCAGCGAGGTAGATCGAGCGTAGCTCCTAAGTCAACCGCTTCAGCGGTTTTATTTCATCGCCCTAAAAACCGTTAAAGCGATTATGAATTCTTCTTCTGCAGCTTGCGCCCAGCTAAAGCAGGGTGTTGATGACACGGCCAAATGAACTCGCCCAGATCAGACTTTGTGCCGCAGCGGTCTTAATGCGTGAGTTAGTTTTTGTAAGCCAAGCTCGAGTCGCGTTTTCACTGTGCCAAGAGGAGCATGCGTAGCGGCGGCAATTTCCCTGTGACTCAGTCCCTTGAAGAAAGCCAGCTCGACTGCCTCGCGTTGAAATTGAGGCAATGCCCGGATGTTTTTCTTCAGGAAATGCCGAAGGTCATTCAAAATGAATAATTGAGCCGCGTCGCGGCGCGGAGTTTGTGAATCTTGCATGACTCGTTTCTCGTACCGCTCCCGCACACGAGAATAAGCCTGGCGCCGGCGCAATCGATCGATAGCGCGACGGCGGGCGATGGTCACCATCCATCCGAGCGGCTTGCCTGCTTTGGCGGAATAACGACCTGCCTCTTCCCAAACCTGGAGAAAAATTTCCTGTAAAACATCATCAGCTTCGGACTCTTCATGAACAACGCCATCAATTGTCGCTCGCAGTCTCTTGCTGTGCCGCCCGTACAACTCGGTGAGCGCTTCGTGATGCCGGAGCGAAATATCTTTCATCAGCACCTCGTCCGAGACTGATGCTGCTCCCGGTTGATCAAGAGTGGAGTCAATCATACGCGTTGACCGCGTGCCCGCGGCACTAAGACAAGCGCGCGGCGTTCGTACTTTTTACCGGCGGGATGCCACCAGTCCGATTTAGCTACGTGAGAGACCAGCGGCGTCGCTGGATAGATCCACAGATGCGGCCTTGAATTGCAGACTTCAGTTGGACAGTGCAATTCATATTTGTGATTGCCCAAGCGGCGGATTTCTACCTGGCGGCCGTTAAATTTTCTTTTGCAGATGATACAAAGACGCTCGTCGTCGAGCGATCTCCAACTTCTAAATCGATCTTCGGCACGCAGGATCGAGAGGCGATCATCGAGTCTGACATGGGCGATCATAATGCAAAAAGCAGTCTGCTCATTGCATCGAAATGCACAATCGGGGCGCTGGATGATTCGCTGGATGATTGTGTGATCGGATAAAATCCTACGACGTGTATGGGCTTAGCCGGGCAATTTCTCTCATTAACACCTCGCTTCAGCGAGGTGGTTCGAGCACCATGACACGTTAACCGCTTCAGCGGTTTCTCTTTTGCTATGGGAAAACCGCTGAAGCGGTTTAGCCGGTTGGCTTGCAGCTTAGCACCTCGCTAAAGCAGGGTGTTAATGAGACTCAAGCAGCAAAACCTCGCGGTCCCCGTTGGCGAAAAAGATTTCGAGGAGAACCTATCCGTCTTGCGCGCTGCGCCCTGCGGGCCCGCCCAGGGCTAAGGCCCACAGGGCTGGAGGGGGGACAGACTTCAAGAACGTCGCTTGAAATGGAATGCGAACTCGCGCAATCGCGATGCGATGCCGCTGTGTCCGCTATCGCCGCGCTCATGTCCTCCATTGCCGCGACTAACAGTCCTTTGTACCGAAGCTTCGCGTTCTTCGGCGATCATCCTTTCCACCTTGGCGAGGATTTCATCCGTGGGCAGTACCCAATCCATCGGGATTGAGTTGCACCGTTCCGTGGGACAACTGAGCCGCAGCGGCCCGTTGCCGCGTGTTCCGCCCGCTACCTGGATTTGCTGGCCGGTAATGATTTTCCCGCAAACCAGACAGTAACGTTTCTCATCAAGTGAACGCCACTGCCGAAATTGATCGAGCCGGCGTAGCACTTCCAGTTTATCTGTGTCCGACAACGTAATTGGAGGAGATAACGTCACGGTTATGGATATTACGTTCCCTCCAAGTCATCGCACAATCGGGCGCGTGGTAGATTCATCTATCGGTGAAAATCTTATCGCACTTGCACCCTCAGGGAGCGCTGCTTGCTGTAGCCGCCTCGCTGTGTCGAGGCGCCAACGGCGTTGCTACCCGCACGGCGGCACAGCGCCGTGGTTACAACGGTTAGAGTAAAAAACCACATCCAATTTCGCCAAGGCATGCGTTTCTACACGCAGATGAAGAAAAATAATGGTCACATTTCGCGTGGGCGCCGTGTCGCGGACTACGCATCGGCGGCGATCGAGCAAGTGGAACTTTATTGCGCGGCTCATCCCGGCAGTCCGTCGGCCGTGCGGCGTCCTCGATTATCTTTTCGCAGCGAACTTTGGATCGCGCTGCTTGGACCAAGCATGGAAGAAGGCATCGTTGGGATCGGGCCAACTGTCGCGGCAGCGCTGCGCGCGTTCGATGCGCAATACCTGGCTGGACTGCGTCCAACGGTTGAGAGGGACAGCAAGGTCGGCGCGCTGCGCCGGTCGGACTCAGCAGCGCGGCGTACCTACCGCAGTCCGAAAGCGGGTCTAAAATCACGCGACGAGCTTTCAAGTTTTGCGTGGCCGTCATGACGATTCTTCGAGCCGTTTGAGCAATTCGGGAGTTCAATTCGGGTAGAAAGATGCGATCGACCAACTGCCGAACGATTTTCACAACCAACCTCACATGGTGATGCGAATTCACGAACAGAAGGGATTCACGAGGGGGAAATCGTTGATGGGAGTAGCAAGATCGAAGCGCGCCAGGTGGCGAACGTCGAAGTTCAGACGCAGACCAAAAAAATTGAGCGAACATTTGCGCGCATCGCCGCCGGACATGATGGATGACGACGAATCTGCTCAAACCGAGGAAATTGACAGGCTCGTCGTGTCGTCGCTGAGGTTCTGGGAGGTCGAGCGCGATCTGATCGAAGAACGCATGGCCGCCATTGGCCGATGACTGTTTCGTTCTGAGAAACGACATCGACCAGGAAGCGCTACGTCTCGGCGGACACCCTGGAATACGTGTTGGTCAACGCAAGGGCGGCAATGATAATGCCCAGAATAACGTTATTCCACATCGCAGCTCCACTGAGAAAGAGCACAAACGGCGAAATGATCACCCAGATACCCAGCACGAAGTTCATCCAGCCGCTCCCGCGTTTGCTCCTCCGATCGGGCACAGCAACTCGCTCTTCGCTCATGTTCATTTCCTCTACCCATTTTTGCATAATTTACCGCTTAGTACTTTCGATTCCCGCGTGTCGTTGCGGCGTATGTCTGAATCGAAATTCCGTCGTTGGCGCAACCTGTCGTTGTTAGCGCTCTATGAATCTTTCTTGTAGCGGCGCTCGCCGAGCGCCGGCCCCCTTTCGCATGGCGGTCGCAGACCCCCGTTACAGAATTCAACGCTTGTGTGAACTGCGTGCCGGAATTAACATGAAAACGCCGCCATGGCTCCGAAGCGAACCGCGAAGAAGAATGCCTCGCGTACAAAAGCGAAAGCCAACAGGACAGCCCGGAAATCGGCAGGATCAAAATCGATCAATCGGGTAAATCAAAAAGACCTCACCTGTCCTATTGTCGGGATTGGCGGTTCGGCCGGCGGATTCGAAGCGGCGATGGAACTGTTGCGAAATTTGCCGTCGAGAACGGGCATGGCCTTTGTGATCGTGCAACATCTCGATCCGCATCATGCCAGCCGGCTTTCCAATTTGCTCGGCAAAGTGACGGCGATGCCGGTCAGCGAGGTCACAGGAACGACGACGCCAAAACCGAACACGGTTTACGTGCAGCCGCCGAACAAATGTGTCATCGCCAAAGATGGCACGCTCACATTGGTTCAGCGTGAGGAGCGCCTCAACGTTGCAATCGACCACTTTTTTGAATCGCTGGCCGAAGAATGCGGATCACGCTCGATCGGCATCGTGCTCTCCGGAACCGGCAGCGACGGCACGGCCGGTCTGCGCGCGATCAAGGCGGCTGGTGGTTTGACGTTCGCCCAAAATCAACAGAGCGCGAAGTTCGACGCGATGCCTCGGAGTGCGATTCGCGCCGGCTTTGTCGATCTTGTTCTGACGCCGCGCGAAATTGCGCGCGAAATCGAGCGCGTCGCCAATCATCCCTATATCCGGCGGCCACTGAGCGATCCGGAGGAAATCGAGAAGGCCACCTATCGCCAGGCGGACGATCTGGGCCGCATCTTTCTGTCACTCAAAAAACAAATGGGCGTCGATTTCAGCGCCTACAAAGAAAGCACGCTGATCCGGCGGATCCAACGCCGAATGGCGCTGCACCGGATCGAAAAGATTAGTCAATACGCGCGGTTCCTGCGCGACAACAAAAAAGAGATCGAAGCGCTTTTTGACGATCTGCTCATCAACGTGACGCGCTTTTTTCGGGACGAGGCATTGTTCCGCGCGTTAAAGAAACGTTTTCTGCCGGCGCTGCTCAAAAACAAAAGAAAAGATCGACAACCTGAATTGCGCGCGTGGGTGCCGGGCTGCGCGACCGGCGAAGAAG
>Ga0137373_10007233_pt1 | contig 11801 bp, 10 predicted proteins | sample SagtaG_5_FD_104912 | JGI IMG/M metagenome (GOLD analysis project Ga0137373, IMG submission 104912) | Vadose zone soil microbial communities from Sagehorn Ranch, Mendocino, California, USA - Sage1_R_80_16 metaG | ecosystem: Environmental > Terrestrial > Soil > Vadose zone | place: USA...
CGGGCTCACCCGCGAATTTGGTGAGACGAGCGCTGGCGGTACATGCTGGACCAGGGCGGCTGCAGCTGAGCGCGCGGCTTCAGCCATCTCCGTGTCTCCCGACCATATGCCCCTCATAGTGAGAGACCAAAGCCTCAATCACTTCGACCAGGTGTGGCCTCCGCCAGTTCGGTGGGTAGGATGGTCCGGGCTCAGCGAGCTGGCAGTCGGTGAGGCGCGCAGCCTGAGCTAGCACCTGCTGATGTTTGGCCCGCCAGAAGGCCAGAGCCTCGTTGTACGAGAGTGCTTCGTACTCGCGCCTGATGGCTTCGTTCACCTCGTCAAGCTCGACCATCGCCGATTCCACATCGGTTAGGTCGCGCCCATACAACTCTGTCATGGTTGGCGGTCGGCCTTCAGCCCGGCCTTGGAGCACTGCTCCGACCAGTCGCGCGTAGGCCCCGAGGTGGCAGAGCACATCTCGGCCACCCCAACCGTCGAAGCTGCCGTCGGGGCTGATTCGCTGCTCAACCAGGCGTCCGGCCCGCTTCAAGTCACTCAGTGCCTCATCGCGGGTTGTAGTCACGTCGCGATCATACGCATTCAACCCCGCGCTATCGACCGACCCATTCGCATCACCACCCGACCTGACGTCGGCGCACCTCCGCAGGTGGAGTCGACCGCTACTAAGAACCCAGTCAAGAGGGCTTCCGGTCAAGCCAGATCGCGAGTAGGCTGGCGGCGGGAGCGCCGCCGTGAATACCGACGATCTTCTGGTGGGGAGTGACCGCTGGCGAATGGCCAGCCTGGTGGTCGAGCCAGATGGCTCGGTGATGATGAGCGTCGTTCCGAGTGCCGCCAGCGCGATCTGCCCTGTGTGTGGAACGCCGACTGCTCGACGGCATACGTGGTATCGACGTACCGCATTGGATCTGCCCTGGCGGAAGTTCACCGTGCGTTTGCGCGTCTGGGCACGGCGCTTCTTCTGCGACGAACCCACTTGCCCGCGGAAGATCTTTGCCGAGCGCTTCACGGGACTGCTACCGCGCTATGGCCGCCGGACGGAGGAAGCGACCCGCCTCTTGCTGGCGTTTGCCCAGCGCGCTGGGGGTGAAGCCGGTGCCCGACTCGCGCGGGCTGCCGGTCTGCCGACCAGTCCAGATACCCTGCGCCGTCTGTTGCGGAACCAGGACTTCAGCGTGAGTGAAGCGCCTGCGGAGTTAGGGGTGGATGATTTCGCGCTGCACCGACGACCACTGGGCTACGGCCTGGTCCTGGTGGACCTTGCAGTGCGCCGACCGATTGACGTGTTGCCCGACGATGAGTCCGCAACCCTGGCGGCCTGGCTTCGCGAACACCCTGGTGCCAAGATCGTGGCGCGTGACCGCGGCCTGCGCATCCGAGATGGTGTACGTTCGGGCGCACCAAACGCGATTCAGGTTGCTGATCGATTCCATCTCCTCCGCAACGTGGTCGACGCGCTTGATCAATTACAACGCCAGCGCCGCTCCGCCGGCAGCGCGGCATTCGGCCACGGCGTTCGAGCTCCGCCGGTCGCTGCGCCAGATCCGCCGCCGCTACCGGACCCGACACCCGAGTCCAAGCCCGGTGAGCGGTGGCGATCGTACCGAGCTGGACCCGACCAATGGGAGCGCGCGCGAGCGCTGCGTGCTCAGGGCTGGTCGATCCAGGCGATCGGTCGCGAGATCAGTCTATCGTCGAAGACGGTACGACGTCTGTTGAATCGGGCGACACCGCCCAGTCAGGAATACGTGCGCCACCGTCACGTCCCGCGGCTGGTCGAACCATTCCTTCCCTATCTGCTGCAGCGGTGGGCCGATGGGTGCCGCAATGGCCGTCAACTCACGCGTGAAATTGAACAACTGGGTTACCTCGGCAAAGGCTCCGCCGTGCGCTGGATGATTGCACGCTGGCGTCCTCCGAAAACACGTGGCCAACCCAAGCGTCGTCTGCTAACTCGGCACGTGCCGTGGCTGCTCCTCCGTGCTCCGGATCTACTCAAAAACGAGGAGCGTGCCGATCTCGAGCGCGTCCTGGCAGCGGATGCGTTACTCGATGCCGGCTACAAGCTCGTCCAGCGCTTTCGGATTGCGCTACATGACCTGGACGTGACGGCTTTCAAGCAATGGTTGATTGACGCTGCGGCCTGTGACCTGAAGCCGTTCGCACGTCTGGCGGCGGGTATGACCGACGACCTGGAAGCGATCACGAACGCCTTCCGCTACCAGTGGAGCACCGGGCCAGTTGAAGGCCACATCACCAGAGTCAAGCTGATCAAAAGAGCCGGATACGGGCGGGCTAGGCTGCCACTTCTCCGTGCTCGCATTCTTGGTCCAAACTGAGCTCGCGCCACCCAGCGCCGGGCTAGTTCAGCACACCCGACCATCACCGGATTTGCCGGAGAGCCTCAATACGCGAGAACATTGACACCGCTGTTGCCGACAGGGCTGAGAGGTTGACGAGTGACATTGTTCTCTCGCACATGTCGGCAGGCCTCATCGCTTTGGGGTTTACGACTGAGCAGGGGAAGAGGCGTGAACAGCGCATCAGGCGCCCCGTTCTGTATGGTCCGTGGGGCCGCGAGCGGGTTGCTTATGAGGTTGACGCTGTTCACGACGAACTCGGCATCCTACTTGAAGTTGAAGCAGGTCGTGGAGCCCAGGGTAACGCCGTATATCGTGACCTGATCAGAACCTCGCTAATTGTGGACGCACGATATCTGGCATTAGGAGTAGCTCGACGATACCGCTTCCGCACCAGTAACAGACCGACTGTCGTACATAGCTTTCGCGAGGCTACAAACCTAATAGACGCCATCTATGCCAGTGGGCGGCTTGCACTACCGTTCGGAGGTGTACTTCTGTTCGGCTACTAGAGTCTTGATCGCGATTGTGCCGCCTTGTCACAACAGGGATTTAACCCAAGTAGGTGCACGAGCCATGTCATTGCTAGCTCCAACGTCAGGCCTTATATGCACGTAATCAACGAGCCACATGCATCGGGATACACGGCGCAAGATCGTATACGAGAGGGCGTAACGCTCAGTCGGACAATTGAGCTGCCGCAGGTGCGCCGAGGTCGACCACCCCTGCTCCGCCTTTAGAGATCATCCGGTTTCAGGCCGCGTCGCCCGCGCGATCTTGGCCGCGGGCCCAATCTCCTCGAGTCACTGGGAACGAGAAGACCACGTCTGGCCAGCCTTTTCCAGCACACAGTGCGAGCCGGTCGTGCGCTTGACGTATTGGCCGATCCGCGGCGAAGCCGGGAGGACGCGGCACGCCCATGTGGAAGACCACTCGCTCAAGTGGCGCCGAAGAGATTGTTCAGCGCAGGCGCGCGCTCGCCGTGCTCGACTCGATCGGCGATGACCCGCAGCGCGAGCGTTTCGACGACGGCAAGCGCTTCTTCACGAGTCTGGCCATACGCGAGAACCCCAGGCAACGCGATGACCTCAGCCACCCAGCGACCATCGTCTTCCTGCTCGAGTTCCACCCGCATCGGCTCGGCGTGCACGTGTGAGACTAGCACCAACGCATCGAACTGGCATGCGTCGCCCCCGAGGCACGCTTGCGCGCGCTGTTGGTGGGCGTTGCTGAGGCGGCCCGCTGACTTCTCTGTCGAGACTACGTACGGACGACAATCTCAATCGAAGGGCTGAGCGGCAAGGACCGCGCGAGCTGTTCCTTCGCCTCGTCCAACAGCGCCCCGAGGTTCAACAATGACACTGCAGTGGTCGGCAGTTGCCACACCGTCATCAGCTGGTAATTCCAATTGCCGTTGCAGTCTTACCAAAACAGTAAGATTGCAGCACCGTGAGTGTGATTTGCTCTAGGTATTCCCCCAGACCGGCTCCCAGGGCCGCGGAACTGCCAACGTACAAACGGGTCGGCAACCCCAGGGATCTCACTAAACGGCCTGCCCCTCGTTGCAGTCTTACCAAAACAGTAAGATTGCAGCATGGTTGCCGATCGCGCTCCCACCGCACTCAGCGCAGGCCACCGACTCGTCCAGCGTATCCTGGAGGTCGCGCCGGGAGGTCGAGTGTTTACCACTCAGGATGCCGTCGCAGCGGGGGAGGAGCTTGGGTTCAGTCGGGGACACACCGACAAACTCTTGAGCGAACTTGTTGACCGCGGTCTCCTCGAACGCCCGCGCGGCAGGCTGTACGTGATGCAACCTCCGTATGGAGGTCTCATGCCCGTGCGACCGGTGGCTATTGCCGTGCGCGCCGTCACGCCCGCCGCGGTGAGTGGGGATACAGCGCTCGCGCACTGGGATTTCCTATCCCAAGCTCCGCTACATGAGGAGGTTGTCTCCACACCGGCGCGGATCCAGTGGCGCCGTGGGGTCCATGCCGATGGACCAGATCGCCTGTGGGAGATTGGCGGATCCACCGTCCGCTTCCGGCGTATTCCTCAGGGTCAGATGTTCGGGATCACCGCGGTCCGCCTTGACAGCGAGACCGTGGTTCCCATGTTCGATCGCGAGCGGAGCCTGCTCGAGTTGCTCTCGCGACCCGAGCCGGCCAGCGCGCAGTGGGCAGGCGAGCTTATCCGCGATCACCTCCACCAATTGGATCGCTCTCGACTGCGGGAGTACGCGAGTCGGCTTAGCGTCAGTAAGCAGCTTGCACGGATCATTCATGGCCGACCCACACATGGGCGTGCAAAGAACGCATCGTGAATCAGCGTCGCCGACAACGCTTCGGCGTCCGCATTGCGGAGCTACAGCGCCAGACCGGCCTCCCCCATAACACGTTGCTGCGCGATCATGCGCTCAGCTACATGCTTGGCGGCATAGCTGCCGTACCCGAGCTTGTCGACTACGTTGTATTCAAGGGCGGGACCGCGCTGCGCAAGTGTTTCTTCGCCGGCTACCGCTTTTCTGAGGATCTCGACTTCAGTTCGCGCGACCTTCGCGTTTGGACGCAGCGCGAGATTATGGCGCTGCTGCGGGCCGCATGTGGTGCCGCGCAGGCGCTAGCCGAGAACGTAGAGGTGCCCTACACCTTCACTCCACAATATCAGCAGCATCGTGAGGACAAGTCTCACCTCCAACACGATGTCCGCATCACCGTGGATTACCCCACCGGCGCGTCGCTGCCGGTCAAGTTTGAGCTCACACAGGTCGAGCCTATTCTTCGACCCATCCACATCCTGCCGGTGATACATGGGTTCCCCGACGAGCCATTTGATGTCACCATCCCCGTCTACGCACTCGACGAGGTGGTTTTGGAGAAGCTGCGCGCCTTCTTGCAGACCGCAGAAAACCTCGGCCGTCGAGACTGGACCAACCGCGCGCGCGATCTATATGACCTCTGGTGGCTGTGGACCGAAGGTGCTCCTGTCTCCTGGGGAGAGCTCATCGAGCCACTTCGTGAAAAGGCAGCTGCACGTGGCGTCGGCTTCGATGGTCCTGCCGACTTCCTCGATGCCCGCGTGCTCCGCTCGTATCGTGACTCCTGGCCACTGCGCCTGGGAAACCTCGTACCACGACTACCTGAGTTTACAGACGCCCTCGACGCCTACCGGGAAGCAATAGGGAGGGTGTTCAGGATCGACCCGCCATCTGCACCACCTCTAGACTGATCGCTCTACGGGCAGTCCCCGGGCGGCTCTCAAGCTAACCAGCCCCCATCACGGGCTGGGAGCGAGCCAGCCTTAGCCATGGGGCCGATCTGGCTTACGGCAGCGTCTGGCGCAGCGTAGACTCTTAGCTGAAGCCCTGCGGCGATGGATAGCGAGCGTAGAGGCAGCGCTCGCACCCGCCCAGCTGCCGCGGCACGCACATGGTGAAGCCCGAGGACGCTGCCCGCCAACGCATCGACCAGGCCCTCGAACTAGCCGGCTGGGCAGTCCAGGACGCCAAATCCGCCAACATCTACGCCTCCACAGGCGTAGCCATCCGCGAGTTCCTCCTCAACTCCGGCCACGGCAATGCCGACTATCTGCTCTACGTCAACGGCGAAGCGGTTGGTGTGGTGGAAGCCAAGAAGGAGGGCGAGACACTAACCGGCGTTGAGGTGCAGTCAGAGAAGTACTCCGTCGGCCTGCCCGACCACGTGCCTGCGCCCATCCAGCCACTGCCGTTCCTCTTCCAGAGCACCGGCACCGAAACCCGCTTCACCAGCCTGCTCGACCCCAAACCCCGCAGCCGCGAGGTCTTCTCGTTCCACCGGCCGGAGACCTTCGCCGAGTGGCTCAGCCCCGACCCCAACAGCACAGGCGCAAAGCCCACCGACCCCAAGTGCCGAGCGTTACGCGCCAAACTGCAGCAGCTCCCGCCGCTCGACGCGACTGGGCTCTGGGCAGCCCAGGCGACAGCCATTCGCAACCTGGAGCAATCACTTGCCGAAAACCGCCCACGTGCGCTCATCCAGATGGCCACTGGGAGCGGCAAGACCTACACCGCGGTCAGCAGCATCTACCGCCTGGTCAAGTTCGGCGGCGGCCGACGCGTCCTCTTCCTCGTCGACCGTGCCCATCTCGGCGACCAGGCACTCAAGGAGTTCCAGCAGTTCCAGACACCCGACGACCGACGAAAGTTCACCGAGCTCTACAACGTCCAACTGCTCCGCTCGAACTGGGTTGATCCCGCCGCCCGCGTCGTCATCACGACCGTGCAGCGTCTGTACTCGATCCTCCAGGGCGACGAAGACCTGCCGCCGGAAGCCGAAGAGGGGTCCCTGTTCGATACCGCGATCACCGGCCTGAGAACGCAGCCAATCGAAGTCGCTTACAACCCACGCTTTCCCATCGAGATGTTCGATGTCATCTTCGTCGACGAATGTCACCGCTCGATCTACAACGTGTGGCGCCAGGTCCTCGAGTACTTCGATGCCTTCTTGGTCGGCCTGACCGCCACGCCCGGGAAACAGACGCTGGGCTTCTTCAACCAGAACCTCGTCATGGAGTACGGCTTCGAACAGGCCGTGGCCGACCGCGTCAACGTCGACTTCGACGTCTACCGCATCCGCACGCGCATCACCGAGCGCGGCGCGACAGTCGACGCTGGCGAATGGGTGGACAAGCGGCATCGCATGAGCCGCAAACGACGCTGGGAGCAGCTCGACGATGCGCTCACCTACAGCGCATCTGCGCTCGATCGCGACGTCGTGGCGATGGACCAGATCCGAACTGTCATTCGTACGTTTCGCGACAAGGTATGTAGTGAGATCTTCCCCGGCCGCACGATGGTGCCGAAGACCCTGATCTTCGCGAAAGACGACAGCCACGCGGAGGATATCGTCCAAGCCGTTCGCGAGGAGTTCGCCGAAGGCAACGAGTTCTGCGAGAAGATCACCTACCGCACGAGCACCCTGCGAGTGGTCACCAAGGTGCCTCAGCCCGACGGCACCGAGGTCGACCAGGTGACGTACAAGTCGAGCGGCCTCAAGCCGGAAGACCTACTGTCATCGTTTCGCAACAGCTACAACCCGCGCATCGTCGTCACGGTCGACATGATCGCCACAGGCACCGACGTCAAGCCGCTCGAAGTCGTCATGTTCATGCGTTCCGTACGCAGCCGAACCTTCTTCGAGCAGATGAAGGGCCGCGGCGTCCGCGTCATCGATCCGAACGACCTGCAGGCGGTGACGCGCGACGCCCGAGCGAAGACGCACTTCGTCATCGTCGACTGCGTCGGCGTCACTGAAACCGAGCTCGTCGATACGCGACCACTCGACAAGCAGCCGAACGTGCCACTGGAGAAGCTGCTCCAGCACGTTGGCCAGGGCGGCACGTCGCCTGAGGTCCTCTCAACCCTGGCGAGCCGACTCGCCCGACTCGACAAGCAGTTGGATGAGTCGAAGCGAGCATCGCTCAAGGCCACCGCAAAGGGCACGGCCCTGAATGACATCGTGGCGGGCCTGATCGACGCCCTCGATCCCGACCGCCAGATCGACGCTGCCCGTCAAGCCGCGGGGCTGCCGGCCGATGTCGAGCCAACAAAACTACAACTCGATGCAGCCGCAAGGGCCCTACTGAAACAAGCCGCCGCTCCCCTCGTCTCGAACCCCGACCTCCGGAAGGAGCTCATCCTCGCCAGGCAGCAGCTTGAGCAAACCATCGACCGTGTCACCCAGGACGTGCTGCTCGCAGCCGGCCACTCGGCCGAAGCACGCGAGCGCGCCAAGAGCATTACAGCCTCATGGGAGCAGTACATCGCCGAGAACAAGGACGAACTGACCGCGCTCCAGGTGCTCTACAGCCAGCCGTATAGACGTCGGCCGCAGTTCGGCGAAATCAAAGCCCTGGCGCAGGCCATCGCGCTCCCGCCGCGCGCCTGGACACCCGAGCTGTTGTGGCGCGCCTACGAGACATTGGACAAATCGAAGGTCCGCGGCTCCGGCCGGCGAGTCATCACGGATATCGTCTCCCTGGTGCGCTTCGCCCTCCAACAGGACGATGAGCTGATCCCTTTCCCCGACCAGGTTTGCCAGCGCTTCTACGACTGGCTGGTTCAGCAGAAAGGTCTGGGCCGCACCTTCACCCCCGAGCAACTCCGCTGGCTCGAGCTCATCCGAGACCACGTCGCCGCCAACCTCGGCATCGAACGCGACGACTTCGAATACGCCCCCTTTATCGAACACGGCGGCCTCGGCAAGGTCTACCAGCTCTTTGGCGACCAGCTGAATCTATTGCTTGACGAGCTGAACGAAGTCCTCGCCGCATGAGTCAGTTGGTGGGCACGCTGCCAGAAGGCTGGGTCGAGGTCGCCCTCGCCGACGTACTAGACGGCATCGAATCGGGCGCCAACTTTCGATGCATCGAGCGTCCTCCAACTGGTAATGAAACCGGCGTCGTGAAAATCAGCGCGGTCAGTTGGGGTCGTTTTGACGAACTCGAAAGCAAAACGAGTCCACCGCATATAGAAATCGATTCCCGCACCCTCATTCGCGAAGGTGATTTCTTGATCTCGAGGGCCAACACCATTCAGTTGGTTGGTGCATGCGTGATCGTGGACAGCATCAGTAAGCGCTTGGCGCTCAGCGATAAGGTGCTCCGCCTGCGGATAATTGGCGCTCTCCCTAAGTGGATTCTCTATTGCTTGAGGTCTCCGAATGGTCGCGCCCAGATCGAGGCGCTCGCCACAGGCAATCAGGAGTCCATGCGCAATATTGGGCAGGATCGCATCAGGAGCATCCGGGTCCCTTTGCCACCCCTCACGGAGCAACACCGAATAGTCGCCGCGATCGAGCAGCAGTTCACGCGACTAGACGCCGCCATCGCCTCGCTTCAGCGCGCCCGCGCCAACCTGAAGCGCTACCGCGCAGCAGTGCTCGCCGCTGCCACGAGCGGTCGCTTGGTGCCGGGGGAAGCGGAGCTAAGACGAACTACCGGAGGCATGAACGAGACGGGACTCGACCTACGAAGGCGGATTCTCGAAGCACGCGCCATTGGACGATCGTCGGCCGGCCGAAGAACGCAGTCGGAGCCCGCGGCACCAGCCTCCTCGACGGTCCGGGAACTCCCAGAAGGTTGGAGCGCTGTGACAGTGGAAGAGTTGACACTGCCCTCGCGGCCTTCCGCCTACGGAGTGCTGCAGCCCGGATCCGACGTAGCGGATGGAGTGCCGTTCGTACGCGTCGGCGATATTGATCAAGGGCGTGTGGCGGTCGACTCTCTGAAGCGGATCGCGTCAAAAGTCGCGGCCCAATACCCACGCACGAGGCTGCATGGTGGAGAAGTCCTGATCACTCTCGTGGGCTCGATTGGGCGCACGGCGGTAGTTCCTGGGTTGCTTCGCGGCGCCAATGTGGCACGCGCGGTCGGCGTCATACCATTGACGGACCAAGTGCTGCCTGCTTGGGTTGAGATCTGGTTCCGTAATCCAGATCAAATACGGGAGATGACTGCCAAGGCGCATGAGGTCGCGCGCAAGACGCTTAACCTCGAGGACGTGCGTAGCTCTGTTGTGGCGCTTCCTCCACTAGCCGAGCAACAACGTATTGTGGCAGAGGTCGACCGTCGGCTTTCCTCGGTGGATGAGATAGAGGCGGACGTCGAGGCGAATCTGAAGCGCGCCGAGCGCTTGCGTCAGGCCATTCTCACACGCTCATTTGAAGGCAAACTGGTCCCGCAGGATCCAACGGACGAGCCCGGCACCACACTGCTCGATCGCATCCGCGCCGATGCCACAACGGTGAACGGCACGGTAGTCCAGGCACGTCGAACGACCAGCCATGCCACGCGCGCAGCATCGCCGGTTCAGGAGCCGCTGCCACTCTAGCAATGACAGTCGCAGCCGCACCCGCCAATGGTTCCCACCAACTGGTCCAGAAGCTCTGGAACTACTGCAACGTCCTAAGAGACGACGGCCTCTCCTACGGTGACTATCTCGAGCAGCTCACGTACCTTCTGTTCCTGAAGCTGGCCCATGAACAAACCCAGCCCCCGTACAGCCGACCATCGAGCATTCCACAAGAGTTCACCTGGCCCACGCTCGCCACAAAGAGCGGTGACGACCTCGAAGTCCACTACCGCCACGTGCTCGAATCACTGGGCCACCACCCCGGCATGCTCGGCGTCATCTTCCGCAAGGCCCAGAACAAGATCCAGAACCCGGCGCGACTCGAGCACCTCATCAAGAACCTCATCGGCCAGGAGCGCTGGTCCGAGCTAAGTGGCGACGTCAAAGGTGACGCCTACGAGGGCTTGCTCGAAAAGAACGCCCAAGACGTCAAAGGCGGCGCCGGCCAGTACTTCACCCCTCGCCCGCTGATCGACGCCATCGTTGACGTCATTCAACCCCGACCTGGAGAGGCCATCTGCGACCCAGCGTGCGGCACGGGCGGGTTTCTCTTAGCAGCGAGCACCTACATCACTCGCCACAATCCCTACCTCGATCGCGACCAGAAGCGGCATCTGAAGCTCGATGCCCTCCGCGGCGTCGAAATCGTGGACGGCGTCACGCGCTTGTGCGCCATGAACCTGTTCCTGCACGGCGTCGGCCCCACATCCGCCGACGAAGGTGACCCGCCAGTCAGAACCGACGACAGCTTGCGCGCAGACCCGGGCGAGCGCTTCGACGTCGTCTTGACCAATCCACCCTTCGGCAAGAAATCCAGCATGCTCATAGTCAACGAGGAACGCGAATCAGAGCGACAAGCCCTTAGCGTCGTGCGCGACGACTTCTGGGCCACGACCAGCAACAAGCAACTCAATTTCGTCCAGCATGTCAAGACACTGCTGAAGATGCACGGACGTGCCGCCGTCGTCGTGCCAGACAACGTGCTGTTCGAAGGAGGAGCCGGCGAAACCGTGCGCCGCAAGCTCCTACACGAATGCGAAGTCCACACCCTGCTGCGGCTGCCAACGGGGATCTTCTATGCCCAAGGTGTCAAAGCCAACGTGCTGTTCTTCGATCGGATGCCTGCCAGCCCAACGCCCTGGACGAAGCGCCTCTGGGTCTACGACTACCGCACGAACGTCCACCACACGCTCAAAACGAACCCGCTGCAGCGAGGCAACCTCGACGACTTCGTCGCCTGCTTCCATCCAGAAAACCGATTCCAGCGCAAGCCGACCTGGGACGCGGAGAAGAACCCCGATGGCCGGTGGCGAGCCTTCGACTACGGCGAGCTCCTCAAACGCGACAAAGTCAGCCTCGACGTGTTCTGGCTCCGCGACGAAGCCCAGGAGGATTCAGCCAACCTCCCCGCCCCCGACATCATCGCAGCCGAGATCGCCGAGGACCTGCGCGCCGCCCTCGAGCAGTTCGAAGCCATCGCCGCCGACCTTCCATCTGCTAATTAGCCCGACAACGGGGGCACACCCAGTTCGCAGCTAACGTGTAAGGCA
>Ga0137373_10007240_pt1 | contig 11795 bp, 13 predicted proteins | sample SagtaG_5_FD_104912 | JGI IMG/M metagenome (GOLD analysis project Ga0137373, IMG submission 104912) | Vadose zone soil microbial communities from Sagehorn Ranch, Mendocino, California, USA - Sage1_R_80_16 metaG | ecosystem: Environmental > Terrestrial > Soil > Vadose zone | place: USA...
CCCGCCGGGAGACTTTCGATCCTTCCCCAACATCATCCAGTCTGGCGCGAAGTGCTCCGAACTGGTCAGCACGGAGTGATGGAAGACCTCGATCAACAGGCAGCCCGGATGTGTGTTGGTTCAGGTGAGTGGCATCGGGTGCTGGAAGACATCGATCGAGACCCGGCCCTGACCATTCTCATGAACCACCTGCGAGAAATGGGTGTCCGCTCGGTTCTCTTTGTTCCCATCTTAATTGCGGGCCAGGTGGCCGGCACGCTTGCCGTCCGCTTTCAAGAGGAGCGCACTTTTCGTCACGAGGAAATCGAACTGACGCGGGCGCTGGCTCATCAAGCGATGCTAGGGCTTCAGTTGATGCGCCTGTCGCAACAAAGCCGTGAGGCGGCCGTGATTGCGGAACGTAATCGCATGGCCCGCGACATTCACGACACGCTGGCGCAAGGATTCACCGGCGTGATCGTGCAGTTGGAGGCTGCGGCGGACGCGCAATCCAAGGGACTGACGAAGGAGGCTGACGAACATCTTGCTCGGGCCGGCGATCTTGCCCGCGAGAGCTTGCGCGAGGCACGGCGATCCGTGCGCGCGCTGCGTCCACTGGCGCTGGAGGAAAAGGGCCTGTCTGAAGCACTGGAGGATTTGATCCGAAAGATGACCGCGGGCACAACCCTGCGGCCGGAATTCACTCTGCAAGGTCAGCCTGGTGAGCTCCCGGCTCCGTGGGAGGAAAACCTTCTGCGCATCGGCCAGGAAGTGTTGACCAATGCGCTCCGGCACGCGCACGCCGGCGAATTCAAAACGAGGCTGGTGTTCGATCCAGCAGAGATTCGCCTCGAACTGCGCGACAACGGACGGGGCTTCGATCCCGAGATCAGACATGACGGATTCGGCTTGCTGGGAATCAGGGAGCGCGTTGCAGACATGGGCGGTCGATTGAGCATTCAAAGCGCGAGCGGCAAAGGCACCCAGATTTTGATCGCCCTGCCACTGATGCGAAGCGCAGAATCACCGCAGCCATGAGCGCCGTTTCGAAAAAGCAGCCGGCGACTGCGCGGGCAGACAAAATCCGCGTGCTCGTCGCGGACGATCACGTTACGGTGCTCGAAGGGCTCGTCGCGATCATTGGCCGACAGCCGGACATGACCGTCGTGGCCCAAGCATCCAATGGCCGAGAAGCCGTTGACCTCTGGCAGAAACACCATCCCGATGTGGCCTTGCTTGATTTGCGAATGCCGATGTTGGATGGAGCTGGGGTGATTGAGGAGATTCGCCGACAGAACGAGTCCGCCCGCGTCATTGTGTTGACGACGTTCGACACGGACGCCGACATTTCCAAAGCGATCAAAGCCGGGGCAAAGGGTTATTTGCTAAAGGACGCACCACGGGAGGAATTGTTGGAGTGCATCCGCAAAGTGCATGGTGGGGAAACCTGCATTCCACCGTCGCTAGTGGCGAAACTGGCGGCGGGGATGAGCAGCGAAGCCTTGACCGGCCGCGAACTGGATGTCCTCACGTTGCTGGCGCGCGGCAAGAGCAACAAGGAAATCGGCGCGAACCTCTACATCAGCGAAACGACGGTGAAATCTCATCTGCGCAGCATTTTCACCAAACTGAATGTGCTCAGTCGCACCGAAGCCATTACGGCAGCCAGTCGGCGAGGGCTGGTGCAGCTTTAGTCGGCTCGCAAGGATTGCCAGCACGACTGGCCTCACTCATGCCGGGTCGCCTCAGCTTCTCTGCCACGCCAGCCAGCGGCCCATCCATTTCCTCACCGTGGGGGTCAATCGGGTCCGATTGTAAGCATCGCCGCATTGACGGATCGCCTCGGCCTGCGTCGGGTAGGGGTGAATGACAGAGGCCAGTCTGCCCAGCCCGAGGCGAGCCGCCATCGCCACACTGATTTCGCTGATCATCTCGCCGGCATGGCGCGCAACGATGGTTGCTCCGAGGATTTCATCGTGCCCTTTCCTGACGTGGAATTTCACAAAACCATCTTCCTCACCGTCCAGAACCGCGCGGTCCACCTCCTTGAACTCGCGCACGTAGGTGTCCACTTCCATGCCGCGCTCGCGCGCGTCACGTTCATAGAGACCGACGTGCGCAATTTCCGGGTCGGTGTAGGTGCACCAGGGCATTGTGAGAGCACTTGCCTTCTTGCGGCCAAGGAATAGGGCATTCTGAATTACGAGCCGGGCGGAAAAATCGGCGGCATGGGTAAATTTCCAGTCCAGGCAAACATCGCCGACACCATAAATGCCCGGATTGGTGGTTTGCAGGCAATCGTTTACCAGGATGCCCTTGCTCCTGTCGTACTGTACTCCCACGGTCTCCAAATTTAGTCCTTCAACATTCGGCGCACGTCCGGTTCCAATTAGAATCTCATCGACAACGACACTCGCCCCTTTTCCCTGAGATTCATACCAGATAATTTTTTCACTGCGATTGCGCTCGACACGAGTGATCGTCGCATCGAGGCGCAGCGCGATCCCCTCACGGATGAAGGCCTTCTGCACGAGCGCGGCTGCCTCCATGTCCTCACGGTCGAGCAGGTGCGCATTTTTGTGGAGCAGGCTGACCTGGGAACCCAGCCGCTGAAAGGCCTGCGTCAACTCGCAACCAATCGGTCCGCCACCGATGACCGCAAGTCTGGCCGGACACTGAGTAAGATTGAATACCGTTTCGTTGGTCAGGTAGCCGGCCTCAGTCAGTCCTGGGACGGGCGGGTCCACAGCACGCGCGCCGGTCGCGATGACCGCCCGTTTGAACCGCAGGGTTTGTCCCGCAACCTCGACCGTATCCGGACCGGCAAAGCGGGCCTCACCCAGGAACACATCCACGCCAAGTTTCGCAAAGCGTTCGGCTGAATCATGAGGGCTGAGATCGGCGCGAAGCTTGCGCATACGTTCCATGACGGCTGGGAAATCAACCTGGACCGGCGAACCCAACCGCACTCCGAAAGGGCCTGCCTCCTTGGCATCGAACACGGCGCGTCCGGAGCGGATGATGGCTTTGGAGGGAACGCAGCCGACATTGAGGCAGTCTCCGCCCAGAAGGTGCTTCTCAACGAGCGCGACCTTTGCCCCAAGTCCTGCTGCGCCGGCCGCGGTCACCAGTCCAGCCGTCCCCGCGCCAATGACGACAAGATTGTAGCAGAGGGCGGGGGTGGGATTCTGCCAATCCGGGGGGTGAACATAAGACACGAGTCGCGCATTGTGCGCGTCAACCGGTTTGACCAGTAGAGGAGCCAAGGGAACGTTCATCATCTCTTTGGGGTTTGCTCAGTCTTGGTGATCTTCTTCGCCAATGCACTCCTGGCCAGGCGTGTGACGAATACCGTTACCGTGACAGTGGCCAGCAGCCCTCCACCGTGCAAAACCCACTCAACATTCGTACGCTGGCGATGGCCGGCACCGACATTGACCAACGAGCCGAGATAGACATACATCACTGTGCCCGGAATCATGCCGAGCCAGGAAGGGAGCACATAGTGCCTCAGCTTCACTCGCGTCAGGCCAAAAGCATAGTTCAGTAGAGTGAATGGAAAGACCGGCGAGAGGCGCGTCAAAAGAACGATCTTCCACCCCTCATCGGCCACCGCCCGGTCAATGGTAGCGAACTTCTCGTGCTTCTCGATCTTCCGTGCGATGGCATCGCGCGCCAGATAGCGGCCCACCAGAAATGCCGCCGTGGCGCCCAGTGTTGCGCTGATGGATACGCACCCCAAGCCAAGAACCACGCCGAACACGGCCCCGGCCCCAAGCGTGAGCACCGAGCCTGGAACGAACAACACCGTCGCCACAACGTAGAGGCCGACGAAAATCACCGGCCCCCACGGCCCAAGTTTGCCAATCCAGTCCAGCGCTGATTTCAACAAGTCCTGGACAGGAAAGTATTTCAATGCCACCACAAAGGCGACGCCGGCTGTTGCGTAAAGCACCCACCTCCAGTTGGAGCTGATGCGGAAAGACGCTCCCTGCGGTTGCGCAACGGCACCGCTCTCGCGCTGGGTCTGCATGGAATGGGAACGTTTAGTTAGCATAAATTACTAATAAGATTCGACCCCCCTGAGCCGTATCAATTCAGAAGGGAACAGGAGGAAACAGACAGAACAGAGGGTTTCAATGCTTTCCTTTGATTTTGAACCTCCAGATCCATCTCACCGTTTAGTGAGTACTCTTCGAGGTACCAGATTTTCGGTTTGGATCGGCATTCACTTCTCTGTTTTCTCTGTTGTCTCCTGTTCAACGGCATTGTTACCGCTGAGGTTCTCCCTCGTTGGGGACGCTTACGGATGTTTCCCTATTATCGCTCTTGCGGCCAAAGCGGTGACTATCCCGAACGGCAGATTTACCAGCAGCAGGTAAAGCGTGAACTTTGGCCCTCCCTGCCGAAGCCCGAAAAACCCCGCGCCGCTCATCGGCAGAAAGATAAAAAACAGCGCCAGCAACGGAGCGAGGAAGTATAGAACACCGTAGAGGTACAGGTGATCCCAGGCGGTTGCTATGAAAAGCCCAAACGGGATACCCCACAACCCACCCCAGAAGAGCGGCCTATAGATGTCCGGCGATTTCAAGGATACCGGGGCCTTTACCCCGAGTCTCGAGCTGAGCCCCAACTGAAACAGTAGGTGGCTGAAAAGGACTACGGCCAGTGCGCCTACAACGCCAGCCGCGAAGCAGATTGCCACCCGCTGTATCATGGTGAATTCCTGCATAATTGATGTTCCTTTCCTGGGTTAATATTCATGTGGTTTGGACTTTGATTGGCGGACCGTTGTTATCGGCTCAATTTCGAAGATAACGTCAACGATCACCGGAGCGCCGATGGGCAAACTATAAACGCCATAGACCAACCGAACGTGGCCGCTCTGTCGTCCGAAAAGCTGGGCGAACAGGTTTGACGCCCCATCTGCGACCTGCGCGTGTTCGGTGAACCGCAGTGTTCGACAGCGACTTCAACGTCCTCGGCGCCGAGTGGTCCGAGATCAACGGTTTCCAGCACCATCGGCTGTTTGGCCGCCTTCGCGACCCACGCCTCATCTCTATCCAATTGGGTTCGTGATCGTGTTTTCATAACTGAGCTATACGTCCCCCAGCGAATAAGTGAAAACTCACGGACGAGTGCGCAGGAAGCGGCGAGCATTCAGGATCCTTCGAAAGCAGGAGGCGCACGTCATCCGTTCGGAGCACACCAAATTCACCAATCTGGTCAATAGCGCGCGACCGCACCAGACGTGATGCTCCCTCCTGTGAATTCAGAATACAGCAGCACAGCCTTATGAGCGTGAGTTCGACAGACAAAGGCCTGTTAACGGCGGACAATTGCACCGTCATCTTCATTGATCATCAACCGCAGATGTTCTCCGGCGTGGGTAACATCGATCGGCAGGACTTGCTGAATAACGTTCTGGTGCTGGCGAAGGCGGCGAAAATCTTCGGCGTGCCCGTGATCCTGACAGCGGTCGAGTCCAAGGGGTTTTGTGGAACCATCACGCCGCAACTGCTCGATTTGTTTCCCGACCAGAAGACCATCGAGCGGTCCAGCATGAATGCCTGGGACAGTGAGGAGTTCATTGCCGCAGTCAAAAAGGCCGGTCGAAAGAACCTCATCATCGCCGCCCTGTGGAGCGAGATATGTCTGGCGATGCCCGCATTGCAGGCATTGACCGATGGCTACGCTGTCTATGCGGTCGTAGATGCCTCGGGAGGCGCCAGCCGCGTCGCACACGACGCTGCGATTCGCCGCATGGAGCAGGCGGGAGGAGTTTCCATGACTGCGCTGCAAGTGTTGCTCGAACTCCAACGCGATTGGACGCGGCAGGAGCATTACGAGGAAGTCATGACGGTCCTCAGTGAGCACCGCTGCGCTTACCGCCTGCACCGGCTTGCCGAACCGGAATAACACAGAGATGGAGCTAAACGTATGAACTTGATGATGCGCAGAAAACATTGGTTTCGACGCTTTGGAATTGTACGATTCCTCGACCGTATGATCAGGGTTTACCGCGCCGCCTTCAGGCATTTTCATCTTTTGCTTGAACGACGTAAGAGTAAAGAGGAACAGGTCACCCAATGGATGATCAGACAAACGAACCGCCACGCGAACAAGGAGTTGCTATCCGCACCCTCTTCTCCCTGCGTGGTCGCAAAGCTGCCTTCTACCCGGCAAATTGCCTCGCTAGCGCAGTTGGGCGACGAACGATTGGCCAGCTGCGGGCGCCTCGGCGCCTCGGTTTGCTCCAAACGCTCCCGGGATGGCAAGACTTCGTTTGGTTTCGCCCAATCCTTCAACGATGCAGTCCGAGACTGCTTGGACGGGAGGTCATCGTGACGAGCGAAATCAGCAGTCTGATCGAACCAGCCGCCCGCCTTGAGTCCTCAGGTGCAGCAGCCCGCTCGGCGGGCGATGAATCCGCAGCCGAAGCGTATTTTCGCGAGGCGCTAGGATTGGCGGTGAAGGCAGCGGAGCGCGCGGCGGAGAACTCCTGGCAGGAGGCTCTCCTTGAGCTTTTGCGAATGGCGGTGCGCCTGGCGCTGAACTGTGGTGAAGTATCGGAGGGGCGACGGTTGATGGACGACGCTCTCCGCGCCGATCCTTCAATCGCCCAATCAGATGACTGGACACAACTTCGGGATATTGCGGCTTGGCCGGATGCATGGCTCGTCGCGGCGGTGCGTCGGGACCCACCGGATGTGGCGGCGTTGGATGCCTTGGCGGACCGCCACTGGAAGCCAGTGTTCAGTCGGTGTTACCTTTTGACGCTGAATCGCGACAAAACCAATGACCTCGCACAACAGGCGTGGTGTCGGGTGTTGCGGGCACGTCGCAGATTGAAGCCGGGGGGAAATTTTCCGGGGTATCTAATGACCACGGCCACGAACATCTGGTGCGACTCCCATCGATGGTCTCAGCGAGCCGGACCCATCGCAGACGAGAAGCTCGCCTCGCTCGACGAACCGCTTTCGACTCAAGACGGTGACGAGATCGTACTGGCGGACGTGCTGCCGGATTTGAACTCGCTGCGAGCAGAGGAGCAAACGCTGCTTAAATTGGACATCGACCGGGCGCTCCAACGATTGACACGACACCTGCGACACGTGCTGGTCGCCCGGTTCATCACCGGCGAATCGTGCGCGGAAATAGGATTGCGCTACGGACGCACCGAACAAACCGTCAGCGGCTGGGTGCGCGAGGCGATTCGAGAAATGAAACTTCACCTGGAAGAGCCGGCTGATCTCGCTGTGCCGACGAAAGAGCGTGAAAATACCCATTGAACAACTCCTGCGCTGGCGTCTCGCACAGGCGGGAGCCGAAGCGCCCGCTGCGCCTCGCGCCGCTCGCCTGCTGGAACTGGCGCGGCCTTGGTGGGAAACCTGGCCGGAGCGGTTCCAGTCGGTAATCGAGCATTTGACCAGAATTCAAATCGCCTACGGTCACGCGATGGCGGAACCGCAATCTCGCAGCGGTCATCCAGTGCCGGCGCTCATCCTCCACACGGTCGAAGAGCTGGAGACATCCGTGCGCGTCCTCTGCCTGAATGTGCGGAACGGACAACTGCATCTTCGCTTCCAATTGGATGCTGCGCCCGCACATGCCGAGCAAGACTGTGAAGTCACTTTTGTCTCCGAGCCAGCCGCGCGCCCTCTGTTCTCCGCGCACGCTGCCAAGTCGGTGGGCACCGAGTATCGGCTAAGCGCTGAACTTTCAGAGGAGGTCGCGAGGGATTGGGAACGGTTGAAAGTGACGGACCAGATGCCTTTTCGATTGATTCTTCAGCCGGTTACAACTGGCTAGCTTTGGATACTTCGCCATCTTCTTGGTTTGCGACTCAATCCGGCTGGACTTCGTGCATCGACTAGAAAGCTCATCAACGGGTTCTCCGGCGGAGGTGTCATCGCAACGAAGCCTTCGATGTCACGAGGACAAGTTCACAGCTTGGCGGAACGCCGGCGTCCCAAGTCGCGTTTTCACTTTTTTCACCTGCGACGTAGAGGAGAACATGAGCACCAACTCAAACAAACTTGCGGGCAAAGTCGCCGTAGTTACCGGAGCATCCAAAGGCATTGGCGCGGCCATCGCGAAACATCTCGCCGCTGAGGGCGCGTCGGTCGTCGTCAACTATTCCTCCAGCAAAACCGGCGCGGACAACCAAAGAAAGGAAATCGTTATGCCTGCAACATCCGATTCGACCGCAAAGGCAGTCGTTCTCGTTCACGGAGGTTTCGTGGACGGTTCTGGTTGGGAAGAAGTCTATAGAATTCTGAAGAGAGACGGCTACAACGTCAGCGTCGTTCAGAATCCAACGATAGCGTCGCGATTCTTCAAAACGTCCTTGCTGGTCGTGACCCGCAACTCGCAATTCTCTACACGCTCGTCGTGGTGACGCTCGCGCTGATGGGCGGCGAGCGCTTTGCGCTGGACGCCAGACTTGAAAGCCGATGGCTGCAAGCTATCCCCAAACACACATGAAAACAGAACCGCACAACGACCCGCCGCGCTCCGTGCTGACCGTCCGGTTTCATCTCACGGATGGTTCGGTTCACTCATTCAGTCAAAGCGACGACGCAGCAGCCCGAAAATTATGGGATGACGTTGAACCCGCTAAGCTCTTTGCGCCCCGGCGCATTGTCGTTGGCAGCGAGCATTCCAAGGCGGTTTTCGTTTCCGCGGAAATTGTCCGGATTGATTTCCTGCAAGACTCGTTTCAATGCTGGGAGTTTCCAGGCGGTTACTCAGACATCGTCGAACTGTCTGAGGAAGAATTCCGCAAACATGCGCATCTCGACCAACCGGAGTTGATGCCCAAACGGGAGCACCCGACTCCGGTCGGTGACTTGCTCGTTTCGTTTGTCAAACTTCAGATGAGAGGAGGCCGTCCGCTGTTTGTGATGGTCGAGATTCCGGTAAAGCTGCCAGCCGAGAGCCAGTCCTTCATGCAGTTCATGCTGTCGAAGGCTTCAGTCCACATGCGGCTGCGCGGTGGCGGGATCGGAGTGTTAAACCTCGCCAACCTTGCGGCCTACACCGTCTATCCAGGCGTGGCACAAATCCCCGCCGATTCATGGCTCGCCGAACCAATTCTGACTGAATCGTAACGAACGCAAACACTTATTTTCTGAAGTCCAAACTACCGACGCAGAACAATCTGGGGACGCAAATTCCCTGCGAGGCAATTGACATGCTAGGCGTCGTCCGCAACCCTGCCACTTAATTTATGGACCTAAAACTACCTGACAAGACAGCCCTCGTCTCGGGCTCCAGCAAAGGAATTGGATTTGCCATCGCCACCGGGCTGGCCCGCGAAGGCGCACGAGTCATCGTGAACGGTCGTTCGGAAAAATCGGTTGCTCAGGCGAAGGGGCAGATTGAACAGGCCGTGCCGGATGCCAGGATTGAAAGCTTCGCGGGCGATCTATCCACAGCGGCGGCGGTAGAAACGCTGCGCCAGCGGTTCCCGCTCGTGGACATTCTCGTGAACAACCTCGGCATTTTCGAGCCAAAGCCGTTTGAGGATATTCCCGATGAGGATTGGCGGCGGTTCTTCGAGGTCAACGTGCTCAGCGGCGTGCGCCTGAGCCGGGGGTATCTGCCCGGCATGAGGCAGCGGAACTGGGGGCGCATCGTTTTCATCAGCAGCGAGAGCGCGATCAATACCCCCGCCGAAATGATCCATTACGGGATGACGAAGACCGCGCAGCTTGCCGTTTCGCGCGGCCTTGCCCAATTGTGTGCCGGCACAGGAGTCACGGTGAATGCGGTGTTGCCCGGTCCAACCCATTCCGCCGGTGTGGAGGAATTTGCGGGACAGCTTAGCGGCGGCAAACCTTTTGCAGAATTTGAAAAGGAGTTCTTCAAGACTATACGTCCGTCTTCGCTCTTGAAGCGGTTCGCGACGACCGAAGAGGTGGCCAATCTGGTGACTTACGTGTGCAGCCCACTGTCCGCCGCGACCAACGGGGCCGCCCTCCGGGTCGATGGCGGAGTGGTTCAAGCCTGCTTCTAAGGAGTGAAATCCATGAGAACGAACCGCCTGCTCACGCTCTCCGCCCTTTTGATCGGCTCGTTGTTCACGGGTTGTGGAAAACAAGCCCAGCCGCCAACTCCGCTGCCCGTTGTTTCGGTGACTCAGCCGGTCGTACGCGAAGTAGTCGAGTGGGACGAATACATCGGGCGGCTCGAATCGCCGGAAACCGTCGAAGTGAGGGCGCGCGTCAGCGGTTATCTCGACAAGGTTCATTTCAAGGAAGGCAAGGAAGTCAAGAAGGGTGACCTGCTGTTCACGATTGATCCGCGCCCGTATCAGGCAGAATTCGATCATGCGAACGCGGAATACGAACGCGCGGTCAGTCAAACCGATTTGGCAAAGAACGATTTCGAGCGGGCGAAGCGGTTAATCGCGACCAAGGCCATTTCGGAGGAGGATTACGACACGAAATCGAAGACCTACACTGCGGTGCAGGCCGCTGTGAGGTCGGCGAAAGCAACCCTGGACTCGGCCAAGCTCAATCTCGAATTCACTCAGATCCATGCGCCGATTGACGGGCGCATCAGCCGCGCCGTGGTCACCGAGGGAAACCTCATCAGCAGCGGAGTGGCGGGTTCTGGCGCAACTCTTCTGACCACGATCGTTTCGCTCAATCCTCTTTATCTTTACGGCGACGCTGACGAGCGCTCCGTTTTGAAATACCTGCACCTCCGACGCGAAGGCACACGCGTGAGCGCGCGCGACGAACTAATCCCCGCCGAGATGGGATTGGCGGATGAAGCCGGCTTTCCACACAAGGGCTATATGGATTTTGTGGACAACCGGATTGATCCCGGCACGGGAACGATGCGTGCGCGCGGCGTGTTTTCCAATGCGGATCATAGCTTGAGTCCGGGATTCTTCGGGCGCATCCGCATCCCTGGCAGCGGAAAATATCCGGCGCTGCTCATCCCGGACCGCGCATTGGGTTCAGATCAAGCGCAGAAATTTGTCTATGTAGTCAACGCAGAGAAGAAGGTTGAGTTTCGCCCGGTAAAGATCGGCCCAATGATCGACGGCCTGCGCGTGGTTAAGGAGGGGCTGAAGCCAGGTGAACAGATCGTCATTGAAGGATTGCTGCGCGTGCGTCCGGGAATCGTGGTGGAGGCGAAACTGTGGGAAGGTTCGCCGCAAACTGCCGTGGCCAACTGATGGGGGAATCGCCATGAACTTTTCCCATTTTTTCATTCGCCGACCGATCTTCGCGGCCGTCCTTTCGATCGTCATCGTGCTGGTGGGGTTGATCGCGATGAATCAACTCCCCATCGCGCAGTATCCGGAAATCGCGCCGCCCACCGTCGTCGTGCGCGCCGTGTATCCTGGTGCGAATCCGAAAGTCCTCGCCGAAACCGTCGCCACGCCCATTGAGCAGGAAGTCAACGGAGTCGAGAACATGCTCTACATGTCGAGCACCTCGACCAGCGACGGCGCGATGTCGCTCACGATCACGTTCAAGCTCGGCACGGACCTCAACACCGCGCAGGTGCTCGTGCAAAACCGCGTGTCGATCGCGCTGCCGAAGCTGCCCGAAGAAGTGCGGCGTCTCGGGGTGACGACCACCAAGCGATCGACCGACCTCACCATGGTAGCGCATCTGGTTTCGCCGGATAGTTCGCGCGACGAACTCTACCTCGGTAACTACGCCTTCCTCCAGGTGAAGGATCAACTCGCCCGCATCGAGGGTGTCGGAGATGTAACCGTGTTCGGGGCCCGCGATTATTCGATGCGCATCTGGCTCGACCCGGAAAAACTCGCCTCGCGCAACATGACGGCC
>Ga0137373_10007241_pt1 | contig 11793 bp, 10 predicted proteins | sample SagtaG_5_FD_104912 | JGI IMG/M metagenome (GOLD analysis project Ga0137373, IMG submission 104912) | Vadose zone soil microbial communities from Sagehorn Ranch, Mendocino, California, USA - Sage1_R_80_16 metaG | ecosystem: Environmental > Terrestrial > Soil > Vadose zone | place: USA...
ATTGTATCTTTGAGCCCGCTTTAGCGGACGACAGGTGTCGCCGGCGTTACTAACTCTATCGCCCGCTAAAGGAGTCAGTTGGAATAATCACATTTCTCCGTGTAAATTCCGTGATCACGGAGCAGCTTTTTTCCGACAGACTCTAAAGCGGGCTTGGAATCTCTGTTGAAACAGTACCCAGCGCTGCGCTTCGCTTGCCCTGGGCTAAATTCTGCCGGCGGCTATGCCGGCTCGTTGAGTTTTTCATCCCGCGCAGATGTAAGGCTTCGCCAACGGTGTGCGACTAACTTATCAAGGGACCGGAGGTTTCAAGAAGAACTCATGGCTGAGACCAGCAAAATGATTTGCCCTGACTGTGGCGCGGAGATGAATCAGCATGCGATGAAGGTCGACTATGGTGTTGATGATTTCGCGCCGAATCCTATCTTTGGTGGCACCCTCAAAGAGGTCCATACATGTCCGGAGTGCGGCCGGGTCGAAATGCGAACCGTGGCGTAGAGCCTCGGATCAAGACAGGACGAACAACATGGCTAAAGGCAAAACAAATAAGCTGAGCGCCGAAGAGCGCAGACTCGAAGAATCCCGCGACCACAAGGCACATTGGAAGCGTTGGGGACCTTACGTAAGCGAACGTGCGTGGGGCACGGTGCGGGAAGACTACAGCGCCGGCGGTACCGCTTGGGATTATTTTCCGCACGATCATGCACGGTCGCGCGCTTACCGTTGGAACGAAGATGGTTTGGCGGGCATCTGCGATCGTCATCAGACGATCTGCTTCGCGCTGGCGCTGTGGAATGGCCGCGATCCGATCCTGAAGGAGCGTGCGTTTGGTTTGACTGGCAGCGAAGGCAATCACGGCGAAGACGTCAAAGAATATTATTTTTATCTCGACTCGACGCCGACGCACTCGTACATGAAATACCTGTACAAGTATCCGCAGGCCGAGTTTCCTTACGCGCGCTTGGTCGAAGAGAACCGTGGTCGCGGCAAGCAAGATCCCGAGTTCGAGCTGATGGACACCGGCGTGTTTGATGACAATCGCAACTTTGATGTGTTTGTCGAATACGCTAAGGCGGACGTTGAAGACATTCTAATCCGCATCAGCGTCGTGAATCATGGCCCCGAAGCGGCGCGAATAAATGTGCTGCCGACAGTCTGGTTTCGCAATACCTGGTCGTGGGATCACAATCAGCAGGCACGGCCAAGTCTTCGCAAGGCGAGCGATAACGCTGTCGAGTTAAATCATTCTGCGATCGGTCAGCGCTGGCTGTATTGCCAGGGAACACCAGAGCTTCTGTTTACTGAAAACGAGACTAACACGCAAAGGTTGTTCAATGCGCCTAATGCCACGCCTTACGTTAAGGATGGAATTAACGACTACATAGTTCATGGCGCGCAAGAAGCGGTTAATCCCGATCAGGTGGGAACGAAAGCCGCAGCGAATTATTTGCTGACTGTTGCGCCCGGCGAGAGGAAGACAATCCGGCTGCGTTTGGCGAAGGAGCGATCAAAAAAGAGCAGCGATGCGTTTGCCGATTTCGACAGGGTCTTTGCTGATCGTTTTCGTGAAGCAGACGAATTTTACGACACCGTGATTCCGAAACACCTTTCCGATGACGCTCGCTCCGTAATGCGGCAATCGCTCGGCGGCCTGCTCTGGTCAAAGCAGTTCTATCACTACGTCATCGAGGAATGGCTGAACGGCGACCCGGCAACACCCAAGCCGCCGTCGGCCCGCGTCAACGGCCGCAATCACGAATGGAAGCATCTTTACAACGCCGATGTTATTTCGATGCCGGACAAGTGGGAGTATCCCTGGTACGCCGCATGGGACCTGGCGTTTCACTGCGTGCCGCTGGCGCTGGTCGATTCGGAGTTTGCCAAAGAGCAACTGATTCTGATGTTGCGCGAGTGGTACATGCATCCGAACGGTCAACTGCCGGCCTACGAATGGGCTTTCGGAGACGTCAATCCGCCGGTGCACGCGTGGGCAGCGTGGCGTGTCTACAAAATCGAAAAGAAGCAACGGGGTGTCGGCGATACTGTTTTTCTTAAGCGAGTCTTTCAAAAACTGCTGCTCAATTTCACCTGGTGGGTTAATCGCAAAGATGCCGATGGAATGAACATTTTCCAGGGCGGATTTCTGGGGCTGGATAACATCGGTGTCTTTGATCGCAGTGCGCCACTACCGACTGGCGGGCACATCGCGCAATCAGACGGCACAAGTTGGATGGCTATGTATGCGCTGAATCTCCTCGCGATCGCGATGGAGTTGGCGAAAGAAGATCGTTCTTATGAAGACGTCGCCAGCAAATTTTGGGAACACTTCCTGTCCATCGCTCGCGCCATGAACAATCGCGGCGAGGAGGACATCAAACTGTGGGATGACGAGGATGGTTTCTTTTACGACGTGCTGCATTTATCTGAAGGCCAGCCGCTACCAATGAAAGTGCGTTCGATGGTCGGTTTAATCCCGCTCTTCGCCGTCGAAACACTAGAGCCAGAACTGCTTGACCAGTTGCCTGATTTTAAACGGCGCATGGAATGGTTCATCAATCACCGTCCTGACTTGATCGGTAATGTCGCCTGTATGCGCACGCCGGGAAATGCCGAGCGAAGACTGTTATCAATCGTGAGCCGCGACCAACTGCGGAGCGTTCTGAAATTCATGCTGGATGAGAATGAGTTTCTTTCGCCCTACGGAATCCGAGCCATTTCACGCTATCACAAGGACAATCCATACGTGCTTCAGGTGAACGGAACGCAACACCGCGTGGACTACGATCCGGCAGAGTCAAGCACCGGACTGTTTGGTGGAAATTCCAACTGGCGTGGTCCAATCTGGTTCCCGCTTAACTATCTGCTGATCGAGTCGCTACAAAAGTTTCATCACTATCTCGGAAACGATTTCAAAGTCGAATGCCCTACAGGATCAGGACAAATGATGACGCTTTGGGAAGTCGCGGGCGAAATTTCCAAACGGCTTTCGCGAATCTTTCTACAAGACGAGAACAACCGGCGACCGGTGTTTGGCGGCACAGAGAAATTTCACACTGATCCCAATTGGCGCGAGCTAGTTCCTTTCCACGAATACTTTCATGGCGACAATGGCACCGGTATCGGAGCAAGTCATCAGACTGGATGGACCGGATTGGTCGCCAAGTTACTTCAACAAAGTGGCGAATGACTTGCTTTTGGAGTGCGCCGTCAGAGCGAAGCGGCGGCGGCCCTTCGGAAATTCCTCTCCCTCGGGCAAGGAAGACAATCCAAAGCGATGTCGCGCAGTAGTTGCCACCGCACTCCAAAATCATTCATCGGTCTGTAAGGAATTACTCCGTGGAACCGACTTATAAGCGTTCGATCAAATCCATAGCGAGGGACGCCAGGGACATGCCAGCCTATTCATTGAACCGAACAATTTCGCTCAAGGAATCGATTCGCAGAACTCCACGACTCAGAAGGCGCAATGAACGCTGGGCAGTCATTTTAGCTGGTGGCGACGGTACGCGCTTGCGCTCTATGACTCGCGCCATTGCCGGCGACGATCGGCCCAAACAATTCTGTCCGATCGTGGGAGGCCGCACACTGCTTGATCAAACTCGCGATCGCGTAGCGCTATCGGTTCCTTCAGACAAAACCTTGATTGTAGTTACTGAAAAGCATAAGCGCTTTTACCAGTCGCTTAACGCTATGGCGCCGAAAGAACTCTTGGTGGAACAGCCGAACAATAAAGGAACCGCGCCGGCGATCGTTTATGCGTTGATGCGCGTGGCTCAAAACTCTCCGAAAGCGATTGTGGGATTATTTCCTTCGGATCATTACTTTGCCGATGACGATGCGTTCATGGCGCACGTAGATTCGGCCTACGAAGCGGCTCAGGCCAGACCGGATACAGTGACCTTATTGGGTATTACGCCTGAAGCGCCAGAAGTGGAATACGGATGGATTGAGCCGCACATATCAATACTCGGCAGCATGCCCGGATCAATTACGCGCGTCCGTAGGTTTTGGGAAAAGCCCACCGCGTCCGTCGCACGAGATCTCATGCAGCGCGGGTGTCTTTGGAACAGCTTCGTCATGGTCGGCCGGGTCGATTCTTTGTTGAACATGACGCGGCAGGCCTTGCCGGAATTATTCGAAGCGTTTGCTCGGATCGTCCCTATGTTTGGTGGAGCGATTGAGCGAGGCGCGATGTGCGATCTGTATTCAAGAATTCCCGAGACAAACTTTTCTCATCAGGTCTTGGCGAAGAGACCTGGCGATCTCGCAGTTATGCGCGTCGGCGAGGTTGGCTGGAGTGACCTGGGCGAACCGGCGAGAGTGCTCTCGACGCTATCACGCATGGGAGTCCGAACAGAACTTGCTATGTCCGCAAGCTGACTAGGTAGCACAGACCTTAGTCTGTGTCGATGATAACAATCACGGACTGATGTCTGTAATACAAGGAGCAATCATGAAAGCTATCGCAGTAAAAGCGGGAATTCCGGACACAGTTCATTTGACGGAACTGCCCGCGCCGAAGGTTGATGAAATCCCAAACGGCCGCGGCGTGTTGGTGCGCGTGCTGCGCGTCGGTGTTGATGGCACGGATAAAGAAATCAACGCTGCCGAATACGGGAAGGCACCTCCAGGATACGATTTTCTGGTGATTGGCCATGAAGGTTTTGGGCAAGTCGAAGCTGTTGGACCAAACGTCACGGAAGTAAGACCCGGCGACTATGTAGTCGCCACGGTGCGTCGCCCCGGATCGAGCATTTACGATTTGATCGGCACCAACGACATGACTACCGACGACACGTATTTTGAGCGCGGCATCAATCTGCGACATGGGTACATGAGCGAATACTACGTCGATGATGCCGAGTTCATGGTGAAGATTCCGCAGGGACTGAAAGAGGTTGGTGTGCTCCTGGAGCCAACCACGGTAGTTGAAAAAGGCATCGCTCAGGCTTACGAAATTCAGCGCCGCCTGAGGGTATGGCGTCCTCGTCGTGCGGCCGTGATGGGAGCGGGAACAATCGGCTTGTTGGCTACTCTCGTGCTGCGCTTGCGCGGGTTGCAGGTGACGACGTTTGGTCTGAGCCCAAAGCCTTATCTGAACTCGGACCTGATCGAAGCCATCGGCGCGACGTACCAATCCACAAAAGAGATGTCGATCCTTGAGGGCGCAAAGGAATACGGTCCGTTCGACATCATTTTCGAGGCAACCGGTTTCTCGCCCGTCGTGTTCGAAAGTATGCAGGCCCTCGGCAAGAACGGTGTGTTAGTGCTATCAAGCGTCACCGGCGGCGATCGCAAGATCGAAGTCCCGGCCGACAAGATCAATCTGAACTTTGTGCTGGGCAACAAGGTGATGGTCGGCACGGTGAACGCCAACCGTGAATACTTCGAGATGGGTGTGAAGGACATGGCGCAAGCCGAAGCTGAATACCCAGGCTGGCTCCCGCGTTTGCTGACTGACCCTGTCAAGGGCCTGGGAAATTATCAAGAACTCTTCGCGAAGCTAACCAACGGTAACGGCGCAATCAAAGTCTTCTGCGAAGTCGCGCCGGTGTAACGATGCCCATTGATTCAAAAACAAAGAAACGAATCTTGATTCTTGGCAGTGGTTTCGGCGGTCTGTACACGGCGTTACATCTGGAAAAGAAGCTGGCCCGCAATCCCGATATCGAGATCACACTCGTCAATCGCGAGAACTTCTTTCTGTTCACGCCAATGCTGCACGAGGTAGCAGCGAGTGATCTGGATTTCACACACATCGTGAATCCCGTGCGCAAGCTGCTTCGCCGAGTGCAGTTCTTCCACGGCGAGATCAGGTCCATTGATTTTGATAAACGATGCGTACTTGTGGCTCATAGCGACGATGATCACGATCACGAGTTGGCCTACGACCATCTGGTCCTGGCGCTCGGCTCAGTGACGAATTTCTACAAGCTGCCCGGCCTGGCTGAGAATGCTCTGACAATGAAGTCATTGAGCGACGCAATTCGTTTGCGCAACCACCTCATCAAGAACCTCGAAGAAGCGGACTTTGAGTGTTGCAGCACGCAGCGCGGACGGCTGTTGACCGTCATCGTGGCCGGCGGCGGGTTTGCGGGCGTCGAAACCATCGCAGCAATCAACGACTTTATTCGCGAGGCGATTGGTTTCTATCCCCGCCTCAGCGACGCTGAGTTGCGTATCGTTCTGATCGAAGCCACCGGTGCGATTTTGCCTGAACTTGGGCCCAAGCTCGGCATCTATGCGAAAAAGAAACTCGCGGATCGCGGAGTAGAGTTTCTGATGAATACCCCGGTAAAGAGTTTTTTGAACCGTCAGGTAGCGCTCAGCGATGGGACGGTGATCAAGACCAACACTCTGCTTTGGACTGCAGGCGCTTCGCCTAATCCGCTGCTAGACATGGTGAATTGCGAGAAGGAGCGCGGACGCCTGATTACCAACGAGTTTCTCGAAGTGAATGGGAACCCCGGCGTCTGGGCGTTAGGTGATTGCGCCGCTGTGCCTGATCCCGCAACCGGCAAACCTTGTCCGCCGACGGCGCAACATGCGCTGCGCCAGGGCAAGGTAGCGGCTCATAACATCCTTGCCGCGATACGCGGTGGCACCCGGAAGCGTTTCGAGTTCAAAACGATCGGGGCGCTGGCTACAATCGGCCGGCGCACAGGTGTAGCGCGCATCATGGGCGTGAATTTTTCAGGCTTCATCGCATGGTGGATGTGGCGCACCATTTATTTGAGCAAGCTGCCCCGCTTTGAGAAGAAGGTGCGGGTTGCACTCGACTGGATGCTCGATCTTTTATTCTCGAAGGATCTGGTGCAGTTCATGGAGGTTAGTTCGTCGAGCGCTTCGCGATCTAAGGAACCAGCGATGATCGAAGTAGCCCGTGACAGAATCGCCAGGGTGGAAGCCGCGTAGCTAAGGGCCCATCCGGCGCTCAGAAAAGAGGAGCAATGATTAAGTTGGATCAGGAGATTTGTAGCGATCTTGAAGCTGCCCAGACACGCGAGTGGTTGGAAACCAACGGGCTGGGCGGCTTTGCTTCATCCACCATCATCGGTCTAAACACGCGTCGGTATCACGGCTTGCTGACTGCCGCCACCAAGCCGCCTGTTGGCCGCATCGTTTTGCTCTCCAAGTTCGAAGAAGCGCTCATCGTTGACGGAAAGCGTTACGACCTGTCAGCCAATCAATATCCGGGAACTGTTCACCCGCAGGGCTTCCAGTTGCAAACAGGCTTTCGCCTTGATCCGTTCCCCATATTTACTTACCTGGTCGAAGGAATCGAGATCGAGAAGTCAGTGTTCATGGTGCAGGGAGAGAACACGACGGTTGTACAGTATGAGTTCCGGCAGTCAAAGCGACCGCAAGCTGACATCTCGCGTTACACGTTTGAGATTCGACCGCTCGTCGCCTTTCGCGACTATCACAGCACCACGCACGAAAACAGCGCATTGAATTCGCACGTCGAGATTGGGGACGCACGAGCTAGCGTTGCGCCCTATGCCGATTTGCCGACGTTATACTTCGCCCACGACGCCGGCCAGATCGAGACCCACGGCGATTGGTATCGCAACTTCGAATACCGAGTCGAGCAAGAGCGCGGACTTGATTTCCACGAAGATCTATTCAACCCATTCGCCGTCACGTTTGCGATAGACCAAACTGCGTTGAGATCCGGTGTGCGCATCAGCATTGTCGCTTCGACAGAACGTCGTGATGCGAAGCAAGCCGACACTTTTCGCGCGGCTGAGATCAAACGCCGCGAAACGATTATGCATTCAGCGCCTCGCGACAATGATGTCGTGCGAGCCTTAACGGTCGCGGCGGATCAATACATCGTTGCCCGCAGCGCACAGAAGACAATCATCGCCGGCTATCATTGGTTTGCCGACTGGGGCCGCGACACGATGATTGCGCTGCCGGGTTTGACGCTTGCCACTGGACGCTACGATATCGCGAAAAGCATCCTGCTCGAGTTCGCCAAGCATGTCGATCAGGGCATGTTGCCAAATCGCTTTCCTGACGCCGGCGAAACGCCCGAATACAACACAGTCGATGCAACGCTCTGGTTCTTTGAAGCCGTGCGCGCGCTTGCCCAACACACCAAGGACCACGACTTTGTTCGCGACAACCTTTACGAAGTTCTCCGAGACATCGTGGACTGGCACGTGCGCGGCACGCGTTACAACATCCATGTCGATTCAGACGGCTTGTTATTTTCCGGCGAACCGGGCGTGCAGTTGACCTGGATGGACGCGAAAGTTGGCGACTGGGTCGTTACCCCACGCACCGGCAAAGCTGTCGAGATTCAAGCCCTTTGGTACAACGCGCTGCGCGTGATGCAAGGCTCGGCAGAGAAGTTCGGCGACGAAGCGAATGAAAAGAAGTACAGGACCATGGCTACATGCGCGCGCAAAAGTTTCAATGAACTCTTCTGGAACGAAAAGATAGGTTGTCTCTACGACGTCCTGAGCAGCGATGAGCGCGATGCTTCTATCAGACCCAATCAAGTTCTCGCGATAAGCCTGACGAATTCGATGGTTTCCAAAGCGCGAGCGAAGAGCATCTTGCGCGTAGTTGAGCGGGAATTGCTCACGCCACGCGGCCTACGCACGCTCTCGCCGAATGATTCCCGTTACATCGGTCGTTACGAAGGTGATACACGGAGTCGCGATGGCGCCTATCATCAGGGCACAGTATGGCCGTGGTTGATGGGTTCCTACATCACTGCGTACGTCAAAACATTTGGTGAGAATGCAGGTCGAGGGTTCGCGACTAAATGGCTTAAAAACTTTGATGAGCATCTGACCGAAGCCTGTTTGGGCCAGGTTTCGGAAATCTTCGACGGCGACTCTCCACACACACCGCGCGGTTGCGTTGCCCAAGCCTGGAGCATTGCCGAGTTGCTGCGCGCTGCGGTCGAAAATGCTTACGCGACCGAATCAGCCAGCGGGGCCGCCGGCGCTTCCTTCAAGTAATAGTCTCCGCGACCCGAACTGAAACGGACAGGTTCAGACCTTGGGGCAATTTCTTGCCAGGCTTTTGCCAGACCTCATGAACTGCACATAGCACATCAGGCACATAAACAACTCGATTGGGTGCAATCCGCTCTCGTTTATATTGGTTATGAGGCTTATGATGAAACTCGGTAGCAGTGGTTATTGATTCATAACCCCAAGGTCGCCGGTTCGATCCCGGCCCCCGCTACCAATTTCTCCTAAATTTTCAATAATTTACAAAGACTCGCCGTTTTCGACTCGAATAAGGGCTTGGCTAATTTGTGTCCAGAAGGAACAGCACGGAACGTATAAAAAACCGTAGCGAATGATAAAGGATGGGAGAGAATGTGAAATGCTCGAATCTTTGAGGGCGCTGCCAAGTATTCCAAACCAAGGACTTAAGTCTTTGACCGACCATGCGGTCAACATTCCCACGCTCTTCTGTTCCGTAAGATATCCAATCACTGCACATATTAATGAGGAACATAGGTCGGCAACTTCGCTTCTCGACATGACGTTTGAACATCCTCATATAAAAATAGGGACACGAAGTCAGTCAATCCCTCACCCTCGTGTGCGAATTCGACCGCGTCGCTGACGCCCGGACACGGCCCCGAATAGTTCATCGGATGCGCTTCCAGTGAGGCGTAGGTGACGTGCAAATCAAGCGCGTGCACTCCGCCGGCGCAATCATCAAGGCCAGCGAAAGAACCAACACTTCGCCCTATCGCTATCACTCGGTAATACTTTAAAGCTTTCATCATTCTCACCTCGCGTTTCGGTAGAATCTTTCGACCGTTGTCTGTCTTTCCCACTCGCGTCGCACAACCGGCCGGATTGCGAGCGACTTCACTGATCTCATGAATCTTGAGAGTGTTCGGATGATTGAGCGCAGAAACAGCGCGCGCCTCCTGTTCAAAGCGGCGCAGCCGTTGCTGGTCGTCGGTTAAACTGTGTGAGAGAAACTTAAGCGACACCTTCCGATGCAGCTTTGTATCATCGGCCAGATATACCCTGCCCATGCCGCCTTCGCCCAGCAGTGAAAGAATCTTGTAGTGCGCGACTGTCCGTCCTGATTTGAATTCGACCCCATCGGGAAGCATGTTGGCCGCGGCTTGATAGCCCGGCGCGTCCACAAAGTCACCCGTTTCTTCGTGTGACTTGAGCAACGATTCCACTGACGCTCGCAAAGACAGATTGCTCTCGCACACCTTGTCGAGATAGCCGGCGCTCATGCGATGGCAGCACTACCGCCGCGTGGAATATCTCTTTCGGGTTTTCCCAGTGTGGGTCGAGCATATTTTAGAGTACGTATTTTGCTCTCTACATACCAGTCATCTCAGTTCGCAGCCATGCGCGCGCGAAAGTCCAGTCGCGCATCACCGTGCCCGGCGAAACTTTGAGCACCTCGTGGCCGTCCAACTACCCGCCTGGGTTTGAGGTGGACCATTAGACATAAGAAGCTAATTCTCTGTCACGCGCCTCAGGAGTTTCGCGTGCCTTGGTAGTACGCAATGCTCCCCACCAGCAAGGTGTCGCGGCCTACAGTTCTCGCATTCGCCAATCCCGCTTCAGTCATGAGCATGAGAATTCGATTCTCAGAGTTGTCTTTCAAAACGTGATTTGAGTGAAATAAGCCGCCCAGGAGCCTACCCACAGTGGACTCAGGCTTTTTGAAATCAAGCATCGCAAAAAGTGCGCCCGGTTTGAGAACACGGCGTACCTCACGCAACGTCTTCTCTTTCTCCTCGAGCTTCAGGTGGTGGAACATCATCGATGAGAACACATAATCGAATGTTCCCCCGGCATAAGGAAGCGAACCTGAATAACCTTGATCGAACTGGATTGAAACCCCAGCTCGTTCCGCCTTTCGTCTGGCTCGCACGAGCGCTTTGGGATCGGGATCGAGTCCGACCACCTCAACGTCGGGGTGACGGCGTTTTATGAGGAGAGAGAAACTACCTGTGCCACTCCCGATCTCGAGAACGCGGCTCAGTGGCCGAAGGGCTGCTTGATCCAGCAAAACCCTTCTGGCCTTCTCAAGACCCAATAGCTTCGTCATGGGATCGTAAAGCGGCAGCAACCAATCTGAACCCGCAGCAGGGATGTAAGTATTATTCGATTGCATGTCACAAACTCCTGAGGTGCGCTCGAGCCGCACTGATAAGGTACCAACCGGTCGTGGCGGCTGGGACGAGTTGCAGTACCCCTGTGATTTCGAAGAAAGCGTCATTCGGCATTTCATATGTCGGCGGCGGAAAGAGCTCTTGCATCAGCCCGGGGGACGCGCCTGTGAAATACAGCGCGTCCTTTAACGCGTGGTTGTAGCCACCCTCGAATATTCCGATGGCGACGACCGGGATGACGAGAGTTACGACCGCGAAAACCCGGAACGCGATCTTGCCGGCAACACCAGCGGTGCGTGTTCGCAGCACATGAAGTGATGCGAAAAGAATCGCCGCAGTTACCGTGCTCACGATGGCGACGTGGTGACGCCACGGCGTGTTGTAAATATAAGCCCCGTACACGTGATGAACGGTCGTGAGCAGCAACACTACGAGTGCGGACCACATTGTTTTCCTGGCGGCATCCAAAACCTTTGTGTTTCCGAAGGGCTGCTTACCAATCTTTTCTCCAATCATTGTTTCCTCCTTGCTGTAACCTAATGCCTTGCCGCGCCCGTCGAACACCATGTTCGACATTGGACAATACGTTCAGTTACAGACATAATGTTTCAAGGCAAATGGTGAGGTCAAGCACGAGGCACGCCCGTTTGTCCGTTATTGATCAAAAT
>Ga0137373_10007244_pt1 | contig 11789 bp, 10 predicted proteins | sample SagtaG_5_FD_104912 | JGI IMG/M metagenome (GOLD analysis project Ga0137373, IMG submission 104912) | Vadose zone soil microbial communities from Sagehorn Ranch, Mendocino, California, USA - Sage1_R_80_16 metaG | ecosystem: Environmental > Terrestrial > Soil > Vadose zone | place: USA...
AAGCGCTTCGTCCAGCCGACGTAGGCCTCCTCGGTGCGCCGGCTATAGTGCCGCGTCCGCACGGCAGCGCGAACGTGATCGAGAAAGCGCGGTGGCTCCGGCATCGTCCGAGGCTCCCTCGGAACTGGGGCGTCTGTCAAGTTGCGCTACGAGGAGTAGACGGTCAGCGGCCCGGCTTTATCCAGCGAATCGCCGTTCCCCGGCAAACGAACTCGCGGGGCGAGACTGGATCGACGTTGTGCTCCCCCACGATGACTCCGTCGGCGCGCGCGCAGTGAGTGCTTCCATCTGCAAGCGTTTGATCGCTGACTTTTTCGCTTCCTCGACGTCGAAAATCATGCGCTTGCCACCACGTCATAGCTTCCGTCGCCCTTCAACTGCCGAATCGTCAGCGAACGGCCTGCCTCGAAGGATTCGACACGACAACAGGCGGGCGCGGAGGTAGAAAGTGCTCTTTCGTGCGCTCCAACACGGAAATCCGCGTAAAGTGCGATCGCTCAGACGCGATCACCATGCTCAGGATCGGACGTGCTGGTTGCATGAGGAAACCTACTGTCTGTCGCGCGCCGAATGCTCTCCTTGTACGGCGCCCGCAGCACTCCGCGGTCGGTGATGATCGCGGTGATGAGGTTCGCAGGCGTCACATCGAAGGCAGGATGGCGAACGGCGATGCCTTCGGGCGCGATGCGAGAGCCGCCGAAGTCGGTGACCTCGCGTGCGCTGCGCTCCTCGATGGGAATCGAAGAGCCGTCCGGAGTCGCTAGATCCACGGTTGATATCGGTGCAGCGATGTAAAAGGGAATGCCGTGCGCGTTCGCCAGCACGGCGAGCGTGTACGTGCCGATTTTGTTCGCCGCGTCACCGTTCGCCGCGATGCGATCGGCGCCGACGACGACCGCATCGAATTGGCGTTGCTGAAAAAAATGGCCAGCCATGCTGTCGGTAATCAGCGTGACGTCGATTCCGTCCCGCTGCAGCTCCCACGCGGTGAGGCGCGCGCCCTGGAGATACGGTCGTGTTTCGTCGGCGAAAACTGCAATGTGCTTCCCCTGTTCGACTGCGGCGCGAATCACGCCGAGAGCTGTACCGTAGCCGGCAGTGGCCAGCGCGCCGGCGTTGCAGTGCGTCAGCACCGTCGCGGTGTTGCCGAGGAGCTCGGCGCCGAAGCGGCCGATGCGGCGGTTGGCTTCGACATCCTCGCGAAAAATGGCGTCCGCTTCGGACGCTTCGCCGCCGGCGCGCAGCATCCGGTCGACTGCCCAGGCGAGATTCACCGCCGTTGGCCGCGCCGCGCGCAACTCGTCGGCGGCGGCGCGAACATCCTCGCCTTGTTGTTTCGCCAGCGCCACTCCGTATGCGGCCGCGACACCGATCGCCGGGGCGCCGCGCACGATCATGTCGCGGATCGCCGCGGCCACTTCGCGCGCGCTGCGGCAGCTCACGTAAACGACCTCGTGCGGCAAGCGCCGCTGATCGAGGAGCTCGAGCGCATTGCCGCGCCAGCGGATGGGTTCGACGGACACGACGATCGTTATACTACGCAGCACCGTTGTTCGTTCTCCGTTGTTCGTTCTTCGGAGGGCGGCACAAGGAACGAACAACGAAGAACGGAGAAGGAAAATGGTGAAGGTTGGTGTAAACGGCTTCGGGCGCATCGGGCGCAACGTGGTGCGCGCCGCGCTCGCCGGAAAATTCGATATCGACTTCGTCGCGGTGAATGACCTCACCGACTCGGCGACCCTGGCGTATCTGCTCAAATACGACTCGGTCCACGGCACGATTCCGAACGACATCGGCCACAGCGCGAATGGAGTCACCATCGACGGCCGCGAGCTGCGCGTTTTCTCGAATCCTGATCCGGCCGACATCCCGTGGGGTGAGGTTGGCGCGGAGATCATCATCGAGTCTTCCGGCCGTTTCACGTCGAAAGAGAAAGCCTCGCGGCATCTGCGCAAAGGCGTGGAGCACGTGATCATCTCCGCTCCGTCGAAGGATGCCGACCTGACGATCTGCATCGGCGTGAATGAGAAGATGTTCGATCCGGCGAAGCACACCGTGATCTCCAATGCGTCGTGCACGACGAACTGCCTCGCGCCGGTGGCCAAAGTGCTGCACGAGAAATTCCGCATCACCATGGCCATCATGAACACCGTTCACTCCTACACGAACGATCAGGAAATCCTCGACCTCCCGCACAAAGACCTGCGGCGTGGCCGCGCGGCGGCGCTGTCGATGATTCCGACAAGCACCGGCGCGGCCAAGGCGGTCGGCCTGGTCCTCCCCGAGCTGAAGGGAAAATTCGACGGCATCTCCATCCGCGTGCCGACGCCAAACGTATCGGTCGTCGATCTCACGTTCCACACCGAGAAAGCGACGAACGTGGAGGAGATCAATCAGGTGCTGCGCGAGGCATCGAAGGGCGAGCTGCGCGGCATCCTCACCTATTCGGATGAACAGCTCGTCTCCCGTGACTTCAACGGCGACGCGCATTCGTCCATCGTCGACACGACCTTCACCCGCTCCGTCGATCCGCACATGCACAAAATCCTGGCGTGGTACGACAACGAGTGGGGCTACTCGAACCGGATTTTGGACCTGATTGCTCACGTAGCACGGGTCAAGCAGGAATCGCTTGCAGCGCGCTAACAGAGTAACGATGAACGATGAACACGGAACGATGAACTGTTCATCGTTCATCGTTCATCGTTCATCGTTTTTATGATCAGGATTCGCACCGTCGATCAACTCCGCATCGAAGGCGGCCGCGTTTTTTACCGCGTCGATTACAACGTACCGCTCGAAGGCACGAGCATCACCGACGCCACGCGGATCGAGGAGACGCTCCCGACGTTGCGGCTGATGCGCGAGCGCGATGCTTCCATCGTCCTCGCCAGCCACCTCGGCCGCCCCAAGGGCCAGCGCAACGAGAAGTATTCGCTGAAGCCGGTGCGGGACAAGTTGGCGGAGCTGATGGGCATCGACGTGCAGTGGGCCGGCGACTGCATCGGCGCCGACGCGGAGCAGAAGGCGTCGCAGCTCGAAACTGGGCAGCTTCTCCTACTGGAGAACCTTCGCTTTCACGGCGAGGAAGAGAAAAACGATCGCGGGTTTGCCGAGCAACTGCTCAAGCTGGCCGACTTCTACGTCAACGATGCGTTCGGCGCATCGCATCGCGCGCACGCATCGATCGACGCGCTGCCACGACTCTTTCCGACCGATCACAGCGCGGGCGGTCTGCTGCTGGTCAGGGAGATCGAGTTTCTGCAGAAAATCACCAACGTGTCCGACCGTCCATTCGTCGCCCTTCTCGGCGGCGCGAAGATCGCCGGAAAAATCGAGCCTCTCGAAGCGCTGGTGAACCTTGCCGATACGGTGCTCATCGGCGGCGGCATGGCGAACACATTTCTTGCGGCAAAAGGCGTGAAGATGGGCGCCTCACTCGTCGACAAAGACTCGATCGACGTCGCCACGCGCATCCTGCAGGGAAAACATCGCGCCGAAGTCGTGCTGCCGGTCGATGTGGTGACGGAGAGCGGCGTCGCGGACGTCAGCCGCGGACTGTTTGACGATCAGAAGGCGCTCGACATCGGACCGAAAACGATCGGCGAATTCGATGCTGTGATCGTGCGCGCGCGCACCGTGTTCTGGAACGGGCCGATGGGAATGTTCGAGAAAGAGGAATTCGCCAAGGGCACGATGGCCATGGCGCGCGCCGTTGCGGAAGCCGACGCCACCACCGTTGTCGGCGGCGGCGAATCGGTCGAAGCGGTGAACGCGTCCGGCTATGCCGATCGCATCAGCCACATCTCGACCGGCGGCGGCGCATCTTTGGAGTTCATCTCCGGCGCTAGTCTGCCCGGGATCGAAGTCTTGAGGGCGGAAGGATGAGGGCTGAGGGCGGAATGAGCCGCGATTCATCCCTCATCCTTCATCCCTCATCCCTCTGATATGGCACAAGAGGTTGAAGTCAAATTTCCGCTCCGCGATCGCGGTGAGCTGATCCGAAAACTGCATGACATCGGCGGCTCGCGCCTTTACGCGGAGACATTCGAAGACAACATTGTGCTCGATCGGCGCGGCGAGCTGCGCACCAAAGGGGCGCTGTTGCGCGTGCGGAAGTTCGGCAAATACTCGATCGTCACGTACAAAGGGCCCATGTCGATGGAAGGCGGAATCAAGTCGCGCGAGGAAGTGCAGACCGGAGTGGAGAGCTTCGAGCTGGCCATCCAGCTCCTCGACGCCCTCGGATTCAAGCCGGTGTTCCGCTATCAGAAGTTCCGGGAGGTCTGGCGCATCAAGGACGTGGAGATCGTCCTCGACCGCACCCCCATCGGCGAATACTTCGAGATCGAGGGGCCGATCCATCTCATTCGCTCCATCTCCAGCGAGCTTGGCATGAACATGGATCAGGCGATCCGTCAGACGTACGCCGATCTCTACCGGCAGGCGCGGCGCACGCGCAACGACCTGCCGGAGAACATGGTGTTTTCGCCGGAGGATTTGTAGGTTGCTGAGTTCCTGGGTTGCTGGGTTACTGAGCAACCAAGCAACCCAGCAACCAAGCAACCATGAAAGCCATGATCCTCGCCGCGGGCCTCGGCACGCGGCTGCGACCGATCACCTACACGATTCCGAAGCCGATGGTGCCCCTCGGCGGGCGTCCATTGATTGCACACCTCGTCGAGGCTCTCGTCGGTGCTGGCGTGCACGAGATCATCGTCAATCTGCATCACTTTCCCGACGCGATCGAAAAATACCTTACGTTATATGGTGATGTTAAATTCCACTTCTCGCACGAGCCGCAGATCCTCGGTACGGGCGGCGGCGTGCGCAAAGTGCGCGCGCTGCTCGAGAACGAGGAAGATTTCTTCCTGCTCAACGGCGACACATTTCAGATTCCTCGATTCGACGATCTTCGCCGCGCGCGGCGCGAACGCGACGCCGTTTCAGCGATGACCCTCCGCCACCCGCCCGCCGGCGACCGCTACACTGCAGTTTGGGAAGAGAACGGCACGATCAATGGCTTCGGCCGCGGACATGGCGACGCGCTGATGTTTTCCGGCTCGCACTGCATCAGCTCGCGAATTTTTCGCTCGATCCCGGATCGTGAGACATCGGGTATGACCGGCGACGTGTATCAGCCGCTGCTCGCGAGCGGAGCCGAGGCCATCGCCGCGGTAGTCGATGACAATCCGATGTGGTTCGACATCGGCACGCCGCAGCGGTACCTCACCGCTTCACGAGCATTCGAAAAGAAGATCGGCGAGTCGGTCGTCGAAGGTGAGGTGCGCGACACGGTCGTGTGGGACGACTGCTACATCGCGCGCGGCGTGATGCTGGAATCGTGCATCGTCATGCATGGCGTCGAGATTCGCACGCCGATGCATCTTCAGAACGCGCTCATCTGTCGCGACGATCCGGCGATTCCGCGCGATCCGAATTATCGATTCGAAAACGGGCTGGTGATCGCCTGTATATAATCCGCGCCGCCATGGCGAACCGCACACTGACGATCATCAAGCCGGACTCGGTCCGCAAACGAAATTTCGGAAAGATCCTCGCTCGCATCGAAGCGGAGGGCTTCACAATCCTGGGCATCAAGAAAATCAGCCTCTCGCAGAAACAGGCTGAAGGTTTTTATGCAGTGCATCGCGAGCGGCCGTTCTTTCCCAGCCTCGTGCAGTACATGATGTCCGGTCCGGTGTACGTCGCGGCGCTGGAGCGCGATGGTGCGGTTACTCAACTGCGGAAGTTGATGGGCGCAACCGATCCGAAGAAGGCCGATGCCGGCACCATTCGCGCGGAGTTCGGCGAATCGATCGAGCAGAACGCCATTCATGGCTCCGATTCCGACGAGAACGCCAAGATCGAGATCAGCTTCTTTTTCGCGGAATCGGAATTGATGATCTGAGGATCACCACAAAGGCACAGAGAACTCCACGTCGAGTAGATCCGCAGGACATCCGCGTTCAAACCGACGGAAAACTTCACCACAGAGGCACAGCGCGGGCGAGCAGAGCGAGCCTGCGCTGTGTCTCTGTGGTGATTCCGTTCTACTGCGCGACGACGATCGCCGAGAGTCCGGCGGTCTCCAGTCGCGCGCGCGCCTGAATCGCCTGCTCCCGCGTATCGAACGGCCCGAGGCGGACTTTGTACAGCGGTCCGGCATCGATGTGCGCGTTCTGGCCGATGTGCGCCAACTGCGACAGCAGTTCCTTCGCGTTCGTTTCCTGCGCGAACGCGCCGACCTGCACGAAGAACTTTGCCGCTACCGTGGGTGCCGGCTTGATTGCCACTTCCTGAAGTTTCTTGCCGTCCGGAGAGACCTGCATCCGTGTTTCGACTCCGTGATGCTCCTCAACCACCTGCACGTTGTCGACGACGACCGGAATCGATGCCGGCGCTTCGCCTGTCGGCTTCACGTCCGGAACGGTGACCACGAAGGGCGCGGGCGCCTCACGCTCGCCGCTGCCGACTTTGACGACGCTCACATTCACTTCGCCGCTTCCCGGCTCGATCAGTCCGATCTGCTGCGCGGCGGCGTACGAGAGATCGATCATGCGGCCGCCGATGTACGGACCGCGATCGTTGATGCGCACGCGGACGCTTTGACCTGTTTTCGGATTCTGAACGTCGACGACGGTGCCGAACGACAGCGAACGGTGCGCGGCGGTGAACAGCATCGGATCGAAGATCTCGCCGTTCGCCGTTGTCCGTCCGGCGAATTCCTGCCCATACCAACTCGCGACGCCGTGCATCGCCTCCGGGACTGGCTGGGGCTTCGGCGCCGTGGCACAGCCCCACGCAACGAGCAGCGCAAGGAGAGCCAGCCGTTTCATACGCGCACCTCAGCGCTCCCGGTCATGATTTCCGATGCGTGTGCGGCGATGATCGGATCAATTTGCTCCGTCAGGAAGCGCTCCGTTTGCTGCCGCGCGAGACCGGTGTAATTCTCCGGCCGGGCCATTTCTTCCATCGCTTTTCGATCGATGCCGAAGAGCGGATCGTTGGCAATTCGACTGAGGAGATCTTCGCCGTCAGCAGAGGCATGCGAGTGGATGCGCACGCGCTCGTGCAGGACCTGTCGATCGCCTCCGCGCCGCACGCCTTCCATCATCAGATTCTCGGTCATCATGAACGGCAGCTCGCGACGAACATTGGCGCCGATCGTCTCCTCGTGCACGACGATGCCGCCGACGATGTTGTCGTACAGCAACGCGATCGCATCCGCCGCCAGAAACGCCTCGGGAATGGCAATGCGCCGATTCGCGGAGTCGTCGAGCGTGCGCTCGAACCACTGCGTCGCGGCGGTCATCGCCGGATTCAAAGCATTGATGACGAGATGCCGCGCCAGACCGTCGATCCGCTCCGCACGCATCGGATTGCGCTTGTACGCCATCGCCGAAGAGCCGACCTGCTCCTCTTCGAACGGTTCTTCGATCTCATGCATGTGCTGCAGCAGACGCATGTCGTAAGCGAACTTCGATGCCGATTGCGCAAATCCCGACAACACGGCGACAACCTGCGCGTCGGTCTTGCGCGAGTACGTCTGGCCCGACACCGGCACGCTGCGCCGCAATCCGACTTTCTCCGCGACGAGCTGCTCGAGGCGATTCACTTTCGATTCGTCACCTTGGAACAGATTGAGAAACGAGGCCTGCGTTCCCGTCGCTCCTTTGACGCCGAGGAGCGCGAGCTGGGATTGACGGAATTCGACCTCCCGAAAGTCGAGCAGAAGGTCGTTCAGCCAGAGCGTCGCGCGCTTGCCGACGGTCGTCAACTGCGCCGGCTGAAAGTGCGTGAACGCGAGCTGGGGCGTCGCGCGCCACTTCCAGGCGAAATCGCGCAGTTTGGCCATGAGGTTCACGATCCGCTGCTCGAGGATCTCCAGCGCCTCCGCCATCTGCAGGATGTCGGTGTTATCGGTGACGTACGCCGAAGTAGCACCGAGGTGGATGATTGCTTTCGCGGAGGGCGCTTGCAGGCCGTACGCGTAGATGTGCGACATCACATCGTGGCGGATCTCGCGCTCGCGCCGCTCCGCGTCCTCGTAGTTGATGTCATTCGCGTGCGCCTTCAGCTCGGCGATGTGCGCATCGGTGATCGGCAGGCCGAGCTCCTTTTCCGCCTCGGCGAGCGCGATCCAGAGCCGGCGCCACGTACGGAATTTGAAATCGGCGGAAAAGAGGTACGCCATCTCCCGCGAGGCGTAGCGTTCCGTGAGGGGATTCGACGCGGAGTCGCGTTTCACGTTCGGATTATAACTTCTCAGGACTCAGGACTGAGGACTGAGGACTGAGTCCCGCCCGCCCCGTTTTTTACTCAGTCCTCAGTCCTCAGTCCTTTCTCCTTTACACTTGTGTGAATGCCTCCCTCGGCGGTACGCGACTCGCGCGTCACGTTCCGGGCGCTTTTGCTTGTCGGCGGCGTCCTGGCCATCGTCCTGGGCATTTCGCTTTTCTTCAGCAATCGCGGGATCGCCGAGCTGCAGCAGGCGCGCAAACGCGTCGCTCAACTGCAAACGGACATTGGAGGTCTCAAAGCCGAAAACGCGCGGCTGCGCAATGAAATCGACAGCGTGAAGAAATCGACGTATGCGGTCGAGCGCATCGCTCGCGAAGAGCTCGGCATGTCGAAAAAGGGTGAAGTCATTTACGTCCTGCCGAAAAAACCGTAGTTTCGTATGTTTCCCAATCCCCAGGAAGCTCTTCCTCTTTCGCGCCGTCCGACTCTTCAGCACTACCAGAAGCTGGCAAAGGATCTCGTAAAGGCGCGCAAGTCCACTGATCCCGACGAGATTCGCAATTGGGCGGCGAAGTGGCTTCGATTCGCGACGAGATCACCGAATTCATTCGCAGCCGAATGTCACGGACAAACGGGACTGCATTGGGCCACGCCGACACGGTCAAACTTCTGCTCGAGCGTGGAGCACCGATCGATCAGAAGGATGAAACGTACGACGGAACGCCGCTGGGATGGGCCCTCTACGCCTGGGCCACCAGGACCGATCAACCCGACCGCGAGTCCTACTACGAGGTTGTCGCGCTGCTGATTCGGGCGGGGACGAAGCCGGATCGCGAATGGATCGAGGGCTCGATGCAGAGGATCGCAGAGAAAATCAAGGCCGATCCGCGCATGCGCGAGGCGCTGGGGTTAGAACACCGATGAGCTGACGCCGGTCACTCGATCGGCACAATCGTCGTTTGCCCCTCGACCACGCTGACTGGAAACCGCTTCGCTTTGCCCCCGGACGGCAACACCTCGAGCGTGTACGGTCCCGGCGCGATCCGATCGACCAACGTCATGCGACTGTCGATCTTGATCTCTGCGATGCCGCTGCACCAGCAGCGGACATACTCCTCCCCATCCGGCTGAATGAGTCTCGCAGTAGCACGGAGGTCATTGTTCGAACGAATCGTCAAGCTGCCGCCTCGCGTTAGCGGTATCCGAATTTCGCCGGACGGAACTTCAGTCTTGACCGTGTGTGAGCCGAAACCTTCGGCTGATGCCGAAAAAGTGTAGCGGCCGGGCGGAAGGGCAAGAGTGACCGTGCCGTCCGCCTCCGGCTCGTTTGCCGACGCGAGAACACGGCCCGATTGATCGCGAGCGATGACATATCCGGACAGCGTCCTGCCATCGCGAACATCGACGATGCGTACGATGGCTCCGGGACTGCGTAGGAGACGCAGCGCGACAGATTGGTTGTCGCTCGGCGTCACGTCTTGCGAAGCGTTCGCGTAGCTGTCCTTCGAAGCGGTTATCGTCATTCGCTCTCGTCGAGTCACATCGAGTGATGCGGTTCCGTCCGCAGCAGTGATTGAGCTTGACAGCGTGTGCGTCTCACCATGACGTGAAGCGGACACAGTCGCACCGGCGATCGGCTGTCCCGACTCCACATCAATGACCGCAGTAGAAATGACCGCTGTATCGATACGCAGATTGATCTCTGCTGCGCCGTTCACGATGACGTGCTCGGAAAATGGCAGGGGCTTCGAATCGGCAGCCACGATGGACACGTCGTACTCGCCGGGATCAAGTTTCGCCTCGTACTCGCCGTCGGGTCCGGTGATGACATTCGCGTTACTCGGACCATAAAAGGTCACGGTTACGCCGGCAACAGGCCCATTAGCACGAGTGACGCGACCTTGCACCACAACAGCCGTTCCAAACGCGAGATCTGCGCGCGTTTCGCTTCCCTCGGTGACATCGATGACGACTTTTTTTGACGAACGTGAGCCGCGAGAACCATACATCCGCGCCTGCACTTCAACCGTTCCCGTTGGGGCGTTCTCGATCCGATAGTTACCAGCGACGTCGATCGAGCCCATTTGGGACTCTCCGTCGGTAGTCGTGGCGTTGACGAACTGGCCACGACTGCTGCCTTCGACTCCGCTCACATGACCGAAAATCGTCGCAGTCGGATGGTTCTCCAGTAGGATCGTGATCTCGTGGACTTTCTCGATATCCACATCGCGCGCCGCTCCCCGCGCGCCTCCCGACATCGGTTGCGCCGTGAAGTCATAGCGAGCCGGGGCGAGCGAGGAAAAGTGAAATGCCCCCGAAGCATCCGTCTGCACGTCTTCGCTTCGCGCTCCGTGCGCTGCCGACTGCGCGCTGACGCTGACATTAGGAACACCTGCGCCCGCGCGATCGACTACGCGCCCGGAAAACTTCAGGCCGTGGCGCAGGACGATCTTGAGCGCCGTCTCTTCATTCTTCGGTTCGACTCTTCGCTCCACTGTGACGTAATCATCTTTTTGAAAAACGATTCGGGCCGGCTCAATGAGCCTGCCGCCGGTGATTTCGAATGAACCGTCAGCGGCGGTTTGGCGCGCTTCGTTGTCGTAAGAGTCGCCGTCATACCGAACGCTGACGCCAGCGATCGGTTGCCTGTTGGCGTCGACGACGCGGCCGCGAACGCTGCGGCCACGCGAGAGTTGGATCACCACAGGCTCTTTGTTGGTCGTGGCGACGGAAACGTCTGTTGCTGACGCGTAGCCGGGCGCGGACACAGTAAGTTTCGCGGACCCTTCGGAAACTTCGATCTTGAACTCCCCAGCACCCGATTCGACGGAAGTAGGAAGCTCGAAATCATTCAGTCCGCCTGCCATGACTGTAAATTTCTCGACAGGCGCAGATGTGGAGGCGTCGATCACACGTCCGCGAATCGAGCGCATCGGCGGCAAAATGAGGACCACATCGCGCGCCGGCGCAGTGATGCTTTGCTGCTGCATCGCCAGCCGTCCGAATCGAATCACCTGCGGTCCAGGCTCCACTTCGTCGAGCGAGAACGAGCCATCGGTTCCGGTAATCACGATTCTCTCGCCCGCCAGCACCCTCACTTCCGCCGCCGGTGAACCGTCCTTGTTCATAACGTGTCCGGCGATCGAGCTTGCCTGCGCGAGTATCGCCTCGATGAGCCTCAAGCTCCGCATGTCAATCGGCTGCTGGAGCCACATGTAACCTTGTTTATGGAACGCGAGTCCCTCGATGTTCGTTGTTAGGCGGCCTGTGAAGCGGCCTTCACTATCAGTGGTCGCCCACGATTCGGAGGCGCCGTTGAGGTCCGGCACCTGCTGTCCTGCGGCAATGATCGGCTCAACATCGACGTCTGCAATCGGCTTCTTATCCGAACCGAGCACGATGCCCTTGATTGGAATGCCGCTCGGAATCGTGATCGTCACGGGCACACTCAGTACACGAGCGAGCTGTGCAGAAACGGCCGGCGGCATTCCTGCTTTGACGGCGACTAGGCTGACGCGCATACCCTCTTCGTCCGGCAGCATTGG
>Ga0137373_10007249_pt1 | contig 11786 bp, 11 predicted proteins | sample SagtaG_5_FD_104912 | JGI IMG/M metagenome (GOLD analysis project Ga0137373, IMG submission 104912) | Vadose zone soil microbial communities from Sagehorn Ranch, Mendocino, California, USA - Sage1_R_80_16 metaG | ecosystem: Environmental > Terrestrial > Soil > Vadose zone | place: USA...
ATCAACCCACCAGAGATGAAGCCTCCACGGTGCTCGCCGCCTGGCTACAGGTTCGCTTCCCGGCGACCGACCTGACTCTGATCTCAGACCGGGAGCCTTCTCGTGTCTTCGCAGAGTATGCCGAAACTTATCCGCTTGGAGGCCTGCGATGGCTGAAGCAAGCGGTCGAGCAGGCTTCGCCCGAGCAATTGCTCGCTTTTGATGGTAAGTCGGTTTTTGGCGGGGGATGGCGCGGCCGCCGTCAGATCGTCTGGCTTTGTCAGGCACTGGCGCAGTTCCCGGAACATTTCTGGGAATGCGAGGCGATTCTGTTTCGGCTCGGACAGTATGAAACGGAGGAGAATGTCGGTAATAACAGCCTGAGAGTCTGGCAAAGTTTATTTAAGCCGCGCTTATCGAATACCCCATTGCCGTTTGATGCGCGCTGGCGGCATCTGATGAAAAGGCTGGACGAGGCCACAGACCAGCAGTTAACGTTAATTATAAGAGTAGCGATGAAGGCTCTCAGTGAATCTGTTGACGACTTCGTTACGGGAACTGGGTTGCCCGAGAAGGTCGGAGGCAAACCGGCGCCGCCGATGTGGCATCCCGCTACTGATGGTGAGCTACACAAAATGGCTGCGGTTGCGGCCGCTCAACTCATCGAAATGGTTAAGGGGATGTCATCTGAGCGTCACAAGTTCTCCAGACGGGCCATCAGCGGTAATGTCGGCGCGTTCGTCCAACTCCGCCTTCTGGCAACGCTGCGTGAATGGCTGGTTCCAGAGAGTCTGACCGGCGAAGAAATGAGGCGGTTGAGGCTGAGCCTTGATCACTATATTAATTGGTTGAATCAGCAGGCCAATGATGATCCGAAATGGGGCGTTCGCCGGCAGGATTACGAAAAAGAATGGGCAAAGGGTGAACTCAAATACGTTTTACCATGGCGTCGCTCCCTTGATCCTAAGAGTCTAAACGAACGCATTATCGAAGTCACCGGAAGGCGCGCTTGGGAGCAGATGAAAGATGAGCTTGTGGACCCATTGGACGTCGGCAATATCTATGAGGCTTTGGCAGCAGAAACACTCAAAGCTCCAGAAGAATTGAGCAGATTATGGGATTGGTTCAATGGCGAAAGTTCTGTCTCGGGGTTCGAATTTGGGCGCGCGTTGGGAAAACTGGATCTCAATAATTCACTTGAAAAGGATCTGTTGGCTCAGCTTACGCAAGGGAGATGCGTCAACTTGGTTGCCGGATATTTCCATGGCCTATACTGGCGCAGCGGTGAGGTGTCTGCGCCTTTGGCTGGTGTGCTTGACGCCATAGCAGATGCCCATTCGGACATAGCCATATTGGTCACGATTCACGCTGACATCTCCGAATCTGGATTCAGGCGCTTATTGCGCTTAACTCCACAAGCCAAACCAGGAGACTACTCTCTCTTAGAAGGTCTGCGTATAGGGCAAGCATGGCCCCGGTTGATGTCGATTGATCGACAGGTCCAGGTCATGCTTTTGCTTGCAGCAGTTGGGCAATCAGGCCAACCGCAAGCCTACGATCTCGCCCTTCAGATGGTTGGTCAGTGGATACCCGTCGGCGTGAAGTTTCCCGCCTCGCTCGCTGACGCTGTTCTTCCTATTCTCGCCAAATCACTCGTGCAGTCGCCATTTTCAGACAGAGGGTGGTATTGGATGCTCGCGGCAGGGAAGTTGCCGGATTCTCACCTTTCACGCAAAATCGATCTACTAATAGATGCTGTTAAAGAACACATTGAGTTGAGATCAGATGCGCTATCGATGCTGAGCGAGATTCTTCGGTCTCATCCAGTCGAGGCTATGAACATCCTCGAAGTGAAGATACTGGGCATAGATCATGAAGACCGCCGTTTGTTGGGCGACCTGCTGAGCCTCTTCGGCGCCGACCAGATCGAAACAGTTCAAAGACTTGTCAGAAAACTGGGAATAATCGGCGCCCGCGCCTTGGCGAGACACGTCAGCGCGCCATACCCTACCACAGAGGATCCGATTCATGTTCCACCGATGACAGCCTGGTTGTTGGATGAATTCGAGGAAGATGATGACGTGTTCGGCTTATTCTGCGCAGCCCGCCATAGCAATCGACACTATTATGGTGGCATAGCGAGATATTTCATCGGCACGGAAGAGAGAGTGGCCCCATATCTAAAACACCCGCTTCGCCGCATCCGTGAATGGGCTCAGAACGAAATTGACCATGCCAAGGATATGATTGAGTGGGATAGGCAGATCGAGAGCGAAAGAGGTAGAACGTAGGGCTGTGTTGCAAAGTACGCCAATTAGCGCCGATTCAAGGACTAACCGGGGTCGGTTCCAGGCCGATTATATCGGCCACAAATGACCCACATAAGGAGGTCGATGACAAGTGACAAAATCTGTGAGCGATGTCGAGAGTTGTACGGGGCGTACAAGGACGCCAACGAGGACCCGACCGCGGACGTGTATTCGGCGCAGGCGGCCGCGTGGCGGGATCTACAAGGCCATCTGAAAGAAACCAATCACGACCTCCAGTCGGTGATCATCGATTGGTCCGGCATGACCATGAACGAAGGGATGGCCCGATGAAGACCCTTACCAAGAAACAGTTGGTCGACATCCTCGCCCAGGTCCCGGACGGGACCCCAGTTTACATCTACGTCGAGATCAGAATCTTCCGGCCGAATAGCCTCTTCATCACCTCAGACGCCGTCGGGCAGTATTTAGCATAAGTCATAGAGGAACTTGGCCAGGCTGTCCATCAAGTGAGTCAGCGGCCCGCCGCCTTCAAGCCATCCGAAGGCTTCGATGCCGATCGGCAAAATGAATAAAAGAAGGAAATTGGTGGTAAATGCCCTACGAAGTGAGCAGGGTTTGCCCTGAAATATGAGCAGTTGCCTCCAATCGTGAGCATCGAGGAACATGGCAAGGAAAAGTGCTCTGCATCAGGCTTCTTCCATCAACATTTTGTAAATTCAAGCCAGCGCCTGAGGCGTTCTTCGATCTGGCTACAGAACGGCTGCCTGACGGCGGCGCCCATTTTGAGGCTCGGAATCCATCCTGAAATGGAGCGACCCGCTATTTTGAACAGATCGATGCCTTCGACTGCCGGCCCAACCATGAGCAACCCCGCTTTCCAACGGTTCGTCGATCTCTCGATGAGGAATACTATTTACATGTTTGGGAGAAGGTATTCCTTATGGAGAGCAGGTTTACCAATAGATTTTGGACCGGTGCTCACATTTGAGGTCAATTGCTCATATTTCAGGGCAAACCCTGCTCACTTCGTAGGGCATTTACCAATTGGCCAGCAACAATCTGCGATAGAGGGAGTTTTTGCGAGGCCAGGGGCGCTGCTGCTGCGCCAGTTCTCTTTTCATTTGTAAAGATCGAAGCTCCTCTTGCAGTTCCTGTTTGATTCTCGAATCCCGCTGGCGGGCGATTGCGCGCTTGAGCGCCTCAATTTCCGCATCGATCTTTTTCAGACGCTCTTCGACCACTGTTTGGAGCAGGCGCATGCCGACTATAATCGGGCCGAAAATCAACAACGCCAACCCCAGAAACGCAATCACAACCATCGCGGCCTGGCCGACCAATTCCCATCCCGCCGCCCCGCTGAAAAAGCTCGATCCTTTGGGAATGTTCGCCAGCCGCGCAAGCAGGAATGCGAAAGCTTCCAGCGCCACCATTGTCAGAAAGGAGTTGTAGATCATGTCCAACCCACTCAACCCAAACTGGCGGTTTTCGTCCTCGAAGTCCAGCGCTAGCCGGATTCGCTGGATCGTGTCGTTCAGCAGCGATCGAATCAGCAAGACGAAAAGAAAAATGATCTTCACCGCAAACAACAACACATAGGCTGTGAATACAATCTGCAACCCCAAAGCGACGGCGAGAAAAATCGCGAAGGGAATAATCCGATCGCCGCGATTCCGGTAGCCGCTACCGCGTTCGACTCTGAAGACCTGAACCTCGCAGCCGGGATATGATTTCAATTGCTTTTCGATCCGGGGCAGCGAAACGCGCCGATCAGGATTGTCCTGGTCTTGAAGCGGGCCCACGGCAGCGCCTACGCGGTTCCCAACGTACAGGGCTTGAACCCAGCCAAAAGCGACACGATGCAGGCCAAGGTATTCGGGAACGGCCACCAGAGTTATCGAAAAGACGACAATGATCGGAATCGCAATTCCGCAAAGTTTACGATTATGCCGAGCGATGATCGCCAACGGGCGATTATCTCCCTCTTCCCCATCCCTTTGATTAACCACCAGGCGATTGCCGGAAGCCAGGCGGCGCAAGGCGACATGCGCGAAATTGAGTAGGTGAAAGCCCGTGGTCACGATCAGCGGCGCGCCGATCAAATAAAGTAATCCGGCGTTCAATTCGATCAGGTAACCGAAGTAAAGATCGGGAACCTCCACGCCGCACGTCGATTTGAACGTAACGCGAATGCCCGCCGCGCCGACGTAACGGCCCAACAGGATCGCGACCAGAGCGCTCAGTGAGATCAATAGCGCCAATAGGCTGCCTTGCGGATTCCTCTTTATCCAATTGCGCAACCGCGGCGAAAAATCCAATTCCGACAGCAACGGATTGAACTCCTCATACTCGTCCTCGACCGTCACTCTCGGATCGGGACCATCCAGATCGGTGGCGCTGATCAACGTCGGGTCCGTCGCGTCGATCGAACTCTCTTTCAGGGATTTCAATTCCGCCAGCATCTCGTCGATGCTCTGATAGCGTGATTCAGGCTCCTTGCGCAGAGCTTTGTTCACAATTCTTTCCAATATGGCCGGGGACTGCGGCGCGACCTCGCGCAACGGCGGAGGCTCCGTTTTCAGAATCGCGGCGATGACATCGGCGACGGTTTTTCCGGTAAAAGGTCGCCGCCCGACAATCATCTCATAGATCAAAACGCTCAGGCTGAAGATGTCGCTGCGCGGATCAATCGCCGCACCGCGAGCCTGTTCCGGCGACATATACTCCGCCGTGCCCAGCAGCGATCCCTCCGCTGTGATCCTGTTCAATCCCGCCGGGGCGCTGTCGCCGGCTATCGGAGTCGCCAGCTTGGCGATGCCGAAATCGAGCAGCTTGACGCAGCCGTCGGCGCGTAGAATGACGTTCTCGGGCTTGATGTCGCGGTGGACGATCCCTGCTTTATGGGCTGCTTCCAACGCCAAAGCGATTTGCATGGCGATCTCGACCGCCTGCGCCCAATCAATCGCGCCGCACTCGATCCGATGCCGCAATGTTTCGCCATCGACGAATTCGGACGCGATGAAGCGCAGGCCGTCTTCGTCGCCGACATCGTAAACGACGGCGATGTTGGGATGATTGAGCGAAGAAGCCAATTGCGCTTCCATCTCGAAGCGGCGCAGCCGTTCAGGAGCGGCGCTCGAATCAGCCGTCAGCAACTTGAGCGCGACTTTGCGACCCAGCTTCGTGTCCTGTGCCAGATAGACCTCACCCCCTCCACCTGCTCCGATCTTCGAGACAATTCGGTAGCGAGCGATCATCCGCCCGGCTTCTAGTGACTGATGGCTTTCGGCAATCGCTTTGGCTTCGATCTCAATGGCGGGAGTTTCAAGAAAGGGCGCCGCGCGATCTTCCAGCGCCAGTAGCGATTCGACCTCGCGGCGAAATTCGTCATCGCCGGCGCAGAGTCTGTCGAGTAAAGCGGGACGCTCAGCCGGCTCGCATTCGATGGCGGCATGGAAAATATCTTTGATCCCTTGTGATCGTTTCAGGCTCAAAAGTTTGGGGGATGGTGACGAATTCAACTGTTGAGTCTGTCGAACAACCAGACTTTGGCGAAATTCCAATCGCGCTCGACCGTATCGGGCGAGATTCCTAAAACCTCGGCTGTCTCTTTTGTGGTGAGTCCGCCGAAAAAGCGCAGCTCGACCACATCAGCGGAGCGCTTGTCCACCTCGGCCAGTTTAGTCAATGCTTCATTCACAGCCAGCAAATCGACTTCCGGCTCGTACGAAACCTTCAACGCTTTTTCAAAAGTCGCTCTCTCGAACTCGCCGCCGCGTCTATCAGCGCCGCGCTTGCGGGCATGATCTACCAGGATGCGCCGCATCTGCGTCGCCGCGACAGCCACGAAATGCGCTCGATCCTGCCAACGGACATTTTTCGTTTGTTTGATCAATCGCAGCCAGGCCTCGTTGATCAGGTCTGTCGTTCGCAGCGTGTGGCCGCGTCTTTCGTTGGATAGGTAATGCCGGGCTAAACGGCGCAATTCGGCTTCGACCAATCGCGCCAGTTCTTCAAAAGCCTCTTGATCGCCCTGATTCCAAGTCAAAAGCAACTGCCTGACATCATCATCCTCAGGCTCCTGCCCATGTTCTATCTCAGGCATAGCGATCCTCCCTTCGGGACGCCGAGTTTTACTGCTGACGCGCAAGATTTTAGCGCACTTTTTCAAATAGCCAACCGCGTCGAGCAAAATCGGCGAAAAAATTTTGCGGTATTTTTGGTGCCATTTGCGCCTTATCAAGTGGAGACAAAAATCCACTGCAAGAAGGGAAAGCAGAAATAACGATCAGTAGATATTGGGCAACATTCTTCAAAATCATCAAGTGTGCCCTATGGTGGCTTGCATTTGCGCGTTCAGATCAAAATAGCTCTGAACACTAATGAATGATTGTTTCTACAAACCTACAGTAAGGCAGGCTCGTTTTGTTAGTGACGATGGTATTAAATCCAATCCTGAACACCATTCGAGATTACATAACGAACCTTAGAAAGCTGTACCAACAATAAGGAGCAGAAATGAGACGTACTCGAGTAAATCTATTTGTTGCCATATCATCGCTTTTCATTGGTATATCGGTACATGGCGCTCCCTCATTCAGTCGCGGAATAACTATACAAGGAGCAATTGCCTACCAAGATGCGACAGATAGGACACAGTTCTGGTATTTGCCAACCAGCTCCGAGGCGCTGCTTGGAGAACGGTTGAAGACATACAGAGTGGCTCACTTCGGATATGGCAAAGCTTATTTTGTCCAGACTGACCAGCACCAAATTCGAAGCGCATCAGGTGGCATTATAAGTGGTACATTTTCTTATGATTTGTCCACACAAAAGCGTCAAGAGCTTTTGGAGGCAATCAAAAAAGCTTTCAATGTACCCAATCCACGGCTGCTTCCTATACCGCTTCGGTCTCCTAGAGTGACGTCAGTACTCTTGTCTGGAATATTCGGACAGTTCGGAACAGTTGAGCAACAAATCCCTGCTGGGTTTCAAATTGGCCCAGAAATTGCCTTCTCTGCTGGCAGCGCCTCGTCACTCTTCGCTCAAGTCTTAGCCAATGCTCAGGTAGGCCAAGGTATACAACCTAATCCAGCATTCTCGCTCAACGTTGATGCGAAGGCTGAATTCGTGGGCGATCCCTGGACTTACAATATCGATTGTAATCTATCTCAAGTGTGGAAACAGGTCAGGAAACGTGCAGGTTCTTCCTTGAGCCTTGGCTGGTTTAAGATTGGCAGTGCCGAATACCAGAGCATATTTCAGGATCTCAACAAAGATAACGTATGCAAATTCACCCAGGTTGAAGGTTCTTTGGACACTGCGACATATGGGCGGCAAATGGCCGAGACCATGAAGCAGATTTTCCAAGCACTAAACGATCAGGCCGTTAATGGACAAAATTTCTTCAGATTTGAACCAAATCCAGAGGCGCCCCAGCCTAGTAGTGGAGGAGGAGGCTTTAGCTTATTTGGTTGGTCTTTTAGTGTAAATATGGGCTATAGCGAGTCGTTCTTCTCTCAGGCAATTACCCTTCGCAGGACAGTCACCTACACGGGACGTTTGGAAGCGCCTATTGCATTCTCAGCCGTTATGGCGGTAGCTTGTGGCCCCGAGACAAAGCAGTTGTTCGCGGATCTTGGAGATACAACTGAGTCTTGTATTACTCAAGCAAAGATAGACACTTTTCAAGCACGAGCTCAACGAGAGTACGCAGCTAAAAACAAAAAAATCCTTGAGCTATCTGAACGTCTCGCCACTGGCCAGATCAACGAGACAACTTATGAGAAGCTTAAAGCACTTTACGATTCGATGGATTTCACAGATACATTCGTCCCGGGGCCAACTCTAGCCGGGATAACCTTTGTTTCAGAACTCTCCTCAGATCAAATTCGGCGCCTAGAGAAAAAAGTAGAAGCGGCACCTACCATTCGGAATCGTCCATCTTTGGGAGTAAGGGTGCTCTCTGGAGGTAGGAGATCTACAGGCAGGAGATGAAGCGTTAGGGGGCTTTTGGTATGTTTCGAACAATTTCTATTTTGCTGGTGCTCAGCATGATGGCGGGTTGCTGTGCTCGAAGGGCAGTCCGCCTTGCACCAGTGCCTGATGCGCTCCAATCTTACGTAATCATTGGCTTCAATAAACCCTGCAAATGTCCTTTGCCTTGGCGTGAAAAACCTTTGTTGTTAGACAAGGGGAAAGCTGCGCTTATTTGGATCAGATCAGTTCATCGTGATGCCTTATTGAAACCCGAGGCTGATAAAGAAGTGCATTATGAGGCAATAAATGATTTTGGAGAGTCGATGGGTCAACAGCTTAGTTATTTCGGAACAATCACAACAGATAAGGAAGGTTTCGGTCAATTGCCAGAGTTTAGACCACAAAAGATCGGCACTTACAGGATTAAAGTTGACTTCAAAGATCGCTTCACAAGAAAGGTCGTCTATAGCGAATCGATCATTGTAATCCGTTGACTTGTAGCCCTTGGAACTATGAAACCTTGTCGCTCTTTCGGATAGGCCAACATATTGCCGCCAAACAAAACCCGCACAAGGCCAGGTCGCAACTCTGTACCCGAAGATTGATTGATTTAGCCAAAAGGCTTATGCGGTATCTACGTGCGCTGAACCTTATGTTCATCGGTGTTTCTCAATAGGATCCCAATAGGATAGGAATGTATCTATGAATGCTTTCAACCTTTTCCTCCTGATTCTCGCTTCTGCTACACACGTATTGGTTCCGAGCGTTGCGCCACGGGAACTGGTCATCACCATTGAGCGAAAAGCGAGCGGACCGAAGTGCCAAATGGGATATCTGATTGTCGATGGCGCGGCCCGGTTGTATACGCTTGAACTCCCCGATGGCAATAATGCGCCCTTCGTAAGCTCGATCCCTGCCGGTGAGTATTCCGCTCAGATCAACAAGCTTCACAACGATAGAGGTCTGCATTGGCGGATTGAATTGCTGGGGGTGCGCGGTCGGGATAGAGTTCAGATCCACATCGGGAATGAAGCTGTCTTCAAAGACACGAAAGGGTGCATCCTCGTGGGCAAGGACGTTGACCGAAGAAGTGAGTGCAGGATCACGCGCAGCGCTGAGGCCCTCGCCGATCTCAAGAAAATGATTGATGACCGCCTTGATGACCCTGTTGATCCTCCGACTGGAATCCGCGTCGTGATAAAAGACGTTCAGTGATAAAGGGGGAGACTATATGAATAAGACGAGAAGAGAATTTATTGCGAAAGTGGTTGGGACAATCGGAGCTGCTGGTATCATCGTGGCTGCTCCAAATCCGGCGCTGGCTTGTTTGGTGGGAACATGGAAAGTACGTTGTCCTAAAGGCCATGACGATATTGTCGAGGAGATCACCTGCAATCACACTTGCGAGAAATGCGGGGCCAAAGCCTTATCCGATGGGGTGGGAGATGTTGTGTGCCCAGGCGGTCACGCGAACCATGTGAGTACTGGGAACAGAAAGGAACGTGGTAAGTGGCTCCAAAGCCTCAAGTGTTCCAAATGTGGAAAGGAATGTTGCATCAAACCTTACAATCCCTAGCTGGTGAACTTCACTGACATTCGATGGCGCCAATACTTCGGTCATGGAGGAAAACCTCGCTGATAATCGCGCTCGCCGTTGTCGGTGTGGCCGGAGTGTGGGCGCTCTATTACGAGCCTGCGAATTGTCGTTATCATCCGCGCATCACGATCAGCGCGCAGTCCTCAGCCTCACAATCAAACTCATCGTCAGCGACGGCGCCAGGCAATGGCTCGTCGTCTGTTGAAACTCTCGATGAGGATCAGGACGGATTGAAAGACTCCGAGGAAGACATACTGGCGAATCGCTTCGCCCCCATTGTCTATCACGGCCAATGCGAGAGAAATTATCCGGTCAGCGTCGATTGGCTGCTCTCGCGCGCCAGTCTGTGCGAATACGACGGCGAGGCAACTCCCAAGATCGAGCGCGCCGTCGCGTCCGGGCTGGGCGCTCAGGCCGAATTGCTCAACAGGGCCTTCGCATCCGATCAAAGCGGGCGCCAAAAAATAGGATCGGATTCGACTTACAGCCTTTGCAAACGCTCTACATATTTTTTGGCAAATGTCGCTCGCGCCGATCAAATCGGCGAACGTGATAATCCGAAAGATTGGGTCACCTATGTCCACACTTATCCCAATCAACGCGGCGGGATCACGATCCAGTACTGGCGCTGTTATTCGTACAATGACGCCAGCTTCCTCTCTATCGATTTCAGTCACGGCGGCGATTGGGAGGCCGTAGCCGTGCATCTCGACGCGGCGTTGAAGCCGGAGTTCGTCGCCTTTCTCGGCCACACGGGCATCGAGTACCACACGAAAGATGTTCAATGGGAAGGCGACCATCCCAAGGTCTGGTCGGAAGAAGGCGGACACGCCAGTTTGCCCGATAGCAAAAGCCTGAAATCGAAGCGATTCACGCGGCAGGAAACCTGGAACGGCGGACAGGTGATCTGGTGGGATGGGACGCCGGTAGGCGCGAGCGGCGGATTGTTGAATGTCGGCGAAAAGAGCAGACCACGTAACGAACAGGTCTTCATTCAATATTCCGGCTTGTGGGGTTCGCCGGCCAAACTGTTCATCACTTCGGGCTATTGGGGGCCGGCCTTCAACGAGACCGACGCGACGTGCGAGAACGGCGAAAAGGCTTACAAACGCTCGGCGGGCTGCTCTGTTGACACGGCGCGCTGCGAACACATCTTTCATAAAGCCTGGTGCGACGGGATGGATGCGCGGTCACTCGACATCGACAAGGAATGTTACGCCCATAGTTCGGTACCCTGAAATGTCTCAGTGTTCCTTCGGTAGGCCGGATGCTGTTGGCGAATTCAACCTCAGCCTCATAATCTCTTTAACTTCAATCAGATAATTCATGTCAAGTCTTTTTTTGGAGGGTTCGCCATCAGCACCCTGCCCACAGAAAACTCTCAATTGTTTGGCAAACCGTATACTGGAAGCATAACTTGGTTCATCCGCAATTTTGGTGATCATTTTTGAGCCAAGATGTTGAGCGAGGAGGCGTTTAGCGCTTTTCTGGACAGAAGCGCCTCATCTTTATAAATGGCCACCCCTGTGTATTTTGCAGTCGTCTTCACCAAAAGTGCGGGAGTTCCAACTTATGCTTCCAGTCCGCGGCAAGCTTATGGGTAAAGGGAGGGCGCGGCGCTAGGCCGCATTGCAATATCGAGTAACTCGGTCAGGACCGGCGAAGCGGTTCTGTCCTAATCCTCCCGAAATCCGGCGGATTGTCAGGCCGGATGGGCATGAGATCAAGCTCGGAGGAGAAACGGGCGAGGCGTGAGGGAGAATCGGACTCCCAAGATGCGCACGTCACGGAAGTCGTTATGGTCAACCGGTTAATGGTGAATCCGAGATGCCTATAACCCATAACCACCTACGCCGATTAATGAGGTGGGGAGATCAGCGGTGATGGATGTGACTTTACATCATCGCCCCGCGGTCACAATGTCACTTTGGTGGCCACGGGGTTCGAGGGAACTTCGTAATCCC
>Ga0137373_10007250_pt1 | contig 11783 bp, 10 predicted proteins | sample SagtaG_5_FD_104912 | JGI IMG/M metagenome (GOLD analysis project Ga0137373, IMG submission 104912) | Vadose zone soil microbial communities from Sagehorn Ranch, Mendocino, California, USA - Sage1_R_80_16 metaG | ecosystem: Environmental > Terrestrial > Soil > Vadose zone | place: USA...
GAACAGCACGTAGTGGATGTGGGCGACCACCCAGTAGGTGTCGGTCAGGCCGAAGTCGACCACCGGCGAGGCCAGGAACATGCCGTCGATGCCGCCGACCAGGAACATGGTCAGGAACCCGATCGCGAACAGCATCGCGGTGGTGAAGCGGATCTTGCCCCGCCACATGGTGGCGATCCAGTTGAAGAACTTCACCCCGGTGGGCACCGCGATCAGGAAGGTCATGGCGCTGAAGAAGGGCAGCAGCACCGCGCCGGTGGCGAACATGTGGTGCGCCCAGACGCTGAAGCCGAGCGCGCCGATGGCGGCGGTGGCGAACACGAACGCCTTGTAGCCGAACAGCGGCTTGCGCGAGAAGACCGGCAGGACGTCGGAGATGATCCCCATCGCGGGCAGCACCATCACGTACACCGCGGGGTGGGAGTAGAACCAGAAGATGTTCTGCCACATCACCGTGATGCCGCCCTCGGCCGGGTCGAAGAACGAGCCGCCGAGGTCGCGGTCGATCAGCAGCAGCACCAGGGCGCTGGTGAACACCGGCGTGGCCAGCAGCACCAGCAGGGACGTGACCAGCATCGTCCAGCTGAACAGCGGCATCCGGAACATGGTCATGCCCGGCGCCCGCATGTTGAAGATGGTGGTGATGAAGTTGACCGCGCCGAGGATCGAGGACGTCCCCACCAGCAGCAGCGCGATGATCCACAGGTCGGTGGCGGTGGTCGAGCCGGCGCAGGGCTGCAGCGACACGGTCGGGTACTCGGTCCAGCCGGCGCAGGCCGCCCCGCCGGTCACGTAGCCGGAGAACAGCACGATCCCGGCCAGCGGCAGCATCCAGAACGACAGGGCGTTGACCCGCGGGAAGGCCATGTCGAGCGCGCCGACCTGCAGCGGCACGATGTAGTTCCCGAAGCCGGCCAGCATCGGGATGATGAACAGGAAGATCATCGTCGTCCCGTGCATGGTGAACAGCTCGTTGAAGCGCTCGTCGGAGAAGAACTGAATCCCCGGCTGGGCCAGCTCGGTGCGCATGAACACCGCCAGCATCCCGGCCACCATGAACCAGAAGTACGAGTTGACCAGGTACATGATCCCGATCTTCTTGTGGTCCGTGGTGGTCAGCCACTGCATGACCGGGTGCTGCCCGGAGCGCAGCTCGGGCGAACCGGGGGTGGCGGCCTCCGGCCGGGCTTCCGTGATGGCCATCGGGTCGGTCTCCTTGTCGCCCTGTTCGCTGCCTCGGTCTACTTGACGACGAGCTTGCCCGTCATCGCCTGCGGGTGCACGTCGCACCGGAAGAAATAGTTGCCCTTTGGTAGCGGCTTGATGTCGTACGTGATGGTGCTCGGGCCGGTGATCACGTTGCCCGGGAACAACGCGCCGCCGCTGGCCGACTCGTTGCGGTACACCGCGACGTTGTGGCTCTGGCCGGCGTCCTTGTTGTCGAACTTCAGGACGAACGGCCGCCCGGCCTGGGCGGCCAGGCAGTCCTTGTCGAAGGCGACGTTCTCCGCGGTGATCTGCCCCCGCGTGGGGTCGTTGGGGCAGCCGCTGGCCGCGGCGCGCTTCTGCTGCTCGATCCAGCGGCGGTACTCGGGCTCGGTCACCGCCCTGATGTTGAAGTGCATGCGGTTGTGGGCAAGGCCGCAGAACTCGGCGCACTGGCCCTCGTAGGTGCCCGGCTTGTCGATGGTCACCTCGAAGCTGTTCGGGTGGCCAGGGATGGCGTCGCGCTTGAACAGGAACTGGGGGACGTAGAAGGAGTGGATGACGTCCCTGGACTGCAGGTTGAAGTGGATCGAGCGGCCGACCGGCAGGTAGATCTCCGGCGGCCGGGCGATGGTGCCCTTGAGGGTCAGGTCCTGGGGCGGCTTGCCCTCCTCGACCTTCACCTTCTCGCCCTGGAAGGTAAAGGCCCACTGCCACTGGAACCCGAGGACGTTGACGGTCACGTCCGGGTTGGCGGTCTGCGCCTCCACCCGGTGCTGGGCCTGCCAGGAGAACCAGAACAGCGCTGCGACGATCAGCAGCGGCCCGAGCGTCCAGCCGACCTCGAGCAGGTTGTTGCCGTGGAACTGCGGAGGCAGGGTGTCGTCGCGGCGGCGGTAGCGCAGCGCCGCCCACACGATCAGGCCCTCGACCAGCAGGAAGATCGCGGTCGCGATGACGAACAGCACGCCGTAGAGGTGGTGGGCGTACCTGGACTGCTCGGTGACCCCCGGGTAGGAGCCGCAGCCAGCGAGCACCAGGGTGCCCGTCAGCACCAGCCACGCCGTCGTGGTCCGCCTGCCGGCTCGGTGCTGCGCGCGTCGCATCGGGATTCGGTCGCCTCGCTTCCTCGGAGTCCTTCGGCTTCGGGGAGGGCGCTCGCCGCCACGCCTCGATGATGCTGTGAAATCTAGCGACGGCCCGGACCAGTCACAAGTGCCCCCGGGCTTGTGAACAAGTACCGCTGCCTGCACGTTTGTCACTCTACCGCCGCTAGCCCGCGGCTTGCACCCGGTCCGGGCGTCGTCCGGGCGTGACAGGCTACCGGCCACGCACCCGGCGCGGGGGAGGCACCATGGGAGAAGTCACCAAATACCCGAACGGGACCTTCTGCTGGATCGACCTCGCGACCACGGACGTTGCCGGGGCCAAGGCGTTCTACCGCGAGCTGCTCGGCTGGGACACCGAGGACGTCCCCGTCGGCGACGGCGGCACCTTCACCCTCTGCCGGCTGCGGGGCCGGGACGTCGCCGGGATCCACCGGAGCGGCGAGGAGGAGGGCGCCGCCTGGGGCTCGTCGATCGCGGTCGACGACGTCGACGCGGCCACCGCGCGGGCGCGGGAGCTCGGCGCGACCGTGCTGGCGGAGCCGGCCGACCTGCCCGGCGTCGCCCGCATGGCCCGGATCGCCGACCCCGGCGGCGCGGTCGTGACCCTGGCGGAGGCGCGCGGCCACGTCGGCGCCGGCCTGGTCAACGAGGTCGGCGCCTGGGGCTGGAACGAGCTGGTCAGCCCGGCCATGGAGGCGGCGGGGGAGTTCTACGGCGCCCTCCTCGGCTGGAGCGCCTCCCAGGTCCCGGGGCCGTTCCCGCGGACCAGCTTCGGCCTCGGCGAGCTGCTGATCGGCGGCGGCCACGCCCCTGCCCCGCAGGAAGGCGCCGCGCCGCGCTGGACCATCGCGTTCATGGTGGCCGACGCCGACCAGAGCGCCGCGCTGGTGGAGCGGCTCGGCGGCTCGGTCCTCCTGCCGCCCATGGAGATCCCGATCGGCAAGTTCGCGATCGTCGCCGACCCAGCCGGCGCGGCCTTCACCGTCGCCGCCGCCCCCGGCGGCGCCCTCCGCGGCGTCGACGGGTCCTGACGACTGCCCCCGCAGGCAGGGCGACCGAGGCCGTGGCGGGCGACCCACGCCAGTGGTACGGCTGCATCGACTGCCCCGCAGGCAGGGCGACCGAGGCCGTGGCGGGCGACTGACCCGGCGATCCGGTGCCGTTGCTCGACGGTCCCGACGGCGGGCGCCAGTGGACCGTGACGCGGCTCCGCACGACGGGTGGCCGGGACGGAGCGTGGTAGCGACAATGGGTGCATGCACCCTGTTCTGGCCGTGACCGCCGTCCCGGCCGCGCCGAGCTTCCCCGCGGTGCTCGGCGCCTGGCAGCTCGAACCGGTGACGCTCGCGCTGCTGGCCGCGTCGGCGGTGCTGTACCTGGCCGGGGTGCGGCGCGTGGCCGAGCTGCACCCCCGCAACCCCTGGCGGCCCTTCCGCACCAGGGCGTTCCTCGCCGGGCTGGTCGCGCTCGGCCTGGCCCTGCTGTCGCCGGTCGACACCTACGCCGAGGTCCTGTTCTCGGTCCACATGGTCCAGCACCTGCTGCTGACCCTGGTGGCCGCGCCGCTGCTGGTCCTCGGCACGCCCGTGAGCCTGCTGGTACGCGCCGCCGGACGGTCGCGGCACCGCCAGGTCATGCGGGTGCTGCGCTCCTGGCCGGTGACGGCGCTGACCAACCCGATGGTCGCCTGGGTCGGCTTCGCCGCGGTGCTGTGGGGCACGCACCTCTCCGGCCTCTACGACGCCGCCCTGCGCAGCCAGGCGGTGCACGCCGCCGAGCACGCGCTGTTCCTGGTCAGCGCGCTGCTGCTGTGGTGGCCGGTGATCGGGCTCGAGCCGAGCCACTGGCGCATGCCCCATCCGCTGCGCGTCGGCTACCTGTTCCTGCAGAGCCCGGTGAACACCTTCCTGGCGCTGACCCTCTACTCGAGCAACCGGGTGCTGTACCCGACGTACGCGGCCACCGGGCGCACCTGGGGGCCGACGCCGCTGGACGACCTCCACGACGGCGCCGCGATCATGTGGATCGTGGGCGACCTGATGTTCCTGCTCGCCACCGGGCTGGCGATCGCCGCCTGGATGCGCCACGAGGAGGTCGTCACCGCCCGGATCGACGCCGAGCTGGCCGCCCAGCGGGCGCGCTCCGCCACGCCCGCCCAGCCGGCCGCGCCGGAGCCCGGCCGGCCGGGCTCCTAGCAGCGATGGCCGCCACCACCGGCGAGGCCGCCCGGCCGGCAGCCGAGTCGGGGTTGGCGCCGCCAGCCGTCCGCGGGCTCGTGGTGATCGCCGCTGTGCTGGTCGCGGTCGAGCTGGCCGTCGCCGGACGCTACGGCTACCACCGCGACGAGCTCTACTTCCTGGTGGCCTCCAAGCACCTGGCCTGGGGGTACGTCGACCAGCCGCCGCTGACCCCGGCGCTGGCGGCGATCGCCCGCCTCGCCTTCGGCGACTCCCTGCTCGGCCTGCGGCTGCTGCCGGCGCTGGCGGTCGGGACGGTGGCGGTGGTCGGCGGGATGCTCGCCCGCGAATTCGGCGGTGGCCGCGGCGCGCAGCTCCTGGCGGCGGCCTGCGTCGCCGGCTCGAGCATCGTCGTCGCGGTCGGGCACCTCCATGGCACCACAGCCTACGACCTGCTGTTCTGGGCGCTGGCGCTGCTGCTCCTCGCGCGCCTGGCCCGCACCGGAGACGTGCGGCTGTGGCCGCTGGTCGGCCTGACCGTCGGGGTGGGTCTCGAGAACAAGGCCACCGTGTTGCAGCTCGCCGGCGTCGGCGCGGTCGCCCTGGTGGCCGACCGGCGCGGCCGGCGGCTGCTCGCGACCCCGTGGCTGCTGGCCGGCGCCGCGGTCGCGCTCGCGCTGTGGGCGCCGTACCTGGCCTGGCAGGCCGGCCACGGCTGGCCGCAGCTCGACATCTTCGCCGACCTCCGCGAGGAGGACGGCGGGCTCGGCGCCGGGCTCGCGTTCGCGCCGCTGCAGGCGCTGATGACCAACCCGCTGCTCACGCCCGTATGGGTGGCGGGGCTCTGGTGGCTGCTGCGCGACGCCCGGGCGCGGCCGTGGCGGCCGGTCGCCGTCGCCTACCTGCTCCTGGTCGCCTTCTACGTGGTGGTCGGCGGCAAGCCGTACTATGCCGCCGTTCTACCCGGCCCTGTTCGCGGCCGGCGCGGTGTGGCTGGAGCGAAGACGGCAGCGGCGGGGCAGCGAGGGCGTGCCGCTGCGCCGGCTGCTGCCCGCCGTCGCGCTCGCGGCCGTCGTGCCGTTGCCGCTGCTCCTGCCGGTCCTGCCGGTCTCCACCATCGCGGCGGTCCGCACGGTCAACGAGGATGCCGGCGAGACCTTCGCCTGGCCCACCTACGCGGCGCAGATCCTCGCGGTGCGGGACTCCCTGCCGCCGGCGGAGCGGGACGCGGCGGTCGCCGTCACCGGCAACTACGGCGAGGCCGGCGCGCTGGCGCGCTACGGCGGCACCTGGGGCCGCCGTGCCTCCTTCAGCGGCCACAACTCCTTCTGGTGGTGGGGTCCGCCCGCGGGATCCGGCGACGTGGTGATCGTGGTCGGCTACGAGCAGGCGCGCGACCTGCTCGAGCAGCGCTTCCGCTCGGTAACGCTCGCCGGCCGGCTGGACAACGGCCACGGCGTCGACAACGAGGAGCAGGGCCACCCGGTCTGGATCTGCCGCGGCCTCCGCGGCACCTGGGCCGAGGTCTGGCCCGCCTGGCGCCACTACTCCGGGTGACGCTCGCCGCCCTACCGCAGCGCTCGCCCGCGCCGAGCGCCGTGCCCGGCCGTGCCCGCCTGTCCAACCAGCGCCGCCAGGCCAGTAGACGGTGGATGGCGACCTCCCGGCCGCGTATGTTGTGCACGATCCGGATCGGCTAGGGGACGGCGCCCGGCCTCGGTGTGCCTTCAGCCAGAGGCTGTGCGCGGTTGCCGGAGGCCGTGACCTCGTACGTCATGGCCGGGCCGGCAGCAGGGAACGGGACGGGCTCAGGTGGATCCGTGCAGTGAGGCCATCGGGTTCCGCCTGACCGCCGCAGCCAGCCTGGGAATCGGGATCGTCGGCTATTACCTCCTGTGGGAGCTCGTGGAGTGGCTCCTGGTGGGCGGCGCGGGTGGCGGTGGGTCGCGGCGACCGGCGCAGCCGCCAGAACCGGCGGCGGGCGTGGTCTGGGTCGACGTCGGCGCCGCCGCCCGCCGGCACGAGCGTCACTCCCGGATCAGCTTCGTCCGGACGCTTGCGCTGGGGTTGTCCGGCCTCGTGCTGTTCGCCTCGCTCGTTCCTGCCTACATCATGGTCGGGCTTTTCTCGCTTTCCGGGCTGATCGGTCTGGCCGTCGTGGCGAGCAGCGACCGAGGATCCGCTGGGTACTCGGGCGAGCCGCCGCGGTTCCTCAAGGACGAGAAGCAGCTTCCCGTATGGATCCTGTTCCTCGTCTTCATGGCGACCATGCTGGCCGGCATCGGCCTGGGCGGGTTCTGGGCCGCGGGTGCGGTGCGCGTGTGTCCCGGATGGGGCGACCCGTTCTCCGCCGCCGCCGTCGGCGTCTACTTCCTCACCGCGGGCCAGCTCCTGCTCCGCTACGCCCGGACGCGGGCGGTACTCCGGTTCCATGAGCTGGCACGGCTCGACCAGCGACGCCCCGTCCTCTACCTGCGTTCTTTCAGGGACGACGCGGTGACGATCAGGACGGCTCGCGTGGCGCGCCGCACCTGGCTGGACCGCCTCGCAGGTCCGTACCGGGAGCGGTTCGAGCACGTCGTCGCCCGGCACCTGTGGGGGTTCGGGCCCGTCGTCGCGGTCGGTCAACCGGGGAGGTCGCCGTACCAGATCGGCGCCGTCCGCGATGAGCTACCCGACGAGACGTGGCGGCAGGACATCCAGGAATGGCTGCTGGCCGCACGGCTGATCGTCGTGACGATCGGGCGGACGGCCGGCCTGCGGTGGGAGCTCGAGCGAATCAACGACCTGGGATTGTGGTCCCGGGTGGTCCTGCTCATCCCTCCGGTGGCCAGGGACGAGCTCCTCGCCCGCTGGCGGACGTTCGGCGAGGCCACGCTCGCGGGCGTGACCGGGCTCGCCCTGCCGGCGGAGCCGTTCGGCGCCCTTGCCGCGGTGGTCGGGCCGGGTGAGCGCCCGACGCTCTATGGGGGAGCGCCGCGTGGCGAATGGGGCTACCGGGTTGCCCTCGAACAGGCGTGGCAACGGGCGGCGGCGGCTCCGGCGCCAGTCCGGACGAGCGACGAGCGCCTCTGGCGACAGGCGGGAGCCACGCCGGACCGAGGGCCGGGCCACCTATACGTCCCTACCAGGGCGTTCTATGTCTTCGTGGAGGACCGCGTCGCGGGGCCGTACGGCTTCCTGCAACTACGGACCATGATCGCGAACCGGCAGGTCGTCGGTACCACCCAGGTCTGGACGGCCGGCGGCCCCTGGGTCCCCGCCAGCGAGCTCCCGGGGCTGCGTTCGGCCAAGAGGTGGGACATCGCGCTCGGCCTCTCCCTCTACTGCGGCTACCTCGGCCTCGACCGGTTCTACCTCGGCGACGTGCGCATGGGCTTGGCCAAGATGCTCACCCTCGGCGGCTTCGGCATCTGGTGGGTCGCCGACGTCATCCAGGTCGCGAACCAGCGCGCGAGGGACGCGCGCGGCTGGCACGTCCAGCCACAGAGCCCACAGTATGGGCATGGATGCCGCTGTTCAGCGCGGGGCTCCTTGCCTGGGTGCCTCCGCTGCAGGCATGGCGGAGGAGCCGCAACCCCGTGCACCTGCGGCTCACCATCGGGCTTGCCGCCGTGTCCTGGATCCCGCTCGTCCTGGCCGGGATCGACTCCGCGACCAACCCGGACCCCGACCCGACCCGGGCGCCGACGGCGCTCGGCACCGTCGGCGCCTGGTCCGCCTTCGTCCTCATCGCCGTCGCCCTCATCGTCTCCCACCGCGTCCGGGACGCCGCCTTCGGTCGCGCTCGGCGGACGTCCCCGGCGGCCGGCGACGAACCGCTCTCGGACAAGCACCAGCTGGTCGCGGGCCTGCTGGGCATCTTCCTCGGCGGACTCGGCGCGGGCCGCTTCTACATCGGGGACAGGAGGACCGCGGTCCGTCAGCTGGTGTTCACCGTGCTCACCTTCGGCCTGGGCTGGATGTGGGGCCTGGTCGACGGCATCGGCATGCTCGTCAACGGGGGCTACGACGCGCAGGGTCGCAGGCTACGGGACTGGTGAGCGACGGCCGGACCGGGTCAGTGCCGCAGCAGCGCGTCGAGCGCCATGGCGGCGAACAGCAGGGCCAGGTACCGGTTGGAGAAGCTGAACAGGCGGATGGCCCGGCGGCCGTTGGTGTCGCGCCACAGCTGGGCGGCGCGCCACACGAACACGGCGCCGAGGACGACCGCGGCGGTCAGGTAGACCATGCCCATGCGGCCGGCCGGGTAGAGCAGCAGCGTCACCGAGACCAGCAGCAGGGTGTAGTAGAGGATCTGGTGGGAGGTCTCCCGCGGGCCGCGGACCACCGGCAGCATCGGCACCCGGGCGGCGGCGTAGTCCTCCTGGTAGCGCAGGGACAGCGCCCAGAAGTGCGGCGGCGTCCAGTAGAAGACGATCGCGAACAGCACCAGCGCCGGCAGCTCCACGCGGCCCCGGACGGCGGCCCAGCCGACCAGCACCGGGACCGCGCCGGCGGCGCCGCCGATGACGATGTTCTGGGTGCTGCGCCGCTTCAGGCCCAGGGTGTAGACGAACACGTAGAACAGGATCGCGGCGGTGGCCAGGACCGCCGCCAGCAGGTTGACCGCGAGCCACAGCCAGACGAACCCGGCCACGCCGAGCACCACGCCGAAGCGCAGCGCGTCCATCGGGTCGACCTGGTGGGCGGGCAGGGGCCGGCGGGCGGTGCGCCGCATCACCTGGTCGATGTCGCGGTCGACGTAGCAGTTGATGACGTTGGCGCTGCCGGCGGAGAGGGACCCGCCCAGCAGCGTCGCCGCGACCAGCCACGGCGAGGGCAGGCCGCGCTCGGCGATGAACATGGCCGGCACGGTGGTGACCAGCAGCAGCTCGATGATGCGCGGCTTGGTCAGCGCCAGGTAGGCGCCGGCGGTCTGCCTGGCCGAGCGGGCCGGGCCCGGCTCGGGCTCGGCCGGGTCTCGCTCCGGGGTGCCGGCGAAGCGGTCGGCGTGCAGCGCCAGCGCCACCGTCACCCCCCACAGGGCGCTGCCGACGGCCAGGTGCGGCACCACGCTGAGGGCCGAGAGGCGGCCCCAGACGTTGGCGGCGCCGAGGCCGACCTGGATCAGGACCAGTCCGCTGGCGTAGCCGGCCAGCCTGGTCACGGTGGGGTGGTGGCGCTCGTCGTGGCGCGCCCGCCACCAGGTGAACAGGACGACGGCGACCACCACCACGGCCAGGGCGCGGTGCAGTACCTGCAGGCGGGCGGTGGTCAGCGCCAGGTCGGGGAGCAGGCTCCCGTTCATCAGCGGGAAGTCGGGGAAGGCGAGCCCCGCGTCGTACCCGGTGACGGTGGAGCCGGCCAGCATCTGCAGGTAGGTGACGGCGGCGCCGGCAACGGCCAGGCGCAGCAGGCCGCGGTCGCGGCCCGCCCTCGCGGCGCGGTCGCCGGCCGGCCAGCGCACCCGGAAGGCGATGAGCTCCAGCAGGGCGAGCAGGGCGAGGGCGGTGGCCAGGTGGAGGGTGACCGACTCGGCCTGCAGCTTGGCCCAGACCACGATCGCGCCGAGCAGCGCCTGCGACAGCACCATCACGACCGCGCCGGCGGCGGCCCAGCGCACCGTGGCCGGGTGGCGGCCACGCCACGCGGCCGCCGCCAGCAGGGTGACCAGCACGATCACGACCGCGGCGACGAGCCGGTGGGAGTGCTCGATCCAGGCGTGCAGCTCGGCCGGGGGAGTGAGACGGCCGAAGCAGCGCGGCCAGTCGGGGCAGCCGAGGCCGGAGTCGGTCGCCCGGACCAGCCCGCCGACGGTGATGAGCACGAACGTCGCCGCGATGGTCAGGTTGGCGAGCCGCTGGAACCGGATCACGCTTCCTCCAGGCGCCGCAGGCGCCGAAGCGGGCGCCGGCCCGCGCTCGGGTGCTGGGAACGGCTCGATGCTAATCCAGACGAGCCACCGTCGCAGCCCGGGTGACAGGCTTGTAACGCCGGCGGCCCGCTACGCCTGGTCGGGCCGCTGCCCGCCGCCGCCCCCCGTCCCGGCGGCCAGCTCCTCCTCGACGGCGGCCATCTGCGCGCAGATCCGGGCCACCGCGGTCTCGTCCACGCCGCCGTGCTTGCGGCCGTGGTAGACGGTGCGGCCCAGCTCGCGGGCGAGCTCGTTGAAGCGCCTGCGCTGGCGGTACTCCTCCAGCATCTCCTGCACCTGCTGGGCACCCTGCTCGAGCTGCCGCTGGGCCTGCCCGGCAAAGCTCCTCACGTCGTCGCGGAAGGCCATGCTCCGCCTCCTCCTGCGCTCGCCCCGTCCCGGTCCGCCCTCCAGCATGCGCGCATCGCGCCGCGGACGTCATGACGGCCGCGGCGCGATGCGGGAGCGGCCGAGCTCAGGCTCCCCGGGGAGGCGACTGCTGCACCGCCCAGCCGTTGCCGTCCGGGTCGGAGAAGAAGACGAACGAGCCCCAGGGAAGGTCCTGGATCTCGCTGACCTCCGCGCCGCGCCCCACCAGCTCGGCACGGGCGGCTTCGATGTCGGCGACGACCATCTGCATGCCCCGGACCGAGCCGGGCGCCGGGCTGTCCGGCCCGAGCCCGGTGCCGATCGAGATCGAGCAGGCCGACCCCGGCGGGGTGAGCTGCACGAAGCGGATCTGCTCGTTGACGGTGTGGTCGTGGTCCAGGTTGAAGCCGGCCTTGTCGGCGTAGAAGGCCTTGGCGCGGTCCACGTCCGAGACGGGGATGTTCACCAGTTCGAGCTTCCAGTCCATGCCGCGTGTCCCCCTGCTGGGTCGGGAAGGGTCGGCGGCCGCGCGCGGCCGCCGCCATCTGCGCCCAAGCACACTACCCGCCCTCGCGGTCAGCTTCGTTCCGCAACGGCGGCGGGTCGCCGTCGGCGGCCTGACCGGCCGGCGGTACGGTAGCTTCCGTATGCCCCGCAGGCAGCTCGACCGGGGTTCGGCGGCGACTCGCGACGGTGGTGCTAGCTTCTGCACATGACCAGCGAGCAGCAGGCGGCGCCGGCGGCCTGGCCGCGTGGCGGCGGCTCGGCCACCCCGCTGCCGCCTCCCAGCGGCGAGCTGCTCCGGCCCGACGGGCGCCTGGCGCACTGGGTGTTCGGGCTGCCCGTGGCCGAGCTGCGCGCCGGCTACCGCAGCGCCGTCTACTTCGACCGCGCACGCCGCATCCTGGCGGGCGAGGGCGCCGACACGCGGGTCACCATGCAGGTGTTCCAGCGCGCCGACAGGGTGGTCGCCTGCGGCGTCGACGAGGCGCTCGCGGTGCTCGCGCTCGGCGCCGGCGCCTTCAC
>Ga0137373_10007251_pt1 | contig 11783 bp, 13 predicted proteins | sample SagtaG_5_FD_104912 | JGI IMG/M metagenome (GOLD analysis project Ga0137373, IMG submission 104912) | Vadose zone soil microbial communities from Sagehorn Ranch, Mendocino, California, USA - Sage1_R_80_16 metaG | ecosystem: Environmental > Terrestrial > Soil > Vadose zone | place: USA...
GAGGCTGAGGTCGAGGCTGAGGTCGAGGCTGAGGTCGAGGCCGCCTCCGAGGCTGGTGCCGATGCCGGCCCGGGGGCCGCCGCGGGCCCTGCGGCCGGGTCGCCGCTCGCCGGCCTCGATCCCGAGCAGCGCGCCGCGGCGGCCGTCGTGAAGGGCCCGCTGCTGATCGTGGCAGGCCCCGGCACGGGCAAGACCCGAACGCTCACCCACCGGATCGCGCACCTGATCGCCGACCGCGGCGTTCCGCCGGACCAGTGCCTGGCGATCACCTTCACCCGCCGCGCCGCCGACGAGCTGGCGGAGCGGCTCCGCGTCCTCGTGCCGGCTTCCTCTGAAGGTGGCGGCGTCGCCGTCGCCACCTTCCACAGCCTCGGGCTCGCCATCGTCCGCGAGCAGCGGGCCGCTCTCGGGCTCGGCCCGGGCTTCCGGGTCGCCGACGAGGTCGAGCGGCTCGGCCTGCTCCGGGCGGTCAGCGGGGCCTCCGACCGAGAGGCCCGGCGCCTGCTCGAGGCGACCGGCCGCCGCAGGCGCGCCAGGGCAGCGCACGGTCCTGGCGCGGCGCCGCTGCCCGCCGCCGAGGTTGACGGCCTCCTCGGGGACTACGACGCGCTCCTGCGCGAGCGTGACCTGGTCGACTTCGACGACCTCCTCGCCCTGCCGGTCATCCTGCTCGGCGGCGACCGGGAGCTTGCCGCGCGCTACCGCGACCGCTGGCGCTGGATCTCGGTCGACGAGTACCAGGACGTCGACGAGCTCCAGTACCGGCTGCTGCGGCTGCTCACCACGACGGACGGCAACCTGTGCGCGATCGGCGACCCCGACCAGGCGATCTATGGGTTCCGGGGGGCGGACGTCGGCTTCTTCCTGCGCTTCCGCCAGGACTTCCCGAGTGCGGCCAGCGTCCACCTGACGCGCAACTACCGCTCCAGCGCGGCGATCGTCGGCGCCGCGCTGCAGGCGGTCGCGCCCGGGACGCTGGTGCGCGGCCGCGTGCTCCGCGCGGTCGGCGAGCGCGCGGCGCCGCCGCGCCTGAAGGTCCACCGGGCGGCCAGCGAGGCGGCGGAGGCCGAGTTCGTGGTGCACACGATCGAGAGGCTGCTGGGCGGGTCCACCTTCTTCTCCTTTGACAGCGGCCGGGTGGACGGCGAAGGCGAGGCGGACCTGTCGTTCGGGGACGTCGCCGTGCTGTACCGCACCGACGCCCAGGCCGCCGCGGTGGCGGAGGCGCTCTCCCGCGCGGGCATGCCGTTCCAGAAGCGCTCCCACGACCGCCTCGCGGACCTTCCGGGTGTGCAGGCCGTCGTGCGGGCCCTGCACGACACGCCGGACGCGGGCGGCGGCGACCGCGACAGCCCCGTGCTGACCCGGGTGCGGCGCGCCGCCGAGACGGCGGAGGTCGCGGCGGCCGACCTCGAGCTGCTCGTGCCGCTGGCCGAGCGGTGCGGCGCCGACCTCCAGCGCTTCCTCGGCGAGCTGGCGCTCGGCGCCCAGGTGGACAGCTTCGACCCGCGCGCCGACCGCGTCTGGCTGCTCACCCTGCACGCCGCCAAGGGCCTGGAGTTCCCGGTCGTGTTCATGGTCGGCTGCGAGGACGGCCTGCTGCCGATGCGCTTCGGCGCAGGCGAGCGGGCGGCCGAGGAGGTCGCCGAGGAGCGGCGGCTGTTCTTCGTCGGCATGACCCGCGCCCGCTCCCACCTCTACCTGAGCTGGGCAGCACGGCGCGCCCGGCACGGCACGGTGCGGGAGAGCGCCCCCTCTCCCTTCCTGGCCGCCATCGACGACGCCCTGCTGGAGCGGCTGTTCGGGGAAGCCAGGGGCGGCAGCCGCCCGGCCAGGCCCACGGGCGACCAGCTCTCGCTGCTGTAGGAGCCCCGCACCCGGGGGCCCCGGGGGGCTCCCGGTCGACTCGGGGGGCCGCAGCGCCTACCCTGGAAAGGCGGCGACGGACTTCCCCCGCCCCCTTCCCCAGCGACGTCGTCACGAGCTACACTCGAACGTATGTTCGGTAGGGGAGGTTCCGCAATGACAGACGCGTCCGAGCAGGCCGCTGTCCTTGCCCTGGTCGCCCGCACCCGGCTGCCCTGGCACTGGGCCGGCGCGCTGATCGAGGAGGCCGGCGGCGCCAAGCGCCTGCTCGCCGGCGATCTCGGCGGCGTCGCCTGGTACAACCGCGCCGATGCCGAGGCGCTCGCCGGCGGCGCCGACCCCGAGGAGGTCGCGCGCTGCGCCGAGCTGGCCGCGGGTCTGGCCAGCCGCGGCGTGACCCTGGTGACCGTGCTCGACGACGACTACCCGCCGGCGCTGCACGCGGCCTATGACCGGCCGCCGTTCCTGTTCACGCGCGGGTCGCTCGCGGCGGCCGGCGACCGCGCGGTCGCGGTCGCGGTCGCGGGCGCGGCCACCGCGGCTGCCGGGGACGTCGAGCGCGCCAGGGCCCTGGCCGCCGCCCTGGCACGCGAGCAGGTCACCGTGGTCGCCGCGCCGCGCACCGCCTCCGGCGGCGCGGCGCTCAACGCGGCGCTCGAGGCGGGCGGCCGCGCGGTGGCCGTGCTCGACGCCGGCGTCGACCACCCGGCTGCGCTGCCTGCCGGTCTCGCGGCCAGCCTCGCGGTGCGCGGCGCCGTGGTCTCGCCCCGCTGGCCCGGCGCCGCGCCCGAGCCCGCGTCCGACCTGCACGGCGCGACGCTGAGCGGTCTGGCGCTCGGGCTCGTCGTCGTCGACGGCGCCCAGGACAGCCCGGTGTCCTTACAGGCGCGCCGCTGCCTGGATCAGGCGCGGCGGCTATTCCTACTTAGTCCGTTGGTACTACGAGAATCGTGGGCAAAGCAGTATGCTGGCCATCCGGGCACAACCGTCGTCGACACCGTCGACGACATCCTGGAGGTGGTGGCAGCCATGGTGCAGCTCCGAGCGCAGTTGTCGGCCATGCCATAGCGGTGGCCCCGCACATCGCGGACCTGCTCGGGCCGCTGCTCCACGCGCGGGCGTTGACGCCGGTCCCGCCGTCCGGCGCAGGCGCCTGCGAAGTCTGCCACGGGCCGGCCCCGCCCGGCAGGCAGCGCTGCCCGACCTGCCGCGCCACCACCGGGCAGGTCGACGACCCGCTCACCCTGGTGGTGCCGATCAGCCTCTACACCACCGCCAGCGGGGTCCTGGCGGGCGGCGGCCAGCTCTACAACCTCCTGTGGGAGTACAAGGACCGCCGCAAGCCCCTGCCCGAGGTCCCCTGGCAGGTCGCCGCCGTGCTCGCCCAGTTCCTCGAGGCCCATCACGGCTGCATCTCAGCCAGGGCCCGCGGCGGCTGGGACCTGGTCGCCACGATCCCCTCGACGGTCGGCCGCAACGGCCAGCACCCGCTGCGCACAGCCGTCCACCGGCTCGCCCGCTTCGACCGGCCAAGGCGCGAGCGCGAGGCGGAGCTGCTGCGCCCCGGCCCGGCGCCGCTCCGCGAGGGCCACGCCGACCCCAGGGGCTTCACGGTGACCGAACCGGTGGACGGCCGCCGCGTCCTGCTGGTGGATGACACCCTGGTGACCGGCGCGCGCCTGCAGAGCGCCGCCGCCGCGCTCGGCGCCGCCGGCGCCACGGTCGTGGCCGGGCTCGTGCTCGGCCGGCTCGTCCTGCCCGGGAGCCGTGCCACCGAGCGGTTCTGGCGCCGCCAGCGCAGCCGCGAGTTCACCTTCGACGCCTGCTGCCTCGAGGACTCCCGGCCCTTCCAGCCGACCTTCGACTTCGACGCCGTCGCCGCCAGGTAGGCACTCCGGAGCGCGCCGTATCCCGGCTGCTCCACCCGGGCCAGGCTCAGGGGCTGGACAGCCAGGGTTCGTGCAGGTCGAAGTAGCGCAGGTCGGTGGCCAGGGCGGTCCACTCGTCGAGCAGGTGGCGTACCTCGGCCGGCGGCTCGGAGCGCTCGCCCTGGCGCGCGTCCTCCTCCGAGGTGAAGTAGACCGTCTCGGTGAAGCCCCCGCTGTCGTGCCAGGCGACCGTGCCGCCGATGATGTCGGGCCGCCCCGTCGGCAGCGCCTTCACCAGCTCGGCCTCGGCCCGGCGCAGGCGCTCGGCGTCGGTCGCCTGGCCCTGGACGACCTGCACGAACCCCGCCCCGTCCGAGCCGCCCCCGAGGAACGCATCGGCCTGGACGCTGTCGCGGAAGCTGACCTCGCCCGAGAGCGACTTGGCCGTCTCCGCCCACCACTGGCCCTGCTCGGGCCGGTCGCTGTTCCGCCGCGCCGCCTGCTCCGACTCGAAGCGGACCACGGCGATGAACCGGTCCTGGCCCGTCACGCCGGCGGTGGTGCCGAGCCAGCCCTCCGCGCCGGCGGCCAGCTCCCCCTGCCAGCGGTCCCACTGCCGGCGCAGCGCGGCAAGATCGCCGATCTGTCCCTGGATGACCTGAATGAACATCGCGGGCACCCCCCCGTTCGCTTGCGACCGCGTATGGCCAACCACTCTATACGGGGCCTCCCGCCGCCGCATGCCGTGGCTTGATTACGTCTCGATTACGGCGGGTCTACGTCGTCTACGGGATCGACAGCGCTGGTCGGCCCCGTACGCTGTCCGGGTCGGCGCCAGCCGACGTTCGCAGCCGCGCCGCCCCCGCCGCAGCCGCGCGCCCGACCAAGGGAGCTGTTGTGCGGAGATTGCTGGTTGGACTGCTCATCACCGGAGCGCTGCTCGCCGTCGGGCTCCGCCCGGCGTTCGCCAGCCCGGCGGTCCACGTCGAGCAGGACGTGACCGGAGCCGTGTTCACCTGCACCACCACCACGTACACGATTGTCTCGGGCAGCATCCGCCTGGTGCTTCACGAGGACGTGACCGCTTCCGGCAACATGAACGTCACCGGCACCCTCACCCCGGAGCACGTGGTCGCCCAGGACGCGGCGGGCAACCTCTTCGACATCGTCGGGGCTGGCTGGTTCGGCGGCTCGTTCAACGCGAGCACCGGCGGAGCCGCCTTCACCGACACCGAGAAGTTCCAGATCGTGGGGCAAGGTGGCGGAACGGTTGGCTCGGTCAACCTCACCACCCATATCAGCCCCAACGGAGACTTCAAGTCGTTCGACTTCGGGAGCTGCATGCCGCCGCCGGAGGACTGAAGCCCGGTCCGTGCTCGTGCAGGAGGGGGCCCGCAAGCGGGCCCCCTCCTTTTGCTGCACGCAGTCCGACTGCGCTCGCGTCTCCGGCGGGTGGCGCGACGGCGCGGCCGGCGCCGATTCATCCCATCGGGGTGATGCCCGCCGCCCGGTCAGTGGGTTCCATGGGAGTGCAGGACGAGGCCCGGCCTTCGGGGTCGGCACCTCGCGGCGGCGCTACGGCCGCCAGGAGCAAAGGGGGGAGCAATGTCGCAGAGGGAGTCGTCGACCAGGGAGTCGGACTGGGTCGTCTCCGACGACAACGCGGCCAGGAGGGCGACGCCACCGCGCGAGCTCATGACGGGGTGGGCCGGCTGGGTCGTGTTCGCGGCGATCATGATGATTGTGCTCGGGTCGATCACCGTGATCGACGGGCTGGTGGCGCTGCTCAACCATGACTGGTACGCGGTCAGGCAGAGCGACCTGCTGATCTGGAACTTCACCGCCTGGGGCTGGGTGTGGCTGATCGGCGGGGCCGTGACGGTGCTGGCGGGGCTCGGCGTGCTGACGGGGCAGATCTGGGCCCGGGCGGTCGGCGTGCTGCTCGCGGGGCTGAACCTGCTCGCGCAGCTCGTATTCATCTCTGCCTACCCGGTCTGGTCGGTGCTGATCATCGCGATCGACGTCGTCGTCATCTACGCCCTGACCGCCCACGGCCGGGAGCTGGCGGCCTGACAGCTTCGAGGGCGACCGCATTTCGCCGTCGTGGGGGCGCGGCCCAGGTCACGCCCCCACACCGCCGCGCCCGCCGCGCCCGACCACGACTTCGTGGGTTCGCGCCGGCGCCTCTCAGGTCGCCCGCCAGATCCGGTCACTGAGGGCAAGCAGCCCGGCTTGTTCGAGCGGCTCGCTTGGCGCCAGGCGTCCTGTGGCGCGGCGGTACCGTCCGGGCGGCTGGCCGTAGGCGCGGCGGAAGCGGCGCGAGAAGTGGTACGGGTTGGCAAAGCCGCAATCGTCCGCGACGGCGGCGACGCTGAGGTTGCTGCGGGCGAGCAGCATGGCGGCGCGGGCAAGGCGCAGCAACTCGAAAGCCGCGACCGGTCCGGTCCCGTACCAGTGGCGGAACACCCGGCTCAGGTAGCCGGTGGAGATGCAGGCCCCGGCTGCCAGCTCCGCCAGCGACAGCGGCCGGGTGGGGCCGGGTCGGGACCATTCGCGGCGGACGAAGTCCAGCAGTGTGTTGAGATGGGGGGACGGCAGCCCCTCGTCACGGCCGGGGAGGGGTCCCTGCACGAAGAGGGTGAGCACCAGCCGCAGGACTTCTTGGACAGTGTGCTGGTGGTCGCGGGAGCGGTCTTCGCCGATGTTGAGCAGGTAGCGCAGCAGGGGGCGGAGCGGATCGTCGTCGGGCAGGGTCCGCACCAGCGGCCAACGTGCAGGATCCGGCAGCCGCGGCGGCTGGCCGGCGAGCTGGAAGTGCAGGTAGGCGTGGCGGGTCGGCCTGGTGCGGTCCCAGATGAACGAGTCCTGGACCCCGGGCCGCCCGAGCAGCAGCGAATTCGGCCCAAGCGCGATGCTGCCCTGGTCGTAACGCCATTCGGCGGTGCCCTGCAGCAGCCAGACGAACTCGAAGTCGGCCAGCCGTCGTGGTCCGAAGGTGGCTCCCGGCGGGTAGACCGCCACGCCGGACCCGCTGACGGTGAGGCGCACCCCGCTTTCGGGCGGGCTGGGAGACGTCATGATCGGATAGGCTCTCGCGGCTGCTGGACATTCTCAAGCGGCGCACTGCCCAGCACACTGGCGGCATGACCGACAGCTTGGTAAAGGCGACCTCCGCTCGGGCCGCACGCCGTCCGACCGGCGCCGGAAGCTCCGATCTGGCCAGCCGCTACGACCGCGACGGGTACGTCGTCCTGGCCGATGCGCTGTCCGCCAGTGCGGTGCAGGCCCTGCGGGACGAGGCCGGGCGCATCTGCCGCGGACAACTGGGCCCCGTCGAGGGTCTCCAGCGCGCTGGAGCCGACGAGCCCGACGAGGTCGTGGTCCGCCGCTACCTGTGCATCCACTTCCCGCACAAGCTGTCCGACCGCATGCGCGGGATGCTGGCCCACCCGATCGTCGTCGACGCCTTGCGGCAGCTCATCGGTCCCAACGTCAAGGCCGTGCAGTCGATGCTGTTCATCAAGTCCGAGGGCAAGCCCGGACAGGCCTGGCACCAGGACGAGCTGTTCATCCCGACCAGGGACCGGTCACTGACCGCGGCCTGGATCGCCCTGGACGACGCCACCGTCGAGAACGGGTGCCTGTGGGTCCTGCCCGGCTCGCACCAGCGTGGCGTCCTCTACCCGGACCGCGACCACCACGACCCACGGTTCGACTGCGAAGTCGAGGCGTACGACTTCCCGTACCGTGACGAGGACGCGGTCGCCGTCGAGGTGCCGGCCGGCTCCGTCGTCGTGTTCAACGGCTACCTGCTGCACATGTCGCTGCCCAACAGCGGGCGTCATGGCCTGCGCCGCGCGTTGGTCAACCACTACATGAGCGCCGAGTCGCCGCTGCCCTGGTTCCTTCCGCCCGCGGGCGTCACGATGGGCCGAGCCGACCACCGCGACATCGTGCTGGTCGCCGGCACCGATCCCTACGCCTACAAGGGCACCGTCGACGTCATGCGGCCGCACGTCCGCCCCGACGGGCAGGGCGGCTGCCTCCGCTGACCGCCCCTCTCCCCTGGCAGCTACATGTTGAAGAGCTGCTCCACGAGCCGTGGAGCAGCCCCAGACCTGGCATCTGTGGGTACATTAGACTAATAGGAGATGTACCGCACTTACTGGTCAGATCCCTGCTTCATGTCGTACTAGATTGCTCACGCGGAACCCGTGTAACGAGTGAACTACGCAGGTATACCGACTTGTCAAGCATGCCTTCTTAGAGACAAGCTGGCAGAAATCTGTCGAGCAACTGGAGCGGGGGGGCTCAAGTGGCGACGCGGCGAGGTCCTATTCTCTCTGACAACTGGGGCGTTCGGCTGATCGACGTTGCCCTCTACCCGTTCGCCCTGATCGCCACACCGGCGTTCCTGCTTTTCCTGATGGTCTTCTTCGTTGCCCGGGCATTTGCGCACAGTAGCGGAAGCGGGGTCCGGAGCTTTTCCGCGGTGCTCCTGCCCCTCATGGTGCTTGCCCTTCTGGTGGCTTTCAAGCGCGAGAACCTGAAGAGAGCGGAGCGGGTGGGCAACATCTGGGTCTTCGTCGGAACTCTCGTCATCGGGCTCGGGGTCATGGAGCTGCTGCGCCTCACGCCGACAGGGGTTCCCGCGTCCGAGCTGGTCCTGTCCGGCAGCTTCTCCGTTCTGCTGTTCAGCTCAGTGAGCCTTTCACGTGACAAGGCCATGTTCTATTACTTCGGAACGATACTTGGTTTTCTCTCATACGTCGTGCTGTTTGGATTCCCAGCATTGCGATAAGACAGGAGGGCAAGGTGAGCCCACGCGATGAGAGGCCGGACTGCCGTCGATGCCATGAGCCGACGGAGCGGTGCTCGGTGTGCAAGGGCAACGGCAAGGTGCAGTGGACGTTCGGTGACTGCACCGAGTGCGACGGAACAGGATGGCTCTGCTCGCGCGACGGAAAGCATTGGAAATAGGGCAAGGAGGTAGGAAGCAATGGCCACCTGGTCGGATTTGGTTGGGTACGTGCGATCGAACTACAAGGTCTCGGACGAACGGCCTGGCATGGTGAAGATGGTCTTCGAGACCGAGAACTTGCGCTCTCAGGTCGTCCTGCTCTGGCACCACACTCTGATGGACGGCAACGAGGAATGGCTGCAGATCGAGTCGCCGTTCGCTCAGCTCGGCTCGGTGAACCTGCAACAGGCGCTTGAGGAAGTCGGGCGTACTGTGTGTGGGGGCGCGGCCGTTGTGTTTGATCTCGTGACGATCCGGCATGCCGTTCCTCTCGCAAACCTCAACATCAACGAATTCGAACGGCCGCTCACGCTGGTGACTACAACTGCTGATTACCTTGAACAGAAGCTGATTGGCGGCGACAAATACTGACACATGGCTCGAGGACGCCGGCGTCCCGTCACGGGTCATCGACGAGCAGTCACATGAACTGAAGAACTAAAGGCTCGTCAGACAGACAGCTCGTCTAAGATCCGCTCCCAGCTCGTCATCCAAATAGGCGGTGATGCTGCGCGCTCGTACAACACATTCACACCCCAGGCTCGTAGGTCTGCAAGGCTGCGCTGGAAGGCGGGGTGCCGGGCGAGGGAGGGGTTGACGTTCGGCGCTACCACGATGGGCACGTCAACGCCCATGCACTCGAACAGCATGCTGAGCGCCAGGTTGCCGGCGGCCCACTTGCACACCATGTTGATGGTCGCCGGTGCTACCGCGATGGCGTCGGCAAGCGGCCAAGAGGGCTCTGAGTCGCCAGGCTTCCGGAACTCGGTTCTGACCGGGTGGCCGGTCAGCTTCTCCAGTTCGGCAACATCCGCGAAGCCGCGGCCGGCTGGCGTGGTGGCGACACAGACTGTCCAGCCGCGTGCTTGTGCGAGGCGGACGAGGGTTGCGACGTCGGCGGCCGGACCGGCGCCGCAGACGATGATGTACAGCGTGCGTGCTGGCCGCCGGTTCTCCGTGGTCACGGCCGGCGTTACGCTGCCCGCAGGGCCTCGGCCAGGTCGCCCATATGGCCACTCGACCCGATGGGCGTGCCCTGAAGGCGGTCGTACACGCGCTGCACGCGCGAGGCATGGCGTGGTGAGCCGTAGCGCCGCGCGAAGGCCAGCCCTTCAATGCCGAGCTGCACGCCGACATCGACGTTGCCGGCGTAGGCGTGAGCCTGGGCGTTGAGGATGGTGAAGTTGCCGAGATCGCGGAGCGAGGCCATCTTGAGGATAGGCTCGGTCTTGGTGTAGATGTCGAGCGCCTGCTCGGCCTCCCATAGCAACGTGTGGCCGTGGGCTCTCGTGCAGCACGCCCATGAGGTTGAACTCGTTGGCCCAGTCCTCCGTCCCTGGCTGGAGCTCGCGGGCCTTGGTCTCGGCTACCTCGATCGCCTGCGAGAAGGCGTCCTTGTGGCCGTACTCGGCATGCGCGCGAGCGAGCGTCTGCTGCCGCAAACCTTCGACCGCTGCCGTCACCTCGGTTGCGTACGGTTCGGCGCTCCGCAGGCGCTGGACCGCGAGGTCGTACTCGCCGCGGCGGCGCAGGAGATCGCCCTGGTGGATGGCGGCCAGCCCAAGGACGTTGCTGTCGCCCAACTTCTCCCCGAGTTGCTGCATGTCGAGGAAGTGGCCGTAGGCGGTTCCGTAGTTAAGCTGGTCGAAGGCGACCTTGCCGAGCATCTCGTGGCCGCAGGCGAGCAGCTGAAGTGCCGGGTGGCGCAGGTTGCCCTCGTAGCTCCTGACTGCCTCCGAGAGCGTGTCCATCAAGCCCGCGACCCGGTCAACGACGGTCCCGTCGGCGGTGCCGTACCACACCAGCCATGACAGTTTCACGCTCGCACCCGCCGGTTCGAGCAAAGCGGCGCGGATGATCTCCTCGGGTATGTTGGGGCTCGATGTGCTCGCAGCGAGGGCGAGCTGTTCAGCGGAGGCGTCGAAGAAACTGGCAGAGCAAGCGGCGGTGGAAGCGCGACGGTAGGCAGATGCCGCGCTCCCACTTGCTGACCAGACCTCCCGTCGCACCCTTGGCGCCGAGCTGACTGAGGCCGTCGGCTACCTCGTCCTGGGTCAGATTGCGGGTCTCGCGGGCCTGACGCAGGAGATGATTGGGGACCGCCTGAGCTGCGGGGACGACCATGGACGTTCTTCCCTTCCCGTGCCCTGAATCAGACCTCGCATCCTAACCGAAAACGGCCAATCCAAACCAGAGCGCACGACATTTACCAGAACCTTGCCAATCCTTATACACTATATGACCATAGCGTTACCTTCATGCTAACTTGTCCATTCGGTTTACTTCTACCGGGACGACGGCCAAGTAGTACCCGGCCGGGCCGGCTACTTCCGGTAAGGCTGCACAGGCCGGAGGTCCCAAACGGGAGCGCCGAGGCTCGTCGCCGCGGACTCGGCGCTCGGCACCAGCAGATGTCCGGGCGCTCGCGCCGCAGACTGGGGGTCAACGGCGAGCACCACCCGGACGGTGCGACGGCCCGGAGCCCGGTTCGCCACGGACTCCGGGCCCTCCACCACTCCCGGCTCCAAGCTCACTGAGGGACGCAGTGTCCGTTCATGCTCTTCATGTGGGGACCCGGTGAAGCCAGCGGCCAAGGCAGATCAGCGCGCCCGCGGCCCGGAAGACGTCCCGAACTCGGTACAGCAGCCCGCGCCAGCGGCGCAGCGCCCAGGCGTTGGCCATATGGGCGATCGACTGCTCCACCAGCGCGCGCAGCCCCGCCTGCAGAAGCCCATGCTCATCCTCCAAGGCGTGTAGGTGTCGAGAACCAAATCCGTGGTGCTCACCAGGGCTTTGATCCCCAAAGCCTTGATCGGCTGAGACGCAGCCACGTGTCCTGGACCGCGTCGTCAGCCTCCGTCAGCGAGCCCAGCATCCGGTTGGCCACCGCCCGGAGATGGGCCCGGGTAGCTATTCAGCGAGGGTGAACGCGGTCGCGATGACCTACGACAGGATGCCGCGAGTTGACCGAGTTGATCTTCGGCTGGCGCGTGACGATCATGTCGGCCATGTCCGAGCCGCCGCGCGAA
>Ga0137373_10007252_pt1 | contig 11782 bp, 13 predicted proteins | sample SagtaG_5_FD_104912 | JGI IMG/M metagenome (GOLD analysis project Ga0137373, IMG submission 104912) | Vadose zone soil microbial communities from Sagehorn Ranch, Mendocino, California, USA - Sage1_R_80_16 metaG | ecosystem: Environmental > Terrestrial > Soil > Vadose zone | place: USA...
ACGAGGAGCCGCCCGCCAGGAGCCACATGCGCGCGTCGCGGAGCGGCGTGCCGATGTGGTCCAGCGTGGCGGCGGGTTGACGAGGCGGCTCGCGCATCGCTGCGGCGGCGACCCCCGCGCCGGCGAAGCAGCCGCAGCCGAGCACGACGAGGGCGAGTGGGGTGCCGCCGGCCGTGGCGAGCCAGGGCCGCGAGGCCGCGGCCCGGGCACCGCCGATCGGGATCGCGGTTTGCCGGATGCCGAGCGCGAGGCCGCGCTCCGAAGCTCCGAACCAGCCCATCACGGCGCGTCCGCTCGCGGCGTTGACGCTGGCGCCGAGCGCGCCCGAGAGCGCGAGCAGGCCGACGAGCGCCGGGTAGCCGTGCGTCGCCGAGGTCGCCAGGAGCGCTCCGCCCGCGGCGCCGAGCCCCAGCGACATCACCGCGCGCTCGCCGATCCGGTCGCGAGCAGCCCCCACGGCAGCAGCGTCAGGAGCATGCCGATCCCCACGGAGCCGAGCACGACGCCCGTCTCGCCGAGCGAAAGCCGGTAGTGCGCGCGGAGCGCGGGCGCGAGCGCCGGCAGCCCGACCGAGAGGGCGGCGAGGCTCGACTGGGCGAACGTCCCCGCGCCGAGGATCACCCAGCGGTAGCGGCGGTCCACGCGCCGACGCTATCCGAGCCGACGTTGCGCGAGCCGCGCAGAGGACCGGTCAGGACCGCCTGCGAGACCTGCGTGCTGCCGCGCTCCGGCCCGAGGCACGCCTGCCGCGCCCGCGCTTGACCCACCGGGCGTGGATCTCCTTCGCCTTGCGCACCTCGTTCGCGTCGGGCCCCCTGCCCTCCGGGCCCTCGACCTCGAGCAACGCGGGCAGGCCCTGGAGCCGCGGGCTGCCCAGGAAGACCCCGAGCTTCTCGCCGAGCCGTCCCTCGCCGATGTTCGCATGCCGGTCGCGGTTCGAACCGAGCGGCGAGGCCGAGTCGTTCACGTGCAGCGCGCGTAGCCGGTCGAGCCCGATCGTCGCGTCCAGCTCGTCGAGGCAGGCGTCGAGCGCGACCGGATCGGTGACGTCGACGCCTGAGACGTAGAGGTGGCACGAGTCCAGGCACACGCCCAGGCGAGGATGCCGCCCGAGCCGCTCCCACAGCGTCGCCAGCTCCTCGAGCGAGCGGCCGATCGTGCCGCCGGCACCCGCCGAGTTCTCCATCAGCAGCCAGGTCTCGTCCGAGCAGAGCTCGAGCACGTTCTCCATCGCGGGCAGGACGCGCTCGAGCCCGGCTTCGAAGCCCGAGCCGAGGTGGGAGCCGACGTGGAAGACGACTCCGTCCGCGCCGATCGCGCACGCGACCTCCATCGTGTTGCGCAGCGAGGCCACGGACTTGGCGTAGACCTCGTCGTCAGGCGCCGCCAGGTTGCAGAGGTACACCGCGTGGCAGAGGACTCCGCCGATTCCGGCCTCCGCGCGGCGCTCGCGGAAACGGTCGAGGTTCGCCGGGTCGTGATTCGTCGGGCGCCACGCGCGCGGGCTCTGCGTGAACACCTGCACGGAGTCGGCGCCGATCGCCTCGGCTCGGTCGATCGCGGTGTGGATGCCGCCTGCCGACGAGACGTGCGCGCCGATCTGCACCCGCGCGACGCTAGCTGATCCGCGCCCGCGACAAGTAACAGTCTGTTACAAGCGGCGAGGGCCCCAGGGAGCCGAGGCACGGGGAACAAGTAACAGACTGTTACGAGCGACCGACAGGGCTAGCGGAGGAAGGCTTCCAGGCGCGCCGCCTCGTCCTCGAGCTCGCGGCGCGCGGCGCGGGGGAGGGGCGCGAACGGCTCGACCTGCACGCGGCCGTCCTTGCCGGCCGTCCAGCGGCCGGCGACGACGCCGTCGACGAGGAACGTCTGCGAGACGTCGCCGTTCTTCGCTATCACCGTCTTCCGGTAGGCCTCCGGCAGCACCCGCCGTCGGTCGGCGAAGCCGAGCAGGAGGCTGTCCCACTTCGGCAGGAAGCGCACGGGCGCCGGCGTCTCGGCCGCCGGCAGCGGCGCGCGCGGCAGGTCGAGTAGCTCCCGTCCCTCCTCGCTGCGGAAGCGGCGCAGGGGCTCGAGCGCCTCGAGGGCCGGCGCGAGGTCTGCGACGCGCAGGCCCGACCAGTCGGCGACATCGGCCCGGGTGGCCGGCCCGAACGCCGCGAGGTAGCGGTGCACGAGCTCGGCGCGCGCCACGAGTGCATCCATGGGCTCCGGCTCGGGGTGCGGATGGAAGACCGCTGACGGGCGGCCCTTCCACAGAGCGGACTGCGGCGCGTGCAGCAGGTGCCCGTGCCGCCGCACGGCGTGGAAGATCCGTCGCGCGTCGACGCCGACGTGGCCGTGCTCGCGCTCGAGGAACTCGAGCCCCTCCTTGTGCGTGAGCGGGCGAGCCTCGGCGAGCGTCCGCGCGCCGGCGAGAGCCTTCCGCGCGTGGGCCAGATGCGTCGCGTCGAACCAGCTCGGCATGTCCCGGAGCGCCCACCAGAACACGGGATAGTCCCGTGCCGTCAGCAGATGCAGCGTCCCGCGCATGACCGTCGGCTTGACGACGTCGCCGTTGACGATCGCCCGCTCGAGCGCCTCGCGCCTGAAGCCGGCGACGCGCGACCAGAGCCCGATGTAGGGCGAGGGCGGCCACTGCGCCTGCAGCCCCGCAAGGCGCTCGACGGCCGCCAGGACGCCCAGCTTCTTCCGCTCGAGCAGGAGCTGCCGGGCCAGGGTCGCCCGGTTCAGCTCGCGCAGCGTGATCGTCCGCACGCGCCTACGCTACCGCCGTGAGCGTTCGCGTCCGCATGGCTCCGAGCCCTACCGGCTTCCTCCACGTCGGCGGCGTCCGCACGTTCCTCTTCAACTGGCTCTTCGCCCGCAAGCACGGGGGCGAGTTCAGGCTCCGGATCGAGAACACCGACACGAGCCGCGAGGTCGCCGAGGCCGTCGACCAGATCCAGGAGTCGCTGCGCTGGCTCGGGCTCGACTGGGACGGCCCCGTGACGTTCCAGCTCGACCGCATGGACGATTGCCGCGCGATCGCCGACCGGCTCGTCGCCGACGGGCAGGCGTACGAGGACGAGGGGGCGATCCGCTTCCGGATGCCCGACGAGGGGACGACCTTCTGGGAGGACGCCGTGCGGGGCCGGATCGAGTTCCCGAACGAGCAGCTCGAGGATCTCGTGCTCGTCCGCTCCGACGGCCGGCCGACCTACAACTTCGCCTCGCCGATGGAGGACGTCTGGGACGGGATCACCCACGTCATCCGCGCCGACGACCACATCTCCAACACACCCAAGCAGCTCAACATCATCCGCGCCGTCGGCGGTGAGACTCCGGTGTACGCACACGTGCCGATGGTGCGCGGCCCCGACGGGGCGAAGCTCTCGAAGCGGCACGGCGCCGTCGGCGTCGGCGAGTTCCGGGACGCCGGCTACCTGCCCGAGGCGCTCGTGAACTTCCTGGCGCTGCTCGGCTGGGCGCCCGACGGCGAGACGACGATCATGAGCCGCGACGAGCTGATCGAGCGGTTCTCCCTGGAGCGGGTCAGCCCCAGCCCGGCCCAGTTCGACTACGACAAGCTCGACTGGATGAACGGCGTCTACCTCCGCGCGCTGGCGACCGAGGAGCTCGCGCACCGGCTGCTCCTCTGGCTCGGCGAACATGGCTACGACTGGGATGCAGAACTCGTCCTGAAGGCCGCTCCGCTCGTGCAGGAGAAGATCGAGAAGCTCGGCGACTTTCCGGCGTTCGCGGGCTTCCTCTTCCACGACGTCACGCCCGACCCGGCGGAGCTCGATGGCGGCGCACCCGTCGTCGCAGCCGCACGAGAGGCGCTCGCCGCGCTCGAGCCGTTCACGGCCGAGGCGATCGAGGCGGCGCTGCGGGGCGTACTGGAGCAGCTCGGGCTGAAGCCTCGCCAGGGCTTCCAGCCGATCCGGGTTGCCGTGACAGGCTCACGGATCTCGCCGGGCCTGTTCGAGAGCATCGAGCTGCTGGGCCGCGAGACGACGCTGGCCCGGCTCAGCGCGGCTTCTTCGTAGGCAGCGGCTTGGGCGGGGCGAGCGGGTCGAGCGCGCGCTGGAAGATGAGCCATGCGCGCCGCCGGTACTGCGGCGTCGGCTCCGGCAGTCCCGTGCTCCTCAAGACTCGTCCCCCCGGACCACGAGCCTTCTCGTCGTCCGTGCCCGTACTCATGCCTAAGGGTGAAACGCGGCGCCGCGAGGCATGGATACGGCGCAGGAGTAGACTGGCCGCGGCGTGGTTGCTGGGGGGAACAAGCCGTTGGTCCTGGTCGTCGACGACGAGCCGGCCATCCGGCTTCTCTGCCGGGTCAACCTCGAGCTCGAGGGCTACGAGGTGGCCGAGGCCGGAACGCTGACCGAGGCCCGGGACGCCCTTGCGTCCCGGGGCGCAGCGCTCGTCCTGCTGGACATGCACATCGGCAACGAGCGCGGCATGACGCTGCTCGACGAGCTCACCGACCGTGACCCGCCGATTCCGGTGGCCGTCGTCACGGGCTCCACCGAGCTGAACGCGAGCGAGCGAATGCGGGCGGGCGCCGTGCTCGTGAAGCCGTTCACGATCGAGGCCCTGCTCGAGACGGTACGGTCGCTCGTCGCGCCCGATACCGCACGCCGCTAGGGTGGGGCGCGTGTCGACGACCGCCGTCCGCTCGCCCGCGGAGTACGAGGCTCGCCTCCAGCGCTACTACTTCGAGCGCTCGGAAGAGGGCCGTGCGGTGCGCGTCGGGGAGAAGGAGGTCTCGGAGCAGGCGGCCATTGTCGCCCGCTACGGCGATCTCTTCTCGCGCGCCCAGCTCGAGGCGCTCCACGACGCGGAGGGGGCCGCCGAGGGCCCCGACCGCGAACGTCTCTACCGTCTCCGCAAGACGTGCGAGGGCGGCCTGATCTCGAGCGAGCTCGCCGAACAGGAGGACGCGCTCGAGAACGCGATTCTCGCCGCGCGCGTGACCTTCAGGGGCGAGGAGATGCCGTTGCGCTCGGCGCAGGCGCGCCTCGCGGTGCTCGAGGCGTACGGCGACCGCGAGGAACTGGGGGAGCTGTCGCTGACCGAGTCGTCCCGCCTCAACCCCGACCGGCTCGCGCTGCTCACTGCGGTAGAGGCGCTCGACGCCGAGCTCTCCGGCGAGCCCGATCCGGTCGCCCGCACCGAGGAGGAGAAGGCGATCTCGCTGCGAGCGCTCGAGCGCGTGCTGGTCGACGCGTCCGACGCCACGGCCGAGCCCTACGGGCGGCTCCGCGGCCGCTGGTTCGACACGCTGCTCGGGCCAGAGCGCGACGAGCAGCCGACGAATGCGCACGTGCACTACCTCCGCCGGCTCTCGCCGCTCGAGTCGACGTACACGAAGGAGCGGTCGGTGGAGGTGTGCCTCGCGACCGTCCTGGCGCTGGGCTTCGACATGACCGCGATCCCCAACATCCGGCTCGACCTCGAGGACCGGCCGCAGAAGAACCCGCGCGCCTGCGTGATCGCCTCTGACCCGCCCGAGGTCGTGCACCTGATCACGCGTGCGCAGGGCGGTCTCGCCGACTACCAGGCCTTCATGCACGAGGCCGGCCACGCGCTCCACTACGCGAGCGTCGACCCGCGGCTGCCGTACACGTTCCGGCGCCTGTCGCGCGACCACGCGCTGACGGAGATCTACTCCTATATCTTCGAGGCGATCACGCGCGAGCCCGGCTGGCATGCGCTTCACTTCGGCCTCTCCGACGCGCAGGCGGAGGAGAACGCGCAAGCGACCGTGTTCCTCGAGGCGCTGCTCTACCGGCGCTACACCGCGAAGCTGCGGTACGAGCTCGGCTTCTGGTCGAGCTTCGCCGCGGAGCGCGGCGAGTCGTCGCGCGACTACGCGCCGCTGCTGACCGAGGCGACGGGGATCCGCTACGACCCGCGCGGCTATCTCGCCGACATGGACGCGGGCTTCTACTCGGCCGACTACCTGCGCGCGTGGATCCGCTCGGCGCAGCTTCGCGCGCACCTGATCCGCGAGCTCGGCGACGACTGGTGGCGGAGCGAGCGGACGGGCGACATCCTGCGTGAGCTCTTTGCGGAGGGGACGCAGCCGACGAGCGAGGAGATCGCAGGGCGGCTCGGCTTCGTGCCGCTCGACACCGCGCCGCTCGTGGCCGATCTGTCCGCGGCGTAGGCGTCGTGCCGACGGTCCCGTTCGATCGCTTCCTCTCCTACGACGAGCTCACGGGGCTCCTGCATGGCTGGCAGGACGAGCAGCCCGGGCTCGTCCGGGTCGAGAGCATCGGCACCTCCTGGGAGGGCCGCGAGATCTGGCTCGTCACCATGACGAGCGCGTCCACCGGGCCGGCCGCCGAGAAACCCGCCTTTCTCGTCGACGCCAACATCCACTCGATCGAGTGGACGGGCTCGGCGGGCGCGCTGCACCTGCTGCGGCGGCTCGTCGACGGCTACGGCGCCGACGAGCGGGTGACGCGGCTGCTCGACACGCGCGCGTTCTACGTCGTGCCGCGCCTCAACCCCGATGGAGCCGAGCACGCGCTGCGCGACCGGCGGCCGATCCGCTCCAGCGTTCGGCCCTGGCCCCTCGAGGAGCAGCCGGACGGGCTTCGGGTGCGGGACGTTGACGGCGACCGCCGCGTGCTCCAGATGCGCGTCCGCGACGACAACGGCGCCTGGAGGCCGCACGCCGACGAGCCGAGGTTGATGGTCGCCCGCGAGCCCGACGAGACAGGAGGCGAGTACTACCGGCTCTTCCCGGAGGGCGGGATCGAGAACTACGACGGCGTGACGGTGAAGATCGCCCCGCCGCTCGAGGGCCTCGACCTCAACCGCAACTTCCCCTACGGGTGGGAAAGCGAGAGCATCCAGCGCGGGGCGGGCCCCTACCCGACCTCGGAGCCGGAGATCCGCGCCTACGTGCAGGCCGTAACCGACCGGCCGAACATCACCGGGCACATCTCGTACCACACGTTCAGCGGCGTCCACCTCCGCCCACACGCGGGCCAACCCGACGACCACTTCCCGACCGAGGACCTGCAGACGTTCTTGGAGATCGGGGCGAAGGCGACGTCGCTCACCGGCTATCCCGCCGTCTCGATCTATCACGGCTTCAAGTACGACCCGAAGCAGGCGATCACCGGCGGCGTTCATGACTGGCTGTACGAGCAGCTCGGGCTGATCACCTGGACGACCGAGTTCTGGAGCCCGCAACGCGAGGCCGGGGTCGAGGTGAGGAACCCGATCGAGTGGCTGAAGGGCCATCCCCAGGAGGACGACCTCGCGCTGATCCGCTGGGCCGACGAGGAGTTCCCCGGCCGCGCCTACGTCGACTGGTACCCGTTCGACCATCCGCAGCTCGGCCCGGTCGAGCTCGGCGGCTGGGATCGGATCGGCTACTGGGCGAACATCCCGTTCGAGCGGCTGGAGGAGCACCTGGAGCCGCACACCGAATGGGCGATCTGGTCGGCGCTGGTCTCGCCGCTGCTCGAGATCCGCTCCTTCGAGGCCGAGCCGGTGGGCGGCGACGCGTGGCGCGTACGGCTGGTGCTCGAGAACTCCGGCTGGCTGCCGACCTCGGTGACGAAGCAGGCCGTCGAGCGAAAGGCCGTGCGCCCCATCGAGGTCGAGCTGGAGTTGCCCGACGGCGCGAGCCTCGCCGCGGGCGAGCCCAAGGTCGAGGCGGGTCAGCTCGCCGGACGTCACCTGCTGCGCTCGACGTACTGGTGGGGCAACGACTGGTCGACCGGCGATCTCGCGAAGCTCGAGTGGGTCGTCGTCGCGCCCGGCGGAGGCGAGCTGCGCGTCGTCGCCCGCCACCAGCGGGCGGGCACGGCCCGCGCCTCGGCTCAGCTCGGCTGAGCGCTACGTCCGCTGCGTCAGGAGCGCGTGGATCTGCTGGGTGAGGTCCGCGACCTGCTCGGTCAGGTCCTTGTCCTGCTGCGTGAGCGTCGTGTTCGACTGGAGCAGCTCGAGCAGCTTGTCGGTCTCGCTCTTGACGCCTTGCTCGAGCCGCGTGTGCCGCGTGTCGACGTGCTCCGCGATGAGCTTGTCGCGGTCGGCCTGGCGGGTCTGCGCGAGCAGGATCAGGGGGGCCGCGTAGGCGGCCTGCGTCGAGAAGATCAGGTTGAGCATGATGAACGGGCTCGGGTCCCAATGGTGGATCAGCGCGATCGAGTTGAGCACGATCCACAGGGCGACGACGACCGTCTGGCTGAGGATGTAGCGCGGCGTGCCGAAGAAGCGGGCGATCTTCTCGGCGATCCGGCCGAACCTGTCCTCGCCGAAGGCGCTGTGATGCCGGTGCGTCGCAGTCATGCCGAGGACGCTAGAGCACGTCCCGGACGAGCTCGAGGATGCCGCGCTCCTCGTGGTGCTGGACGTCCTTTCGCAGCAACTCGTCGACCTCGATCCCGACGAGCAGGACGATCGCTCCCACGTAGAGGTAGGTGGTGAGGAAGTAGACGCCGAGGAGGCTGCCGGCGGCACTCCGGTAGTTCGCCAGGTGGCGAAGGTACTCGGCGAAGATCAGCGACTGGATGAGCCAGGCGACGACGACGAGCGAGGCGCCTGCGCTCGCCCACTTCTTCGTCCGCCGTTCGGCGGGCGCAAAGCGGACGAGAGCGCCGAAGGCCAGCGCGATCAGGGCGACGGCGAGCAGCCACCGCCCGATCGAGAACGGGATGCCCCACGAGCCGTGCACCACGGTTCGGCCCACCGTGGCGAGCAGGAGCGCGCCGACGAGCGCCGCCGTCAGCCCGAGGCCCACGCCGAGCGAGATCGGGAACCTGACCCACCACGGCCGCTCGTCGTCGGTGTCGTACACCCGCGACAGCGCGCCCATGCACGCTCGGACGACACCGGAGATCTCCCAGACGGTGACGACCGCCGCGACGGCGATCAAGCCGGCGGAGCTCGTGTGGAAGATCTTCTCGAAGGTGGCGTCGATGCCCTGGTAGACGGCGGGTAGCACCTTCGGCTGGATCTCCGGCCCGATCTGCTTCGTCCACACGTCCGAGCGGCCGATCTCGCCGAGGATCGCCACGATCAGCAGCACGAGCGCGACGAGCGCGACGAGCGCCTGGAAGGCGATCGCGCTCGCGTACGTGAGGAGGTTGTGGCGGTCGAACAGGTCGACCCAGAGGCGGACGAGCTCCTTGAAGCTCTGCAGGTGGCCGTGCCGCCGCGACCTGCTCGAGCGCCGTCGGCGCGTGGCGGTGGACGTCACGCCCGTGTCGTCCCCGCTCGGTTAGGCGAAAAACTGGGGTCGACCGCCGTGTAGCCCAGACGGGCGATCGACCCCAGATCGCTGGATCTTTCAGCAGCCTCCTAGCCTAGAGACCCGAGCACTGGCCGGACTTCGTGCCCGAGACGGTATTGGGGGACCCGCTCGCGGACGCGTTTCCGCTGCAGGAGAGGTTGCCCGCGATGGCGCTGTTGTCGACGATCACACCTGGGCCGGTGTTGTTGTTCATCGTCACGTTGTTTGCGACCGCCGAGGAGTTCAGCGTGCAGCCGTCGTTTCCGTTGCACTCGAGCTTCTCGCCGATGATGACGTAGTCGAACACACAACCGCCCGCGTTGTTGTCGCACTTGACGTTGCCGCCCAGGAGCATGCTTTGCGGCGGCGGCCCCGATGAGTCACCCCTCGCGCCGCTGAAGGTAAAGCCTGTGCAGTTCGTGATGGTCACGTCGCCACCGACAACCACCCGAAACGACAAGCCGGTGGCCTCCAGGTCGATGAAGTCGCACGAGTCACCCTTGACCGAGCCGTGGATCGTCGAGTCTCCGCTCGACGTCGAGACGGTGAAGTCGGCACCGGACTTGACGGTGACGTTCCCCAGGATGGTGGTGTTGTCGAGCGAGCACGCTCCCCCGGCCGGGACGACGACGTTGTTGTAAGTCCCCCCGGCGAACACGCCGTTGCAGACGAAGTCAGCCGCGGCGCGGGCTCCTCCGGAAGCCGGCAGGAGAGATCCCAACGCCGCCAGGACGGCGACGATCAGAAACTTCTTCATTCGTTCGTACCCCTCTCGTTACGTCCGATTTCTCCCTACACCAAGACGCTTGTCGTTCGGTCTATCCCTGGCTCGATCCCTCCTCCCGTGGCTCGGAAGTCGCGGAGATGCCCAGAGCGGGTCCGCGACGAGTCGCGCGTCGCTCCTCGATGGCCTTTAAGGCCGAGATCGCTCTCGCTGACCCGCCATCGGCTTCTCCCCCGGTGTCAGCCGAGCCCGCAGGAGTCGCCTACCCGGCGACCGCCCAGCCGTGCTTGCTCGACGGAGTTACCCCGGTGCGGGCGCGACCCAAACTTGGCGATCCGCGAGTCCCGATCGGCGCACGCCGGGGCGCTGGTGCTGTACGGAAACTGTGTGTACACTAGGCATATGGCAAAGGCGAAGGAGCGGTGGGACTTCCGCGTCGACCCCGAGACGGACCAACTCGTTCGGCAGGCAGCGGCGACCTCGCAGCGAACGCTGACGGACTTCGTCATCGATGCCTGCGTGCTCGAGGCGGAGCGCCTGCTCGCCGACCGGACTGAGTTCGCGCTCGACCAACACCAGTGGGAGCGGTTCGTCGAGCTCCTCGATCGCTCGCCGCGCGACAACCCCGGGCTCGAAAGGCTCTTCTCAAAGCCGGGCGTCTTCACCGGCGCGTAGCCGGTGGCCTACCGGCCGCCCGAGCCACTTGAGAGGCACCACGGCCTCGACGACTTCGACTGCGGCGAACCAGCGCTCGACGGGTGGCTCAAGCGGCACGCACGCGCCGCACACGCGTCCGGTTCCGCCCGCGTCTTCGTGGCCACTCTCGAGGACCGCGAAACCGTCGTCGGCTATTCCGCGCTCGCCGCTGCGCAGGTCAGCCCAGAGGCCGCGACAGAGCGAGCGCTGAGGGGACAGCCGCGAGCGAGGCCGGTGCCGGCGGTCCTGCTCGCCCGGCTCGCGGTCGACCAGCGGCACCAGCGCGTGGGGCTCGGACGGTCACTCCTTCAGGACGTCACGCTGCGCTGCCTCGAAGCTGCCGAGGCGATCGGCGCACGAGTATTGCTCGTCCACACGAAGCACGAGTCGGCGAAGGCGTGGTACATGCAATACGGCTTCGAGGAATCGCCGACCGACCCGCTGCACTTGCTGGTGCTGCTCGAGGACGTGCGGGCGTTCCTTAACCCGAAGCCTGACCCCCGGAGCTAGACCGGAACGCGGTTGTCGATCAGCTTCTGCAGTAGCTCCCTCGTCGGCGGGATGCCGACGCCCTCGACTCGCTCTGCCTTCTCGCGCGAGACGACCTCCGTCCCGTCGCCTATCAGCGCGACCGCGCACTCCTGCCCTTCAGCGACCGAGCCGTTGGCTGCGACGTGGAGGGGAATCGACGCCCTGGTCGGGTCGAGCGCCCCAGCGGTTGCCAGATAGAGGATCTTCACCGGGCGAGCGTATGCCGCCGAGCGGCGTCATGCAAGACGGTGCGTGTCTTCCGAATGTCTTCCCGCGGCGATGATCGTCATGATTTCGGTGACGTTCGCCAACACCTCGTCGCCTATCTCGCGTTGTTCTTCGCGCTCGGCGGAACCTCATACGCCGTGGGCAATGAGCCACCGTTCGTCCGGGGCGGAGGCGCAGTCCTTACGGGCGCCGCGAGCACCACGCCCTTCGACCTCCTGACGACAACCGGCCCCGACGTTTTGACAGTTCCGGGCTTCGGCGTCACCAGCAGGCCCAAGTAGGCCGCGCGCAGGCCGGGTAGGCACGACACGACTATTTGCGGCACGGATGGCGTACCTGGTCCCCTACCCTCAACCATG
>Ga0137373_10007253_pt1 | contig 11782 bp, 10 predicted proteins | sample SagtaG_5_FD_104912 | JGI IMG/M metagenome (GOLD analysis project Ga0137373, IMG submission 104912) | Vadose zone soil microbial communities from Sagehorn Ranch, Mendocino, California, USA - Sage1_R_80_16 metaG | ecosystem: Environmental > Terrestrial > Soil > Vadose zone | place: USA...
GAACAGGAGCGCCGGATAGAAGGCGCCGAGGAATCCTTGCGGGTGGTTGCCGAGGTCCGCGAGGGCGAGCATCAGACCCGCTCGGGAGCGGCCGAGGACCGTCTCGACGGCTCGCTTCACGAGCTCGTAGAGATCGGAGAGCGTCCGGGATTGATCGAGCTTCCGCGCGAAGTCCATCGGGGAAGTCAGCGCCTCGGTCGCACTTAAGGAATTGCCCGACGAAATCACGGGGCCGAAAACGGCAAGAGGTTCACGCCCTCGAACCCGAGGAACAGGAGCGCCGCATAGAAAATCGAGAGGACCGCGGCCGCGATGCTGACGGCCCGTCGGACCCGGCCGGTGCCCCAACGCGCGACCGGGTACGACACGCCGATTCCGAAGACGATCATCCCGGCGACGACGCCGAGGCTGAACACGCCGACCCCGCCGAGGAGCCCGATGAGGGACGTCACGCTCAGGGAGGCGACGAACAGGATGAGCAGCTCGTCGTTGCTCGCGAGGCCGTGGACGATGCCGATGCCGAACATCGTGCGGTGTTCCGGGTCCTCGTGAAGATGCGTGTGCACATGGACGTGCTCTTCCAATTCGTGCCGATGCGCGTGGCGGTGGAGGAACCCGAATTCGACAAGCAACCCGACCACCCCAATGACCACGAGCATCACCGCAACGGCGATCTCGAGATTCGCGAGGATACCTTGCAGGACGGTGGCCCGGAGTTCGTACAGGAGGACCGTGATGATCGTCGCGGTGATCATGTGGCCCGCGGCCCAACTCACGCTCATCAACGTCGTCTTGCGAAGGCTCTTACTGCGCGTCAGCAGGTTGGAGACGGCGACGAGGTGGTCCGCGTCGTAGCTGTGCTTGAAGCCCAGCGCCAGGGCGAGGACCACGAAGAATGCGGGGTCGATCGGCATCTTAGGACTGTTACGGCCGGACGAGCGGCGAGCCGCGTAACACGTCTGACGAGATAGTAACACGCCTTAAACGTTCGCCGGGGCCTTGAAGACCCCCGTAACACCTAGGTGGGTCGGGGGTAACACATGGCCGTCGACCGCATCGGCGTCTCGCTCCAAGGGAGGCTCCTCGCCGACTTCGACCGTCTCGTCCGCTCCGAAGGATTCCCGAGTCGCTCCGAGGCGTTGCGGGAGCTGATTCGGCGCGCGCTCGTCCGTGAGCGCCGGGAAGCGGGCGGAGAAGTCGTCGGCACGATCACGTTCGTCTATCGGCACGACGTCGGCATGGTTACCCATCGCATCCTGCATCGACAGCACGACTTCCTCGGGTCAATCCGCGCGACGGCCCACACGCACTTGAACGAAGAGACCTGCCTCGAAGTCCTGATCGTGGAAGGGGATGCAGGACGCGTGCAGCAACTCGCGGACCGCCTCAAGACGACGAAGGGCGTCTTGTTCGCGGAGACCGTGGTCGCGGCGGCGGACATCGGGTAGCCGTGAGTACCACCCGTGGGAACGCCACGGAAGGATTTATCCGGGGGCACGGCGACGCCATTTCCGACAGCCCACCGGCCTGTCAGGTCGAGTCCTCGATGTCGTACCCGTACGCTCCGACGCGCGCCCCGAGGGCCCCGCCGTCGTTGCCGTTCGGGTGGGGCGCCGTGACCGTGCTCCTCATCGGGGCGCTCTTCACGATCGTGGGCATCGTGATCATCCTCTACGCATTCTTCGGCTTCCTCATGGGCACGATTGGCGCCGCGATGAGCTCGTCCTTCTCCGTCATGCCGTTCTTCCAGTCGTTCTTCGGAGCCATCATCCTGTTCGTCATCGGCGGCGTCCTCGCCGGCGTCGGCGGATGGATGATCCGGCTCTGGTGGATCTTCCTGCTCGTCGGCGTCGTCGCGGGCGCGGGGAGCGCCAAAACGGCCCGGGACCGCGAGGTCTCTCGCGGGCCGGCCATCCAGATCCGGTGCACGAAATGCGGCCGGCTCAATCCCGAGTGGGTCCAGTTCTGCATGGGCTGCCGGAATCCCGTATAGGCGTCGCCGGTCCTTCAACCAGACCTATTCCCGGCGTACTACTAGGACGGGCATTCCTCTGCACGATAGGGCCTTGAGTTACTTGCGATAGCACGAGCTTATTCAGCGGATGTCGAGGCTAGCCTTTGCGACACCCGATCAAAGAATCGATAGGAAGCGAAGGAGAGAAAAGCGGCGTCGTACAAGGCTAGGATGAGCAGCGTAACCTCCAGGGAAGGCGCCTCGCTTGCTGACGTCACGATGACTGCAGACGTGATTATCCAGCCAAAGGCGAGGACCACCGCTCCTATTAGACCGGCAGCCCTCCAAGCCCGAAATGCTCGCGTTTGACCCGCATCCAAACCGCGCTTTCTAAGGTAGCGTGTTAAAGATTCTTCCTTTGTCATTCCGAGAAAGTTCGCGGAGGAGAGAAGCAGGAACAGCAACACAAAAATCAGCACTATATCTAAAGCGAACGTCTCGCCAAGTCCAGAAGACATCCCGGACCTCCCTAACAGCTCCCCTGCCAGAGCTAGACGGCCCCAGCCCAGCAAATGGTCAGAGGGACCGCCTCCTCTCCAATAAATAGCAAGTCAATACCATCGCTGAAGATGACTGCCAGTACTACAACGGCCGTGAAGATGGCGCAACCTATTCCCAGAAAGATTGACCCGATCTTCCCATATTTCTGGCAGCTTCCTGAACCGGTTTCGCCTCCCCCGCCGCTACTGCCCGCGCCGCCGTCCCCTCCGTAGTCATGCCCAGTCCCGAAATACAGGGTTGAAACCCACTCCGCCACTCACGTAACTGTCGCCCCCTCCTCCGTCGAACAGGTGGCTCGGCAAACGTCCGCTCGGGTCGATCCGGTTCGCCGGGTTGTTGCCGACGCAAGTACAACGGTTATAGCGCCGCACAGGCCGAACTACTGTCACTTAGTCCCTCCCAGGGAATCCATGCTAGACACTCCTCCCCACTCTCGTCCGAACGTAGACGCTCAAGAAGACAACAAGAAACAGGAACGTGGTCCCCACCATTCCAACAATCTCCGGCTGCCATTCTTGATTTCGCCAGAGCGCGAACGCGAGCACGATCTCCGGAGCCAACAAAACGAGCGTGACGAAGATGACCCGCCGGGCACGAAGGTTGGCCCGATCCCTTCGCTGCTCGAAAGAGAGTCTTGACATTACATCGATTCTCTGCTTCCGGCGCTGGGTCTGGAAAGGAAGAAGCTTGTAGGCTGAGGTCATGAGCAATCCGGCTCCCAGAGCGACAAGCACGAGCGCGGGCCCACCGAGGCTCCCCCCTCGTAGAACGGCAACGAGCGATCCGATGACGATAGTTCCTCCCCCGATGACGCCAAGAGCCGAAAGCAATCTAAGCCTGGGCAACAGATTCCTTGAGTTGCCCTCCATCGGAGTCATTCCAATTCTCCCGTTACGAAACTGAAAATCGGCCGGTCGGCTTCTTCTCGCCAAATTACGGTGTCCTTGGCGCCGAACCGCCAAGTTGCCGATCTCCGCTCCCGGAGTGGGGCTGAGAGCAGTTGAGCCTGGTTCATCGTCGACTCCTATCTGCTATTGGCGTGACACAGCCTTGCAAACAACGGACCCACAGGTAGGCGCAGACGACACAAACCGCGCAGGCGACGGCGATTTCCGGCAGAAATGGTGCAAAGACCTCCATGGTCGCCCCAGCTGTTTCAACTATGCTCCAGATAACCGCGCCGCAGGCCACGCACGGAGGGCCGCACGCAATGACAGCCAATGGGCCTGCCTCCTGCAACAGCACGTCGAATAGGCCGCCGACATCGAGTGTGCAACCCACGACGCACTTCCAATCAACAGAATACTGCGGTCCGTACCAAATCGGATTGAACCCGATGCCTCCGCTTGTGTAACTGTCGCTCCCTCCGCCGTCGAACAGGTGGCTCGGCAACTTGCCACTCGGGTCGATCCGGTTCGCCGGGTTGTTGCCGACGTACGCGTAGCGGTTGTAGCCGCCGCAGAGCCCTGCCGAATCGGACGACGTGAACCGGCCCGCCGACGGATCGTAGTACCGGGTGCGGTAATACATGAGAGCCGCTTCGTTCTCCCGCGAAGTGAAGCCGTACGTGTTCGAGGCGCCAGTCTGCGATCGGATTCCCCCGAACCCGTTGTACCGGTACGTCGAGAGCGTGCCGCCCGCGCCGTCCGTGAGCCGCGTGACGCTCCCGAGGCCGTCCCGCTGATAGAAGGACCACGTCCCCGTCTTCATCCCGAGCGGCTCGTCGACCCGAGGTCCGTGGACGTACGTCGCGTTGACGGAACCGGTTGACGTGAACTCCGTCACGACATCGTCGACGCCCGACACCCCGGCGTAGTCGTACCCGAAGAACGTCGTCGTGCCGCCGGAGACCCGCTTCATCCGTTTGCCTTCGGCGCTGTACTCAAACGAGGCCGTCGGCCCGCCACCCGCGATCGAGGTGATTCGGTTCTCGACGTCGTAGCCGTACGACGTGGCGTTCCCCCCGAGGGTCTTCGATCGGAGGTTCCCGTTCTTGTCGTAGGCGTACGTCGTCCCGCCGCCTGACACGACGGACCGGAGGAATTGGTCCTCCTTCCCATACGAGAACGTTGTCGTGGCCGTCGAATTGATTGCATGTCGGCGGTTTCCGTCCTTGTCGTAGTCGTACGAGGTGTACCGACCGTCCGAGGCGGATTCCCTGATGAGACGATATAGGTTGTCGTAATCGTACTTTACCCACGACCCGTCCATCTCGACGACCCGCACGCGGTTGCCCGCCTTCTCGTACCAATACGTGAACGATTCGAGAGTCGTCGCGCCCTTCTTCGAACTCGTCGTGTTGAGACGGCTCGCGGCGTCGTAGGCCCATGTCGTCACGACGTTGTTCGGCTCGGTAAGCTTCGTCCGTCGGTCATCTTGGTCATACGCGTACCACCACGCAGAGCCATCGCTGAACGCGGTCTTGTTCAGTCGACCGATCGGATCCCACACATACGTGACGTACGTCCCGTCGGAGTAATTCATCCGGGTCCGATGGGAATCGACGTCGTATTGGTAGGAGACCGTCTTCGAAAACACGCCATTGTAGTTGTACGTCGTCGAGGCGCGCCGGTCGAGGGCATCCCACGTCTCGTCCCGAGTGTAACCGAGGCCCGTCGCGTGAAGCGTGTTCCCGTTCGCGTCGTACGTGGCCGTCCCGACGACCGACCCGGGATAGGTGATTTTCATGAGGCGGTTCTCCTTGTCCCACGCGTACCTGGTGAGGTTCCCGTTCGCATCCGTCCGCGTGGCCATGTTGCCGCCCGCGTCGTACGTGTATGAGGAATAGTTCCCGCCGGCGCTCATCTCTCGCGTCTGGCGGTCGTACGCGTCGAAATCGTATGAGGTCGCGTTCCCGCTCGGGTTCGTGAACCGCACGAGGCTGCCTCGGAGATCATAGTCGGACAAGCTGAAGTTGCCGCCCGCCTCCGTGGTCTTCGCGATCTTCCGCGAGGTGACGTTGATCGCGAAGGAAGTCACCTGGTTGTTCGGATCCGTGCTCCGGGTCCTGTCGCCCCTCGCGTTGTAGCCGAAGGAGGTGATATTGCCCGATGGGTCCGTCACGCTCGTCAGGCGATCGAGGCTGTCGAACTGATTCTTCGTCTTGAACCCGAGAGGGGTGGTGACGTTGAGTCGGCGGCCGACGCCATCGTATTCGTACGTTGTCGAATACCCGTTTGGATTCTGGACTTGTTTAAGCCATCCGTGGCCGTCGTAGGTGTAGTTCGTCTGGTATCCTCGGAAGTCCTTGGAGGTCGCGAGGAAGCCTTGGGAGGTGTACGTCCGGTGCGCGACGGAACTCAGGGCGTTCGTGGTCGTCAGAAGGTTGCCGTTCGCATCGTAGGTGAAGCTCGTCTTGTATCCGCGGTAGTTCGTCTGGTCGAGCAAGAGGCTGACGTACTGCGTGGCCGTGTTGACCTCGGTCCAAGTCTGGGAGGACACGTTGCCACCGGGGTCGGTGCGGCTCACGGGCCGGGACCGATAGTCGATGTCTTGGAGCCACGCATTGACGCGGCCGTCCGTGATTCGGATCTTGTTCATCTCGCCGTCCCATCGGTAGGCGCTCCAATTGCCCTTGGAGTCACAGGCGGCGCAGCCCATCGACGGCCCGGACATGTTCGTCGGGTTGCCGAACGAATTGAGGGTGATCATCGTCGTGAAACCGCGGGCGTTCGTGATCGTCCGGGTAGAGGAACCGTACGCGATTGCGTACTGACGGTATTGCCAGACGACGCTGCCCGCCTGGTAGAATCCGAGCCAGATCTCCGTCGCCCGGCTCGAACCGTCGTAGACGAAGGATGTCCGCTTCCCAACGGAATCCACGATGGACGCGAGCTTGCTCGAACTGTACGTGTAGTTTTCCAGGAAACCCATCGGGTCGATGCGCTGAATCAGATTCGAGCTCCCGTCGTAACTGTAATTGACGTATCGGCCGATCGGGTCCCGAATCGACGTAATGCGGCCGCTCCCGTCGTACGTGAACGTCAGGGCCTGGCCGGAGTCGTCGGTGACGGTTGATAGACGGCCGGACGTGTACGTCATCGTGACCTTGTTGCCGTTCTTATCCACGTTGGACGTCAGCTTTCCGGACGAATCAAATGTCTCACGCGTTCCGTCGAGGCGCCAGAGGGCGAACGAGCCATCGCCGTTCTTCACGAGGCGCGCGGGGATGCCCCGAGGCGCGGCGTAGCCGCCCGTTGTGCCTTTGGGCGTGAAGGTGTGCTGCGAACCGTCCGCGTCGTTCCAGGTGACGGTCGTGTCGGCGTTAACGACGAGTTTCTCGTTGTAGGTGAACGTCCAGCCGTTCCCAAACGGGCCCGCCTCGCTCCCCCGGAGGCTGTTGTACGAACGCTGGATGAACAGGTCGAACGCCCGCGCCCGGATCGAGATGTCCCGGGTCGAGTACCAGACGTTCCCCGTGACGGCGTTCACTTGGCCGCCGACATAGGCGTACCACGGTTCGAATCCCGTGTTCGACGTCGGGGAGATTGCCTGCGGGAGGTTGTCTTCGGTGGTTGTGAGTTCCGAGAGGGACGGAGTGCCCTCGTTGCCGGTGGTGAGCGTGACTTGCAGTTTGTAGTACCGTTGTGAGTCTTGGTCCGACACCTTGTAGAAGACGCCGCTCGCGGTATCGGCCTTGAGGTTCGTCCAAGGCCCCCAGGGATCGCTGGTGGTCGCCCGGCTCTGAATCCGCACGTGGGTCTGGTTGAACGCGTCCACGACGCCGACCGTCTTCGTCTGCATCGGGTGGTATCCCCCGGTCGCGTCGCGGATCGCCGTCGTCATCGTCCCAATCGCGGTATTCCACACCCGGACGTCGTCGATGTTCGTCTTGGCCACGCTATTCGTCGCGAACTTGATGTAGCCGGTTGCAAGAGCCCCGGTTCCCGTGTTGTCCATGCCAGACCACCTGAGAGCACCTTGCCACCACACCTCGAGCGAGGGGGCGGCGACCCAGCCGCCACCGGTGACCCGAAGCTTCGCCGTGTAGTCGGTGTTCGCGAGGATTTGCACGCCCGGAATCGTCGCGACGGTGTAGAGGATGCCAAGGGACTTCTTCTTGAGCGTCAGCGTGTCGCCGACTTCGGACATGTCGAGGTAGTAGTGGTTGTTCGCGTCCGCGTACCGGAAGTACGCCTGGGCTGTCCCTCCGGCCTGGGTGAATCGGATCTTGTATGCGAATCGATAGTCCGCCCAGAGGTTCGACCCGGCGAGGTTCAGCTTCACCGTCGTGCTCGTCGAGAGCTTCATGACGCCGGTCGTGAACGTCACAGATCCGGATTCGACGACCCATTGGCCCTCGTTGGTGTTGTCGTTGAAGTTGTCCGCGAACCAGCCGATCTTGACGTTGTGGTCGCCCTTGTCCTCGGTCGCGTCCTGGAACGTGCTCGCGCCCCATCCGAGCGAGGCGCTGAGCGTCCACGTCGGATCCACGTACAAAGGATACACTGCCGTCGCGAGCATCGTCGGGTCGAGCAGAATCAGGATCTGCCCGTCGGCGTAGCTCAGCGAGCCGATCGGGTTCTCCCAAACCTGCGGCGTCAGGGACGAATCCCAAGCGTGGAAAGGCTCCGTCTGCCACACCGCTGACCCGGTTTGATCGCTGAGCGTAACCACGCTGTTCGAGACGTCGACCTTGTACTTCGTTTCGAACGGAATCAGGATGCGATCGCTACTCGGAACGACGGAGAACACCAGAGTCTCCTTGATTCGGTTGGGAAGGAATTCATGGACCGAATCCGGTAGGATGCCTTGACTGAAACTCTCATTCAGACGGCTGGCCGTGAAGCTCTTCCCCGAGTCGGAAACCATGTAGGGCCAGTCGCCTTTCGAACTATTGAGAGAACTCTCGGGGAGTACGACGCCGTCCCACCGTTGGAACGTCGCGACGTCTCGCACGGACAGGAGGCCGTCGACTTTTTCGAGAACAACCCCACCCGCAGTCCCGGAATCAACGCTCGCGCCCTGAGCGAGCGGAACGTTGACGGAGTCCGCTCGAACTGGTCGCGACAGCCCCGCGAACGATCCGAGCAGGAAGAGCACAACACAGACGAGAGTGAGAATCACTCGAGGCTTCGACGTGGGCGTCCCTCCTTGGAGTCACGTCGAAACGTTTCCCACGCCAGCACGGGGGTGTTTCCGCGCGGCTCAACGCTATGAGGGTGAACATCCTCTACGGACTTAGTTCCTTCGGCTCGCCACTCATTTTGGGCCTGCCGCAAGTGGCGTCTCATCCCGAGGCATGGACCTGGAGTCTGGCATCCCGACACCACCGGCCCTCGAGACAGTGTCTATCTAATCTCGATGCGAATCTCTGCAGGTTCGGAACCTATTTGAGTCCGAGGCGGGGTTCGCGCGAATCGATGGGGCTCCTCACCCGCTTCGCCAGCCAGTGGGTGGCGGGGGAGACCCTCGAGGACGCGCTTCGAGTCGCGAAGGACGCGAACCGCCGAGGGATCGACGCGCTCGTCAACCACCTCGGGGAGCACTACCGTGAGAAGGGCCCGGTCGAGGCGACGAGCCGCGAGTACCTCCGGCTGGTCTCCGCGATGCGCGACCAGGGCATCCGCGGGCATGTGAGCCTCAAACCGACGCAGTTCGGCGTGCTGATCGAACGGTCGTACGCCCTCGCCCAGATGCTCCCCGTCCTCGACGCGACGAAGGCCGACGGCCGCGTGCTGTGGCTCGACATGGAAGGTTCGAACACGACGGACGACACGATCGGGATCGGCGAGGATCTGCGAGCACGGTACGAGCGCGTGGGGGTCTGCGTCCAAGCGAACCTGCGGCGGACCGCGGACGACCTGAGCCGGCTCCTCGACCACGACATCCGCGTGCGCCTCGTGAAAGGCGCGTACAAGGAGAGCCCAGACATCGCCTTCCCGACGCGGGCGGAGATCGACCGCGCGTACCTCGCCCACCTTGAGACGTTGTTCGAGCGAGGCCACGACTTCCAGGTCGCGAGCCACGACGGGCGCCTGATCGAGCGGGCCCTCGAACTCGCGCGGGAGCATCCCACGCCGTTCGAGTTCGCGATGCTCCAGGGGGTTCGGGACCCGCTGAAGGACGAGCTGGTCAAGGGGGGCCACCGGGTGGCGGAGTACATCCCGTACGGCCCGAACTGGCTGCCGTACTTCACCCGCCGGCTCCGGGAACGGCCTCGGAACATCGTGACGATGGTCCGTTCCTTCGTGAGCGGCTGAAAGCTTTTCCCGCCCCGGAGCGTTGCAATCCCGTGGACGCGCGCGCCTTCCGGCGGACGATGGCGGTCCTCGAGAGGACCTATCCGATGAAGGATTGGTCGAAACGCATGACCGCATTTGAGGTCCTCGTATCGACGGTCCTGTCGCAGAGCACCACCGTCGCGAACGAGCGACGTGGCCTGGAGGGATTGCGCACGACGTTCGGCGAGATCACGCCGGAACGCCTCGCGGCCGCGCGGGACGACGCAATCGCTGCCGCGATTTGGCACGCCGGCCTCGCACGGCAAAAGGCACCGCGGATCCAACGAATCGCGAGGTCAATCTTGGAGAGATGGGACGGTCGCGTCGAGCGGATCCTCGAGCTTCCCACCGAGGCGGCGCGGGCCGCGCTCATGTCGTTGCCCGGCGTCGGCCCGAAGACCGCCGATGTCGTCTTGGCGATGGCGGGCGGCCATCCGACGTTCCCGGTGGACACGCACGTCGCCCGGATTGCAAAGCGATGGAATGTCGTACGATCGGCGGACTACGAATCGATCCGGGCCGCCCTCGAGCGCCGCACGCCGCCGGAGAAGCGGAAGTCGTGGCACCTCGCGATGATCACCCACGGCCGGGCCCTCTGCCGGGCGCGCAATCCGCTCTGCGACGAGTGCCCGGTGCGACGGGACTGCGACTGGTACCGGCGCGTCCGGAGCCATCGTCGGTCGCGGGCCGTCGCGCAACAAAGAGTTAAGAGCGCCCAGTAAATAGCGCGGGGAGCGGTGGGTCGTGGGCGTCGCCGATTATATTCAGCTGATGAAACTGCGGATTGATGCGCTTCTGTTGCTGGTGGCTGCCGCCGGATACGTCGCGACGAGCGGCCCGCACGTGGACCCGACCCGGTTCGGCCTGCTCATGGTGTCCGGCCTCCTCGCCGCCGCCGGCGCGAGCGCGACGAACCACTACCTGGACCGAGACTTGGACTCGCTGATGCGGCGCACCCGGGCCCGGCCCCTGCCGCAGCACCGGATCGATCCGCCCGCGCACGCCCTGGAATTCGGCGTCGCATTCCTGGCCCTCGGACTCGGGATCGCGGGGTTGGGAATCAACGTCCTCACGGCCGCGATGATCGGCCTCGGCTATGCGGTCTACATCGGCGTGTATACGCTCGGCCTGAAGCGATCCCATGTCAGCAATATCGTGATCGGGGGATTCGCGGGGTCGTGCCCCGCGCTCGCGGGCTCTGCCGCCGCCGCGAACGCGATCAGCTTGCCGGCGGCGCTCATCGCGCTCCTCGTGTTCCTCTGGACCCCGGGCCACTTCTGGGCGCTCGCATACCGGAGCCGAGACGATTACCGCCGCGCGGGCCTGCCGATGTTGCCCGCGGTCCGCGACGAGCGCACGTCCGTTTGGGCGATCACCGGGTCGACCGCGATCCTGGCGGTCGCGAGCATCACCTTCGTCTTCACGAGCGCTTTCGACGTCGTGTACCTCGTCGTGGCCGGCGTCGCGGGCGCCATCCTCCTCGGGCTGATGGTGAGGTTCCTCTGGACGCCGAACGCCGAGACGGCCTGGGCGGGATACAAGTTCTCCGGCGTGTACCTGGCCCTCGTGCTGGTCGGCATCATGCTGGATGCCGTCGTGCGAATCCCGGTGTGACGCCCCGCGGGCCCGTCGCAACCCTGCCTTTTAATACGAGCCTCACCTTAGTATCCTCGAACCCACGAGTCGGTGGACGGCATGCCGGGGTTGGCGCTTGTTGATGGCAATCGGTCCCGCGCCCCGCGCCGTGTCGTGATCGCTTCCGACTGAGGCGACGGCGATGGTCAACCCCGTGAAGACGGACCTTGCGGGCCCGCGGATCGACAAGGGCCTCGACGACGTCTACGTGAAGGAGAGCTCGATCTGTTTCGTCGACGGGCAGCGCGGACGCCTCCTGTACCGCGGGTACGACATCCGCGATCTGGCGACGCACTCGACGTTCGAGGAGACCGCGTTCCTCCTGCTGCAGGGGCACCTACCGAACCGGGAAGAGCTGGAGAAGGCGAAGGGGGACCTGGCGGCCAGCCGCACCTTGTCGCCGTCCGTC
>Ga0137373_10007255_pt1 | contig 11778 bp, 9 predicted proteins | sample SagtaG_5_FD_104912 | JGI IMG/M metagenome (GOLD analysis project Ga0137373, IMG submission 104912) | Vadose zone soil microbial communities from Sagehorn Ranch, Mendocino, California, USA - Sage1_R_80_16 metaG | ecosystem: Environmental > Terrestrial > Soil > Vadose zone | place: USA: California...
AGGAGGCCATACCGACGCCCCCGCACCTCATCCTCTATCCGGAGCTCGGACGAGGGGGCATCGGGCGCATCCATGCCGCGACGGACCGAAACCTCTTGCGGCACGTCGCGCTCAAGCGCATCGACCGAAAGCTCGCCAAAGTCCCCATGTACCGCGAGGGCTTCATTGCCGAAGCGCAGATCACGGGACAGCTCGAGCACCCCAACATCGTGCCCGTGCACGAGCTGTCGGTCGCGAGCAACGGCATCCCCTATTTCACGATGAAGCTCGTGCAGGGTCAAGGGCTCGACAAGTGGCTGCGCGACCCTTTTCGCGGCCCAGGCTCCACCGAGCGCCTCGAAGAAGGGCTCGAGATTTTCTTGAAAGTCTGCGACGCGGTCGCCTACGCGCACCACCGCGGCGTCATCCATCGCGATCTCAAGCCCGAAAATATCATGATCGCGAGCTTCGGCCAGGTCTACCTGATGGACTGGGGCCTGGCGCGGCTCACCAAGACCCGACCAGCTTCCGGCTCGCGGGCGCAGATGGAAGCGCCGGGCCCGGTCGGCACGCCGCACTACATGGCGCCCGAGCAGGCGCGCGGCAACCCCGCCGAAATGGACGAGCGCAGCGATATCTTCGGTCTCGGCTCCGTTCTTTACGAAATCGTCAGCGGCCACATCCCCTACGGCGACTACCACGACCCGCGCGTGATTTTGGCGCGAGCTCGTGCGGGCAAAGTCATTCCAATCGACGAGGTGACCGAGGAGCTAGGTGTTCCGAAAACGATGCGCACCATCATCGATCGCGCCGTCGCTCCCAAACCGGAAGATCGCTACCAGAGCGTCGTCGAGCTCCAAGCCGACGTTCGCGGTTTTTTGCGGGGCGGTCTGCACTTGCCGCGCCGCACCTTCGACGCGGGCAGCATCATCATTCGCGAGGGCGACCCCGGTGACGCGGCCTACATGATCCAGAGCGGCCGCTGCCGCGCCTATCGCACGGTGGGCGACAGGCAGGAGACGCTCGCCACGATGACGCCGGGGGACGTCTTCGGCGAGATGGCCCTTTTGCTCGACGAGCCGCGCGCGGCGACCGTCGAGGCGCTGGAAAACGTCACCGTCCTCGTGCTCGACAAGAATACGCTCGACGAAGGTCTGGGAATCGGCGGATGGACGGGGTCGCTCGTGCGCGCCTTGGCCCAGCGCTTCCGCAACCTCGAGCAGCAGGTCCGAAGCTCGGGGCTGACGCGCGGTTGACATGCCTCGGTTGCGCGCGGCCATGACTCGCATCACGCCAAGCCCGCCGAAACGAGAAATCTAGCTCGGATGCTTCTCTCGGTGGTCGTCGTCAATTGGAATTCCATCGACGATTTGCGCTCGTGCCTTCGCTCTCTGCGGTCGCAGACGCACGAGAAACTCGAAATCGTCGTTGTCGACAACGGATCGTCGGACGGTTCGGCGGAGATGGTTGCCGCCGAATTCCCAGAGGTCGTCCTATTGCGACAGCGTGAGAATCTCGGGTTTGCCGAAGGCTGCAACCGCGGAATCGAAGCGAGTCACGGTACGTGGGTGGCGCTTCTCAACAACGACGCCGTCGCCGAACCGAATTGGGCGCGCGCCCTCGTCGCCGCAATCGAGCGAGCGCCATCGGAGTGCGGGATGCTGCAGTCGCTGCTCGTCTATCAGCAAAGGCCCAGCGTCATCAATTCCACGGGCATCGAGCTCACGTATTCCGGCGGGGGTCGGGACAGAGATGGCGGAAGGCCGCTCGCAGACGCCGCGCCGGATGAGAACATCTTCTGCCCCACCGCGGGCGCCGCCGCCTATCGGCGTGCCATGCTCGATTCAATCAAGTTGCCGCAAGGGTACTTCGATCGCGATCACTTCATGTACTATGAGGATCTCGACCTCGGGTGGCGAGCTCGCCTGGCGGGTTGGTCGGCTCGTTACGTCCCGGCTTCCGTCGTTCTTCACCGCTGGCACGGAAGCTCGGACCGGCATGGCCGACCATGGCTCGTAGTGATTTCGTGCATCAATCGAGTGCGGACACTCCTCAAGAATGCTTCGATTGGGTTCATCGTCCGAACGAGCCCGCGGACGATGCTCGAGCTCACCCAGCTCGTTTGGTTCGGCCGGGCCGGTGCCGTCGCGCGGCTGGCGAAAGCGCTGCGCGAAAGTGCGGCCGTACGATCGCGCGTGGACGCGATGATGCGCGTGCCGCGGCGGACGATCGAACGAAAATGGACAGCCGATCGGTCGTGAGCCCTTCGCGAAAGGGTCGGCGCCGCACGACGATCGTACGACTGCCCTCCCTCCGGGTCTGCCGATCGCGATCGGCCGCGCCAACACTTCCCGTAGGAATGCTAAACTCCCCCGCGCAATGGGCGACGCCATCCGCTATCGTGAAGCCGTCGAACGTCTCGGGTTCAGTGAAACGCATCGACACGTGGTCTCGTGGGTTACTCCCCAGTCGCGGGTGCTAGAGCTCGGTTGCGCCTCGGGATACCTCGGCAAGATTCTGATCGAAACCAAGGGGTGCCGCGTCACCGGCGTGGAGCTCGACCGAGATGCGGCGCGCGAGGCTCGCGAGAATGGTCTCGACGTCATCGAGGGGTCGCTCGAGGACGCGCAATTTCGCCAGACCATCCGCGACCGATTCGATTTCGTCCTGGCCACCGACGTTCTCGAACACTTGCGCGATCCGGCGGCGGTGCTGGAGAATTTCAAGCAATGGCTGGCGCCGCATGGTCGCGCGATCATCGCGGTGCCGAACGTCGCCACTTGGCAGATTCGTAGCCAGCTCTTCTTCCGTGGTGATTTCGAGTACCAGGAAACGGGCATCCTGGACCGAACCCATGTTCACTTCTTCACGTGGTACACGCTCCGCAAACTCGTGAGTGAGCAAGGCTGGTCGGTGGTCGACACGATGGAAGAGTGGTCGCTTCCGTTCGGCGGCGGAATCCTCGATGCCCCCAAGGACGTACGCCTCTATCTGGAGAAGCTCACCTCCGGTGGATGGCCGGGCCGCCTGGCAAGCGCAGGCCTGCATGGCTGGGCGGCTGGTCTCGAAAAGGCCGCCGAACGCGTCGCCAACAAGATCTACCGGCGCTGGCCCAACGCCTGCGCGGCGCACATGGCTCTCTTGCTTGCAGCACCCAACGGCGCGACGGGACCTTTCACCGCTCCTTCTCCTCGCCCGTCGGAACAATCTTGAGAGCGTCGAGCATTCCCCGGCGGTCGAATAAGAACAGCGCCCCCGCGTGGGCCGCCAGCAGCAGCGCGGCGGAGCCCATGAACCGCAGGGCGCCTGTCGAGTGTGCTGCCAACAGGTATTTCGCGAGCAAGTAAACCAGTGCACCGCCCAAAGCCGGAGACCAAAGTCGGCGGAGCAGCCGCGAATGAGGAATGAGCGTCGAGGTGAGGCCGACGACGACGAGGTTGCCCACCACCACGTGAACCGAGTAGCCGAGCGCGAAACCGAGCATTCCCCAGCGAGCCGTCGTAAAGGGGACCACGATCCAGTTGAGGCTCGTCCAAAAGAGAGCCAAGCGAAGAACGAGTTGAGGGCGCCCGGTCGAATCGAGCACCGCGCCGACGAGTGGCGAGAGGAAGCCAATCGAGATCGCGCCCGAGTACACGACGAGGAGCGGCAAGGCGACGAGCCATTTTTCGCCGAAAACGACCGCGGTAACTTGTGCTCCCATTCCACAGAAGAGGGCCACGAAGTATGCCGTGAACGCGGCGCAGAGTTGAACCGAGCGGCCGAACGATTCTCCCAGGAGCCTCTGGTCGTGCTGCAGGCGACTGTAGAGTGGAAAAGCGATGCGCCCCACGATCTCCACCAGCTTGAGCGGAAAGTATGCGGTGTTCTGCGCCCAGGTGATGAGCCCCAAAGGGCGCGAGCCGAGCTTCGATCCTGCGTAAAGCGGCGTGACTGCGGCGTTCACGAATCCGACGGCGCGATTGAGTTGAAACGGAACACCGAACTTCAAAATGGGGCGCAAGAGCGCGCGATCGAGGGCAAGCTGCGGTCGAAAGGGGCACAACGCATAGGCAACGATCAAACCTGCCGTCCCCTGAGCGAGTACCCCGGCAACCAGAGCCCACACACCGAGGCCGAACCACGCGAGCACGGCCGCCACGATGTAGAACGTGATGCTGACCACGACGTCGAGTGCGGCGAGCTTGCCAAACAGAAGCTCGCGTTCCATGAGAATGCTCGGGATCGTTCGCAATGCCGTGAGCAGAAGATCGAGCGACAGCGCGCGCAGAAGCCATGGTCCAGCCGCCGGCAGATCGGGCCAGACGAAACGAGAAAGGTCGGCGGCAAAAAAGACGACGACGATGACCGCCGACGAGATGAGCACCTGTGCGAAGAATACACTCGAGAGCTCGCGATGAGAGGGATGGCTGCTCTTCTGGATCAACCCGCCGCCGAGGCCGGCGTCGCCGAAGAATACGAAGAAGCTCAGCGCGAACTGCACGATGGCGTAGACACCGAATTCGCGCGGCTCTAGCAATCGCGCGAGCGCGATCTGGCCTGCAAAGACGGTGAGCTGCACCAGCGCCGTGCGCCCTGCGAGGATCGCCACGCCTCGGCGAGCGCGGCTTTTGAGTTTTTCGACGGCTTCCGCGGAAAGGTCGGACCCGGGATGTGCGGCGTTGTCAGGCTGGGATTCGGGAGGAAGCTTCGCTGATGGCTCCATTGCGGCACTGAAACGGTCGGTATTCGCGGACGAACGATCGTGCACCGTTTCGAGAGAGGGTACTCTCATGCTTCTTTCGGTCGTACTCGTCAACCGAAAGTCCGCATGGTCGGCGGACCGGTCGTGCGCGAAGCGCCGAACGTGATCCGACCCAAGACGAAGTTGCGGTGGCTCTCCTTCCAGTCATAGTATTCGGCGCTCCGTCGTGCACCACATGCAAACTCCGCTGAGCATCTCGGTCGTCGTCGTCAATTGGAACGCGAAAGACGAGCTGCGAAGGTGCTTGGAAAGCCTGCGCGCACAGACCGATCACGACTTCGAGACGATCGTGGTCGACAACGGCTCGGTCGACGACTCGCTCGAAATGTTGAAGGTCGAGTTCCCGTGGGTCGTCGTCATCGATGCGGCGGCCAATCTCGGCTTTGCCGAGGGATGCAACCGCGGCATCGACGAGGCTAAAGGGAGCTGGGTGGCCACGCTGAACAACGATGCCGTCGCGTCGCCGACTTGGATCGCCGAGCTGCGGGCGGCGATCCGCGATGGAGATCCCAGGCTCGGCATGGTGCAGTCCCGAATCGTCTTCCAACAGAAGCCGGACCGCATGAATTCCACTGGGATTCTCATCTATCCCAACGGAGTCTTCATCGATCGCGATTACGAGCACCCGACCAAAGCGGACGAATCGCGGGAAGAGATCTTTTGCGTCTCGGCGGGCGCTGCGCTCTATCGTCGCGCCATGCTCGACGAGCTGCGGCTTGGCTCGGGGTTCTTCGACCGCACCTTCTTCATGTATTTCGAAGATGTCGACCTCGGGTGGCGCGCGCGACTCGCCGGATGGTCGGCGCTTTACGTTCCGCGCGCGACCGTCTACCACGCTTTTCACGGCACCTCGAACCGCCGAGGCAAGCACTTCGTGCGCCTGCATTGTTGCAAGAATCGCGTGCGCACGATGCTGAAGAACGCCTCCTTGCGCTACATCTTGGGCACCACGTCGCGAATTGTCAGCGAGCTCGCATGGTCGGCAACGCAAGAAGGCGTCAAGGTGCTTCCCGCATACTGGGCGGCCATCAACGACGGGCTGTCACAGCGGAGCGCCGTCACCCGGCTGGTGCGTGAGAACCGCCGCGCGGTCGAGCTCCGCTGGATGGCGAACGAGTGATTCTTTCCGATATAGTGCGTCCCGGTGTTCGTCTCGGTCATCGTCCGGTCCTACAAGCGGCAGAGAGCGCTCAAAGAGCTCGTGGAGCGACTGCGCCGGCAAAGCCATTCGCACTTCGAGGTCGTCATCCTCGAGCAGAGCGACGACCCCGAGCTGGTGCGCGAGCTCGAAGCACTGGGTGACCCGCGCGTGCGCGTCGTGGTCGCGCCGCCGAGGAATCCGCCCGCGGCGCGCAACGAAGCGGTTCGCCACGCGCAGGGTGAGATCCTCTTGCTCATCGACGACGACGACCTGCCGCTTTCCGACGACTGGATCGAGCGCCACGCCGAAAATTATCGCGACCCGACGTGCATGGGCGTGGTCGGGCGGCTGGTCGCCAATCCCGAAAAGATGCGCTCGCCGCGTTTTCCCCGAATCGTGCGGCACTTTGCCATGCGCTACACCCCGTTCAAAGACACGATCGCGCTCGCGCACAACACCGTTCGCAAAGAAGGAATCGATTTCTTGATCGGCTCCAACGCATCGGTGCGAAAGGCGCTCATCGAGCGCATCGGCGGTTGGGACGAGGGCATTCCGATGAATGAGGAGCAGTCGTTTGCCATCAAGTTCGCCCGCCAAAAATCGCCACAAGAGAAGTTCGTCTTCGATCCCGAAGCGATCATGTGGCGGCGCACCAACGTGCCGGGCGGCTTGAACCGGCGCGCGGGGGACGACTGGCACATGCGTGAGCTCGAAGCGCGGCTCTTCTACTACAAGCACGTGGTGGGCTATTACTTCGAACGGCGCTATCGCGCGCTGTTCCCCCTCTTCTGGGCGCGAGGCATCGAGCAGGTCCTCTTGTGGATTTGGGATTCCGACAATGGCCATCGCTCCTTCGGCGAACGTCTGCGCGCGAGCGTCGAGCTCGTTTCGCGCCTGCCGCAAGCGCTGCGCTCGCAGCGTTTTTCGGCGGATCAGATTCGGCGGGTACACCGGTGGGATTGAGCCATCTCGGGGTGCGACTCTTCACGCGCCGGCGTGTGGTGCGCCTGGTCGAACGCTACGCGCGCGCCGGTGCGGTGAGCCAGAGCACGGCGGCGCGCCACGCGGTCGCCATCACCTTCGATGATGGACCGCATCCCCACTGGACGCCGAGGGTTCTCGACGCGCTCGATCGCGTGAAGGTCAAAGCGACCTTCTTCGTCGTGGGCAAGCGGGTGACCGAGAGCCCCGACGTCGTCGTCGAAGCGCGGCGCCGTGGCCACGAAATCGGCACCCATCTTTATTCGCACGAGCGCGAAGTGGTGTTCGACGATCGTCGTTTCGGCGAAGAAGTGAGAAAGAGCAAGGGCGAGCTCGAGTCGCTGCTCGGTGAGCCCATCCGCTGGCTCCGATTCCCTTACGGCGAGCGCGGGCGGCAGCACCCGCGTCGAATCAAAAGCGAGTACGGCCTGGATACTGTGCACTGGACGTACAGCTCGCACGACGGAATGCTGCGCAATCCGGCCGACATCGTGGCGCGCATCGGGGCAGGGCTTCGCCCGGGGGTGATTCTGCTGATGCATGACGCGCTCAGCGACGAGTCGAGCTTGCCGGCTCGCTACGTGGCGGCGCGCGACGCGACGCTCACGGCGCTCCCCCAAGTGGGCGCTCTGCTCGCGCTGCGCAGCCTCTCTGCCCTCACGCTGAGCGAGCTTTTGCCTCGCGATTGAAGAACTCACGATACGTTCGCGCCATGGCGCGCGCTTGCGCAGCGCGCGAAAAGAGCGGCGCTCGTTCGCGACCGCGGCGAATGAGGTCGGCGCGTAGATCGGCTTCTCGACAAACGCGCACGAGCGCGTCGGCAATGGCAGCTCGGTCTTCGGGGTCGACCAAGAGCGCGGCGTCGCCGGCCACTTCCGCAAGCGAGCCGGCATGGGTCGTGATGACGGGGCAGCCGGACGCCATTGCCTCTACAACCGTGAGACCGAATCCCTCGCAGCGCGAGACGAGCAGGTGCGCGCGCGGCCCGATACAAGAGAGCGAGGTCTTCGTCGCTCACGTATCCGAGCCGCAGGGCGGCGTGCGATACGCCGAAACGACGGGCCTGTTCTTCGACGTGCGCGACGTGCCCCGGCTGCAGATGTCCTGCCCAGGCGAGGACGAGATCGACGCCGAGCTTGCGCGCGCGCGCAAGACCACCCATCATCCCCTCGGTGTTCTTACGCCAGTCCGATCCTCCGACGTACAGTACGAACGAGCGCCCGACCAGACCGAAGCGAGCGAGCGTCGCCTCGATGGAGGTGTCTCGACGCTCGGCCCACCAGCTTACGTCGATGCCGTTGTAGACGCGAACGATCCGGTCCGGTGCAACGCCGAGCAGCGAGATGGCATCGGCGCGCGTGGCATCGCTGATCGCGACGACGAGATCGGCGCTCTCGTAGCGACGTCGCTCGATGCGTTTGCCGAGGAAGGCACCGCCGTCGCGCGCGCCGAAATATCGTTCGGGAAACTTGGTGGGAACCAGGTCATGGCACGTCACGATCCGCTTGCATCGAGCGAGACCGAGAAAGAGGGGCGTGGCGTGGGGATCGCAGATGTGCACGGCATCGGCTCCGACGCGCTGCGCGGCGAGCCACAGCGCAAGCCTCTGCCGGTACGCCCATTGGTAAAAGTCGGACTCGGTGGGAGCGGCCGACCGCGCGCCGCCGCGAAATGCGGCGATGTCGCGCGTCACTCGATGACCGCCCGTCCAAGAGAGCGAGGTAAGCCCGACGATATCGATGCCCGCGAGCTCTTCTTTGGGCAGCTCGGAGAGACCGATCGCGAGCTCGCGAATGTAGCGCCCGATCCCGCGCGGACCGCTCGGCGTATCGAGGGGCGTCAGATCGAGCAGCAATCGGGGCACGGCTCACGCTCCTAGCAGCGCCTGATAGGCCTTGGCCATCGCGCGTGCCTGAACGCCACGCGAAAACTGCGGCGCCCGCGCGCGCCCGCGCCGCGCGAGCACGGCCCGCAGTTCGGCGTCGGACCCAAGGCGCGCCAACGCCTCGCCGATGGCGGCGTGATCGGCGGGGTCGACGGTGAGTGCCGCGTCGCCCGCGACCTCCGCAAGCGAACCCTCGCGCGTCGTCAACACCGGGCAGCCGCAGGCCATCGCTTCCACTACGGTAAGTCCGAAGCCCTCGCACCAGGAGACGAGCACGTGAGCGCGGGCGGCGCGATAGAGCACGGCGAGCTCCGGGTCGCTTACCAACCCCAATCGAAGCACCGCTCCGGCGACGCCCAAGCGGTGGCTCATCGCGTCGACCGCTTGCGCATGGTCCGGCCGGAGCTTGCCCGCCCAAGCCAAGACGACGTCGACACCCGCCGCTCGTGCCGCGGCGAGCCCCGCCAACATGCCCTCGATGTTCTTGTGCCAATCGCTTCCGCCGACGTAGAGCACGAAAGGTCGTCCGGCCAGACCGAAGCGCTCGAGCACTTTCGCCGCGTCGAGCGTCGGCTCCGCCGCCCAGCCCTCGACGTCGACGCCGTTGTAGACGCGGACGACCCGCTCGCTTCGGAGTCCTAGATACGCGCACGCGTCTTGTCGCGTCGCCTCGCTGATGGCAATGACGAGATCCGCGCTTCGGTAGCGCCGCTTCTCGATGAGAAGCCCGACCATCGGTCCGCCGTCGCGCACTCCTAAGTAGCGCGCTGGATAACGCGCCGGAATCGTGTCGTGGCAGGTCACGATCTTCTTGCAGCTCGTCAACTTCATGAAGAGTGGCGTGCAGTTGGGATCGCCGAGATGAACGGCAGCCGCCCCAATCGATCGCACGGCGCGCCAAAGCCCGAGCCGCCGAGCGTACGCCCAGTGGTAGTGATCCTTGGCGGAGGGCGAGGCAAGCTCGGGGCTGCCTCCAAATGCGGCGATGTCGTCGGTGACACGGTACGCCCCTCCCGGGTCGAGATGGGTGAGGGCCTTGAATTCGAGCCCCTCGCGTTCGGCGGGCGACAGCTCGGCGAGACCTCGCGCCAGCTCGCGAACGTAGCGCCCGTTGCCACGATTGCGCGAAGGCGTATCGAGCGAAGTCAGATCGAGCAGAACGGTCTTCGGCAAGGGGCGGCAAGACTAGCACTACTCCGCCCCACGTTTGCCGTCGGGTCCGACGGTATTTGGTGATCCCAATGCGACCGATCTAAGCTTCGGGCCATGAACGGATCGCGTGGCTCCGGCTGGTGGACGTTTTTTCTCATCATCGCGGTGGGAGGGATGGGGTACCTCGCCTATCGGCTCTACGGTCGAAACCGATCGCTCGACGGAGACCTCGGCAGAACGCGCACCGAAGCACAGAACTGCAACGAAACTCTGCAAGGCGCGCGAACGAGGTCGTCCGATCTCGAAAAACAGTTCACCGATTGCACGATGGGGCGCGGTGGCGACAAGGTCAAACAGGAAGAGCTGGAGAAGCTCTCTCAGGACATGCAGAACAACCTGAACGCCACCAAAGCCGAGCTCGACGAGCTGCGCGAGGAGCACGCCGATGCTGCCAAGCGGCTCGCGCTCTTCAAAACGCTCGGCGAAAGGCTGCGCAAGATGATCGATGCCGGTAAACTCACGGTCGGCGTACGCCGTGGCCAGATGATTGTGAAGCTTCCCGCCGAAGTCTTGTTTGCCTCGGGCAGTGCGCAGCTTTCGCCGGACGGGCAGGCTCCTTTACGCGAGCTCGCCTCCGTTTTGAAACAATTCCCCGACCGCCGCTTCATGATCGCCGGGCATACCGACAACGTCCCCATCGGGCCCTCGAACTACAAGAGCAATTGGGAGCTTTCCACCGCGCGCGCCGTCACCGTCACCGAGTTTCTCGCCAGCTCGGGGATGAATCCAGCCAAGCTCGTGGCCGCCGGCTACAGCGAGTACGACCCGGTGCGCGCGAACAATACCGACGCGGGGCGCAGCGAAAACCGCCGCATCGAGATTGTCCTTTTGCCGAACTTCACCGAGTTGACGGGCCTTGCCAAAGCAGCCGCCGCGGTGAGCCAGAAGGCGGACCAAGCGAAGCCCGCCGCCAGCGCCGCCCCACACTAGTGCCGCGATTCCATCGAATTGATGGGTGCTTCGCACGCGCGGCTCCGCCGCGCATCGCGGCACTAGACTGTTTTCCCTGGGCTTCGCCCAGACCCGAAATCCGCTCCGCGAATTTCCTAGTGCATCGTTTCGATCGAAACGATGCACTAGAGCCGTCCCTCAGAAATATTGCCAGATTTCTGAGGGACCCGCGCTACGCACGGCGCAGCTTCGCTGCGGGGCACTCTCTCTTCATCATCGGGGGCTCCGCCCCCGCCCCACCGGAGCAAGTCCGGAATGGGGCCCCCACCCCCGCGGTGCCTCCGGCACCGGACCTGACGGTACGTCCAATCAATGCCTGAAGTTCTGGTAGACGGCACTAGCATTGCTTCGCCAGTTTTCTCGCTGCTAGATCGATCAGACCTCCCATACCTTCGAGAGGTGGGCGAGGAGGAACTCGCGCAAGAGGCGCACGCGGGCCAGCTGATGGCGCGACGCGGGTGAAACGAGGTATAGGGCGCCGCCCGTCATTCCGTAGCCTGGCAAAAGGTGAACGAGCTCGCCTCGCTCGAGGTACTTTCGTAAGTCGAGCGACGGCAAGAGGCCGATGCCAGCGCCCGCCAAGACGGCACGCTGCAGAAAAGTCATGTCGTCGGCGCTGATGGAGCCTTTGACCTCGATGCTTTCGTTACTGTGGGGGCCCGTCAATCGCCAGATGCTCTTTCCCGCCTCTGGTCGGTAGAGCACGCATTCGTGCGACGCGAGGTCGGTGAGCGCTCTCGGCTTTCCGCGACGCCGCAAGTAGGCGGGGGCGGCGAAAATCTCGAGGTCCGTTGCGACGATCTTGCGGGCAATGAGCGACGAGTCGACGAGTCGGCCCGCACGCAGAGCGATGTCGATCCTCTCTTCCACGAGATCGACCGAGCG
>Ga0137373_10007266_pt1 | contig 11770 bp, 8 predicted proteins | sample SagtaG_5_FD_104912 | JGI IMG/M metagenome (GOLD analysis project Ga0137373, IMG submission 104912) | Vadose zone soil microbial communities from Sagehorn Ranch, Mendocino, California, USA - Sage1_R_80_16 metaG | ecosystem: Environmental > Terrestrial > Soil > Vadose zone | place: USA: California...
GCCCGTCATGGACAACACCGGGGTGGCCGGGATGTACACGAGCAGCGAGGGAAAGACCGGCGATGCGGTGTGGGGCACTCGCGGCCGCTGGATGATGCTGACGGGAACGGTGCAGAACGATCCCGTCACCGTCGCGATCCTCGACAACCCGTCGAACCCGAACTTCCCGACGTTCTGGCACGCGCGCGGCTACGGACTCTTTGCCGCGAACCCGCTCGGCGAGAAGGTGCTGCCCGAAGGGAAGAAGGATTTCGACCTGACGCTCGAGCCCGGAAAGTCAGTGACGTTCCACTACCGCGTCGTCATTCTCGAGGGGAAGGCGCAGCCGCAGGACATGGAGAAGGCCTACCAGACGTTCGCCAAGTAGGGCGGGGCTTTACGCCCCGCCCCCCTGGCTGGCCTAAAGGCCAGCACCACCGGAATCAGAATACGATCTTCGCCGCGAGCTGGATGTCGCGCGGCAGATTATTCTGGCTCGTCACCTTCCCGAAGTTCGCGTTCGTTGGGTCAGTGTTCGCGTCGTTGAACACGACCACGTTCAACGCGTTCAGGAACTCCACGTTGAACTGCAGCCGCGCGCGCCCCTGCAGTGGCACCTGCTTGACGATCGAGATGTCCCACAGCTTCAGGAACGGGCTGCGCAGTCCGTCGATTCGCGAGGGGAAGTATCGGAGATTCTGCGAGAGGCGAATCCGCTGATCGTCGCGTTGCTTGACTGGATCATCAACGCCATTCGGCTGTACCGCCGCGTCGTGGAAGTAGAACCCGCTGATGTCCCAGACAGGCTGATCGACGTTGTCGCTATATTTCGCCTTCAATGAATTGAGATCCCCGTTGAAGTAAATGTTGCGGTTCCCAAAATCGAGCGGACGCCCACTCTGAAGCTGCCCGATCGCGTTCACGCTCCAGCCGCCGATGAACGCGTTCGGGAGGCCGCCCGCGTTGCCGCCCCACGGCTTGCCCTGGCCGAACGGCAACTCGTACAGAATGCTGGCCGTCACGCGGTGCGGAACGTCGTCACGGGAGAGGCGCTTTTCGTAGCTGGTATCGGTGGGATTCAACTTGAATACGCGCTCCGTATAGTGCGACCGCGTATAGCTCGAGATGACCGAAAGCCCCTTGTTGAAGCGTTTCTCGAGCTTCACCTGGGCGGAGTCGTACTGGCTCGTCCCCTCGCTTGCGGTTGTGGGCACGTTGTTGAACTGCGGGAACGGACGAAGCAACTGAGAGCGCGCCACGTTCGTGCCCGTGAAACCGGTCGGCAGCAGCCCGCCCGCGAACGGGTTCGGTACCTGTGTCCCGAGGAAATCGATAACGGCCTGGTCGCGCGACTGGCTGGTGGACAGGTATTGCGCGGGCACGCCGTTCAGCTCGATATCCGTATTCAGGTTGTAGCCATGGCTGCCGACATACCCGGCCTCCATGAGCCATTGACCAGGCAGCTCGCGCTGCACCGTCATCTGGTAGCGCAGGAGCTGCGGGTTCTGGGTGTCGAGCGCCATGACACGTGTCAGGCTCTGACCAAGAAACGTGTTCGGGCCCAGGGAGTTGCCGACGGGCTGCAGCACGCCCAGCGGATATGGGTTGCTCAGCGTCGACTGGAACGTGAGTCCGCGATCCTGCGTGGCGACGAACGGCGTCGACGGCGAGTACCCCATCTGGCTCGTGCCGGAGATGATGAACGGCACGACATAGACGCCCGTACCTCCCCGAAGCACGGTCTTCTCATTCAGCTTGTAAGCAAAGCCCGCCCGCGGCTGGAAATTGTTCCTGTCCGGATTCCAGAACCCCGGTTTGCTGTCGGACGCAAATTGGACGCCGCCGCGCGCGTGCCACGCCGAGGCGGGAATCAGATCGGGCCGTGCTGCGTAGGCGGCCTCCGCCGCACTGGTGATCGAGAGCGTCGCATCCGGATCGAAGCCGCGGACGTTCCGATTCTGTGTGTCAGTCGTTGGCGACTCGTAGTCATATCGCAGGCCGAGGTTCACCGTGAGGCGATCGGACAGCTTCCAGTCGTCCTGCACGAACACCGCCTGGTACCAGGTGTTGTTCAGACGCGTGCCGTTGATCTCGATTCGACTGTTAGTGCCGCCGTTCGGGAATCCCAGAAGGAACGTGGCGACGTCCTGGAAATTCTGCGCCGCCGAGTTGTCCTGCTGACGGGTGAACGCGCCAGCTCGCGTGGAAATGTACTCCCCAGCCTGGCGCCCGGGATTCGCGTTGAACTCGTGATACAGCCGGACATCGTAACCGGCCCGAACAGAGTGTCTGCCGAGCAGCCGGGTATAGGTCGGCTGGAACGAATAGATTGAATGCGTCGTGTCTCCTGCGAGGTTGTCGCCGATGCTGTTGATGGTTTCGAAGGTGAACGCCGGAAAGTAGCGCGCGTCGCGGAACAGAGCCGTGACAGCCGGCGAGAATCCGAGCGATGCTGGATCGAAGAGGCCCTGATGCTGGCGGATGTTCGGCTCCTGGAACCGCTGCCAGCCAGCGCGGATATCCCATAGCGCGCTGCTCGTCTGCGCATAAGTATGGTCGACGGTCACGCCATCGTTCTTGCGGAACAGGAAATTGCCGGTGGGTACGACGCCGTTCACGGTCCCGAGCTCCGCGCCGCGCGACTCGCGCCGATTATTGCGCGTGTACCTCGCGAACAGCCGCTGCTTCTGGCTGATCGAATGATCCACACGGAACGACTGCGAGTTGAACTTATCTGAGCGCGGGTTCTCGTAGACGAAGTTGTCCTGCAGGGACCCGTTGGGCGTTTCGTTCGGCAGCGGGTAGTAGCTCAGCACCTTCGCCGCGATCGGATTGATGCGATCGCGGGGAATGATGTTGCCATTGAAAGGCGACCGGACTACGCGCGAGCCCACCGTCTGCGCGGTGAGCGGGTCGTAGATGATGATGCCCTGCGACAGCAGTTCGGAAAAATCGCCGTCTCGCATCTTCTGGGTGGGAACCGTGGTGACATTCGGCTCAGGAAAGCGATCGGGCAGCCACTCGACCGCGCCGAAGAAAAAGGTGCGATTCTTGAAAATCGGCCCTCCAATCGTTCCGCCGGGACGCTTGTACTCGAGCTTGGGCTTTGGCTGCTCGGAGCGCTTGAGGAAGAAATCGGTCTCGGCCAGCTTGTCCGACCGGTAATAGGTGTACGCCGATCCGGAGAGCGAGTTCGTGCCGCTCTTCAGCGTGACGTTCACGTTCGCGCCGCCGGTATGTCCGCTGGCCGCATCGAAGCTCGACGTCTCCACCTTGAACTCCTGGACGGCGCCAGCAGGCGGAACGAACGCGACACGGCGCCCGCTCGTCATATTCGGCGATCCATCGAGCGTGAACTCGTTGCCGCCGGTTGCTCCCGCGGTCGTGATGCCGGACGTGCCCGCGTTGTCGAACGGGCGCGAGAACTTGAGATCGCCCGTATACGCAATGCCCGGCGCGAGCCTGCTCAGGACGAACGGGTTGCCGTCGGACAACGGCATCATGCTGATTCGCTTCTCGTCGATCACCTGCCCGGTCGATCCGCTGGTCGTCGTGAGCAGCGGAGTTTCCGCCGTTACCGATATCGTCTCCTCGACGCGGCCGATGTCCATCTTCAGATCGAGTCCGACGCGGTCGCCGATGCGGACTTCAACCGCCTCGCGGACGAGTTTCTTGAAGCCGGACAGTTCCGCCGAGACATTGTAGGTTCCCGGCGTGAGGTACAGCAGGTTGTAGTCCCCGTCGCCGTTCGTGGTGGTCGTGGTCGCCACGTTGGTGGCGACGTTGGTAGCCGTCACGGTGACGCCCGGGAGCACGCCTCCCGATTCGTCGGTGACTTGTCCGGTAATCGCGCCGCGGAAATCCTGGGCGCTCGCTGCCGCAACCATCGCGGCGAGTAGCACTATGCTCAGGCAGACACGCTTCATTCTTTGTCTCCCTTTCGATCCCCCTGGTTGACAGTCGAACGGGGCCCGCGGCCCCGGCCACACGAGAGCATACTTTAACGCTAAAGTAAACGGAAAGTTACGGAAACTGGCTTTACTCGCACCCGGAAGTGTGAAATAGTCCGACCTCGGAGCAGAGGGGATGATAACGCGCAGCGTGCTCGCCGTCGACCTGAAGGACGATCCCGGCGTCATCGAACGCTACAAGGCGCACCACCGGCAGGTCTGGCCCGAGGTGCTCGCCAGTCTCCGCCGGGCCGGCATCGTCAACATGGACATCTACCTCCTCGGCCGTCGGCTCGTGATGGTGGTCGACACCGAGGGGCAGGACTACCGCCGCTGCTTTGCCGCGCATGCCTCCTCGCATCCGCGCGTCATCGAATGGGAAGCGCTGATGCGATCGCTCCAGCAGCCGCCCCCGGGTGCCCCGCCCGCAGAGTGGTGGACGGAGATGCGGCCGGTGTTTTCACTGACGGCCGCGGATAAGGCTGAATGTTCAATGCTCAATGATGAATCCTGATCAATGCTGAATGCTGAATGCTGAAAAACCGCGAGCGTATTCAACATTCAACATTCGTCAGCAGGTTCAACATTCAGCGTTCTCCACATTCAACATTTTCGACATTCAACATTTAGCATTCAGCATTCAGCATTGACGACGATCGACGCGCACATGCACTTCTGGCGCTACAGCCCTGAGGAGTATGGCTGGATCGACGAGACGATGGCGTCGCTGCAGCGCGACTTTCTGCCGCCGGACGCTGCCGCCGTCATGCGCGAGGCCGGCATGGACTGCTGCGTCGCGGTCCAGGCGCGGCAGAAGCTCGACGAGACGCGATTCCTGCTCGATCTCGCAGCACAACACCAGTTCATCGCCGGCGTAGTCGGATGGGTCGATCTCCGCGCCGCGGATCTCGATGAGCAGCTCGACGAGTTGTCGTCGCACCGCAAGCTGGTCGGCCTGCGCCACATCGTGCAGGCGGAGGCGAACGATTTCCTGCTGCGGGAGGACTTCCGGCGCGGCGTGGCGAAGCTCGAACGCTACGGGTTCGCCTACGACATCCTTATTTATGCGCGCCAGCTGCCGGCCGCGATAGACTTTGCGGCTGCGCTGCCCGCCGAGCGGATGGTCCTCGACCATCTGGGAAAGCCCGACATCCGCGGCGGCGGGTTCGATGCATGGCGCCGCGACCTCGATCGTCTGGCGCGGTTGCCCCACGTGCGCGCAAAATTGTCCGGGCTCGTCACGGAGGCCGGCCTAAAGGCCGGCACCACCGAAGCGGGCCTGACGGCCGGCGCCCCCGAGGTGATCCACCGCTACATAAACGCGGCGCTGGACAGCTTCGGTGCAGAACGGTTAATGATTGGGTCCGACTGGCCGGTGTGTACCGTCGCCGCGACGTACTCGCAGGTGATCGACCTGGTGCGATCGGCCATCGCGGACCGCACGGAATCGGAGCGCGCCGCGATCATGGGCGGTAGCGCACGCACTTTCTGGAACCTTTCACTCGTGCCTTCCGTGGAGCGAAGCACATGAAGCGACGTCTTGCGGTCGTAGCCATCTTCGTCGCGACCTCGTGCGGCGGCGGTGGCGTGGGCGCGGTCAGCTGCGGCGGCAGCAAGCCGGCGTCCTCATCCCCGTCGTCGATTTCGGTCGCGATGATCCCGAAGGGGACGACCCACCAGTTCTGGCGGAGCATTCATGCGGGAGCGGACAAAGCTGCGAAGGAGCTCGGAGTCGAATTGATCTGGCGCGGTCCGCTTCGCGAGGACGATCGCGAATCGCAGGTGTCCGAAGTCGAGGGCTTCATCAGCCGCGGCGTGTCGGGCATCGCGCTCGCGCCGCTGGACGAAGCCGCACTCGTCGGCCCGGTGAACGACGCAATGAATCAGAAAATCCCGGTCGTGATCTTCGACTCGGGACTGAACGGCGACAACTACGTCAGCTTCGTCGCGACCGACAACAACAAGGGTGGCGAGCTCGGGGGCAAGCGGCTGATCGCAGCGATGGGCGGCAAAGGGAATGTCGTTCTGCTTCGGTATGCGGAAGGGCACGACAGCACGACGCGGCGCGAAGAGGGATTCCTCGCGGCGATGAAGGCGAACCCCAGCGTGAAGGTCGTCAGCTCCAATCAGTATGTCGGCACGGACGTGGAGGAGGCCTACAAGCGCACGGAATCGATTCTCAGCAGCTACAAGAAGCCGGATGGCAGCCTGAGCGTCGATGGGGTTTTCTGCGCGAACGAATCCTCCTGCTTCGCGGCGATGCGCGTGCTGAAGGACAACGGCTGGGCGGGCAAGCTGCACTTCGTCGGCTTCGACGTGTCGGACAATCTGATCAAGGGACTGGAAGACGGAACGATCGATGGGCTCGTATTGCAGGATCCTGTGAAGATGGGGTATCTCGCCATCAAGACGCTCGTCTCGCACATCAAGGGTGAGAAGGTCGAACGCCGCATCGACACTGGCGTGCAGGTCGCGACCCCGCAGAACATGAAGCAGCCGGACATGAACGCGCTGCTGCACCCGGAACTGGCGAAATGACCGACGCGCCGGCCGCGGCGCCACCGCGGTTTGCGATGCGCGGCATTCGCAAGGCATTCGGCGCGACCGTCGCGCTGGACGGCGTCGACCTGTCGGTGAACGCCGGCGAGATCTGCGGGCTCATCGGGCAGAACGGCGCCGGCAAGAGCACCTTGATGAGCATCCTCGCCGGTGCGCAGCCGCCGGACGCGGGGGAGATGTCGATCGATGGCGCGCCGTTCGTGCCGGCGAGTCCCATCGACGCGCGCCGCGCCGGCGTCGCCATGATCTACCAGGAGCTCTCGCTCGCGCCGCACCTGTCGGTGATGGAGAACATCATGATGGGGGCCGAGCCAATCCGGTTCGGCCTCGTCGACTGGCCGCGTATGCGCGAGATGGCGTCGCGCGCGCTCGCGCAGCTGGGACACCACGACATTTCGCCCGACGCCCCCGTCGGAACCCTCTCGGTCGCCGCGCAGCAGCTCGTGGAGATCGCCCGCGCGATTGCGCTCGGCAGCCGCGTCCTGGTGCTCGACGAGCCGACGAGCAGTCTCGGCCGCGCGGACGTCGAGCGGTTGTTCGCGCTGCTGCGCCACCTCCGGGGGCAGGGGCACGCGATCGTCTACATCTCGCATTTCATCGAGGAAGTGAAGACGGTCGCCGACCGGTTCATCGTGCTCCGCGACGGCCGCAACGCCGGCGGCGGCCTGACCGGCGATGCCACGCACGACGACATCGTGGCCCTGATGGTCGGACGCGAGGTAGGCGACCTCTTTCCGCGCAGCCCGCGGCACCGGGGCGACGCGATCCTTGACGTCTCCGGACTGGAGCCCGGCTCCGCGACGTTCACGCTGCATCGCGGCGAGATCTTCGGGATCGCCGGCGTGCTCGGCTCGGGCCGCACGCGGCTGCTCAGGGCCGTGTTCGGGCTCGAGCCCGTGCGCAGCGGCCGCGTCCGCGTGGGCGTCTACTCCGGAGCGGCGGATCCGCACGATCGCTGGCGTCAGGGGCTCGGCATGCTGAGCGAGGATCGCAAGGAGGAAGGGCTCGCGACCACGCTGGACATCGCCGACAACGTGACGATGACCCGGTTATCGCCGTTCGGGGTTGCGGGCCTGCTGTGGCCGTCGCGTCAGCGTGCCGCCGCCGCGCGATGGATCTCGGAGCTCGAGATCAAATGCGCCGGCCCCGCACAGAAAGCGGGCGAGTTGTCCGGCGGGAACCAGCAGAAGATCGCGATCGCGCGGCTGCTCCATCACGATGTCGACGTGCTGATCCTCGACGAGCCGACGCGCGGCATCGACGTGGGCAGCAAGGCGCAGATCTACCGGCTCATCGACGCGCTCGTCGCCGACGCGCCGGAGCGGCAGCCGCGCGCCGTGCTGATGGTCAGCAGCTATCTGCCGGAGCTGCTCGGCCTGTGCGATCGCATCGCCGTCATGAAACGAGGGCACCTCGGCGAGGCCGTGCCGGCGGCCACGCTGACGGAGCACGACCTGATGATGGCGGCAACCGTGGGGGCCTCCGGCGCATGACGACGAGATCGGTCATCGATCGCGCGGGCACGCTGCTCGGCCTGATTCTCGTCGCGAGCGTGTTCGGGGCGCTGGTCGGCCCGCACTTCTTCGCGCCGACGAACCTCGAGCTGATGGCGCGCCAGACCGCGATCGTCAGCATCGCGGCGGTCGGCATGACGATCGTCATCGTCGCGGGGGGCATCGACCTGTCGGTCGGCTCGATGATCGCGCTGACCACCGTCGTCATCGCGCAGCTCCTCCGCATGGATATGAGCCCGCTCGCGGCGGCGCTCGGTGGCATCGCGGCCGCGGCGCTCTGCGGGTTCGTGAACGGCGTCCTGATCACCCAGCTCCGGGTCGTCCCCTTCATCGTCACGCTCGGAACGATGCTCGTCATTCGCGGCGCGGCGAAAGGTTTTGGCGAAGAGCGGCGCATTGAGGCACCGGCGACGTGGCTGAACGACCTGCTGCGCGTCACGCGCGGGGAGACGCTGCTGCCTTCGGGCATCTGGGCGGTGATCGTTCTCTCGTTCATCATCGCCGGCCTCCTTCGCTACACGCGCTTCGGCCGCCATACGTTCGCGATCGGATCGAACGAACGGATGGCGCGGCTGTGCGGCGTCGCGATCACGCGGAGCAAGGTCGTCATCTATACGCTGTCGGCCGCGTTGACGGGCTTTGCCGGCCTGCTGATGTTCTCGAAGCTGTCGGTCGGCGACCCGACCGTTGCCATTGGCCTCGAGCTCGACGTCATTGCCGCGGTGATCATCGGCGGCGGCAGCCTGCTTGGAGGGCGCGGCACCGTCTCGGGGACGCTGATTGGCGCGGCGATCATGACGGTGATCCAGATTGGCTGCTCGCAGAAGGGGCTCGCCAACTGGGTGCAGCAAATCGTGACGGGCGGCATCATCATCGCCGCCGTGGCGCTCGACCGCGTGCGGTCCGGGCGGACAGGATCCTGATGAAGATTCGCGACATTGAGGTCCTCGATCTGCGGTTTCCGACGTCGCGCACGGCGGACGGGACCGATGCGATGCATCCCGATCCGGACTACTCCGCGGCGTACGTGATTCTGAAGACGGATGGCGATCTCGAAGGACACGGATTCACGTTCACGATCGGCCGCGGCAACGAGGTGTGCGTCGCGGCGATCCGCGCCTTCCGCCCGCTGGTCGTCGGGCGCACGCTCGAGGACATCATCGCGCAGCCGGCCGCGTTCTGGCGCGAGCTGTCGTCCGAGAGCCAGCTTCGGTGGCTCGGTCCCGAGAAGGGCGTCATCCACATTTCGATGGCGGCGATCGTCAATGCGGTGTGGGATCTGCACGCGAAGCGCGAGAAAAAGCCGGTCTGGAAGCTGCTGGCGGACATGACACCGCATCAGCTCGTCTCGTGCATCGACTTTCGCTACATCACGGACGCGCTCACGCCCGGCGAGGCGCTCGACATTCTCGAGCGCCAGCAGAGCGGGAAGGCGGAGCGTGACGCGCAGCTTCTCCGCGAAGCGTATCCCGCGTACACCACGTCCGCCGGATGGATCGGTTACTCAGACGAGAAGATCCGTCATTTGTGCCGCGAGGCGCTGACGGAGGGCTGGACGCATTTCAAGGTCAAAGTGGGCGCCTCTGCGCGGGACGATGCGGCGCGCGTCGGCCTGGTGCGTGAAGAGATCGGCCCGAAGAACCGGCTGATGATCGACGCGAACCAGCGTTGGGACGTCAACGAGGCGATCGATCGCGTCCAGGCGCTCTCGCAATTCAATCCGTGGTGGATCGAGGAGCCGACGAGCCCGGACGACGTGTTGGGACATGCGACGATCAGGAACGCCGTACGCCCGGTCGGCGTGGCCACCGGCGAGCACGCGCAGAACCGCATCATCTTCAAGCAGCTGCTGCAGGCCGAAGCGATCGACTTCTGCCAGATCGACAGCTGCCGGCTCGGCGGCGTGAACGAGAACCTCGCCGTCATGCTGATGGCCGCGAAGTTCGGCGTGCCCGTCTGCCCGCACGCCGGGGGCGTCGGCCTCTGCGAGCTCGTGCAGCACCTGTCGATGTTCGACTTCATCGCCGTGTCGGGCCGCATGGACGACCGCGTCACCGAGTTCGTCGACCACCTGCACGAGCACTTCGTCAATCCCACCGTCATCCGCCGCGCCCGCTACGTCGCGCCCACTGCGCCTGGGTACAGCAGCGAGATCAAACCGGAGTCACGGGAGGCGTATCAGTACCCGAACGGACCGGTCTGGAAGGAACTCTCGCGATCGAGTTCCTAATCAACAACTTTCACCCCCAAGATCAAACAGGAGGAAGGGAGGAAGGAATTCCGGCCTTTAGCACATCGACGTTGAAATTCATCAGCAGGCCCACTGGCAGGCCGGTCAGCTTCAAGTAGGTGATCACCTGCGTCTTGTGAACGGGCGCAAGTCGCTCTACCGCCTTAAGCTCCACAACCACGATATCGTTCACGATGATGTCCGGACAGAACGTCGCTTCCAGATCGTGTCCGCGATAGGTGAGTGGAATTCGACGATTCGCATCAACGCTGAATCCGCTCGCCTGCAGCTCGATGATCATGCAGGAGCGATATACGGACTCCAGGAGGCCAGGGCCAAACGCCTGGTGAACCCGTACGCCGCACCCGATAATTCCTTCTGTCAGATCCTCGTGGCCCGCAATGTCATGAAACATGCCGCCAAGCAACGCAAAGTGCGCGCCGCTTCGAAAAGTTTCGTTTATTACGGAGAGCGTGTGGTGATCTTCGAAAGGTGGAAATCTCGGCTGCGCCAGTCCAATCAGGTGTGCGCAGAACCTGCCGCGTACGTGAGCAGCGTGACAGCGAAAAGAAAGGCCCTCCCGTGACTGTGGCTGTCGGTGGATGAGGCGACTGAGGTTGTCGGTAAGCAAAACCTACGCATGTGAGCAGCGTGACAGAAAAAAATGGCCTCCCGTCCTCCCCTCCTCCTGTTTGATTTTGGCCAGCGTCAGTAGCGTGGCAGTGGCTGTCGTTGAATGAGGGAACTGCGGTAGTCATTTGCGGGGGGCGGTACGCGCCGGATGAGCGCCTGGAAGCCGGCGTCCGTATAGTGCGGGGCGGCCCGCCGGAGTACGGGGAAGAGCGACGCAGGATCCCAGTCGCCAATCTGCTGGTGTGGCCACTTCGCGTCGCCGAGCGCGTATGGGGCGAGGTAAAGCAGCGCCTCGAGTATCGCGGGGCGCTTGTGTCCCGGCGGCGTGTAGCTCCAGAGATCGACCCCGGCCCGATCCGCGTCGGTCGCGAGCTGTGTCAGTCCGTCGATGTTCATGACGCTGTAGCTGAACGAGCGCGTGCGCGCGAGCTCCAGCGGCTGCTTTCCATCCGGTTCGATCTGGACCGCAATGCGCTTCGTGCGCGACTCCTCGAGAACGCGCCTCGCGACCTCCGGCCGATCGACGAACAGCGAGAATGTCGCGATCTGCAGGTCGTAGTACGTGCCGTGGTTGTTCTTCGCGTTCGACTCGTCGCGGCCGTTGTCGCTCTCTCGCATCCAGGCGACGAACGCCGAGAACCAGGCGCGCAGCGCGCGGCTGTCGTCCGCTGACAGCGCACCCGCCGCCTCGAGCACTGCGATGCTGTCGACGACGCGCGTGAGGCCGCGCGTTTCAATCAACCCGATGCCACGGCCCGTGTTGATGCCGGGGATGAACTGCGCGTAGGTGAGGCTCGGGTTCATGCGCGTTGCGGGATCGATGAACCACGCGCGGAGCAGTTCGGCGGCCTTGGCGCCGTGGCGCGAATCTCCCCCGAGATATGCCGCGAGCGCGAGGGTGTTGA
>Ga0137373_10007277_pt1 | contig 11758 bp, 18 predicted proteins | sample SagtaG_5_FD_104912 | JGI IMG/M metagenome (GOLD analysis project Ga0137373, IMG submission 104912) | Vadose zone soil microbial communities from Sagehorn Ranch, Mendocino, California, USA - Sage1_R_80_16 metaG | ecosystem: Environmental > Terrestrial > Soil > Vadose zone | place: USA...
AGCCAGAGACGCAGATGACCGTTCGGGGCATGCAGCCGACGTTACGCCGCCATCCTGGGGTGGTCAAACCGCGGGCGACGTCCCTCTCGTCAGTCGCGGCGCGTCTGCCGTCGCCGTCTTCTCGGCGGTGAATGTCGCTCGCTGCGCGACCCTTCGCGAACCATCACCTCGTCGAAGCGTTCCCATCTGAGTCGGTAGCGGCTGCGCCCTTTCGAAGGCACCCAGTCGATCGTCCCTCGGCTGATATGGAGCTGTCCGACCAACCTCCCGTCTCCATACACCGCGACCTCGAGATCTGTGTTCCCGACCCAAATCTCGCTGGGAATACGCACGTCAATGTCGTGATGAGCCATAAAGAGTGTTTTCGCAAGCTCGAGTCGGGGTGTCAACCGCACAGTCGAGCGTGCTCGTCCCCCTGGTCAGGCGAGCGCCTCGGGCACTTGCCGTCAGCTTCTGCCTGCTCGAAGAGCTGCTCGGGGATTGAAGGCAGAAGGACGGCCTTTCGACCGCCCTTCAGACGGGCGCTCGTAACTCCCCGCGGCGCTGCTAGTGGATTGTTATTCCGACGAAGCCGAATGCTGCCATCACGCCGGCGCCCTGAACAGGTCGAGGATCTAAAGCGGCCGAACGAGCGACAGCAGCCGTTCACTCGGCCGTCCTAGGCCGGCGCAGAGCCAGCCGCGCAGGTCCGGGCGCGGCCCGTACAGGACGCGCCCACGGCCGTCGCGCGCATCCGCTTCGATCAGGCCGGCACGCGTGAGCTCACCGCGGGCGCCGCCATCATGGAGTGCCGCCGACGGCGCTTCGAGGCTCGCGGCTCCGCCCGCTCGCAGCCGGCGCGCTTCACGCTGACACTCGGGATAGCTGTCAAGACCGCCTTGGAGAACCTCTCGTGGTAGATCCGGGATTTGCGGGCCCGGCTCATCGTTCGGAACCTCGATCGCCCACAAATGGCGCCGGATTCCCGGCAGGTCGGCAGGGTCGGTGATTTCCTCGTGACGGAGGAACTCGGCCCAAGCGCCGTCCGGCGTGTCGGCGAGATAGTGGGCCGGGCCTTCACGCGGTCCGTGCCAGCGCGCCTGAGGTTGGGAAGCGTCCTCCCAGAGAAAGGGCCAGCGACGGTCGGCGTTCCGGAACCAGACAGGCACTGGATCAGGCAGCTGCGCCCGCGCCCGTCAACTGCTCTGCGAGTGCGAGGACCTGCTCGAGCCGCTCATCGTCTTCTGCCTCTGCACGCTCGAGTAGCTCCGCCGGCGTAGCGCCGTCGAGCGCGCTGCGACGGCGCTCGAACCAACGGCGAATGCCGTAGTCGTTGTAGGAGCCGACGAGTGCGGCGAGCAGGCGCGCCAGGAGGTGCAACCGCCAGGCGACCTCGTCCGGGGTACGCCGGTCGCCGGCCGCGTACCGGCGAAGCGAAGACGCCGAGATGCGCAGGAGACGGGCGAGCAACTCGTCACCGAGCAGCTCCCGGGCCGGCGCCCACTCCCCCTCCGGGTGAGGCGAGGCGTCAACCGCGTCAAGTGTCGCGCGCAGCGCGTCGATCAACTCGACGTCGTCCAACGGCTCCGCCTGCATCGCACGCGTGAGCGACGCGGTCGCCACGGTGGCGACGCCCCGACGGCGAAGCAGCTCGGCCAGCTCCTCGAGGAACTCCTGGTCGAGTTCGACCGGGCCCTCCCGCGTGGGGACGAAGCCCATTGTCTGCGCCCGCGCGACGAGCGATAGCGCGAGCGAGGCCGCCTGGGCTGACTCGAGCAGTGGCGCCTCGATGGACTCGATCTGGAGTTCAACCATTCTCCAAATCATAGCCAATCTTACTCCAGATGCCGAATTGCTGCACTAATGCATATTGATGCTATGATGCAGTTGTGGCGAAGGCGAGAACGACGATTACGCTCGACGAGCGGGTTCTGCGTGCGGTGCGCGTCAAGGCGGCCCGTAGCGGCCGCCGTGACAGCGACGTGATCGAGGAAGCGCTTCGTCGGGATCTCGGACTCGATCTGCTGGAGCGCGTCTGGCAGAGCGCCGACCTCGACGAGGAGGAGGCTCTCCGCGTCGCGGTGGCGGCGCAGCACCAAGGCCGCCGCGCCTAGCGCGTGCGGGCCGTCCTCGACGCCAACGTCCTCGTCTCGGCTCTGATCTCGCGATCAGGCGCGGCGGCGCGCCTGATCGAGCTGTGGATCGCGGGCGAGTTCGAGCTCGTCGTCTGTAGGACGCTGCTCGACGAGGTCGAGCGGACGTTGGCTCAGCCGAAGATCAGCAGACGACTCGCATCTGAGGACGCCCGTGGGTTTGTCCACCTGCTCGAGCAGCTTGCTGAGGTCGTGGCTGATCCCGAAGGCCCACCGCCGGTTCACTCCATTGATCCCGGCGACGATTACCTGCTCGCGCTCGCGGCGCGCGAGCGCATTCAGCTGGTTTCCGGAGACGGACACGTGCTCGCCCTCGGCGACAAGCTGCCAATCTCGTCGCCGCGCGGGTTCCTGGACCAACTCGAGAGCGCGTAGTCGCCCTCCGCACCGACGAGGTATGGCGACGAGCTGCTTTGCGCTGCGCACACCCTTAGGCACCGCGGGGCACAGCTCAGTGCTGGGAGGCAACGGACGCAAGGGCAGCGCGCGCCCGGTCGGCGCAGACCACGTTGCCCTTCTCGTCGTAGAGCGGCACGGCCTTCTCCAACGCAGCGGCCGCGTCGAGCTCGTCGCCGTCGGCGCGTAGTGCGTCCGCGAGATCGACGAGCGCGTCGGCATGGGCGTTGATGTTGTCGGTCGCGGCCACGATGTCAACAGCTTCATGCGCGAGGCGCGCTGCCTCAGCGGTTTCTCCCTGACCCGCGAGTACCCGTGCGCGCGCGGTCCGCCACTGAAGCTGGAACCGGATGTTCTCGCCCGTGCCCTCCTGTTCCGCCTGATCGAGGAGATCCACCGCCTCGGCCTCGCGGCCCTGCTCGTGAACGACGCGCGCCGGCTGCGCTCGGACGTAGGCCGAATACCGCTTCGTCCCCATCTCCTCGAAGATCAGCAGCGCCTCGCGCAGCTCCCGTTCCGCTGCGCCCCAATCCCCAGCGAGCCGTTCGAGCTGCGCGCCCGCCCAGCAGGCTTCGGCGAAGTTGTACTTCGCGCCCAGCTCCCCGAAGATCGACTCCCGCGGCGCGTACGGCCCTCACCGCATCGTCCTCGTGCAGCGTCGGGATCCCGAAGACGGCCATGATCGCGTCGCCGATGAACTTCTCGACGGTGCCGCCGTGGCGCGCGAGCGTCGTCTGCATCGCGTCGAAGTAGCGCGCCATCACACGCCTGACCGTCTCCGGATCGAGCCGCTCGCCGAGGCTTGTCGAGCCGACCAGATCGGTGAAGACGACGGTGACGACCTTCCAGATCTCGCCTCCGTCGTCGACGCCGAGGGCTGCGCCGCACCTGCTGCAGAAGCGCGCGTCCGGCTCGTTCTCGCGAGCGCACTGCGGGCAGATCGCCATGCTCGGGAGCGTACGGATGCCCCGCGGCGGATACCAACCGAGTCGCCGCTTGCTACGCCGCCGGACGGTGGCCCGCAAGCAACTTCCGGATGCGGGTAAGCGCCGCATCGACGTCAGGCGGCATCAGCTCGAGATCGGTGCGCAGGTCGTTCAGGAGGTCAGAGAGTGCAGAGGCGTAGAAGTGCTGCGTGCGATACGCCTCCTCGCACGCATCCATCCTTGTTTTGTCGAGCGCGGCCTGCAGCGCACGGATTCGCCGATCACGATCTGCCTTCGCCTGCTTGTGCCGCCCTTCGAGCGATTCCAGGCGCCCCCGCAGTTCACGAATCACCTGGCGCCGCGTTTCTGCGAGGGCGAGCGCCTCCTCCCGGGCGGCGGCGAGATCCGAGCGCCGGCCGAAGTACAGGTAGAGGAAGAGGCTCGCCAGAGCCGCGAAGGCCGACAGTGCAGCGATGACGGTGGAGACGACGGCGGACATCCTGCACAGGCGCGTGAGTCTGACTCTTGAGGCTCGAACCCTGCGAGAGGCCCGGCGCAGCTAGCCCTGGCGAAGGCCTGCTCGCCGCCGAGCGTCTCGGCCTACGCCTGCTTTCTCGTCCCGATCGCGGTGCTGCTTACACCCCCTCGCTGACCCGCCGCACACTCGCCACGCGCAGTCGAATCGTCCAAACTTCCCTGCAAATTGTAGCTTCAGAGGACTACGCGCGTTGTTATCTCGAAGGCGCGACGGGCAGCACAGAGCCTGTAAGAATCGTTCGGTGGCGTCGCTCTCGGAGACGGTCGAGGAGCTCCGCCGCGACCGCATTCACGGAGGCAGCTGGATGGCGCGGCGGGCGGTCGAGGCCCTCCTCGAGGTGACCGCCGAGCCGGCGTCGTCGACCGCCGGGCTCCTGGAACGACTGCTCGATGCCGGCCGGGAGCTGGCCACCGCCCGGCCCGCCATGGGCGCGATCACGCACGCTGTCGGGCGCGTGGTCGCCTCGGCGCAAACCGCGTCGCATCTGCAGCCCGATGAGCTCCAGCATCTGGTCTTCGACGAAGCGAACGCTTTGATCGCGAGCCGGGATCGCGCTGCGGCCTCGATCGCCGTCCACCTTGCACCCTCGCTCCGCGATGCACTCGTGCTCACGCACTCCGCCTCGGCCACCGTGCGCGAGGCCGTCCTTCACACACCGCCGGCGCGACTCTTCTGCACGGCGTCTGCCCCGCTCGAGGAGGGGCGGCGTCTTGCAGAGGATCTGCGCGCCGAAGGGCTCGAGGTCGAGCTCGTAGAGGACGGCGACGTGCATCGAGCGCTCGAGACGGCCTCCCTCGTGCTGGTCGGAGCGGACACGGTTTACGAGGACGGGTCGCTCAAGAACAAGATTGGGACGCGCCCCCTCGCCGAGGCCGCGCAACGGATAGGCATCCGAACGCTCGTCGCCTGTGAGCTGCTGAAGCTCGTACCCGTTCCTTCGCCGACCGTGGAAGACGAGCCGGAGCTACGAGACACGACCCCGTCCGAGCTCGTCGACGAGATCGTCACCGAGGAAGGTCCGATGGTGCCGGAGGACGTGAAGTCGCTGATCGAGCGCACACCCTTCCTGCGCGACGGCTACCGCCTGCTGAGGGCGTAGCGCCAGCCGGAGTTGCGTATGCCCATCGCGCTACTGGGCCTGTCGGTCGGCATCGTCCTGGCCGACTCGTCGGTGGTCACGATCGCGCTGCCGGAGATCCTGGCCCGCTACGACGTCGAGCTCGCGACGCTCGCCTGGGTGCTGACCTCGTTCAACCTCGCCCTCGCGCTCTCGGCGCTGCCGGCGGCATTCGTCGCGCGCCGCCGCCCCGCGCCTGTCTTCGGCGTCGGGATCGTGGTGTTCGCGGCCGCCTCGCTCGCGTGCGCCCTCTCGCCCTCGTTTGGTGGGCTCGTGGCGGGCCGCGTCGTCCAGGGTGTCGCGGGAGCGGCGGTCGTCTGCGCCGCCCTCGACCTGCTCAGCCACGCCACCGGAGCGGACGCCTCGGCGGCCCGCGTCTGGATACTCGCCGGGATTGCCGGCGCCGCACTTGGGCCCGCGGCCGGCGGGATTCTGACCCAGCTGCTCGGCTGGGAGTCGATCTTCTTCGTGCAGGCGCCGGTCGTGCTCCTCGGGCTCCTGGCTTTGCGCGGCGTGCGAGCGGTCCCCGTCCCCGAGCCGGTCGAAAGACCGCACCTCGGGGCGAACGCCGCGCTACTGCTCATCTCGGGCGCGCTCGTGGCCGCGCTCTTCCTGCTCGTCATCCTGCTGATCAACGGCTGGCGGCTCGAGCCGCTGGCGGCAGGCCTCGTCGTGACGATCATGCCGCTCGCGGCAATCGCGGCCACGCGCTTCGGCGGTGCGATCACCCCGCTCTGGGCGCGAGCCGCGTCGGGCGTCCTCCTGATCGCGGGTGGCCTGGCGGCGCTCGGCTGGCTTCCCCACGCGGGCGCCGGCTGGACGGTGCCGCCGCAGCTCGCCCTCGGGGCTGGACTCGGGCTCGCCCTCTCCGCGCTGTCGACGCGTGCGCTCGCCGGGCGCTCGGCGCTTGCGGTGCACGGCGGCTGGACGATCGCCGCGCGCCACGCGGGCGTCGTCCTTGGGCTGCTGCTGCTCACGCCGATCTTCACGACCGACCTCCACCGAAGCGAGGACAACGCGCTCGCGGCCGGCACCGCGGCCGTTCTCGACAGCCGCATCCCGCCGCTCGACAAGATCGGCGTCGCGCGCGACATCCTCGTCGCCGTTGACGAGGCGAAGGACGAGGCGCGGATTCCCGACGTCCAGGAGGTGGTGGGCGAGCCCGACGACCCGGCCTACGTCGACCTCGCTTCCGCCCTCCAGGATCAACTCGACCGGGCGGTCACGAACTCCTTCTCGCGCGCCTTCCTCGCGGCCGCCCTCCTCGGCCTCGTCGCGCTGGCGCCGATCGTGCTCGGCCGGCGGGAGGTGGGCAGCTGATGCGGGCGGTCGCGTTGGCTGCGGCCGCCGCGGTGGCGCTGGTCGTCGTCTACCTCGCGCTCGGCGGAGCGTCGTATGCGCCGGCGAAGGTGGCCAACCCCTGCGCGCACCGCGAATGGCGAAACCCCAAGGGCCTGGACAAGGTGGCCGAGCAGATCGTGCTGTCGGCACTCGATGGCGCCGCCTGCAAACTCGGAGTCTCGCGCGAGGAAATCGTGCTCGCCTTCGCCGGCCGGGACTCGCTGAAGCGCTTCACGCGCGAGCATGGGATCTCCGAGCGGGAGCTGGAGGAGCTCGTGCGCTCGGGGCTGCTGCGTGCCGTCGACGACGCCGAGCGGGCGGGGGCGATCAACGCGACGGTTGCGGACCTGCTGCGCGGGGTCGCGCGGCGCATCCCCGTCGGCGGTCTTCTCGACCTGCTCGGGCAGCTTCGGGGCTTCTGAGGACTCGGCGAGACGCGCTCCGCCTGTCATGATCGTGGCGAGTACAGAGGAGCCAGGCTGGGGGTCGCCCTAGTCCCGCGACCAGGCACCCGAGGGGAGATTCGAGGGAGCCTGATCAGCCTGGCTCCCAACCAAATTGTGCCTGTGACGAACGAGCCCAGGTGTGCGAGAGCCGTGAAGGGGAATAGGACCTTCGGTCCGGTATCTACCGCAGGAGAGGAGGACCATGGCAAAACCGATTCCCGAGAACTATCACGCTCTCACGCCGTCTCTCGCGGTCGAGAACGCGGCGCAGGCGATCGAGTTCTACACGCGGGCGTTCGGTGCGAAGGAGCGCGGGCGCATGCCCGGCCCGGGGAACACGATCGCTCACGCCGAGTTGGAGATCGGGGACTCCGTGCTCATGCTCGCCGATCCAATGCCGCAGTCGACCGTGACGCCGCCGAAGAAGCTCGGTGGCACAAGCGTCGGCATCTTCCTGTACGTCGAGGACGTCGACGAGGTCGTCCAGCAGGCGATTGACGCGGGCGCGACCGTGGCGATGCCGGTCGAGGACCAGTTCTGGGGCGACCGCTTCGGCGTGGTCGCCGATCCCTTTGGGCACACGTGGCAGATCGCCACGCACAAGGAGGACCTCTCGCCGGAAGAGATCTTGGAACGCGGCAAGACGGCGATGGCCAGCATGAGCTGAAGTCGGCTTCGGGGCCGCCGGCATCGGCCGGCGGCCCCGATTTAGACGCCTGTCATCCGCTTTCTGCGCGCGCTCTAGCTCAGTCCAAGTGCGCTCGTCATGACCTCGCAGAAGAGCACGAAGTCACTCTCGGCGTCGGGATGAGGTCCCTTGTCGACGAAGATCTCGCTGCTGATGAACTCTTCCCCGTTGAACGTCTGGTGGAAGATGAGGTAGCCCGCGTCGCGGATCAGCACGCCGCCGTGCTCCGTACGCAGCATCTCGGGCAATCCCTTGAAGGTGAACTCGTGGACGTGCAGCCCCTCGGGGTCGCCTGAGATGGTCAGGTCCGAGAACGTATTGGCGAAGTGGTTGATGACGGTGTTCCCGTTCAGCGGGTTGGTAAAGACGGCGTTGCCCTCGATCGTCTGCCGGTAGTCGACGGGCTGGTTCGGAGCGAAGAACTCCGTGCCGTGCCCTGCGACGGAGATGTCGACGGTCATGCCGGTCCCGCAAAAGTCGTTGTCGGAGAACGTGTCCGAGAACGTGAAGTGGTTGACCTCGGGATTCGCCGCGCCCGCTGGTAGCGCAACGAGCGCGAGTGCGGAGACGACGATCCCGAGCGATAGGACGAATCGACGCACTGGTCTCTCCCCTCTCCAATCCCCCCAAATCCGCAGGACCCGGTCGCGCGTTGACCGGGCTGGGCGATGCTCCTCGCCCCCTTTCTGTTGTGGTCGAGCGAGTCTCCGGCCCAGCCTCAGGTGGTGTCAAGTGGCTGAGCGAGCGAAAGCGGCGTGGTTAAGCGGATTCTCCCCGCGAAGCCGCAAATTGCGGAAAGAACGCCTCAGGTGGAAGTTCCGACTTTGCGAAAAGACCCGGCGCATACGCGGCTGTGGTTCTTCAACATGACGTTCGTAATCCGTGTCCGACCGAAGGGGGGTTGTGTCATGGCGGAAACGGTTACTCCCTCGCTCGTCCGGCAGTTCGCGGCGATGAAGCCCGCCGACTTCGGACTTGCGATCGAGCCGAAGTGGCAGGTCGCGGACAAGCTTGTGAAGGAAGTCCGCGGCGCGGTCGAGAAGAAGCAGCTGACGCCGCTCGACGGAGCGCGTCTCATCTCCTCGATCGCGGCGACGCTCTTCGGCTACGACGAGTTCATCCTGCGAGAGATCTCGCCGGAGACTCTGCTCGCAACACCGTCACGGCGCTAGGAGGGGCGCGCTGAGTCACGAGAGGAAGGGGCGCCAGCCCCTTCCTCTTCGTCTCAGGCTCTCACAGATTCGGCACAGACCTGTGCGGGGTTGCGTGCTTCGATGTGTGCATGGCGCCGCCGACCGTCCGCCAGGTCTACGCTCTCGCCGCTGCGCTCTGTGAGCGGAGCGGGGAGGAGTTCCCGGCGACCCGCGAGGTTGCCTCACACGCGATTACGGTCGAGGTCGCCCGGGAGCTCAGATGAATCCCGCCGAATCCGCTGCACTCGCCGCCGCGCTCGAGCTCGACGTCGACGACGTCGCGATCTGTCACGCGTGCCTCAGCTTCGTCTCCTTTGCGCTCGATTCCGGCGACGACCACGAGGTCGCGTGCTCGATCACGCGCATCGCGCCGGATCTCTGGGCTGAAGGGCTCGCGCTGCCGGTGCGCTTGGCGCTCGAGCGGGCGTGCGAGCGCGGCGTCGCGAACGCCGAAGAGGCGATTGCGGCGGTCGAGCGTCAAGGTCCTCGGAGTCAGGTGGCTCGCGCGATTGTCCGGCGGCTGGCGGCCGACCTCTCGGCTCGGGCCCAGGGCGACCAGAACGGGCCATTTCGGTTCGGCTCGATGAGGACGCCGACCGCGCCCTCCAGTTTCTAATGCGCAATGGGCAAAGCCGTTCCGAGGCGATTCGAGCGGCGCTGATCGCAGAGGCGCGACGTCGGAAGCTCGAGATCGCCGCCGCGGACGCCGCCAGGGTGGCAGCTGATCCGAAGGACCGGCGCGAGATCGCAGAGGTCCAGGCGCTGATGGAAGACCTCCGTGCAGAGGGGTGACGTTCATGCGTTCGTGCCACCACGCGAGCGGCGGGGTCACGAACAGCGCGGACGTCGCTATGCCGTCGTCGTCCAGGCAGACGAACTCGCCGCACTCTCGACAGTCGTCGTGGCTCCGACCTCGACGGAGGCCGTGCCGGCGGCTTTCCGCCCAGAGGTGGAACTCGCAGGCCGCCGGACGCGTGTGCTCGTGGACCAGGTCGGCGCCTTCGACGTCTCGGGGTTCGGTCGCCGCGTCGGGCGGCTCGCTCAGTCCGAGCTGCGCGAAGTTGACGAGTCGCTGAAGCTCGTTCTCGGCCTCTTCTAGCGTCAGCGGATCCCAGCTACCGGTGCGAGTTCCGGGCGCGGGTGCTGGCCAATGGAGAGCGACTCCTGTGGGCCGTCGTTGCGGCCCAACCTGCGCGGCGGGGCTTGCATCTCCGCGTCCCCGCTCTGCGGTCCGGGCACGACACCCGCGCCCGCGGCGACCTTACAACTCCGGGTCCACGGCCGCTAGTCCTCTTCGTCGTATGTGTACTGGGGCGGCGGCTCTCCGCTTCGCTCCAGTACCTTCGGGTAGCGGGCACCGGGCTCCGGCGAGACGCGCTCGCGCAGCTCGAGCAGGACCCGCCACTCGTCGCCGAAGTCGAACACGTACGCGATGGGGCGGCCGGGCTGGAGGTCGAGGTCGCCCAGGCGAGCGGCGGCGCTGCGTAGTTGAAGGCGCGACGCAAGGCTCGGTGCAGATGCTCGAGGGTCTGGCTCGCGCGGACCGCGACCGTGCAGCCGACGCCCTCGTACTCGACGAGGCGCGCGTCGAAGAGGTAGACGGAGTCTTCCATCATTCTCCCGCCCGGGACAGCTCGTCAGTCTAGGCTGCCGCGTCGCGCGAGCCACTCCATCGGCTGACCTGTCACGCGTGCGATCGTGTCGAAGTGACGGTCGTAGTGGAGCAGGATCGCGCCGTTCACCTCCGCGATCGCTGCGATCAGGAGGTCGATCGGCGTCGGCCTGCGGTGCTGGCTTTTGAGTGCCAGCGCGGCCTGCGTCCCGAGGGCAAGCCGTTCAACTCGCCGGTCAACCGGGAGGTTAGGCAACAAGCTGAGGTCACCCGCGAGACGATCGTGCTCAGCTCGGCTCCGCGCCGAGAAGAGCAGCTCGAGCGCGACCGGCGTGCACACAGCGAGGCTGCTCACCGCGACGAGCTCGGCCCAGCGATCTTCAGCGCGACCGCTTCGGTGCCAGGCGCTCGTGTCAGCGAGAACGAGGCGCAACGCGAGGCTCGCGCAATCGGCGGATCTCCGCGAGCGAGGGCCCGATACCCCCTTCGCGACGGATCCGCCCGAGCAGACGGCGACGCGCGGCGAGCGCAATCACCTCTTCGAGCGCGGCATCGACGGTCTCCGCGATCGTCTTCGTGCCGAGGATCTCGCGTGCTTCGTCGAGCTTGTCACGGTCGATGATCAAAGAAGTCTTGTCCCGTTTAGATATCTGCTTTGCCATCTTGAAGATATCTTAGCGCCACCGTCAGCTGGGGTTGCGACAATCACCCTCCCGTGCCCGAAGCGTCGTTCGTTCATCTGCATGTCCACTCCGAGTACTCGATCCTCGACGGGGCGTGCCGGATTCCCGCGCTCGCCGGTCGCGCGGCGGAGTTCGGGATGCCCGCCGTCGGGCTCACCGACCACGGCTCCATGGCCGGGGCGGTCGAGCTCTACCGCGAAGCGCACAAGCAGGGGGTCAAGCCCGTGCTCGGGTGCGAGGTCTACGTCGCCGACGACCGCCGCGCGCAGACCAAGGGGAACGCACACCTCACGCTGCTCGCGGCCGACAACACCGGCTTCGGCAACCTGATCAAGCTCGCCTCGGCGGGCTTCCTCGAGGGTTACTACTACAAGCCGCGGGTCGATTGGGAGCTGCTCTCCACGCACTCCCAGGGGCTGTTGGCGCTCTCCGGCTGCCTCTCCGGGCGCGTCTCCAAGGCGCTCGAGGAAGCCCGGCCGGCCGACGCGGCGGCCGACCTCGATCGGCTCGTCCAGATCTTCGGCAAGGACAACACCTACGTCGAGATCCAGAACGCGCACCTCGAGCCGCAGCAGCGCATCAATCCGCTGCTCGCCAAGATGGCCGAGGGCACCGGGCTGGGCCTCGTCGCGACCGGCGACGTCCACTACCTCAAGCACGAGGACGCGCGCGCGCACGAGGCGCTG
>Ga0137373_10007282_pt1 | contig 11755 bp, 8 predicted proteins | sample SagtaG_5_FD_104912 | JGI IMG/M metagenome (GOLD analysis project Ga0137373, IMG submission 104912) | Vadose zone soil microbial communities from Sagehorn Ranch, Mendocino, California, USA - Sage1_R_80_16 metaG | ecosystem: Environmental > Terrestrial > Soil > Vadose zone | place: USA: California...
AGACGCAGAGAGGACGTGGCCAGGAGCCGGTTGATTGGATCGGTCGGCCGCGCGCGCGATCGCCGAGAACCGGAGCGCGAGATTCTTGACTGATGAACGGTGGACGGCCAGTCGGTGGAGCGAACGGGGATGGGTCGTTGAGGCCAACGTCAATTGCAACGTCAGCGGCAACTCATCCCGGTCGCTCGGTCGTTATCCGTGAAATCCGGGTCATCCGTGGTCAACATCTGCTGGCGAAACTCGACGACCTCCCTCACCAAATGCTTGGCGCAAGGATGGCGCTGTTGAACGCACTCATTCTGGGAAACGAACAATCTGAGGCGACCACGGATGTCACGAATAGCACGGATATCTACGCGTGCAACGCGTCAACAGGTTCTCGGGCCGAAGGCAACAAGGACATCGCCTGGCTCAGGCTTCGGCTGGGTTCTGACGGGCCGTTGGGCCGTAATGATGGGGGTTTTGATACCCACGGTGTCCAGCGGAAAAGATATGGGTAAAGATGAGCCCCCAGGGAGAGGGAAAACCTTTCGCCACGTTGGAACAGAATCGAGTTGTTGGGCGGATTGAGCGTCGATAACGAAGCGGACCTACACGACAACGGCCAGAGCGGCGGAAACGTTTTCAAGACGCGCCGCCACGATCTCCCTCTCCCCGGCAGAGCGCGCGGGCCGATGCCGCCTTCCGGAAACACGCCTACGACCGCAAAGACGGTGAAGGCGGCACGGCGAAGTTGGTGCTTTGGATCCAGGCGGGCGAAGACCTCTGGGGGACGGTCGCTCGCCTGCCCCGGATCGTCGATGCGATGGAGCAATGACTGGGAGATGAGGTCTACCATTATCATTCCATAAACTAAGCCCGCACCGGATCGGGATGGACCCAGGGGGCGCGATAGGGGCGGCGCAAAAGGCGGTTGGCTTCTTCATCCCCCACCACCCGGCCTTGGGCCGGATCCCAGGTCAGGCTGCGGCCGAGTTGCATGGAGAGGTTGGCCAGGATGCTCGAGGCGCTCGAGATGTAGCCCTGTTCGATATCGGCCACGGGCCGGCCGCGGGTGGCCATGCAATGAAGCAAGTCTTTCATGTGGCCGCGAATCGCGGGAGCGCAATGCTTTTCCAAATCCTTCTCCGTCTTGTCCTCAGGAAATTGTTCCAGCTCGTAGGTGACATCTTTGTGGATGGGTTCGCCCTTGCCTTGCGGGATAAAGTCGTAGCTCATCACGCTGGCCTTCAACGTGCCTTTGTCGCCGTAGAAGGTCGCCGCCCAGGGATACTTCGGGTCGGGCGAACTGCCCCACGTGCGGTGGGTCCAGACGACCGGCAGGTCGCCAAAGTCAAAGCTGGCGGTCTGCGTGTCCGAGATATTCGCCTTGCTGGCTTTGTCCACGAGAATGCCGCCGGTGGAACTAACCCGCCTGGGCCAACCGAGGTCGAGCATCCAGCGAACCATGTCGAGCATGTGAATGCACATGTCGCCCACGATGCCATTGCCATATTCCATGAAGGCGCGCCAACTGCGCGGGTGCACCAGTTTGTTATACGGACGCATCGGGGCGGGGCCGGTCCACATTTCGTAATCGAGATACTCCGGCGGGGAACTGTCCGGCGGATTCTCCCGGGTGCGCATGTGGTAGTAGCAACAGATCTCGACCAGGGCAATTTTGCCGAGCTTGCCTTCCTTGATGAAGTTGTCGCGCGCTTCGATAAGGTGCGGCGTGCTGCGGCGCTGCGTGCCGATTTGCACGACGCGCTTGAGGCGGCGGGCAGCGGCGAGCATGGCTTGACACTCGACGACGTCGACCCCGATCGGTTTCTGGCAGTAAACGTCGGCGCCGGCTTCGCAGGCGGCGATCAGGGACAGCGCGTGCCAGTGATCCGGGGTGGCGATGAGGACCAGGTCAAGGTCTTTCTCCTTGAGCATCTCGCGGTAGTCGCCGTAGGTGCGCGGCCTTTTCTTCGACGCCTGCCGCAGCGCCACCATGTCGGCAGCTTCCGCCAGCATGCGTTTATCCACATCGCACAGGGAGACGACCTCGACGGGGGCGACCTGAATCAGGCGGAACAGGTCGCACTTGCCATACCACCCGGTGCCGATCAAGCCGACGCGCTTCTTCTGGTCGGCAAATTCGGCGGAGTAACCGGGAAGGGAGGATAAGGCGAGGGCGGCAGTCGCACCGGTCTGGAGGAATTTGCGGCGGTTCATGCCGACGGTTTTAATCGCCGCCGGGGCGAAAGACAAGTGGGATGCTCGTGGTCCGACCACGACGGGCGCTCAGCCCACTCGGAAGGAAATTCTTTGGATGAGTTCCCGGCCAAAGCTGTGTTGCAGGCGATCGAGGATTTCTTTGCGGCGATAACGCAGGATCTCGTCCAGCCACACACTGCTGTCCACGGCGACGAAGAGGGTGCCTTTATTGATCCCCGTCGGCTGGGCGTGGGCCGTGATCGTGGGATCGATGAGATGACGCCAAACGCGCAAGATTTCCGCTTCGCCCTGGCGTTTTTCCATGCGCAGCTTCTTGAGAATCGGCGGCAGCAAGTCGCCCACCTGTTTGGCCGGGCGCTCCTGGATGCGTTCGGTCAGGCTCCCGCCAAAACCGCGCCAACTGGCCAGCACGCGCTCACGCACCGTCGGCTTCGGCGGGCCGAGCGGCGGAAAAAAACGAGGGAGACGATTCATGGGTCGATGGTCAATCTGCCGGCGCAACCGAATCCGCAATTCGCAATCCGCTCCGCGCCAGCCGACCCCGGATCCCACCGCGGCCAATCAGGCAGAACCGATCTGTTCATCCAGGACCAAGACCCCATGGGGCGGCAAATCATAATTGCCCGTGAAAGTTTTGCCGGTGAGAAAATCATGCATCGGCTTGTAGAACGGAATCCGCACAGGCGAATTCTGGTGATTGATCAGGAAGTAGATCTTGGTTTTGTCTTTCTGTCGCAAGCTGACTTCGACGGTATCAGGGACCTTGAGGAGGGGGTTGATGCCGCAGAGCTGGCGGAGCCAGACCGCCAGATCGTTGTAGAAAAACTGGTGGCTCAGGGTGCCGATGTAGATGGCCCGGCCGTTGCCAAACTGGTGGGTCGTGACGGCGGGTCGGCCGGCATAGAATTCCTTGGCGTAAGTGCCGATGACCTGGCAACCCTTCGGCTCGATGATGTCGCACCAGAGTTTGGCCGGATGCAGATGGGTGGCGCTAAAGGCGCCCTTCATGGTGAGATGATTCTCCTCCCCGGGAGGCAACGGATCGAATTCCAGGACTTCCAGTCCGAACAAGTCAATCAGGTCATGGGGAAAGCCGGAGTCAGGCGCGATCTGGTGTTCGTCCACCAGCCCGGTGTTAAACGTGCCGACCAAGGTGCCGCCGTTCTGCACATAGAGTTTGAGCAGGTCGGCTTCACCGCCGGCCAGCAATTGCAACGACGGGGCGATGACGATTTTGTATTTCGAAAGATCCTCGGTCGGGCGCGCGAAATCGACCGGAATATTCCGGTCATGCAGGGCGTTGTAAAAAAGCTGAATGTGTTCGCGCAGCTTGAAGTATTCGTTCGGCTGTTTGACAAACTTCAGGTTCCAATCGTTTTCGTGACTGAAAAGGATGCAGGCGTCGGCGACGATTTTGGTGTCTTTGAGGGCGGGCGCGAGGCGCTTGATCTCCTGCCCCACTTCTTTGATTTCCTGGTAAGTGCGGTTTTGTCCGCGGCCATCGTGGGTCAGGACGCCGCCGTAGAATTTCTCCGAGCCGATGCGGGGCTGGCGCCAGAGGAAGTAGAGCACGCCGGTGGCGCCGCGGGAAATGAGCTGGTAGGTGAACCGCCGGACCACTCCCGGCCGGACCAGGGCATTGACTTCCTGCCAATCCACATTGCCCGCCTTCTGTTCGATGACCCAGAAGCCGGTCTCCCCGTCCGGGGTGCGGATGCCGGACTTCTTGAGGGAACGCATCATGTCGATTTCGCAGGCGAATTCCGCTGATTTGCTGTCGATGGTGGCATTGCTGTCGACCGAGACGAAGTCCAGCACCTCCGCCATGTCGAAATGATCGAAGAAGCGCGTGAGAGCCCGGAGGTTTTGGGTGACGGGGATGTTGGGCGTCAACTCGCGGAGCAATTCGGCCTGCATCCGGGCGTAGGCGACAATGGTATCGCTGCTGAACCGCATCCAATCGAGGATGAGAGCCGGATTGTGCACGGTAGGCGCGCGCCTGGGCATGGGCACGTCTTCGAAATGGGCCACGTTCTGGCCCCAAAAGCGCGTGCCCATCATCGCGTTAAGCCGATCGACCGTCTCGTATTTGGCCTTGAGCCAGGCGTGCCAATCCCGCAGCGTCTCGTCGTTGAACGAGGCTTCGGTATTGTGGCCACCGAGACCGTTGTCGATCTGCCAGGCGACCAGTTGCGGGTGTTTTCCCAGCGCCTGGGCCAGCGCCCGGACGATGCGCCGGGAATACTCCCAGTAGACGTCGCTGTTCATGCAATAGGCGCGTCGGGTCCCTTCGTGCAGCGTCAGGCCCTGGTGATCTTTCGGGAGAATCTCCGGATGTTTTCGGGCCAGCCAGACCGGCGGCGCAGCGGTGGGTGTGCCCAGCACCACTTTGATGCCGGCCTTCCCAAAAAGGTCCATGGCCCGCTGCATCCAATCGAAATGGTACTTGCCTTCCTCCGGTTCGTAGAGGCCCCAGGCGAATTCCCCCATGCGGACCACGTTGACTCCGGCCTCCAACATCAGCTCGACATCGCGCCGCCAGCGCGCCTCCGGATCCTCCGCAGTGCCGGCGTATGGATAAACCCAGTGTTCCGGATAATAATCGACGCCGAAGTACATGTTTCGATGCGACTTGCTTGTCGGCCATTAATCTAAGCGGTGAGCCGACGCAGGCAACTCAAAAGCTCGCTGGTCCACCAGGGGAACCCCGGCGCTCGCTCCCGTCTCCTCCGGCGCGGCCTCGCGCTTTCGGGTCGATCCTGCGGGTTCACCCGTCGGCTGGCGATTTCCGGTCACGTCGCGCACTTAACAGGTGTCAGCGCCGAACCAGTCCCGTTACCCTCGGCCGATGCCACAAACCTACGACGTGATCCTGGCCGGCCTGGGCGCGATGGGGAGCGCGGCGGCGTTTCATCTGGCCCAACGCGGTCGCCGCGTGCTCGGCCTTGACCGGTTCGCCCCGCCGCACTGCTTTGGTTCTTCGCACGGGCAGACCCGGATCATCCGGGAAGCCTACTTCGAACATCCCAGCTACGTTCCGTTGGTGCAGCGGGCTTATGAGCTTTGGGAGCAATTGGCCGGCGCCAGCAGCGCCGAACTGTTCCGGCCAACCGGCGGTCTGATGATCGGCCGGCCCGAGGGCGTCGTGTTCCTCGGTGCCAAACGCAGCGCCGAGACCCACCTGCTGCGTCATGAAATCCTGACCGCGCCGGAGATTCGCCGGCGCTTCCCTGCCCTGCGTCCCGAGGACGATATGTTGGCCGTTTTGGAACCGCGCGCGGGAATACTTTTTCCTGAACGTTGCATCGCGGCCCACCTCTCGCTGGCCACGCGACAGGGAGCAAACCTGCGCTTCGAAGAGCCGGTCGTGCGCTGGGAACCGGTGGCTGATGCCGTGCAAGTCGTCACCACCAAGGCCACTTACCGCGCGGCGCACCTGATCCTAACCGCCGGAAGCTGGATCCGTGAATTGGCGCCCGAACTGAGTCTCCCGTTCACCGTCGAACGCCAGGTCCTTTTCTGGTTCCTGCCGAAGAACTCCCCTACCCTGTTCTATCCGGAACGTTGTCCCATTCACCTCTGGCAAATCGATGATCGAAAGTTTTTCTACGGGTTTCCCGACTTGGGCGAGGGCGTGAAGATCGCCAGCCATCACGATGGAGAATTCACCGCGCCGGACCTGGTCCGCCGCGAGGTCGCGCCCGAAGAAGTGGACGCCATGCGGAAGATCGTTCGTCGGTTCCTGCCGGACGCCGATGGCCCGCTCCACTCGGCGGTGGTCTGCCTCTACACCAACACGCCCGACGGACATTTCTGGATCGACTGGCACCCGCTTCATCGCCAGGTCCTGCTGGTCAGTCCGTGCTCCGGACACGGCTTCAAGTTTTCCAGCGCCATCGGCGAGGCGGCCTGCGACCTCGTCCTGCAAGGCCGCTGTCGGTTTGATCTCAGCCTGTTCCGGCACCGCAAGTTTTGCAAGGCGTCCTGATCCTGCGGCGCGTTCCAGGTGCGTCCCACGTGCGTCCCGGGCGCGTCCCGGACGCATCCGAATCCTGGTGATTCCCTCTGGCGCGACGATTCAACGCGCCGGGCGGGACCGCTGGGACTGGCACACTGGACACCAGACCGTGGTCCGGCCACCGACCGTGCCCCGCCCCAGCACGGCGCCATCCCTCGGGCAGCGGCCTCCTTTTTCCCAACGATGCCGAAATAACCAGGACGGCGGCGGTTCCGAATAGTCCTTGGCAACCGTCTTCAGGGCGCCTTGGCAGACGAATCGGATCGATCGCCAAAGACTTTTCGCTTCCTTCTCGGCCAGGCGCCCAGCGCGTCGCCGAGGATGGATTTTTGCGCGCCACAAAATTTCATCGGCCATCCAGTTGCCGATGCCTGGGAAGCCTTGCTGGAGGAGCAGGACGGCTTTGATCGGAGCTCTGGCGTGCCGTTGCAAAAACGCGCGCATCCGCTCGAAGGTGAAGGCATCCGATGTCACCGCCGGCGGTTGGCTCGACCACCATTCCGGTTCCATGTCCCCGTGATGAAATAGTAAACGCCCAAACTGCCGGGGATCGCGAAACACCAGCGCCCGGCCGCGCTGAAATAGGACCAGGTGATCGTGCTTACCCGGCGCGAAATCAGGGAGCTCCTGGCGCAACTCGCCGGTCATGCCAAGATGGACTCCCAACCACCCGCGCTTGGAGAAGCGGAAGAGGATCTGTTTGCCCCGGGCCTGCGAGGAAACCAGAGTGGCGCCCGACAAAATGCGTCGCAGGGTTTCAAGGTTGTTGCCCCGAAAAACCCGTTTGTCCGCCTGCATGGCCACGCCGAGGATGGGGCAGCCGAGCCCCGCATCCCACCGCCGGCGAAAATATTCCACTTCGGCAAGCTCGGGCATGGACGGATTATAGAAAGAGGAAGAACGGCGGCAACCCAAGCGTTCTGGAGGGAATCAAATGCAAAGCTGCCCGCGACTCGTAATACGGTCGCTCCTTGCTGACCGGTACGCGATATTTCGAGAGCACCGCCGTAATGCCTCTGCTCGTCAGCCAGTCGCAAATTTCCGTTCCCTCAAGATCCATGGCCAGCGACGTGTAACCGCCGCCGGGCAACACCACAACCGCCACACCCGTATTCGTTCCCTTTGGCGAATAGACTGTCATCGTCGGTTGCGTCACATTGAGGGCGGCAACCCACCGTAGGCCGTCTTTTGTCACCAGGGTCCTAACACTTTCCGGCCCATCAATGGGCTGCTTGCCGGCATCAGGAACCGTTCCCGGCCATATCGGCACTTGCGTGTGTCCCGGCGATGGCTGCCAGGCCGGCGTCTGTGCGTTCAGTCCGCCACACGCAAACACAACACAGAGAGCAATCATCAAAATCTTCTTCACAAGCCCACAGCCTATGAGGTTCAGACGATGATGGCACTCGAATAATGCCGAGTAGCCGGGGCGATTCTTCAAATCATTGAAGGATCGCCCCTTTTTTCATTTCTCACCTCGGCATTAGCAGAGCGCTTGTAGGAATGCCAAGAGCTGGTCAGGCGGACGATATCGGCTTCGCCGACTTCGGAACATTTTGTTCATAGGAGTGTTGGTTGGGTGATCTTTGAGAAGAACGCTTTCATCGGTCAAAGTGCGCGTTCTCTTTCAGCGGGCGAAGGCGCGATAGAATTGCCGCGGGTGGACCTCCGCATCCTCAAACTCCAGCAGGGTGCGCCCGAGCACGCCGTTGGTCCAGGTTTGCCACAGGCGCAGGTCGGCGCTGCGCTCAATCTCCACCCGCAGGCCCGGCAGACCCTGGAGGCAAACCCGCGCGCCGTTTTGGTCCGCCTTCAGCGGCACAATCGACAGCGCAGGACCGGAAAGCGGCACATACGGATGCAGGACAAACAAACCATTCCCTCCCCCGGCGACAAAAACGTAATCTGCCGTGACGAATACTGCCTGACCGTTAGCAAACGAGTTGCCGCCGACCCGCTGCGGGTTGGCCGGGTTGCTTACGTCAATGACCTGCAAGCCCCAGTAATCCACCACGTAGGCGTAGTGGCCCGAAACCGCCACGCCAATCGTATGCTCGCTGGTGTCATAGCCGCCGACCCGGTGCGGATTTGCCGGGTTGCTCACGTCAATGATCTGCAAGCCGGCCCAACCAGCCGCCAAGTAGGCGTAGTTGCCCGAGATCGTCACGCCCCTCGCGCCCCCGCTGATGTCGCCGACTGCCTGCGGGTTGGCCGGGTTGCTCACATCAAAGATCAGCAAGCTGCCAGAGTACTCCGTCGCGTAGGTTAGGTAAGCGTAGTGGCCCGAGACTGCTACGCCAAACGCATAATCGGTCTCATAGCCAGCGACCCGCTGTGGGTTAGCCGGGTCGCTCACGTCAATGATCTGCAAGCCGGCCCAACCAGCCGCCAAGTAGGCGTAGTTGCCCGAGACCGCCACGCCAATCGCATCCCCCCCCCCGCTGCCGGCATAGCTGCCAACCCGCTGCGGATTGGCCGGGTTGCTCACGTCAATGACCTGCAAGCCGGGGCCATCCGCCACATAGGCGTAATTGCCCGAAACCACCACGTCCCACGCAGCCCCACTAGTGTCATAGCCGCCGACCCGCTGCGGGTTGGCGAGGTCGCTCACGTCAATGACCTGCAAGCCGGCGTAGCCATCCGCCACGTAGGCGTAGTGGCCTGAGACTGCCACGCCGCTTGCAGACCCGCTGGTGTCATAGCCGCCGACCCGCTGCGGGTTGGCCAATTTGCCCACGTCAATGACCTGCAAACCAGCGCCCCAATGCGCCACGTAGGCGTAGTTGCCCGAAACCGCCACGCCAACCGCAGCCCCGCCGGTGTAATAGCCAGCGATCCGCTGCGGGTTAGCCGGGTCGCTCACGTCAATGACTTGCAAGCCTTCCCACTCCTCCACCAGATAGGCGTAATTGCCCGAGACCGCCACGCCAAATGCATTCCCGCCGGTGACGTAGCCGCCGACCCGCTGCGGGTTAGCCGGGTTGTTCACGTCAATAACCTGCAAACCGGCATCCCCGTCCGCCACGTAGGCGTAGTGGCCCGAGACCGCCACGCCAGATGCATTCCCGCCGGTGACGTAGCCGCCGACCCGCTGCGGGTTAGCCGGGTTGTTCACGTCAAAGACCTGCAAGCCGAGGGCCGCATCCGCCATGTAGGCGTAATGGCCCGAGACCGCCACGCCCCAATAGCCGCTGGTGCCCTGGCCGACCTGCTGCGGGTTGGCCGGGTCGCTCACGTCAATGACCTGCAAGCCGGAATGACCCGCTACGTAGGCGTAGTGGCCCGAGACCGCCACGCCATAAAACCCGAAGTAATCGCTAGTGGTAAAGCCGCCGACCCGCTGCGGGTTGGCCGGGTTGCTCACGTCAATGATCTGAAAGCCGGAAGGCTCCGCCAGCGCCACGTAGGCGTAGCGGCCCGAAACCGCCACGCCCCTCGCCTCCTCCCTGGTGTAATAGCCGCCGACCCACTGCGGGTTGGCTGGGTTGCTCACGTCAATAACATTCAAGCCGCCCCCATCCGCCACGTAGGCGTAGTTGCCCGAAACCGCCACGCCCTGCGCGGACCCGGCGGTGGCATAGCCGCCGACCCGCTGCGGGTTGGTTGGGTTGCCCACGTCAATGACCTGCAAGCCGGGGCCATCCGCCACATAGGCGTAATTGCCCGAGACCACCACGTCCCACGCAGCCCCACTAGTGTCATAGCCGCCGACCCGCTGCGGGTTGGCGGGGTCGCTCACGTCAACGACCTGCAAGCCAGCATCGTAATCCGCGACGTAGGCGTAGTTGCCCGAGACCGCCACGTTATACGCATACCGGCTGGTGTCATAGCCGCCGACCCGCTGTGGGTTAGCCGGGTCGGTCACGTCAATGACCTGCAAGCCGGCGTAGCCATCCGCCACGTAGGCGTAGTGGCCTGAGACTGCCACGCCGCTCACATCCCCGCCGGTGGCATACGCGCCGACCCGCTGGGGCTTGGCCGGGTCGCTCACGTCGATGATCTGCAAACCGACAGAGTCATCGCCTCCGTAGGCTACGTAAGCGTAATTGCCCGAGACCGCCACGCCATACACATACCCGGCGTCATAGCCGCCGACCCGCTGGGGGTTGGCCGGGTCGCTCACGTCAACAACTTGCAAGCCGGCAGAGTCATCCGTCGCGTAGGCTACATAGGCGTAGTGGCCCGAGATCGTCACGTTATACACAGACCCGGTGGTGGCATAGCCGCCGACCCGCTGAGGGTTGGCCGGGTTGCCCACGTCAATAACCTGCAAACCGGCATCCCCGTCCGCCACGTAGGCGTAATTGCCTGACACCGCCACGCCTCTCGCATACCCGCTGGTGGCATAGCCGCCGACCCCCTGCGGCTTGGCCGGGTTGCTCACGTCGAAGATCGCTAATCCGCGCTGCGCTATTGCAGCAAAAAGAAAATTGTCTCGGAGCGCCACTGCCTGTACCTGCCCGCGCGGAAACGCTGGCCATTTGCCGCGCACAATCAGGTCCAGGTCCACGCCCCGGACCGGCACGACCAGCGCAAGGAGGAACAAAGCAAGCCACAATGCAATGGCGGCGTCTCGCTCCACGCCAGCAGCTTTCATTTCGGCAGTGATGTTGTTGGTATTCATTCTGTCCTTTCTCGCGGGCTCTCGTTCATGGTTTGGATAAACGATACAACAGGGTGGCGATGAACAACCGCTCTGCGGCCCGCCCGGCGTTCCTGATGGTTGTACAGTGATTGGCTTTCAAGTTGTTACGGGTTTTCCTGAATCGTTTCTGGGATATCAGGTTTGTTGCTCAATGTCCAAGCTGGACTTGGCGCTTTGTCAGTCGATCGGTCGGTTAATCTAGCAAGAGGCGAAGACGGCGACGAATACTTTTTCACCGGGGAAACTACGTGGCGCGGTTTCGAGGATTTACGGCAAGTGTCCAGGAGCAGCAGCGTGACCATTCGGATAATGCCGAGTTGAGAAATGAAAAAAGGGGCGATCCTTCAATGATTTGAAGAATCGCCCCGGCTACTCGGCATTATGACTGGCTACAGAAAATGGCCTAGCGACGCAGCGACCCGGCCCACGCGCGGCCACGATGGCAACCGCAGCGCGATGGCTGCGCTCGCTGGAGAGCATGGTTGCGAACCTCGAATTCGATGCCTGCCTCCTCCAACAAACTCCGCAACAATCCGACCTCCGCCCGATTCACTGAAGTGTAGAGCATTTTCATGCGCCGATCGCGTCCGAACGCCGCGTACTAACCAAACCCTCAACCGGAGCTGCCGGAGCGGGAATTGGCCGAAGCCGGTGACGTGATAAACCTCATGACGGTGAAAATGCTAAGCGCGGTTGCTGGTCGAATCGAACTACTGCATCATGAGCCTGCTGATGACCGTCAGCAGGCCAAACGCCACCGAAAGCCAAAACAAAACCCATAGTGCAAGCCAGACCCGCGACCCGGTGGTGTGCGAGTCGAAAACCTCCCCGCACCTCTCGCAACGAAATCGTTTCTTGCGACTCAGCTCGAACACGAGTGTCGCACC
>Ga0137373_10007285_pt1 | contig 11754 bp, 11 predicted proteins | sample SagtaG_5_FD_104912 | JGI IMG/M metagenome (GOLD analysis project Ga0137373, IMG submission 104912) | Vadose zone soil microbial communities from Sagehorn Ranch, Mendocino, California, USA - Sage1_R_80_16 metaG | ecosystem: Environmental > Terrestrial > Soil > Vadose zone | place: USA...
CCGATGATGCCGCCGAGGCCGGCCAGAAAGGCGCCGAGCGCGAACACGGCCGTGGAGAGAAGGCCGACGTTCACCCCGGTGCCCCGAGCCATCTCGGCGTCGTCGACGCCGGCGCGGATCATCGCGCCAAGCCGCGTTCCCTCCTGGAGCCACCAGAGCCCGAGGCCGATCACGAGGCCGACGGCGATGACGAAGAGGCGATAGCTCGGAAAGACAACGGTGCCCATCCGAATCGATCGCTCGAAGATCTCGGGCTTCGGAAGTGTCTGCGGCGTGCCGCCCCAGAGCCACAGCGAGAGGTCGGCGAAGATCAGCAGGAATCCGAATGTCAGGAGCGCCTGCGGCAACTCTTGCTCGGGGAAGCGACGCAGGAAAAGGCGCTCCATCACGACGCCAATCAGCGTGACCACGGCCGTCGCGGCGAGGGCGGCCAGCACGAAGCTCCCGGTGACTTTGATGGTCGCGAGCCCGACGTAGCCGCCCAGGATGTAGTAGGAGCCGTGGGCCAGGTTCAGCATTCGCATGAGCCCGTAGATGAGCGAGAGCCCGGCGGCCAGCAGGAACAGGAGCATGCCGAACGAGATCCCGTTCAGGGCTTGCGTGACCCAGAAGGTCACGGCCTGAGCGCCGGCAGAACCTTCTCGCCGAAGAGGCGGATGTTCTTCAAGGCGAGCCGGTGCGGCAGCGAGCCGAACTGGAAGAGCCCCACGAAGACCCCGACGCCCAGCTCGCTGGTCTGCGCGCGGATCTCCCGGATGACGTAGTCGGGATCGCCGACGATCGACATGCCTTCCTTCTGGCACAGGTCGAAGTCGAACTCGTAGAGCGGCACGTCCTCGGCCTTCTCGACCCGCGCCGGGCGCGGCGGCGGCGACTGCCCCAGGAGCGCCAGAGAGCCGCGATGATAGCTGAGGAGCTTCTGCCAGAAGTAGAGGAGGTGTGGCTCGGCCTCTTCCCGGGCCCGAGCGTTCGTCTCGGCCACGTACACGTGACGCACGAGATGGCAGTGCTCGGGGCCGGGCGTCCAGCCGTGCTTCCGGGCCAGCTCACGGTAGCGATCGAGGACCGCGCGCACCCGGCCCACCGATCGATACGCGGAGCCGGTCGGCACGTGGCGGCTGGCCGCGATCTCGAGTCCCTCGTCGCTGTCGGCGGGCAGGATGATCGGTGGATGCGGCTGCTGGAGCGGGCGCGGCCAGATCGAGACCCGGTCATAGTTGAAGTACTTGCCGCGCCACTCGAAGGGCTCGCGTTCCGTCCACGCTTTCACGACCAGATCCCACGCCTCGGTCATGCGGGGCCGAGCGTCGGCGAGCGGCACGCTGTAGGCGAGAAACTCCTGGGGCACCCCGCGCACGAACCCCGAGATGATGCGCCCGCCCGACATGACGTCGAGCATCGCGACCTCCTCGGCGAGCCGGACCGGATTCGCGTGGAGCGCGGGCAGGTTGCCGAAGATTCCGATCTTGATATTTTTCGTCCGCTGGGTGAGCACGGCGGCGATGAGGTTGGGCGAGGGCATGAGCCCGTAGGGCTTGGCGTGGTGCTCGTTGATGCAGATCGCGTCGTAGCCGCACTCTTCGTACAGCTCCATCTGCCGGAAGTGCTCGTCGTAGACCGTCCGGCCGAGGGCGGGATCGTAGAGCCCGTTCGAGTCCGGGTAGTACGACGCCTCCGCGAGGTGCGGCCAGGGCATCAGATCGAACGCGTAGACCTGCATGCTCATCTCCCTGCCAGCGACGACATTCGCCACGCGGGCATGACCTCGCGGCTCCAGGCCTCGAGCGTGCCCGTGATGTTGGACCCCATGAGGAGCGGCAGGACGTGCGTGACGCCGCAGGCCTCGAGCCGCCGGACCGTCCGTGTCACCTCGGCGGCCGTCCCGGCGAAGACGAAGCTTCGGGCGATCTCGTCCGGAACCGGGCGGGCGTGCGCCGCGCCCAGAGCGATGTGCTCGTCCCAGCGATAGCGAGCGAGGATCGTCGCCCCCAGCGCGCGCAGCTCGTCGCCGCCGGCGACCATCCATTGGCCGACGCGCCGGAGCGTGGTGGCCGCCCACGCGCGGGTTTCGTCGACGGCGCGGGCTCCGTCGGCGCCGATCGACGATCCCGCGATCACGACGATGTCGAGCGAGGCCGGGTCGCGCCCGGCTCGACGTGCGCCGTCCGCCACGTGGTCGAGCGCCTCGCGGATCAGCTCGGGCGCCACGCCAACGTTCAGGATGACGCCGTCCACCAGCTCGCCGGCGACCTGAAGCACGCGCGGGCTCGAGCTGGCGGCGTAGACCGGAACTCGTGCCGCCCGAATTTTTCCCCGGACCTCGGTGCCGTTCAGCGTCACGGTGTCGCCGATCCAGACCGCGTCGAAGCCGAGCCGCTCGCCCATCACCGCGTACTCGACGTACCAGCCGAGTGGGAACGGGCCCCAGAAGCCGGCGCCGAACCTCACTTCGCCCACTTGCCTTTCAGCTCGAGGTAGGAGGGCATGGCCATGAACGCGTCCGGAGTCCACGTCCAGAACTGGCTCGTGTTCGAATAGCTTGCGATCGGCGTATTCTGCAGCACCCCGTCCTTTCGTTCCGTCCTGAGCATGTAAACGCTCTGGAGCGGGTTGTGGAAGCCGTCGAGCCTGACCTTTCCCCGCGGCGCATCGACGTCGATCCTCTTGAGGGCGGTCAGGAGCGCGTCGAGGTTCTCGACGTCACCCTTCACGCCCTCGAGCGCCTTCGCGATCATCTGTGCTCCCACGTACCCCGATTCCGCCGTCAAGCTGACCGGCCGTTTGTACCTGCTCTCGAAGGCTTCGCGGAAGCGCCGGTTCTCCGGAGTGTCCAGCGCCGCGCTCCAGTTGAACGCCACCACGATGCCGAGGGCGGCGTCGCCCATCTTTTCCAGGAATGCCTCATCCGTCACGCCGCCCTTGCCGATCATCGGGATCTTCCCCTTGAGCCCGAATTCGGCGTACTGATTGACGACACGCAGAGCGTCGGCCCCGAAGATCGCGACGGCCACGACGTCGGCGTCCCGCCGGATCTGCGCCAGGTACGGCGCGAAGTCGGGGGCGCCCAGCGGCGGGTAGATCTCCTGGATAACCTGCCCGCCGGCCGCGACGAACGTCCGCGCGACGCCCCCGATGTGCTCGTGCCCAGCGGCGAAGTCCGAGGCGAGCAACACCATCTTCCGGTAGCCCTGCCGGTACGCCCACTCGCCGAGCGGGTGGGAGGCCTGACTGTTCGAGAAGGACGAGCGGAACACGTACTCGCTCCGCTGCTTCTGACTGAGCCCGTCGGCACCCGCGATATTGATCATGAGCGGGATCTTCTTCTCGTTCACGTAGCCGGCCAACGCGTACGCCACGGGCGTTTCGAGGACCCCGGTGAGCATATGGACGCGGTCGCGCTCCACGAGCTTGCGCGCCTTCGTCAAGCCCTCGTCCGGTTTGTTGCTTCCCGTGCTCTCGAGCAGGAGCTCGACGCGCCGCCCGCCCGACCGATTGCCGACCTGATTCCAGTAGAGGAGGTTTCCGTCGCGCATGTCGATGCCGAGCTGGGCGAGCGGCCCCGTGTTCGTGTAGATGATGCCGATCCTCACCGGCTCTCGCTCCTGGCCGTGAACGGCGGAGGCCACGAGCAAGAATCCCAGCACGAGCCAGGCCCAGCGGAGCGTGTGGTGTCTCATCGGTGCGGATGATACTTCAGGATGGGTGCCCCCCGCGCAGACGTCGGTGTGACGGCCCTTGAACGAGGCGTTATCATCGGAGTGACGAAACGGAGTCGCGAACCACCGTGACGAAGGAGGATCGTATGGCAGCCAAGGCCGAAGCGCTGGCGAAGCAGTTCGAGGCGAAGGTCCAGGAGGCGACCGCGGTGCTCGAACGCCTGAGTGACACCGACTGGAAGAAAACGACGTCGGCGGAGAAGTGGACGGTCGGCGTGGTCGCGCATCACCTGGCGGGCGCGCACGAGGCGATCGCCGGGATCATCAAGAACGTCGCGAGCGGACAGTCCATGGGGAATCTCACGATGGACATGCTCCACGACATGAACGCCAAGCACGCCAAGGAGCACGCGACGGCCACAAAAGCGGAGACGGTGGCGCTGCACAAGAAGAGCGCGGCCGCGGCCGCCGCGACCCTGCGCGGGCTCAGCGACGCCGACCTCGGGAAGAGCGGGACGGTCCTCGCCGGCATGCCCCCGATGAGCGGCGAGCAGATCGTCGGCGGGATTCTCCTCAACCACATCGACGAGCATCTTCGCAGCATCAAGGCCACCCTCGGCCACTGACCCGCTCTCGCGCCCCGCGGCCCGGGCTAAACCGGGAGGCCCGGCCGCGGCCGCGAGCGAAGGTCGACGATGAGCAGACCGAGCGCGACGAGCACGACGGCCGCCGAGCTGAGCGTCAGTGACCACTGCACGCCGATGACGGCGCCGAGGACGCCGACCGTCACACCGCTGCCCGCGCGCAGGCCGAGCATCGAGGTGTTGAAGAGTCCCACCATGCGGCCACGCAGAGAGGGCGGGGCCAGCAGCTGGATGATCGTCTGCGCCATCGACGTGAACGCGATGTTGAAGGTGCCGGCCAGCACGAGAAGGATCACCGCCGCCGGGTAGCTCTGCGCCGCCGGAAAGAGCGCCATCAGCACGCCCCAGACCGTGGCGCAGCCGATCGCCGTCCGCGCGCTGAGCCGGATGAACGGCGCGCTCTCGAGGAGCACCGCGCCGATGATGGCGCCGACGGCGTTGGCGGCGAGCAGCACGCTGTACCAGGCGCCGGCCTCGTCGGCGCCGAGATGGTGCGCATACTCCGGCATCTGGGCCTGGAACGCGTTGCCGACGAGAAACGACGTGGTCCCGCCCAGCACGATCATCATGATGACGCGCGGATCGGAGCGCGCCTCGGCGAGCAGGCGAGGGATCTCGGCGAGCCCGAAGCGGGGTGCGCGCTGCTTCCCCTCGGCGTCTCGCAGGTGGCCCGTGTACGGGATGCGCAGCAGGAAGACCGTGAACGGAGCATAGATGAGGATGTTGACGAGCAGCCCCAGGCCCGGGCCGAGGAGGAGCATGAGCCCGCCCCCGACGGCCGGCCCGAGCAGGATCGCCAGATAGCGGCTCGTGGCGTTGAGACGGATCGCGCTCGGCAGGCGCTCCGGGCCCACGATATCGTGGATGATCAGCTGTGAGGCCGCGACGCCGATCACGCCCGCCCCTCCATGAATGAGCAGGATCACCGCCGCGTGCCAGATCCGCAGCGTCCCCGTGAGAAACAGCACGGCCCAGGACAACGACGCGAGCGCGAACAGCCCCTGCGAGATCTGGATGAGCTTGCGGCAATCGAAGCGATCGGCCAGGGCGCCCGCGTAGACCGAGAAGAGCAGGAAGGGCACCCAGTGGCTGATGACGGCGAACCCCGCGAGCGTCGGCGAGTGGAACGCCTGGAAGATCACCCAGTAGCTGATCACGTGCTCGATGTTGTCGGCGGTCGCGCTGAGCAGTACCAGGACGAAGTAGCGACGGTAGTCACGGTGGTGAAGCGCCCCGAACTTCGTGCCCGGCGGGGGCCCAGGGGCGAGCAGCGGCGATCGACTCACTGGGGCGATTATAATCCGTGCTCAGGTAGTGCGCGCCGCAGGCCGTCGCGGGGCTGGGGCCCCGCCGGCCGAGGCGCGGCGATAAAGAGAGGAACCACATGAAGGGCGTGACCCTGCCGACCGAGACGGTGTTCGTGATGGAGGCGTCGCCGATCAAGTTCGGGCTCGGCGCCACCGACGAGATCGCCTATGACGCCCGCCGGCTCGGGCTCAAGCGTGTGTTGATCGTGACCGACCGGCAGATCGGCGAGCTGGGGCTGCCCGACCGCGTTCGCGCGCTTCTCGAAGAGGAAGGCATCAAGGCCGACGTCTACGACGGTGTCGAGATCGAGCCGACCGACCGGTAGATGGAGGAAGCCGCCGAGTACGCGCGCCAGCGTGAGCTCGACGGGCTCATCGCCGTCGGCGGCGGCAGCGCGCTCGACACGTGCAAAGCGGTCAATCTGTTGACGACGTATCCGGGACCGCTGCTGGACTATGTGAATCAGCCCGTCGGACGGGGCCGGCCGGTGCCGGGGCCGCTCAAGCCGCTGATCGCCGTCCCGACGACGGCGGGGACCGGCAGTGAGACGACCGCGGTGGCGGTGACCCACGTCCTCGATCACCACGTGAAGGCCGGCGTGTCGCACCGGCTGCTGCGCCCGACGCTCGGGATCGTCGACCCGCTCAACACGCTGACCGCGCCGGCGGAGGTCACGGCCGCGGCGGGCGCCGACATCTTGACGCACGCGATCGAGTCCTACACGACGCGCCCGTACCACGCGCGGCCCAAGCACCATCCGCCCGATCGCCCGGCCTACATCGGCGCCAATCCGGCGAGCGACATCTGGTGTGAAAAGGCCATCGAGTACGTCGGCAAGTACCTGCGACGCGCCGTGCTCAACGGGCTCGACCTCGAGGCGCGCGTGCACCTGGCTCTGGCCGCCAACTACGCGGGCGTCGGCTTCGGCAACGCCGGCGTGCACATCCCGCACGCCCTCGGCTATCCGATCGCCGGCCTCGTGCGCGAGTACGTGCCGAGCGGGTACCGGACCAACCACCCGCTCGTCCCGCACGGCGTCTCGGTCGTCGTGACGGCGCCGGCCACGTTCCGGTTCACCTACGCGACGGCACCGGAGCGGCACCTCCGCGCCGCGGAGCTGATGGGCGTTCCGACCGTCGGGCTCTCCGAGCGTGACGCGCGCGAAGCGGTGCCCGGCGCGCTAGTCGCGCTCATGCGAGACATCGGCGTTCCCAACGGCCTCACGGCGCTCGGCTACGGCGAGCGCGACATCCCCGCGCTGGTCGATGGCACGCTGAAGCAGCCGCGGCTGCTGAGCGGCGCCCCGCGGGCCGTCGGCGCCGCCGAGATCGGGGCGATCCTGCACGACTCGCTCCGCTGCTGGTAAGACAACAGTAGCGCGTCGCCTTGCGTGGAGTCGGAGGCGCCAGGGCGTGTGCGGTAGGGGTCGACGGGACTCGTTCCCTCCGAGCGGCGACGGACCTGCACGCGCCCGGATGGAGCCCAGCCGCGGCGGAGCAGCGCACGCGTGCCGCGTGGTCCCGCGACCCCTACCGCACACGCCCTGGCGCCTCCGGCTTCGCGTGGGGTGGCTCGCGCTACGCCTGTCCTCGCACTGGGTAGCTCGGCGGCACGATCTCGTCGAGCGGCTTGCCGGTCCAGTGCCATTGGGGGATGGCTTTCCACAGGCGCTCGCCCTCCGCCTGGACGTCGTTCAGCAACGCCTGCTCGTCGATGCGAGCAGCCCGGCCGTCCTCCACGAGCACCTGGCCGTCGATGATGACGGTCTCGACGTCGCGTCCGCTGCCACAGTCGACGAGCGCCTTGATCGGATCGTGCACGGCGCCGTAGTGCAGGTGGCGCAGGTCGACGACAATGATGTCGGCCTTGGCGCCCGGCGCCAGCCTTCCGAGGTCGTCGCGGCCGAGATGGCGCGCCCCGCCGAGCGTGGCGGCGTCGAAGACGTCCTGCGGTCGGCCGACCCGGAAGCTTCCGTCGGCCAGGCGGCACATCAGCGCGGCCCAGCGCATCTCGTGGATGAGATCTTGCGGATACGTGTCGGTGCCGAGCGCGATGTTGATCCCGAGCGCGCGGTAGCGCTCGAACGACTCGAACTTGACGCCCATCTTGGCGTACTTGTACGGAGCGTGGACCACCGTGACGCCGCTGTCGGCGAGCAGCTTCAGGTCGTCGGTGTAGGGGTAGTGGCACCAGGAGTGATCGTTGTGGAACACGCAGTGTCCGAGGCCGGTGCGCGGCTTGAGGAAGCCGATCGAGTGCAGGAGCTGGATCGGCGTTTGGCCGTGTTGCTCGAGAATGTGGTGAAACTCGCGCTGGTTCATCGCGGCGTGGAGCTGCATCGGGACGCCCAGGTCGTCGGCCCAGCGACGCGCCTGACGCAGCAGCTCCGGCGTGCAGGTGTCGAGCTGGCCCGGATAGAGCATCGCGCGGATGCGCCCGTTATAGGCGCCGTCGTACTCCTTGATGTAGGCCACGGCGCGCTCGAGCCCGGCGATGCCGTTGGCCTCGTCCCATTCCCAGACGATCCGGCTGCCGTCGAAGGCGTAGCCGGCGGACCGGAACGCCGGGCCCAGATAAGCCCGCACGCCGAGCTCGCCCGCGATGCGGGTGAATGCCGCGGGACCACCCGCCATCGTGCCCACGTCCATGATCGTCGTGGCGCCGGCGCGGAGCGCGGACCAGAGACCATAGGTCCCGGCAACGTCCGCGCGGTCTCCAGCGCGTGGCACCACCGTGCCGCGGCGAGGCGCGACGTAGCCGACGAAGTTGCTCCCGAAGTAGTCAGCCTTGAGCCCGTCGAGGAAGACCGCCTGGCCCGCGTTGGTGGCGGCGTGCAGGTGACAGTTGATCAAGCCCGGGGACACGAGCTTACCGGTCGCGTCGACGCGACGATCGACCGGTCCGTCGAACTTCGATCCGACGTGGACGACGCGATCGTCCTCGAAGACCACACACCCGTTCGGAATCAGCTCGTGCCCGCTGCCGCTGTAACCGACCACCCAGCCACCCTCGATTAGCGTTCGCATCGTCTCACTCCTCCGTGAACAGGAATCAGGCGTCCCCTCAGCACCGGGATGCTAGGCGGCACCGCCCGACGTGTCAACGCTCGCAGCGAATCCCTGCGAGACGAGTCGAAAGGCCTTGGCGAACTTGCTGGCGAACGTCTGGTACCCCACGATGAACGTCAGCTCGACGACCTCGGCGTCCGAGAAATGCTTCCGGAGCTGCTCGACGCACGCATCGGTCACCTCCTGGTCCTCGCGCGTGATGGCCTCGGCGTACTCGAGCGCCGCTCTCTCACGCACCGAGAACCGATCGCTCTGCCGGTAGCGCAAGAGCTCGTCGAGCTTCTCGCGCGAGATGCCGAGCTTCGCGCCGACGGCGCGACGGATGTCCATTCAATACGCGCTTCCGTAGAGCGCGGCGACGTGCACGTTCAGCAAGGCCCGGAGCGGCGCGTCGATCCGCCCGAACCACTCGAGCGCGGTGTAGAGCCCGCCGAGCCCCAGCATGAGCGGAATCCGATGGGCCATGATCCGCTCCGGCGTGGGCACCTGGCCGAACATCGCCTTGCCGATCCGATAGAAGGCGCGGACCGCCAGCCCGGGACGTTCGACTTCGCTGATCCTTGTCATGGGCATCCTCCTGGTGTCGCGTGTCGGCCTCTCTGCGCGTATGGTACCTTGATGAGCAACCTCATGGCCGCGTCACGCGGGCGCATGCGAGCGAACGAAGCGATGGAGCAGCGCCGACTCGGCCGGACCGACATCGTCGCCAGCGTTCTGGGCTTCGGCGGTTCCGAGATCGGCTACCAGGGCGCGAGCGGGCGCACGGTCGCGCGGCTGCTCGGAAGCGCCCTCGATGCCGGGCTCAACGTGATCGACACCGCCGAGTGCTACGAGGACAGCGAGAGTCTCATCGGAAAGGCGATCGGCTCCCGGCGCCGGGAGTTTTATCTCTTCACGAAGTGCGGCCATGCCGGCGGCTGGTCGCGCGCGGACTGGCGGCAAGCGCCGCTGGTGGCCAGTATCGAGCGCAGCCTGCGCCGCCTCGCGACCGACTACCTCGATCTCATCCAGCTCCATAGCTGCTCGCTCGCCACCCTGCGAACAGGCGAGGCCATCGAGGCCCTGGAGCGGGCCCGCGCGCGGGGCTGGGCCCGGTACATCGGCTACAGCGGCGACGGCGAGGCGGCCCGCTACGCCGTCGAGTGCGGGCGCTTCGACACGCTCCAGACCTCGATCAGCATCGCGGACCAGGAGGCCATCGACCGCACGCTGCCGCTGGCAAGCGCCAGGCAGATGGGCGTGATCGCCAAGCGGCCGCTGGCCAACGTGGCCTGGCGCCATGAACGGAAGCCGGCCGAGCCGTATTACCAGACCTACTGGTCGCGGCTCCGCACGCTGGACTATCGGTTCTTGAAGTCCGCGCCCGACACGGCCGTGGGCACTGCGTTGCGCTTCACCCTGGGAGCGCCGGGAGTCCACACCGCCATCGTCGGGACCACGAAGCCGGAGCGATGGCGGCAGAACGCCGCGCTGCTCCAGGCCGGTGCCTTGCCTCCGCGAGAATTCGAGCAGATCCGCGCACGCTGGCACGAGGTCGCCGACGGATCGTGGGAGGGCCAGGTCTGATGGCGCTGACCGCTCCGCCCGGCGGCCGATCGATCTTCTCGCCCGCGACCGCGCGCGAGCGCGCCGAAAACTTCGAGAATTACTGGGTCTACCTTCGACACAGGGACGGCGAGCTGCTCGAAGCCGAGAGAGCGCTGGCGAACAAACGGCGCGTCCTCGCCCGTTTTCAGGAGCACCCGGTCCGGTCGCGCAGGCCGCTCGCGGCTCCAGAGCGTTTCTACCGCAACTACGTCACGATGCGGGACGATCCGCGGACGCTTGATCGGACGACCCTGCTGTTGACCTTTCTCTACAAGTTCGCGCGTCACGAGTGGGTCGGGATCTCGGCCGCGTGGGACGCCACGCCGACCCTGGCCGACTCGGAGCACTTGACCGACAAGATCAGCCGCTATCATCTCGCCGAGGAGTTCGGCCACATGCGCCTCTTCCACGAGATGTTCGAGACGTTCCATCTCGACCGAGTGGAATGGGTCCCGTTGCCGAACTGGGTGAAGCAGGCTTACGGCGTCTTCACCCGCATGCCGCCGGCGCTCATGTCGTCGGCGGCCTTCGTGACCGAGTTGATGGGCTTCACGGTCTATCTGCAACTCGACAAGATCCTCGACGAGACCCTCGCCGACGAGCCTGAGGCCCGGGAGCGGGTACGTGGGCTGCTGCATGAGATCGCGGTGGACGAGCTCGGCCACGTCGGCCTTCGCCGGAATTACATGGGCCCTGTCGGCCGCCGCGTGGCGAAGCGCATGGTGCGGCCGATGTTCCACGCGTTCTTCCACAGCATGCCGGAAGCGGCGCTCCTGTTCGACATTCGCCGGATGGTGAAGGACGCCGAAGGCTTCGACTACGGCACGATCCCGCCTGAGATTCTCAGAGGCGCCTGGGTTCCTTCGTACTTCTGGCGTCGCTCGTAGGGGTCGCGGCCGGCCGGTCGACCCTCGCTCTCGATCCACCCGGGGGGGATGACGGGCACGTCATGCGGGCCCGGTGTTCGTGACAAACCTGACAATTCCCTGGTCGCGCCGCACAGCTTCATCTCCCGGATCTCGCCTAAACGACGATCTTTCAAAATGAAAGCGATTTGGCTCGGGCCTTGCGTAACAGGGTGGATTTCTATGTCGACGGAGATTGGGGGGAGGCCCATGAAGAGGTGGATCGCCACGGCACCACTCGCACTCGTCGTCTCGCTGCTCCTGCTCCTGGTTCTGGGGACGCAGGGCTGGTCGCAGAGCCAGCCGCTCTCGTTTGGCGTCATCGTCTGGCGCAGCCCGATCCTGACCGCGCAGTTCTGGAATCCGATTCTGCGCTACGTCTCGGAACGCAGCGGGGTGCCGCTGCAGCTCAAAGTCGCGCCAACCGGCCCGGAGCATACGGCGATGGTCCGGCGCGGCGAGCTGCACTTCCTGTACTCCAATCACAACTTCATCAAGGAGAACGAAGAGAGCGGATACCGAGTGTTTGGGCGGGCCAAGGGAGACGCGGAGGGCGGAGAGATCGTGGTCTTGAAGGACTCCCCGA
>Ga0137373_10007292_pt1 | contig 11749 bp, 9 predicted proteins | sample SagtaG_5_FD_104912 | JGI IMG/M metagenome (GOLD analysis project Ga0137373, IMG submission 104912) | Vadose zone soil microbial communities from Sagehorn Ranch, Mendocino, California, USA - Sage1_R_80_16 metaG | ecosystem: Environmental > Terrestrial > Soil > Vadose zone | place: USA: California...
GAACGGCGTGGTGCGCGCGCTGCCTGGCAGTGGTGCTGGCGCCGCTGGCGGCACTCGGCGTCCCCGCGCCGCCCGCCCGGGCGGCGCCGGCGGTGGTCCAGACGCTCGGGACGGCGTCGGCCGATAGCAACGGTTCGGGGACGCCGACGCTACAGATCACGACCGGCGGGGCCGTCACGGCGCAACAGCATCCTGGTGGCGGCCGTGGCCGAAAGAGCATCGGGGGGCCCGGTCCAGGCGCGGCGACCTGCTCGGACTCCGTGAACGGCACCTACACCGGCGAGGTCGGCAGGACCGATAATGGCGAAACGTTTACCGTGTGCGCGAAGCACAACTCGGGCGCGCTGCCGAGCGGCTCGACCATCACGATCAATTGGTCCGCCGGTGCCACGCCGCCCTTCAACCTGCGTGCCGTGGCGGTGGAGTTGTCCGGACTAGCCGCGAACCCGCTCGACAGGACCGCGAGCGCCGTGGGCACCGGCAGCACGGCCGACTCGGGCACGACGGCGACCACCAGCAAGGCCAGCGAGTTGCTCGTCGGCGTGATCGGGAACCGTGACGGCACTTCGTTCAGCGCGGGGACCAACGGCACCGCGAACACCTGCGCCACCTCCGGCACGTCGACCTACACGCTGGCCGCCTCGTCCCCGCCCTCGTCGCCCGGGGTGTTCCTGGAGTACTGCGTGGTGGCCGCGACCGCGGCCTACAAGAGCACCGCCACGCTGAGCGGCAATCCTGGCTGGACCGCGAGCATCACGACCTACAAAGCATCCCTGGCGCCGCCGGTGGTCGCGACGAGCCCCGGCGCGCTGGCCTATACCGAGAGCGCTGGGCGGCAGGCGATCGACAGCGGCCTGACCGTCAGCGACGTCGACAGCACCAACCTCAGCGGCGGCACCGTCAGCATCAGCGCCAACTTCACCGCGAGCGAGGACAGCCTCGGGTTCACCAACCAGAACGGCATCACCGGGTCCTACAACAGCGGCACCGGCGTGCTGACCCTGACCGGCGCCAGCAGCGTGGCCAACTACCAGACCGCGCTGCGCTCGGTGACCTACACCAACTCGAGCCATAACCCGAGCACCGCCACGCGCACGGTCAGCTTCCAGTTCACCGACGACACCGCCACCACCAGCAACTCCGCCACCCGCCAGATCGCGCTCGTGTCGCTGGCCGGCCATGCCAAGCCGGCCGTCTTCCGGGCCGGGGACTGGCTCTTGCGGGCCTCGCAGTCGAGCGGCGTGGCCGACATCGCCTTCACCTACGGCCTGCCCACCGACACCGCCCCGCTGATGGCGACTGGGACGGCAACGGCTCGCGGACGCCGGGCCTCTTCCGCAATGGCAACTGGCTCTTGCGCAACAGCAACTCGAGCGGCCAGGCGGATCTGAGCTTCACCTTCGGCCTGCCGGGCGACATCCCGATCTGCGGCGACTGGGACGGCAACGGGACCGAGACGGTCGGCGTCCGGCGGGGCGATCAGTTCTTCCCGCGCAACAGCAATAGCTCCGGGTTCGCCGACGTCGTCCTCACCTACGGCTTCGCCTCCGACAACAGCCCGCCCAACGCCGTGCTGGCCGGGGACTGGGATGGCATTGGCGGGGCGACGATCGGCGTCTACCGCTCGCCGGGCATCTGGGAGCTGAAAAACGCCAACGCGACCAGTGTCGACGACGTCGGATTCGGGTACGGCCTCGCCGGCGACAGCCCGGTCGTCGGCGACTGGGATGGCAGCGGGACCGTCACAGCCGGCATCGTGCGCGCCGCTGGCGGATCGCTCGTGAGGCAGCTTCGCAACAGCAACTCGAACGGTGTCAACGACGTCGGCTTTGGCTACGGACTGGCCGGCGACACCCCCCTCGTCTGGCGGTAGCCACCCGTGGCGGCGGGGCTGCAAAGCCAGCCCCCTGCCCTACGACAATCAGCGAGGATTGACGCGGCTCCTGCGCCTTGCAGAAGAGATTCGGCGTTCAGAACAGGGACCCGTCTCCGGCCCTGGCATGTCGTCTCAAATGTGAGACAATCAGCGCGTGAGAGCGTGGAGTCCACACCTGTGGTCCTGACTCCAGCCCAGGCCGCAGGGTAGCTCCGGGTCTTCGAGACGCCGACACAGCGCGATTCGAGAAGACCGTGAATGACGCGGATGAGACGGTCAGTCAGATTTTGAGACGCAAGAAGGCGAGCATCAAGAATGCGGAGCTTGAAGAAGGTGCGCCGAGCTGGGAAGAAATTCTGGACCTTCCGTTCACAGAGATCGAGCGCGGGGCCAGACGGGGTTTGCCCGGCTACCGGACGATACGCAAGCTGCTGACCGACCGTCGGTTCGACAGGTGAGGCACGATGAAGGGCTCGTTAGGCAAGCTGCTCCAGTTTCTCGAACAACTCGAGCGGGCCAAGATTTGGTATCGCCTCGAGCACATCCGGGATTCGGTGATGGTGATAGTCACTGTCCCTGGCCAGCGCTGGGAGGTAGAGTTCTTCGATGACGGGCACGTCGAGGTCGAGCGGTTTCGGAGCCTGGGCAAAATCGAAGGCGAGGATGCCCTCGACCCACTCGTAGCCGAGCACGCGAGCTAGACGCTTGCCACGGCTCGATGCCGCACCCAGGGGGTGCGATTCTGCCATCCTGAGCCCAGCCCTTCTCGAGGCCGACGGGAGCAAGCCGACCGAGCAGCTCCTCGAGGCCGACAAATGTCTCCATCCACCCCTCCGCTCGGCGGCGCCTTCGCTAGACGTCCAGCGCTTCTCTCAGCCCTCAAAGCGCACTTGTTCCCGGCCCGTCTCCCTCGAGCGCTGCCCGGTTGTCATCCTGAGAGCCTCTTTGGGTCAGATCGGTAGAAGAGCGTTCCGGGGCGAGGGCAAGACGAGCCAGGCCAGACGGCTCACTCCTCGCGTAGGATGGCAGCCAGGCCGCGGGCCAGGCCCGCGCGCGGGGCTGGGCAGTGAGACTTCTTCGTTCTTCATTCGGCTGGCCGCGCTGGCGCTGGTGGCGGCGTTCGGCCTGCGCGCGCCGCCGGCCCGGGCGGCCCCGGCGGTGGTCCAGACGCTCGGGACTGCGTTCGACGACACCAGACCAGCCTGACGATCACGACTGGCGGGTGGTGGCGGCCGGCCACAGCATCGTCGTCGCGCTCATCGCTCGAAACTTTCAGGGCGGCCTACCGGGCGCCCCAACCTGCTCGGACATGACGAACGGCACCTACACCGTGGAGGTAACGCAACCGGACGGTGGCTTTCTTAAGCGGCTGACGGTCTGCTCGAAGCACAACGCGGCCGCCCTGGCGAGCGGCTCCCAGATCAGCATTTCCTGGAGCGCGGCTCCGCCTCCAACAGTCGGGCGGTGGCGATCGAGGTCGGCTACAGGCTCGCGGGCGACACGCCCCTCGTCTGGCGGTAGCCCCGCGCGGCGGGCAAGCTACACCGTGCCCCTACGCTCCCCCTTCCCTTCAGGGAAGGGGGCTGGGGGGTTAGGTCATTCAAGGGCATCGAGGTGAGGACATCCGATCCTCGATTCTCATTCTCGGCAGCGGACCCGCCTGAGGCGGGCTCAGCCTGGAGCACTACGGCACCGAGGGCGGCCTCGTCGAGCTGCGTGTGGACGCCTATCTGCCCTTGGTGGTGATCGCCATGCGCGATGGGCTCGAGCGGGTCCGGCTCGGCCGCGGCTCGCGCCCCCAGATCCGGGTCGGGGATACCTGGAAGCGGACGGGGTCAAGCAGGACGAGGGCCACTTCCAGGCCGACAACGTCACCGTCCAGCGGGGCCGGTACGCAAACCAGGAATAGAAGGGCACGACGACGACTCTCGGGACACCCGAGACAGATCAGGGCTCGACGATAACCTGTCGTCCGTGGTCGAGAACGATTCGGAAGTGCCGGGCCAGGCCAACACCGACTAGAAGCTCGTCGCCCGGAACCGTGACGACAGCGGGAAGCGGGCTCATGGCGCCACCTGCACCGTGCCCAGGTAGTAGGCGGCCAGGATGTCCGAGCCGTCGGCGAGGGTCCAGCGAACATGGCCGTCCGCCAGCTGACTACCCTGGACGAGATTGGATGGGCAGACGACATCGCCATCGAAGCCGGCGTCCAGGCGCGCCTCGGCGCCGATCCGCGAGGCGCCAACCGTGGAGATCGCAACGAACGCGCCGCGATGCTCCGCGTCCAGCGGTTTGCCGTATCGGTCGTAGAGCTCGTCGTAACGTCGTTTGATGTCCTGCTGCCCTTCTTCCGGTTGAGCCACCATACCTGGGTGCCTCCATCCCAGCCAGTCGGTCCACTCCAAGTATCCCACACTGTGGCCGAGCCCGATCTCATGGCTGCTCGAAGACGTCGGACGGGCACCGGCACCACCGCCGACTCGGGTGCCGCGGCCACCACGAGCCCGGACCGCGCTGTGCAGCGTGACCTACACCAACCCGAGCCACAACCCGAGCACCGCTACCCGCACCGTCAGCTTCCAGGCTACCGACGACACAGCCACCACGTCGGCGTCTACCGCAGCTTTCACGTTTACCTGGCTAGAGAGTCGAGGCTAAGGACCTGTAGATCGCATCGATGAGCTCGTTCGCCTGGGCGCATTCGCGCACCGCCGCCACGGGTGGGGCGCCGCTTCGAAACCGCCGCAAGGCGTCGAAGAAGAGCTCGCGGTAAAGGTCCCGCCCTTCCATGCTGACCACCTCCGACTGGCCTTCGGCCGGAAAGACGAGCAGCTCGGCTCGACGCTGGATGAAATAGGCGCCCGTCGTCGCCACCCGGATGTCCATGTCGCCCGGCCTGGGCGGCGCGAACGTATAGCCTGTCTCGAGCGTGGCGATCACACCATCTTCTAGTTCGAGGACCGCGGCGACGAAGTCCTCGATGGGCTCGCCGTGCATCCGCCGGGTCTGGACCGCGCCGATCACGCGCGACGAGCTCGCCCCAATCTGGTGAGCGAGGATGTCGGCCAAGTGGATGCCGATGTTGCGGAGCGGGCCCCCGCCCGCCACTCGCGGATCGAGCATCCAGGGCACGCCATAGGACCGGTAGCGCGAGGGGGGGCCGGCGACCTGCCGCACGCCGACGTGCCCGATCGTGCCGAGCCGCCCGTCCGCGCGAAGCCGCTCCAGCCGGGGCCAGATCGGCTGATAGCGGAGCGGGAACGCCACCGTCACCCAGCCGCGCTCGGCCCGCTCCACCAGCGTCCAGACTTCCTTCGCCGAGATGCCCAACGGCTTCTCGGCGAAGAGCGGCATACCGTACTCCAGGAGCTGGGCCACCTGGGCGGCGGCGCGGCCCGGGCGGGGCAGGGCGATCACCAGGTCTGGCCGGAAGCGCTCGACCAGCTCCGAGACATCCGTCGTCCAGTCACAGCCCGCCTCGGCTGCCCGAGCGCGGGCGGTCCCCTCGTCGTCGTCGCTAAGCCCGACGATCTCGGCCCCGGACGTGCGCGCCAACTCCAGGTAGCGGGCGTCGACCCGGAAATGCCAGTGGCCAGCCCCGGCGAACGCCAGCCGCAGCCCGCGCCCGGGCGATTCGTCGTCCATCACATGCGCTACAGGTCGATGTACTCGTACGCGGGTATGGTTAGGAACTCTACGAAGCGGTCGCTGAGGGCCACCCGCTCGAAGATCTCGACGGCGTCCTTGAATCGTCCCCTGCTGTACGCCTGGTCCCCGATGGCCGTTTTGATCTTCTCGATCTCCTCTGCCTCGAGCTTCTGCACTAGCTCCCTGGTGACCCGCGGACCTTTCGTGAGCGCGGCGTCGTGCCTGACCCACTGCCAGACCTGTGACCGCGAGATCTCGGCCGTCGCCGCGTCCTCCACCAGGATATAGATGGCCGCGGCCCCCACCCCGCTCAACCAGGACTCGAGGTACTGGATGCCAACACTGATGTTGGCTCGGAGTCCCGCCTCGGTGACCTCCCCGCCGGGCACGCGAACGTCGAGCAGGTCGCTGGCGCTGACCGATACCTCCTCGCGCAGCCTGTCGAGCTGATTGGGCTTGTCCTTCAGCGCAGCCTCGAAGACCTCCATCGCGACTGGAACGAGGTCTGGATGGGCAACCCAGGTGCCGTCGAAGCCATCGCCGGACTCGCGCAGCTTGTCGTCCCTGACCCTGGGCAGCGCCACCTCGTTGACCTTCGGGTCGCGGCGGCTCGGGATGAAGGCGGCCATGCCGCCCATTGCATGTGCCCCCCGACGGTGGCAGGTTTTCACGAGCAGCTCGGTGTAGGCCCGCATGAACGGGACGGTCATGCTCACCTGGGCGCGGTCGGGCAGCATGAAGTCAGGGCGATTGGAGAACTTCTTGATGGCGCTGAAGATGTAGTCCCAGCGCCCGGCGTTCAGGCCGGCGCTGTGATCGCGCAGCTCGTAGAGGATCTCCTCCATCTCGAAGGCGGACAGGAACACCTCGACCAGCACGGTTGCCTTGATCGTGCCGCGCGGCACGCCCAGGGCGTCCTGGGCGAACACGAAGACGTCGTTCCAGAGCCGCGCCTCGTGGTGACTCTCCAGCTTTGGCAGGTAGAAATACGGGCCGCTCCCCTTCTCGGCCAGGCGGCGGGCGTTGTGGAAGAAATACAGCCCAAAGTCGAACAGCCCGCCCGAGATCGGCTTGCCTTCCACCAGTAGGTGCTTCTCCACCAGGTGCCAGCCGCGCGGGCGCACCAGCAGGGTCGCCACCTCGTCGTTGAGGCGATAGACGCGCCCATCGGGATTCTCGAACTCGATGGTCCGCTCGATCGCGTCGATCAGGTTGACCTGGCCCTCGACCATGTTGCTCCAGGTCGGGGTGTGAGCATCTTCGAAGTCGGCCATGAAGACGTTGGCGCCAGAGTTGAGGGCGTTGATTACCATCTTGCGCTCGGCGGGCCCGGTGATCTCGACCCAGCGCTTCTGCAGGTCCGCGGGAACGGGGGCGACTCGCCAGTCTGCCTCGCGGATGTGACGAGTCTCGGGCAGGAAATCCGGCAGCGCGCCCAGGTCCAGCTCGATCTGCCGCTCGGCCCGCCTCTTGAGCAGCTCCTCACGTGTGGGGCCAAACGCACGCTGGAGCCCGGCCAGAAAGGCCAGCGCGTCAGGCGTCAGGATCTCCTCGGCTCGGCCCTGAACCGGTCCCCGAACCTCCACCCCTTCGATACCAGGCATCTCCCTGCTCCTCCCACTCGAAGCGCTGACAGTTCAGTGTACCGCGAGTCGCCGCTTGCACAAGCGCGGGGAATATTCGCGTGGACACAGCGGTTGCACTGGGGTGACCAAGACTGGGGGGAAATGCATTGGCACAGTCGGTAAGGATGTACACCACGCCCTGGTGTGGCTACTGCGTCAGCACGAAGCGCTATTTGGACAGCAAGGGCGTGGCCTACGACGAGATCGACATCGATCAGCACCCGGAGTTCGGCGAGCGGATCGAGCGCGCGACGGGCGGCCACCGAACGGTGCCAACTCTCGAGATCGACGGCCGGATCCTGGTCAACCCCAGCCGCCGCGAGCTAGACGAAGTCCTGAACTAACCTAACCCCCCGTCCCCCTTCCCTGAAGGGAAGGGGGTGCGCCCAGGGAGAGGTCTGAATGGACTTCGAGACGCTGCTCGTCCAGACCCGATCGCGGGTGACGACTATCACCCTGAATCGCCCCCAGGTCCTGAACGCGTTCAATGCCCAGATGAACGCGGACCTGGACGCGGCGCTCAGGGCGGCCGAACGCGACGCGGAGACCCGAGCCGTGGTGATCGCGGGCAGCGGGCGGGGGTTCTGCGCTGGCCAGGACCTGACGACACGCCTGGAGATCTTCGAGGCCGGGCAAGTGCCCCATCTGGGAGATGGCCTGCGGCGCAACTATCACCCGCTGATTCGGCGGATTCGGAACATGCCCAAGCCGGTCGTCGGGGCAATCAACGGTGTGGCGGCTGGGGCCGGGGTCGGCCTGGTGCTGGCCTGCGATCTGCGACTCGTCTCCGAAAGTGCCAGCTTCCTCCAGGCGTTCGTCAGAATCGGGCTCGTCCCCGACGCCGGCAACCTGTACACCCTGCCACGCATGGTGGGGCTGGGCCGCGCGTTCGAGCTGATGTGGCTGGCCGAGCCCCTCTCGGCGGCCGAGGCGGTCAGGCTGGGGCTGGCGATCCGCGTCGTGGCAGCCGAGGAGCTGCCGGCCGTGGCTCAGGAGCTGGCCGAGCGCCTGGCTCGAGGGCCGAGCGTGGCGTACGGGTTGATCAAGCGCGGCCTCTACCACTCCCAGGAGACCAGTTTGCCCGCGATGCTCGAGTACGAGGCCCTGCTCCAGGACGCCGCCGGGCGTTCGCCGCACTTTCGTGAGGGCCTGGCCGCGTTCCAAGAGAAGCGCGCGCCGCGATTCGGGTAGAGGCAGCCCAGAAGCCCGTGCTCTAGTGCCGGAGGTTCGACTGGCTAGACGTTGTCAGCACCAACACGAAGGCACCAAGATGCGAGAGATCGCCCATCTCTGGTCCTTATGTCTTGGTGTCTTCGTGGTGAATCTAGGCTGTCTTGGTGGTGAATCTACGGCCGATGCCTTGAACCAGCGCCAATGGGTTCGCGCTCGGGCGGCACGCCAGGCGCCGGCCGAATGGGAAGCTCGTCCGCCAAGCGCGGCTCTCTGTCCGGGAGCGTCCGGCGACGGCCAAAGCGCGGTAGATTTAGGCCCGTGACGAGGCGCTGCAGGCCGTCGAAATAGGTGTACGAGACCGGCACGAAGACAAGGGTGAGGATCGTCGAGCTGACCATCCCGCCGATGATGACCGCCGCCAGCGGAGCGCGCAGCTCACCGCCCTCGCCAAGCTGCAGCGCGACGGGCAGTAGGGCCAGGACGAGCGTCGCCGAGGTCATCAGGATCGGCCGCAAGCGGATCGGGCCAGCCCGACGCAGCGCCTCGTTCCGCTCCAGCCCCTGGCGGCGCAGCACGTTGGTGTAATCCACCAGCAAGATCGCATTCTTGCCGACCAGGCCAAACAGAGCGATGACGCCGATCAGGGACAGGATGTTGAGCGTGTTGCGGAAGATCAAAAGGCTGGCGAGCGCCCCGATCAGCGCGAGTGGGAGCGAGGACAGGACCACCAGCGGCAGGATCAGGCTCTCGTACAGTGCCGTCAGGACCAGGTAGACCAGGATGGCGGAGATGCCAAGCGCCAGCCCGAGGTTGCTGAACGCCTCCTGCTGATCCCTGCTCTGGCCGGCCAGCTCCCAGCGGACACCGGCGGGCATCGGCACCTTGGCCATCTCGCTCGTAACGATCCCGCTGGCCGTGCCGAGCGCGACGCCGCGCGGATCGGCTCCGATGATCGCTACTCGCTGGCGCTGAATCCGATTGATGCGGGCCGGGATGCTCTGTTGCTCGATCTGGCCCACCTGACCAAGGGTGACGATCGCGCCACGATTCGTCAGCAGCGGCAGGTCCTGGAGCGCGCTTACGTCGCGGCGGGTCGATTCGGCCAGCCGGATCCTGATGGCCACCTCACTTCCATCCGGGCGCGGCCACTTGGCCGGTACGAGGCCCTGGTACGCGATCCTGACGGCGGCTCCGACCTGCTGGGTTGAGAGCCCCAGGTCCCGAAGCCGCTGCTGGTCGACCCTCGCCACGACCTCGGGCGCAAGCGCCCCGGTGCTGTTGGTCACATCGGCCAGCTCAGGCCGGCGGGCCAGTTGTTGCTGGACCTCAGCCGCGGCGCCCGTCAGCTCGCCGATGTCGCGCCCGAACAGCCGAATCTGGATCGCCTGACCACTCCCGCCGGGCCGGTTTCCGCCGATGCTGGTCGAAAGCTCCGGGATGTCCGCCGAAGCCTGGAGCGCCTGGCGGCGAATCTGGCTGCTCGTCCGCCGCCGCTCGGTGCGGGGCGTCAGCTCCACGATGACGCTCAGGAATCGAGTCCCGCGGTCCAGATCGGTCGCCCCGGCGCCCACCACGCTGTACACCTTGACGATCTCGGGGAACCGCGAGCGATCCATGAGCCGTTGCTCCCACAGGCGCATTACGCGGTCGGTCGCCTCCAGAGTCGACCCGCCCGGCAGCTCGCCTGACATCGCGATGAATGGACTGTCGATGTCAGGGACGAACTCGGCCCCGATGAAGGGCACCATCCCAAAGCTGCCGACCAGGATCGCGATGGCGCCGAACACGACGATCAGGCGGTGACGAAGGGCGCGCTCGAGGAAGATCGCGTAGCGTCGCTCGAGCGACCCGTACAGCGGCTCCCAACAGGCCGCCACACGACTCAGCCAGCTACTCCCCTGAGCCCCGCGCAGCCAGCGCGAGGCCATCATCGGCGTCAGGGTGAATGACACGAGCAGCGAGCACAGCGTGGCGGCCGTGACGACGATCGCGAAGTTGCGCAGGAACCCGCCTGTGGTGCCCGTCAGGAAGACGATCGGCCCATACACGACCACGTCGACGAGCGTAATCGCGATCGCGGCCAGACCAATCTCGCTGCGGCCCCTGACCGCCGCGGTCTTCGGCTCGTCGCCGTGCTCGAACTTGCGGAAGATGTTCTCCAGCACCACGATGCTGTCGTCGACGAGGATCCCGATGCTGGTGGTCAGGCCGAGCAGGCTCAATATGTTGATCGTCAGCCCGGTCAGCTTCATGACGACGAAGGTCGCGATCACACAGGTCGGGATCGCCACCAGCACGATAACCGTCGCCCGGAGCGTATGGAGGAACAGGAGCAGCACCACACCGGTCAGCAGGGCGGCCAGCGCCAGCTCCTTCTGAACGTCTCGCACGGAGGAGCGGATGAAGCTGCTCCGATCGATGACCACCTCGACCCGCAAGTCCGGCGGCAGGTCGTTGTTGATCGCGCGAATCTCGTCCAGGACTTTGTCCGCTGCCTGCGTGATGTTCGCCTGGCCCTGCTTGGAGACCAGCAAGCCGATCGAATCGCGGCCGTTGAGGCGGACGATGGCAACCTGATCGGCGCCGGCGGCACTGATGTCAGCCAGGTTGCGCAGCTCGGTGGCGGAGCCGTCGCGGCCCGTGACGCTCAGGTTTGCCAGGCTGGCCGGATCACGGTTGCGACCTTCGATGCGCACCGCGAACTCTCGGTTCGGGTCGTTTCGTCCGCCCGTCACCGTCCCGCCCGAAACGGTCTGGTACTGGTTAGCCAGCGCCTGCGAGACGTCCGAGACGCTCGTGCGAAAAGCGCGCAGCCGATCGGGGCTGACGGCTACCTGGATCTCCGGCTTGCGCCCGCCCAGGACCCGCGCCGAGCTAATCCCTTCGAGTGACTCCAGGCGTGGCCGGACCTGGTCGTCTGCGATCCGATACAGCTCGGTCGAGTCGCGGCTGCCGGCGCTCGTCAGCGCCAGGTACAGGATTGGCTGATCGTTGACATCGACCTTGCGGATGGTGGGCGAGTCGATCTCGCTTGGCAGCTCACGCCGCAGGTTGTTGACCGTCCGCTCGACGTCGAGCGCGACAAGGTCGATGTTGACGCTCTCGCGAAACTTGACGCTGACCGTGGCCTGGTTCTGGCTGGAGATCGAGCTGATCTCGTCGATGTCATTCAGCGCGGCCAGGGCGTCCTCGATCTTCCGAGTGACCTGCTCCTCGACCTCCTGCGGTCCGGCGCCGGGGAACGGCACGATGACCGTGACCACCGGGATCTTGATCTCGGGCAGCTGGTCCAGCCCGAGGCGGGCGTAGCTAACGAGCCCGAACAGGATGATCGAGGCGACCGCGACGAGGACGACGAGGGGACGGTATACCGCGAGGCGTGTGAGACCCATCGTATTCGTTCAACGTTGAACGTCGAACGTTCAAC
>Ga0137373_10007307_pt1 | contig 11738 bp, 6 predicted proteins | sample SagtaG_5_FD_104912 | JGI IMG/M metagenome (GOLD analysis project Ga0137373, IMG submission 104912) | Vadose zone soil microbial communities from Sagehorn Ranch, Mendocino, California, USA - Sage1_R_80_16 metaG | ecosystem: Environmental > Terrestrial > Soil > Vadose zone | place: USA: California...
CGGTGAGAGGCGGGTCCGGTAGGGCGCTGAGGAGGGGACACTACCATGGCCCAAATCGAATATGTCGAGCAACAATTACGGATCGGATTTCAATCGATGATTGGCTTTGACAGCGTGATCGGCCGTTACCCTGCTGGAGTCACACTGGAAAAGACACCACTTGGTCGCTCTTCAGTTCTGACGAAGCCACCGCATAAACAAGGTGGACCTTCATTGGAAATTGGCAATCAATCTCGAATCGGCGCAACAACAAGGCTGGAATAAATAACAGAATTACTGCAGAGGCTTGCTATGTCTCATTCACAACACGATACAAGTCAACACAGTTGCCCGGCTTGCAGTTATGGTCCGTTCACCAGGAACAACTACTTCACCGGCAAGCTGATGGTCGAGCGCGATTTCACGGACGAAACGCGCTTTCACATGGAGAAGATGCGGCACCACGAACAGCAACTTCATGGCTGGGGCGTGGTCTGCGGACTCAAAGTCAAACCTCATCCGAACGAGGCTTGTCGAGATCGTTTTGTCTGCATCGAGCCGGGCTTCGCTGTGGATTGCTGTGGCCACGACATTATCGTTCGTGAAGAGGAATGTCTCGATCTGTTTGCCTTGCCTGAGATTCAGGCGCTTAAGACTCAGGGTGATACTGAAGAGCACAAGTTGCAGATCTGTGTGCGCTTTCGTGAATGTCCAACAGAAGAAATACCTGTTCTGTATGACGACTGTGGGTGCGATGACACGAAGTGCGCGCCAAATCGTATCCTGGAGTCCTGGGAACTTGGAGTTGTCCTCGATCCCAAAGACGAGCCCCCGCCGTTTCACGCGCCAAGGTTCGAATGGGGAGACTCGATCACTATTGCTCATGCCGCCCGCGTCGCTTTGCATGACGCGACGCATCGCCTATACGTCGCGACCGCCGACTCGCCTTCAACGATTTATCAGGTAAGCACCGACAATCATGCGACGATCACTTCGCGGACTCTCGACGCTGAAGCTGTTGCAATTGCGGTCTCAAAAGATGGTTCGCGGCTATATGTTGTTACCGAGCCGGTCGCTCCAGACACGCTGCTTCAATTGCACGTCTTAGATACCACTGAGCTTGGACTTCCAGATTTCAATACGACTGAACTGGAGCTACCAAATGGTGCGGGTAGTGATGTCCATCTGGCAGTCGCGCCGAACGGAATCTTGTTTGTGTTGCTCGCCGCGTCCGGCGACTTGTTAAGCGGTCCAGACGATCTTGACACGAATGACGCGGCAGATCCGCCGGAAAAGATCGTAACGGTGGCGCCCAACATTAAAGGGTTCGTGATAAGTAGTAATGGAGAATCTGCGTTTTCCGTTGGACCCGCAAATGAGATTCAGCAAATCAAAGGAATCCAGACCGCTTCGACAACAGTCTCCGCGATCACGGTCTCCGGGGTTAGTAATCCATCGCTTGTGGCGGTGGTAAGCAGCACAGCCGAAGACATGCTGGCAGTTGTTGAAGAAACCGGCTCAAAGTTCCACCTGATTTCACTAAACGGGACGCCGGCTGTTGTGGGCAGTGTCACGTTGGATCATAAACCTGCTGCGCTCGTGGTTTCTCCAGGTGGTCACTGGGCTTACGTGCTCGAGAAAGACGGAACAGACAGTTTTGTTCAGTCTGTCAGCATCGATCGTCTGCAGTTGCACCTTCCAGTCACACCAGGCAATGCATTTCCAGTTGGCGATGATAGCCAGCAGTTGGTTCTCAGCAGTTCCGGCGATCACCTCTATATTCCTTTTACTGACGATCTCGCTCAACCCACGCTTGGTGGTGTCGCTATCGTCGAGATTTCTGAAGACGCCTGTAGCGACGTGCTGTGGCGACATCTGAATGGTTGTCCCCACTGCGATCTACCTGACTGTGTTGTGTTGGCAACGATTGAGAATTACAACCTGGACGATCGGATCGAAGCGCAGACCGTTCCGCCCGCGGATCCTCAACAAGACACAGCTGACAAGATCGCTCGAATCGACAACCGCACTCGACGTTTGCTGCCCAGCACTCAAGTGTTGGCCGAGCTGGTTGAGTGTTTGCTTGAACACGGAAACGGCGGCACGGGCACACAAGGACCACCGGGACCACAAGGACCAAAGGGGGATAAAGGTGAAAAAGGAGATCAAGGTTTAAAAGGTGACAAGGGAGATCCGGGTTCGGGACTGGAATTAGGTCTCGTCAGAATCAAGGCATTAAGCTGGAAACACAACACGCCCAGCGCGCTTCTGGGAGTGAAAATGATCGGCAACGACACCGGGTTTGGATTTGTGATCGGCTTTACCGATAAGGTGCAGGTGAGGATCCAGAATCCGCAAGGTGCACGCGTCAATCTCATTGATGACACCCACATTTTCCAGGTTCTCGTGGCATCCGATCTTGAGCAAAACAAGGAACTCGGAATGTACTGTCGCTGTCCGATCTTCGGGACTGTCATTCCGGTCGATTACACCGACACAAACGGCCTCATCACGACCGCAACCGAAGTGGACGCCTTAGAGGCGCCGGGCGTCGCGTTCATTCTTGATTCCAGCTTGTCGCAGAGGGCTCGCGAAATCATTTCGCAAAGCCCTCCGTTCGACGGCCCTCCGTTCAACGACATATGGATCCGGCTCCGCGGCGATTTTGTTCTGGATCTAAAAGGTCGAGCCATCGATGCCGAATTCGTGCGGGCGGAACTGCCGACAGGTGACCGACCGAGCCCGCCCCTCGGATTGCCTTTGGACCAGCAGCCGGGAATTCAAGGTGGACTCTTCGAAAGTTGGTTCACGCTCGTACGCGGATAGAAAGTTTCAAGCGGTTCAGACCCAGTCAGGAGAATCTTATGGCACTCGCTACAACAACCACTCGAACGCCTAAAGTCACACGCTGCCCTGTTTGCGGGGGCCTTGAATGTCTTTGCCGGCCGCGCTTCTTCGCCGGACAGTTGCTTACCGAAGACGATCTAAACCGCCTCGAGCACTACATAGTGGGGAAGAACAAACTGCACAACCGTTACCTGCATGGCACTGGTGTGGTGTGCGGCCTGGAGGTCACGTGCCACCAGTGCAAAGGGTTCGTCACGGTCAAATCCGGTTACGCTCTGAGCCCGTGTGGAGACGATATCGTCCTGTGCGGCGATCAAGCGGTTAACGTTTGCGAACTTATCCAAGATTGCCGTCAACAGCAATTTGAATGCGAGCCCGCCTTTCCGCCACCACAACCAATCTGCGGCGATCAGGACGCGGAGTGGATACTCTATGTCTGTTATGACGAACGGCCATCGCGCGGCATTACACCTTTGCATGGAGCCAGCGGTGCCGCGTGCTGTTCGAAGTGCAGCTGTGGTGGCTCTTCTTCATGTGGTTGTGGTGGGACGTCGACGTCAATGTCAACGTCGACGAGTGGTTGCGGATGCGCTGGTGCGACAAAGAGTGAACAACTCGCCTATCGTCCGGTGCCGGCCAGAAGACCGCCTCAATGTGAACCCACAGTGCTGTGCGAAGGTTATAAGTTTCAACTGCGCAGGGCTCCTCTGGAATCGACCGGAGGTTTCGGTGAGTTTATCAATCGCATCCAGGAATGTTCGAAACTCACTCAAGAGTTCCAGACATTGATCACGGGCTTGAATAATGCCAGCCAGATAGAAGCGGTCAAAGCAAGGTTCGCGACCATTGCAAACCAGCACTCAATCTATGACTGCGGCCTGTTGAAAAAAATAGCGGACGTTTCCTCTACCGATGTCAACGCAGCTAAACAGAGTCTGTTCAATATTGCAGTTGAGATCTTCTCGCACTGTTTATGCTCTGCCTTCCTGCCACCTTGTGCTCCTCCCGCTGAAGACAACTGCGTACCACTCGCGACACTTACTCTGAATTGCAGAGGCGGTTGCAACGTCGTGAAGATCTGCAACATGGAGAACCGCCGTCTCCTCGTTACGATGCCGGCATTGAAGTATTGGCTGGAAGGAGTCTTCAAAGCACTCAAGCTCGGTGACATCTTCAGGAGGCTCTGCTGTGAAGAAAGGGAGTTTCAACTCGGCGCGGTGTCGAGACCTGATGCGTTGCAGAGCTTAATCAATCATTTGATACAGCCGGGTGCAACGGTCAATCGACAGACTATTTTTCAACATCTTGGTCAGATGCTGAAAGAAATAGCGGCAGCTGCGCGGCAGTAAAGCAGCAGGAGGTATGTGATGGCGCAGGAACAGATGCAACGACCGAAGTTTTTTGAGGAGCAATACCTCGGCGCAGAAGATCTAACTGCGGCAGTTGACTACGCGCGAACTCAACAGGCGCGTCATGCTCTGGGCGCGCATACGTGGGGGATCGCGACCGGTCTCCAACTGATTGAAACGCCTGTTCCCGGCGCTGCAGTCACTGTTTACCTTCTTCCCGGGTATGCGTGGGACGGTTACGGGCGGCCAATCGTCGTCTTGTCACCCTACAGGATTCCAGAATCAAGTTTTGCAGCATTCACTTTCGATCCGTCGATCGATAGTGAGGGCAAAGGACGCTTGATTCCAATCTGGCTTCGTTATGACGAGAAATCTGCAGCAGCAGCAAATTCGGGTTTTGTGCTTTGCGATGTCAGTAATACTAATTCACGGATCCAGGAAACGTTCGCGATTCAAGTCGGTGAGATGAGCACCAACGAGCTCACTTCCGGCGTCAACATTGCTGGAAGATTGGTAGAGGATCCCAAAACTGCCCTGAGACAATTCGATCCAACGGCGTCATTTCTTTGTGACGAATCGATCCCACATCAGAATTTTCCTGATGCAACGAGCAGGGCAAGGTGGCTGATCCCGATTGGCTTCGTACGTTGGTTGCCCGTGCAAAATCAGCCGGGGCATTTTGTTGCCCGCGATGACAGTGGAGCGGAACCTGATTCTTACAAGATTCGCAGCGTTCGTCGCTACATCGGCATCGTTGCTGAGGAGATTGAAGCAGCGGACGGAGCGATACGTCTACGCAATCGCGCTGCTGACCCAACGTCCAGTTCCTTTAAACCGCCAGCAATAAATCAGACGGTCAATGATCTTGTCTGGTGTGAAGGCAATCTGAGAGTTGAGGGTGACAACAGGATTTGCGGCGGCTCCGTTGACTTTCGAGACAGCGGCGGTCGCGACTTTGATGTTTCAATGCAGATACAGCGCAATGATATCGGTCCTGGCGATCGGGCGTTGCGGGTCTTAATTGGACCAAAGACGCAACCCGCCAATCGGTTCGCAGTCTCAGTCCAGGACGGCGACAACTTCGAAGACAAGTTCGTGGTTTTAAGTGGCGGCAACGTTGGTATTGGCACTAAAACTCCGACTGATCACTTGCAGATCGTAGGCGACCTTCGGATCTCAGGCCTTGCGCGAAAACTGGATGGCGGAACATGGACGGTTGCTTCTGATGCGCGACTGAAAGAGAACATAGAACCGCTCAGCAACGCGCTCGAGCTACTCTTGCAACTACGCGGTGTGAGTTTCCAGTGGCGAGATCCGGAAAGTAGGGGAGATCTGTCGGGACCACAGATGGGCCTGGTTGCTCAGGAAGTAGAGAAGGTATTTCCCGAATGGGTCAGCAAAGGTCCGGACGGATATCGAGAACTTACCATTAGAGGTTTTGAAGCGTTGGTGATCGAGGCCATGCGAGAACTAAAGTCCGACCTCGAAGACTTGAGATCCATCTCACCTGACACGAAGCCCCCTGCAGCTCGAAAGAAACGTCAACCCCGAAAAGCTGGAAAACAAGCTGCGACGAAGGCCAGTTAAGCGACTTAGCCGAAGCGTGACGGAGAACACCGACCAATGAATGATAGTCGACTGCAAATCCGTCGAGTTCAGGCTCAGTATCTGGTGCCTTCTGACCATCCCGCTCCCAGGCACGTCAAGGATCGTCTGGACGCTGAAATCAAACGCAGCCTCTCGCAAGTCCTGTCCGCAGCTTTTTCCTCGTGGTTCTCAGAAACAGATTCAAGCCTCTGGTTTGTTCGTCGACTGGAGATTGATCTTGCGATCAATGCTTCCGGCCATGGCGATGATGTCTCAAGGACTTTCACCAGACGACTCGGGCGCGCGTTAGACGACACTCTTCAGGAAGGCGCTGATCAGAACAATGTTGTCCGATTTACAAGTCCGGCTGACTATCTGGCTCATTTTCTTTCGGATCTCGCTGCGGGTGACGCGTGGGGTCGTTGGTACTACGAGGCGTTCTTTGGCTTGCGCCTTCTGCCGACCTCCGCTGCACTCCGAACCGCGGTCTGCCAGCGACCGGAGACCGGGAAGGCAGCATTACTTCAGTTGCCAGGTGCGGAATTGAAAGATGTACTGCGCGCTCTGAACAGGCAGGATGCTCGTTTGATCCTCGAGAGTCTGACTCAAGGTGTTAAAGAGGACAGTGGATTCGATCCTAACCAACTGGCCTGGTCCAACTCGAGGCTGATTGATGGCCATCTACTTGATGGGCTTAATGAGTGGGGACAAGCGCTCTACTTGTACCTTAGTGCCGCGCGAGAGGAGGAACAGTCTGGTTTGCATGTGATGGATGCCACACGCGCGCTGTTGCGATGTTCGGCTGATCAGCTACGAGATGTCGCGGAAGAGCTCAATACCGTTCAAGAGCAGGCTAAAGTCGCTGCGACGGAGCGACGTCACACTTCCTTTGGCGGGGCCTTTCTTTTGTTGCCATTGCTGGATGAGATTCCACTCGCCGAAGCTCTGCGAGATTGGCCGCACGCGGACGAAGCGGCGGCAATCTCTCTCGTGCGTTTTCTACTATTGATCAAATGCTCCGGGCCTAAGCATGCCCAACATGTTCTTGCTAATTCACTTCTGCGCGATCTCATGCTGGTGCCTCCCACTGTTTCAGCTGAGATCCTAACTGAGTGGCAGAGCCATGTTACGACCACACACATAGACAATTTCCTCACGACGCTGATCGCCTGGCAGCGGGGGCAGGGAAGAATTAACGATCGGAACTACTTTTCGGCGTTTACAACTTTGAACGATTCTCCGGTCGTCGTTCTGATTGATGAAGCGCGATCTCTATGGCTGAAAGTTTCTAATCTCGCAGATGTCGAGCAGCAACTGATTCAGGACAAATCAATAAATGAGACTTTGGCGCGGCACGGAGAGCTAGCTCATAACCTGTTGCATCTTGCACTACCCCTATCGCTAAAATTTTCCCCCACTCTAGATCTGGCCTTGAGCGTGGCGTCGCAACATGTACTACGCAACTTTGCGTGGCGGTTGCCTGGCTTTGCTGAATCAAATTTACCTTATCTGTCGAGCAACTTTCTTGACTTTCCGGCAAGTGTCGAAGAGGAGACTACACGCCGCGTCGTGCGCCTTTCCGGAGCGCCGCTACGTCTTGTCTTGGGACTTACGGGAATGATGCGACAGACGTACCGGTTGGACTGGCTCGACGAACGTCCCCTGACCCTTTTTGAAGAATCCTAAAATGTCGACGGCTGCTGACACCAGAGAATACTTATCGATCAAATTGCAACGGCTGGATCTGCTGTTGCATCGGGAGATACTACGCCTGCGAGCGCGGTACCAACTATCGCTCGATGAGTTTCGTGGTCTGTACATTAGCGACGAACAAGTAAATAGCCTGGTCAATCAGGAAGTCGGATATGAAGGTGAGAATTCGGCCGCTGAAGAGCTAACTGCGCGCGCTGAGGTCTTACATTCGGCTGATGATAGTCAAGAAGATCTTATTTGGCGCCGCCTGGCCGACGAGTTCTCTTTATCGGAGACCGAGCAGGATATTCTCCTATTGGCCCTCGCGCCCGAGCTCGATCTCAAGTACGAAACGCTCTATGGGTACTTGAACAACGATGTCACTCGCACATGGCTGACTCATGATCTGGCGCTGCGGCTTTTTGCGAACGATGAAGAGCAGAAAGTGGCCGTCCGGCGTTGTCTGGCGCCGGGGGCGACTCTATTCAGTAACGGACTGTTGCAGTCGATCTCTTCGGCGTCGCAACATGCGTCGTGGTTGGCGAGCGGTTTTTCTGTCGCACCGGCGCTGTTGCATTACTTGCTTGGTTTCTCCGATCTGGACTCGCGCGTAGCTGGCGTCTTTCAGCAGCAGTCCAAAAACGTTCAGATGATGCCTGCGCAGCAAGCAGCCGTTACTGGAATCGTAAACCTTCTGCTGCACTCTCGAGCTTTTCCGCTGATCATATTTACCGGACGCGAGGGCACCGGCCGTGGCACGGCTGCAGAAGCTGTTTGTCGTGAGTTGGGCATCCCGCTGCTGCGTGTTGATCTAACAACGCTTCGCGCCTCGGCTGAAGGTTTCGAAAAACTGTTGAAGTCAGTTTTGCTGCAACAACGCCTGCAGAGTGCGGGCCTGTGTCTCGAACGAGCTGACGCGCTCTTTGATGAACAAGGCCGGCCGCTGCCCGATTCAAGACAAGTCATCAGGACTCTGGCCCAGAGCACAAGCCCAACGTTTATTGCCTGCGAGGTTAATTTTCGGTGGCAGGATCTTTTGTCGAATCAGCATGTTATTTCTTTTAGTTTTGACGATCCTGATTACGAGACGCGGTTGCAATTGTGGAAGACCGCACTTTCCGAGAGTAACGTAACGGTAGCTGAATGCGATCTGGAAGCCCTGGCAGATCGCTTTGCTCTGACGCCTGCTCAAATAAGCTGCGCGGCCGCGGCAGCGGTTGACCGGCGAGCTCTCAATCCTGATTCGATTGACGCGAATGCCGTTGCTTCAGACACTGCTGCCCTTTTCGCTGCTGCCAGATCCCAATCGGATCAAAGCCTGGGCAACCTTGCGCAGAAGGTACGTTCAGTTCATACATGGGACGACCTGGTCCTGCCGCGTCTCACTCTACAGCGCGTCAAGGAAATCGCCTTCGCGATCCAAAGCCGGCACATAGTTTATTCAGACTGGGGCTTTGGGGAGCGTATCGCATCAGGCAAGGGTCTCAAGTCATTGTTCGCCGGAGGTTCAGGCACGGGCAAGACGATGGCGGCTGGAGTGATTGCCCGCGAACTTGAACTCGACCTTTACAAAATCGATCTCTCCGGCATTGTCAGCAAATACATTGGCGAAACAGAAAAAAATCTGGACCGCATTTTTCGCGCCGCGCAATCCAGCAACGCGATACTCTTCTTCGATGAAGCTGATGCTCTATTCGGCAAGCGCTCAGAAGTAAGAGATGCGCACGACCGTTACGCCAACATCGAAGTAGCCTATCTCCTGCAGAAGATCGAAGACTACGAAGGGGTCGTGATCCTTGCCAGCAATCTGCGTAAGAAAATCGACGAAGCCTTCTCGCGACGGATGCATTACGTAGTTGAGTTTCCTCTTCCAGATGAAAACTATCGCGTGCGGATATGGCGCACGGTGTTCCCGCCGGAGATGCCTCTCGGTAGCGACGTCGATTTTCAATTCCTTGCGCGGAAATTTCCGATCGCCGGGGGCGATATCCGAAACGTTGCGCTCGATGCAGCGTTTCTGGCCGCGCATGACGGCAAGGTCGTAACGATGAAGCAACTTGCCAGAGCGCTCGCTCGGCAAATGACGAAGCAGGGCAAGATCCCCTCAGCAATGGATTTTCAGCAATACCATGAGTTGATCGATCCAGGGGTGTGAAAGGCCGCAATGAAAACCGCTGTAGCGCCGATCCATCCCACGACCAAAGCTAGGGGTGTTCGTGTGGAAAGACCTCCGGCGCCACCGAGTGTGCCCGCGATCCCAGTTAGACTTGTATCCATTCAACAAACCGCCGGAAACCTCGCGATTCAAGAATTGTTCGATTCGGGCCAGCGCCAGTCGCAGGAGTCCTCGATGAGCCCCGCCATGCCTGCCGTTGCCGAAGGCGTTTCAAAAGAAAACGCAATTGACCAGGAGAAGCCAAAAGAGCCCGTTCCGTTGGCCCAAACACCCGCTAAGCCGGAAGAAGACCCTGCATACCAGCTGGTTGTTAAGCAGCTGGAGGTAAAAGCAAAAAAGGAAAAGACTCCAACTAAGACGGCAAAGCAAAAACAAGACGAAACGGTATCAGCGGCAAATTTACCTGTAGAAATAACTTCTAAAGAAAAAGCTTACGGCGAGGATCTGGATAAGTTGGCAGGAGTACCTCAGTTTACCGTCGACGCATTCATGGAGGAATTCAATCAGACGGCAGAGAAGCTCGCTAAAGCGATTCCCGATAAGAAAGAAGGTCCTCCTCAGGGCTATTCGCCATGGAACGAAAAACGCGAACAGGCTGCGGGCGAGCTGGCAGCAGGACGGCCGGCGGCGAATCAGGAACTAAAAACGCACACCAAGACTAATTTGGATTCCTACCGCACACCGACGGTGGAAAAGGTCTCAGACAAGGTGCTCAAGGAGAATCAGGCACTGAAATCTGACTTAAAGCTGGATCCTGTCGGCAGCACGCCGACACTTCAACAAGCAAGAACTGCAGCACCAAAGCCGAAGACGGAAAAGGCTATTTCTCTGGACGAGGAGAGTCGCGCTCTGGATGATGCCTTAGTGGGCCACAATGTTGGTGGTCAGACGATCGATATTGACGAGGCGTCTCTGGCTTTTCCCATTTCCGGAGAAAAGTCATTTGACGAAGCCGGCGAAACAAAACGGAGAGCGCAACAGGAAATCCTTAAGGCGAAGCCCAGATATCGTGAACAAGAAAAAGGGGTCATAAATAAGTCTGAAGGGGAAATTCACTTCCTGGTGAATACTACGGCATTGCAAGGTCACCACGCACGCCGTTCGGAAAGTTTCAAAGGAGTTCTGGAGAATCAGGAACAACACGGGGGAAACATCAAGAAGGGAAAAGTAACGGCCTTCTCTCAATTTGAAACGATATACCAGGAGATGAAAACAAACGTAGAGACGGAACTAAAGAAGTTCAATCCTGAAATTATTGATCCCATTCTTACAGGCATATTGTTGGACGCTGAAGCCTCCTTTTCTTCGTCGGTAGATACCTATTTGGAGTACATCTACACTCCCGGTCATTGGGGGCTTGATTACAGCGATTGGATCGACTATCACGAGGCCGAAGTAGCGGAAAAAACTGCACAGTTTATGAAAGCGGGCGAGGACAATTACTTGATCGCCCGTCAAAGAGCCTTAGTCATCGTGCAGGATAAATCTGCGGCGGACTTGTTCGCGAGAGAGAAACGAAGCTTCATATACACGGTCAAATCAAAAATCGAAAACGAAATTGCAAAGTTGGTTGTGGATGCACTGAATGCCGCTCGGAACCACATAACGACAGGTAGAGGCAAAGTTCGAAAAGCGTACCTCGAGCTTCCTGAAAGTGAAAAAATGGAAGCTAGCCAGGTTCTCAAGGCCGTTGAAGGTAAGTTCCAGTCTCTCGAAGAATCAGTGGTGGAAGCTCAACATGAAGTCATCAACGACATGGCCCGAACCTACAACCAGAGTGTAGGTAAACTTCAATCAAAATTCGATGAGATTAAGAAAGATGTTCTCACCAGTTGGCTCGAGAAAGCGTGGAACAAGCTCAAGGCCATCGTAAATGCCATCATAGATTTTGCTACCAAGATCATTGAGTTGTTAGGGCGTCTGGTTGGTGTGGTTGGGGATATTATTTCCAGCCCACGCGTTTTCTTCAGGAACCTGATAGCTGGAATCGGTCAGGGCTTTTCGACCTTCGTTGAACGAATCGATGAATTCCTGGCCACTGCGTTCTTTGATTGGATTCGCGGTACCAGCGGTGTCCAGGTGCAACTCCCCAAAGAGTGGAACGCAGC
>Ga0137373_10007311_pt1 | contig 11735 bp, 10 predicted proteins | sample SagtaG_5_FD_104912 | JGI IMG/M metagenome (GOLD analysis project Ga0137373, IMG submission 104912) | Vadose zone soil microbial communities from Sagehorn Ranch, Mendocino, California, USA - Sage1_R_80_16 metaG | ecosystem: Environmental > Terrestrial > Soil > Vadose zone | place: USA...
CAGCCTGGGCCGCCCGCACCAGGTCGGCGTCCATGCCGGCCGATCCGGGAACCCGCTGGCCGTTCGGGATCACGAAAGACCTTTGCCGAGGCGGGCGAGAGCCTCGGCCAGGACCTCGGGGTGCTTGCAGAAGGCGAACCTGTCCTGGCTGCGGCCGGCCTGCGCGTCGTCGTAGAAGACGCTGTTGGGGATCGCGACCACGCCGCAGCGGCCAGGCAGCGCGCGGCAGAATTCCACGCCGTCCTTTTCCCCAAGCGGGCCCACGTCGGTGGTGATGAAGTAGGTGCCGCCCGGCTCGTACACATCGAAGCCCGCCGTGGCCAGACCCGAGCAGAGCAGGTCGCGCTTGCGCAGCAAGCCGTCGCGCAGCCCGGCGTAGTAGTGGTCGGGAAGGCGCAGCGCCTGCGCGATCGCGTACTGGAACGGGCCGCCGCTGACGTAGGTGAGGAACTGCTTGACCGTGCGCACGGCGGCCACAAGCTCGGGCGTGGCCATCACCCAACCGATCTTCCAGCCGGTGAAGGAGAACGTCTTGCCGGCCGAGCTGATCGACACGGTGCGTTCGCGCATCCCCGGCATGGTCACGATGGGCACGTGCTCGCCGTCGAAGACGATGTGCTCGTACACCTCGTCGGTCACCACCAGCAGGTCGCGCTCGCAGGCGAGCGCGGCGAGGGTCGCGAGTTCGGCGCGGGTGAACACGCAACCGGTCGGGTTGTGCGGCGAGTTGAGCAGGATCAGCCTGGTCCGCGGTGTGATCGCGGCGCGCAGCTCGTCCAGATCCGGCCGGAACCGTGGGGGCCGCAGGGTAACGGGAACGCGCACGCCGCCCGTCATGGCGATGCACGCGGCGTAGGAGTCGTAGTAGGGCTCGAAGGCGATGACTTCGTCGCCTGGCTCGACCAGCGCGAGCAGCGTGGCCGCGATCGCCTCGGTGGCGCCCGCGGTGACGAGCACCTCGGTGCCTGGGTCGTACTCCAGCCCGTAGAACCGCCGCTGATGCTCTGCGATCGCGCCGCGAAGCTCCGGGATTCCTGGCCCTGGCGGGTACTGGTTACCCCGGCCCGAGATCACCGCTTCGGCGGCCGCGCGGGCGATCTCAGCCGGGCCATCGCTGTCAGGGAAGCCCTGGCCGAGGTTGATCGACCCGGTTGTGACAGCAAGCGCGGACATCTCAGCGAAGATCGTGGTTCCGAGCCCGGCGAGCCGGTGGTTCAGCAGCGGCCGGCGCATCGCTTGGTCCTTTGAATAGCCATGGCCTGTCGAGTCTGGTCCCTCACGTCGGCAGTCGTCGGTGCCAGTATCGCAGGGCGCGGCCCGGGGCCCACGCGGGGTGCGCGCCGGATCGTCAGCTCGTCGCGGGGCCGTCGGCGAGCACGCAAACCCGGTTGCGCCCGGTCTTCTTGGCTTCGTAAAGAGCCGCGTCGGCCGCGGCGAGCATGTCGTCGAGGTCGCGCCTTGAGCCATCAAGGGTGGCGACGCCGATGGATACGGTCACTCGAAGCGGGGATTCGGCGACGGTGCCGACGTTGATGGGGATTATGATCTCAGAGAGCTTCTCCCTGAGCCGTTCGGCGATGCGGGTGGCCCCTGGGGCATTCGTCTGGGGCAGCAAGATGACGAACTCCTCGCCGCCGAACCGGCCGGTGATGTCGTAGTCACGCAGCAGGGCATTCATCGCGCTGGCTATTCCGGCCAGTACCGCATCCCCCGCCAGGTGTCCGTAGGTATCATTGACGGCCTTGAAGTGATCGAGATCGGCGATCGCCACGGAAAGCGGAGTGCGGGTGCGGATGGCGCGGGTGATCTCTGCTGCCGCTTCACGTTGCCAGGTTGCGGCGTTCAGCAGGCCGGTCTTCGCGTCGATGCGGGACGCATCTACTAGCTGCGCGTGACGCTGCGATCGTTGCAGCAAGGTGACGAAGGGCAGTGCAAAGGCTGCCAAGAGCGCGCTGCTCGCCACCGCGAAGGTCACGAGCACCGCGATACATAGCTCGGCCACGTCGTTGTACAGCAGCTCACGGCCCCACAGGAGGTCTCGCATGGGGGTGGCGGGCTCGGCGCCTTTGAGCGCAACCACCATAATGCCCACGTTGATCACCCATAGCGCGACACCGCTCATCGCCACAGCAACGACCCACAGAAAGGCCTGTATACCCGTGCCAGTGCTGGCAGCACCAATTGCGGGAGCGGCCGCACCGAAGACTATGGAAGCACTACCGTAACCAAGGCCGATTGCGGCCGCGGTGAACACACGGCGGTAGGCGAGTGCGCGCCGGATCCGCCACTGAGTGAGCAGCAGACGCGGAATCGGAACAAGAAGCCCGTACAACGGAGGGAGCAAGATCGCGATCGGAAACTCCCAGACCATGTAGACGTCCTTGATGATCCCCGAAGGCTCGCCGCTGCGTCTGGTCATCTCGACAGAGGCGGCCGTACACGCCAACAGGACAAGGACCACCTGCATGTCGCGAGCGTGAATGTGCGTCACGGAGGCTGCGGCGCCTATAGCAACCGCATAGCACGCCGTCATCGCGATGACGTACGTGGACAACCATCTGGGAAGCTCCCAGATGGCCCACTCGCGGAAGCGGGCTGGCCATCGCATGCCCCGTCCGCTGACTGCCTGCATCCGTCTCCCTTGACGGGACAACGAGCGCTGTGCCCGTTGATCCATAGCGTGACGTGAGGTGACAAATCCATATTGTGACAGGTCTGGGCAACTCCGCGTCAAGTCAGACCAGGCATATAACTGAGTGTGGCAACCATCGCGAAATGCCACATTTCAGACATCGGGTACATCTTCTCGTAAGACCCCAAGCGCCCGAGGCTTATGGCCTAATGTGCGCACGATCCTGGAGGGAGGGTTAGCCGTGACTACCGGATGGGGCTGAACCGCAGTGATGGCGATGGGCGCCGCGGACCCGCGGCCAACAGCAAGCACGACGCACGAGGGGAGGGTAGCCGTGACTACCGGATGGGGCTGAACCGCAGTGATGGCGATGGGCGCCGCGGACCCGCGGCCAACAGCAAGCAGACTGAGAAGGGAGGGTAGCCGTGACTACCACCGGATGGGGCTGAGAATCAGCCGCCTCGTGAGTAGGCACTCATACTCAGCGCAGCCGCCGCGATGGCACCTGCGGCGCCTGCGAACGCGATCACAGTGGACGGCTCGAACCGCCCAGCAGCGGCGCCAGCCAAGATCATGGCGATGCCCTGGCAAAGGCTCATTCCAGCGGTAGCGAGGCCAAACGCCTGAGCGCGCTGCGCATGCGGCGCGGCGGTCACGAAGGCCGCATTCGCGGCTACCTGGAAGCACGACAGAACGCCGCAGACAGTGAGGATGAGCAAGGAGACGAGCAAGCTAGGCCGAAAACCGATCAGCACAAGTACCGCGCAGCACGAGATTGCGAGAGGTCTCATCCACCGCTGGCGCCGGACCGGGCCAACGAACCGAGTGAAGGCGACGGCACCTAAGGACGCGCCGAGCGCTCCAGCGGCCAGAATCATGCCGACCGTTGGCGCACCGCCGCCGAGTGCTCTGGCAAACGGGGCAGCGACGCCTTCTGGAGCGTCATAGAACGCCGTGAGCCAGCCGAACAGCATCGGTATGCGCAACGCGCGGATTCCGAACACCACGCGCAGGCCGCTGACCACGTCCAGCATCGACACGCGGGCGATGCCGACTACGTGACGAGCTGTCGGCCATGCCCGGACTCCGAGTCGCACCAGCAGCGCGGATGCGAGGAAGGTGACGGCGTCCGCCAGCAAAGACGTGCGGGTGCCAAAGACGCCGACAATCGATCCGCCGACCGCGAACCCAAGAACCTGGGCGAACTGGTATGTGGTCAAGGTAACCGCGGTGGCGAGCACATACCTATCGCCGGGCAGCACGTCGGGGTAAATCGCGGCGCGTGCGGAGGTGAATGGCGCGCCGACCATCGTTACGAGGAAAAGCAGGGCCACCATCGCGCCCAGCGGAATCTGCGGCAGGGCCATCACGCCGACAAGGGCCGCGCGGATGATGTCGCAAATAATCATCACGCGGCGGCGGGGATAGCGGTCCGCGAGCCCGGAGAGCGCCACACCGCCCACGAAGGTGGGAACGATGCTGACGACGAAGGTCAGAGCGGCTAACAGGGTTGAATGGGTGCGGTCGAACACGAGCCAGGTGAGCGCGACGCGAGCGAGTTGGTCGCCGGCCACGGACAGCACCTGGGCGGTCCACAGGGCCCGAAACTCCGAGACAGCAAAGACATCGCGGAACGTGACCCGCTCCGCAGTCTGCTGCACGCGACCTCCCGGGCCAGGAGTGACGTCTTGTTATAGCTCGTCAACGTACGGTGTCATGTTACGGCAATTAGTTCAATAAGGGCATTCGTCGAGTGCCGCAGAAAGCGACTCGCCAGCCATGTTCAGGTCAAGGGCACCGTCGATTTGCGGCCCGCGGGCCGCAGCGTGAGGATCGGACGGTGGCCTACGAAAACGCCCCCACGCCCGGGTGGGCGCGCGGCGTGCGCACCGTCGTGGCCTTCACCGGGGCCGGCATCTCCACCGACTCCGGTATACCGGACTTCCGTGGCCCGCAAGGCGTGTGGACACGCAACCCAAGCGCGGAACGGCTGTCCACCTACCAGGCCTACATCAGCGACCCAGACGTGCGCCGCCGGTCGTGGCAGACCAGGCGTGCCCATCCGGCCTGGCGGGCAGAGCCGAATGCCGCCCACCGCGCGATCGCCGAGCTGGCCACGGCGGGGATCGAGACCTGGGTGATCACGCAGAACATCGATGGCCTGCACCAAAAGGGCGGCACGCCGCCTGAGCGGGTGTTCGAGCTGCACGGGACAATGTTTGCGGCCACGTGCGTCGACTGCAGCGACCAAATGCCCATGGCTGACGTGCTCGCTCGGGTCGAGGCGGGCGAAGCAGACCCGGCGTGCCTGCGTTGCGGCGGGATCCTCAAGTCCGCAACGGTGATGTTCGGCCAAATGCTCGATCCTGACGTGTTCGCGCGAGCGGTCGAGATCGCCCGGTCCTGCGACCTCTTCCTCGCGGTCGGCAGCACCCTTGTCGTGGAGCCTGCCGCATCGCTGTGCGGCATCGCGCTGCAGGTCGGCGCCGCGGTCGTGATCGTCAACCGGGATCCGACCCCATATGATCACGACGCGACCGCAGTGATCCGCGACCCGATCGGCGAGGCGCTCCCCCGCCTGGCCGCCCAGCTCATCCGGGCCGTCCGGCCCGGCCGCGCTTAGCCGCGTACATTTTGCTTCGCCTGGGCAGCCAAATGTACGCGGATCAGCGCTGGCACCGCTCGCTACAGGGTCAACACCGCGGCGCCGTTCACCCGGTCGGCCGCGAGGTCGGCGAGCGCGCGGTCCGCCTGCTCGAACCGGTAAGGCGCCGTGGTGACCTTGATCCGCAACCGCTCGGCCAGCCGCAGAAACTCCTCGGCGTCGCCCCGGGTGTTGGAGGTCACGCTTCGCAGCTGCCGTTCCTGGAACAGGTGGGCGTCATAGTTCAGCGACGGGATGTCGGTGAGGTAGATCCCCGCGATGGCGAGCGTCCCGCCGCGGTCCAGCGCGGCAAGCGCCACCGGCACGAGCTCCCCGACGGGCGCGAAGACGATTGCCGAGTCCAGCGGCTCCGGCGGCGGATCGTAGGAGTCCTGCGCGGAGGTCACGCCGAGCTCGCGAGCAAGATCGCGTGCCGCCGCGGCGCGGGTGAACACGTGCACCGAGGCGCCCTGCGCGAGGGCGATCTGGGCGGTCAGGTGCGCTGAGCCGCCGAAGCCGTAGATGCCGAGCCGCCCGCCAGGCGGCACCTCCGCGCGGCGAAGCGCTCGGTAGCCGATGATCCCCGCGCACAGCAGCGGCGCGAGCTCGGAATCTGTGAAGCCTCCCGGCAGCGGGTGTACGAACGCGTCGGCGGCGGCCAGATACTCGGCGTAGCCGCCATGGATGTCCCAGCCGGTGTACACCGAGGCCGGGCAGAGGTTCTCCCTGCCCCGCCGGCAGTACGAGCACGACCCGTCGGTGCCGGCGAGCCAAGCGCCGCCCACCCGGTCACCTGGGGCGAACCTGGTGGCGCCGGGCCCGGCCGCCACGACCTCCGCGACGATCTCGTGCCCAGGGGTGACGTCCGTCCCGTGCGGCGGCAGGTCGCCCTCGGCCAGGTGCAGGTCGGTCCGGCAGACCCCGCACGTGCGGACCTTCAGCAGCAGCTGGCCGACGCCAGGCTCAGGCACGTCCCGCTCGATCAGCCGCAACGGGCCCGTCGTGACCGGGCCCGGCTTATGAACAACCCATGCACGCACGGCTCCCACGCTACGCTCGCGTCCGGTGCCGGCCGGGGCCTGCCTGGCTCATGCTTGGCGCCCCGTACGGTGGCTGCATGGATGAGCCATGGACGGGGGGTGAGGCGCGCTGAGGCTCACCGAGGATCAGGCGCGGCGGCGGCTCGCCGCCGCGCCTGTCGCCAGGCTCGCCACGGTGGCCGGCGCCCGCGCGGCGGGCACCGTCGCGACGGGCACCGCCGTCGCAGGCACCGCCGTCGCAGGCACCGTGGCGCCGCATGTCATCCCCATCACGTTCGCGCTGGAGGGTGATCGCATCGTCAGCGCGGTGGACGCCAAGCCGAAGACCACCCGCCAGCTGCAGCGGTTGCGCAACATCCGGGCCAGCCCCGGCGTTGCCGTGCTCGCCGACCACTACGAGGACGACTGGACTCGGCTGTGGTGGGTGCGCGCGGACGGCCGCGCTTGCGTCCTCGACGACCCCGCCGCGATGGCGGGCCCGATCAGGGCGCTTGTCCAGCGCTACCCGCAGTACCGAGACCAGCCGCCGAGCGGCCCGGTGATTTCCATCGCGGTCGAGCGGTGGACCGGATGGGCCGCCGCACGCTCCGGCTGAGCGCCAGTCGAGTGCAAGGTCACAGCCCCGCGACGGCCGGAATCACCTCGTTCCCTATGGCCTCAAGCGGGCTCACCTGCCACACATCGACCACCGAGCCGATCGCTGCCTGGAACCCGAGCCCCGCCAGTTGGCCAAGCTGATCGATGACCTCGCCGGCCTTCTCACCCTTCTCACCGACGTCGAAGATGAAATAGCAGGTCTTCTCGATCTCGTCGTAGTCGCGACCCTCCGCGTCGCAGTGCGCGCGCAGCACGTCGAGCTTGTGCGCCAGATCTGGACCCGGGAACAGATTGCACGCCTGGCCGTAGCGGGCCACCATCCGCAGCGTCTTACGCTCGCCGGAACCGCCGATCATTATCGGTGGGTGCGGCTGCGACAGCGCGCGCGGCGAGTTGAGCGGCCGCTCGAGCTGGTAGTGCCTGCCGCGGTGGGGGCTTTCATCGCCGCGCCACATCTGCAGGCAAATCTGCAGCGTCTCCTCGAGCCGCTCGAACCGCTCGGCGACGGGCGGGAACGGTATGCCGAGACCTCGCGACTCCTCCTCGTTCCACGCGGCCCCGATGCCGAGCCAGGCCCGCCCGCCGGACAGCACGTCAAGGGTGGTCACGATCTTCGCCAGGATCCCCGGGTGCCGGTACACGGCCCCGGTGACCAGCGTCACCAGCTTGGCGCGTGACGTACAGGCGGCCAGATAGCCGAGCGTTGTGTACGCCTCGAGCATCTCGCGCTCGGGCGGCCCGATGACACCGATCTGGAAGAAGTGATCCATCACGCTGACGAAGTCAAATCCGGCCTGATCGGCGGTCTGGGCGACGGTCCTCAGGTCGGCGCCGAGCTGCCGCGGGCCGCTCGGCGAGGTGAAATCAGGGATCTGTAGTCCGATCTTCACGCGAACACCTCCTCTATCGAGCCTTTCACAGCGGGCGTGCCCGCCGTGCGGCAGAACCGGGCGGCCGCGTCAACCACCCGCGGCTACGGCGTCCCCGCGGTCGCCTCAATGATGTCCGCGGCCGCGCGGACGCCGTTACGCCGCTGGATCACACCGGCCATGCTCGCCAGCCGGGCGCGCAGGGCGGTGTCGCCGAGCAGCCGGTCCAGCGCGGCGCGCATCTGCCCATCGGAGAACCGGTAGGTGTCGAGCCGGGCGCCCAGGCCAAGCTCGGCCATCCGCTGCGCGTTGTCGTATTGATCCCAGAACAGCGGCAGCACGACCATCGGCTTGCCAAAGTGCAGGCATTCGGTGGTCGTGTTGTTTCCGCCGTGGGTGATCGCGAGATCGCACAGCGGTATGATCGAGGTTTGCGGCACGAACTCCGCACCCCACATATTCGGGGCGAGTTCGATCTCCGCGGCGAGCGGTCCCTTGGACACGATGTAGCGGTGCGGCGTGTCGGCGAGGCAACTGATGATCCGCTGCATAAGCGCCACGTCGGCGGCGCCGAGCGATCCGAGCGAGAAATAGATCAGAGCCCCGCCGCGGTGAGCCAGCGGCTCGGGCGCCGCGAACGGTGCGTCGGTCTCCCGCACCGATGAGTCGAGCCGGTGCCAGGACGTCCCGAGCGGCCTGGACGCCGTGTAATCGGCGAACTCCGGGTAGATGTACAGGTTCGCCGCGCCCTCATGGATGAATTCCAGGTCGGGCAGCGGCGGCGCCCCGTGGCTGATCACCCAGGCGTTGAACTCCTCCCACAGCGGCCGGTGCACCCGGTCGTACTCGTCGCGGAACCGCTGCCAGCCAGACCGGTCCGCGGAGGGATACCCGGAGAAGGTGGGCGGCACATCCATGCCCTTGATCTCCAGCGGGTTGCAGGACACGATCCGCACGAACGGAACTCCCGCCGTAAGCAGCGCGGGGAAGCAGACGACGTTGTCCTCCACGACGACGTCGGGGCGCACCCGGCGGATGATCCCGATGAGCTGCTCCTGGCAGTACCGCGCGCCGCCGATCAGCTCCTCCCATACCGGTTTGATCCAGGTCTCCAGCTGCTCGATCGTCGGCTTTTGGAACTCCGGCGCCGTGTCGCGGACGAAGTCCTTCCAGAACTGCCCGGCATCGGAGTCATCGGCGTCGTCAGCGTCGTCGGCCGACGGCGCGGCGAGGTCGACCAGGTCCTCGGCAAAGCCGAGCGGCGCGAGCCGTCCTTTCCACGACGACTCGGCGGCGAAAACCACGTGATGGCCGCGGCGGCGCAGCACATCGCCGATCCCGATGCAGTTGTTCGTGGGCCCGTAGGCGCTCTCCGGCATGAACAAGACAGTCAGCGGCCGTTTCCGCATCGTCGACCCCCCGGGCTTCGCAGTTGATCCGAACGATCATCCCATCCCGCTCGCCGCGCGGGCGAACGCCCCGAGCACCAGATCCCAGAAGCCGGCCACGTCGATCTGCATGGCAACCAGCGCATTGCGCTCCCGCGCGGGCGCGTCGAAGTCGGTGACGGTCATCCCGGATGTCCACCGGCCCATCGTCTCGACCTCCACCCGGGCGGGCACACAGCCGAACAGCCCGGGCGATGCGAGCAGGGCGACGGCGCAGACGTCATGAACGGCCGGGCCCAGCTCTCCCGGCGTGGTGGCATAGCTGGCGAGGCAGGGCAGGAGCAGATCATCGGCGAGCCTGCCCAGCTTGCCCAGCCGCTCAAGCACGGCCGGGCCCGCCCGCGTCTGCAGTGTCACGTCCAGGCCGACCATCGTGACGCTCCACCCGGCGCCGAACACAATCGCCGCCGCCTCGGGATCGGCGGCGATGTTGAACTCCGCCGCCGGGGTCAGGTTGCCACGGCCCGCCGAGCCACCCATGATCACGAATTCGCGGACCTGGCGGACGAGGTCTGGGTGGCGGCGCACCGCGAGCGCGATGTTGGTCAGCGGGCCGGTCGCCACCAGGGTGATCTCACCGGGCGCGGCGCCGATCGTGTCGATGAGGAAGTCGACGCCGTGGCCTGGGTTCGGGCGCGATGACGGTGGCGGGAGCCGCGCGCCGGCGAGCCCGGACTCGCCGTGCACGCTGTGCGCGCCCAGCGGCGCGCGCAGCAGCGGTCGTGGGCTGCCCGCAAGCACCGGAATGTCCGCCGCGCCGAGGAACTCGCAAACCCGCAGCGCGTTCGCCGTCGTCTTGTCCACGCCGACGTTGCCCGCGACCGTGGTGATGCCCCGCAGCTCCAGATCGGGGTGACCGCGCGCGAAGACGATCGCGAGCGCGTCGTCGATCCCCGGATCGCAGTCCAAGATGATCTTGTGGGCCAACGTTTCCCTCCTCTCTCAGTCCGCCCCCCTATAGTGACCGACCATGGACGCAGAACCCGGGGCTGCCGGGCGGGTGATCGTTGTCGGCTCGATCAATCTCGATCTCGTCCTGCGCCTGCCGCGCCTGCCGCGGGCCGGCGAGACGGTCACAGGCGGCACGCTGGCGCGCCACCACGGCGGCAAGGGTGCCAACCAGGCGGTTGCGGCCGCTCGTGCGGGCGCCACGACATACCTGACCGGGGCGGTCGGCGCGAGCGACGGGGACGCCTCGGTGCAGGCGCTCGCCGCGGAGGGAATCGACGTCTCCGGCGTCGCCCGGCTTCGCGGCGAGCACACCGGTCATGCGGTGGTCCTCGTCGACAGCGCGGGCGAGAACCAGATCGCGGTGGCCTCTGGCGCGAACGCCGCGGTCGCGCCCGGCAACGTGCGCGCGCACCTCAGCGGGCTTCGCCTCACCGCGAGCGACGTGATCGTGGTGTCGTTCGAGCTTCCCGACCCGCCGCTTCTTGCCGCCGCGGCCGCGGCAGGACAGGCCGGCGCCGCCGTCGTGGTCAACCCCGCGCCGGCCCGCGCGTGCGACCCGGCGCTGCTGCGCGGCGCGGTCATCACGCCGAACCGGCACGAGCTAGCCGCCATGCTCGACCCTGCGGCCGGGGTGCCGCTGGACCCGCCGCCTCGTACTCCAGCCGGGACCGTGGCCGAGGCGGTGGCCGACGCGGCGAGACGGCTCGCCCGGCGGACGGGCGGACGCGTCGTCGCCACGCTCGGGCCGGAGGGCGCCCTGCTCGCCGACGGCACGTCGGCGACGCATTTCCCCGGGCACCGCGTCCCAGCCCGGGACAGCACCGGCGCGGGAGATGCCCTGACCGGCGTGCTCGCCGCCGGCATCGCCGCGGGCGCCGGCCTGCCCGAGGCGCTGCGCCGCGCCGTGGCGGCCGCGGCGCTCACGGTCACCAGAACGGGCGCGAGGCAGGGCATGCCACGAGCGGCCGAGATTGACGCGCTGCTCGAAAGCGACGCCCCCGACCAGGTGGTCCCTAGGACATCATGACGGGCCGGGCGTCGGCGCGGAACGTGACGGGGGTGGCGTTGACGGGGGTGGGGTTGACGGGGTCCCCGATGGCGAGGTCTGGGCGCCGGATGACGTCGGCGTCGATGTGGGCGAGGTGCCCGAGATCGTCGGCGACGGCGACGTCACCGCCGCGGCGGCGGTGTCACCGAACGTCGCGGCGGTGGCGACACCGTTTTCGTCGACGGTGAGGTGGACCGGGTCGGTCATCCCGAAGCTGGCGCAGCCGAGATTGTCGAATGAGCTGCTCAGCCGTGCGGCCATGAACGTGAACAGGTTGTCGCCCACGGTCGGGTCCGCTGACGGCTGGCCGGTGAACAAGGCCTGGTTCCGCTGGAGGCTCGCCACCTGATACCTGAGCATGCGTATGCAGTACGTCCTCGCGTTCCTGGCCGGCTCGATACCTGAGGGAAGCTGGAACTGGCCGACGCCGACCCGGTACAGGTTGGTCTTCTCGACGCTGTAGGCGCCGTCGACCTCGGTCATCGGGTCGTTGACCGGGACGAGCG
>Ga0137373_10007313_pt1 | contig 11731 bp, 10 predicted proteins | sample SagtaG_5_FD_104912 | JGI IMG/M metagenome (GOLD analysis project Ga0137373, IMG submission 104912) | Vadose zone soil microbial communities from Sagehorn Ranch, Mendocino, California, USA - Sage1_R_80_16 metaG | ecosystem: Environmental > Terrestrial > Soil > Vadose zone | place: USA...
AACTCCTGCCGTTAGGCGCCTACGTGCGGCTGCCGGTGTTGCTGCTCGCCGCAGCGTTGGCGCTCGGATTCGACCTCGGAGGATATCCGCTGTTCGACCCCGACGAGGGGCGCAACGCGGAAGTCGCGCGCGAGATGGCGGAAACGAACGACTACGTGCTCCCCCATCTCGACGGCCTGCCCTACGTCGACAAGCCGATCGTGTATTTCGCCGCCGCCGCGGTCGCCATAGAGGCGCTCGGGCCGACCGAGACCGCCGCCCGGTTGCCGGCGTATCTGTTCACGCTCGCGACCCTGATTGTGGTGGCATGGTTTGGATCGCGGCGCTGGGGACCAGACGCGGGCTGGCTGGCGGCGCTGGCGCTCGCGACGATGCCGCTCGTCCTGGCGTACGCCCGCACGACGATCATGGACAGCGCGCTCGCGTTCTGTACGACGCTGGCGATTCTGGCATTGTGGGACAATCGCCCCGTGCTCGCCTGGGCGGCGATCGGGTTGGGATCGATCACCAAAGGACCCGTTGCGATCCTCGTGCCCCTGATCACGCTGATCTCGTACTCGCTGATCATCCGCAGATCGGTGCGACGGCTGTTCCCGCTCGCCGGCATTGCGCTCTTCGCGCTCATCGCGCTGCCGTGGTTTCTCGCGATGTCGCACCGCGTGCCCGAATTCCCGCATTACGTTTTCGTGCGGGAGACATTCGAGCGCGTAACCACGAAGGGGTTCCACCGCACCGCGCCCTTCTGGTACTATCTGCCGATCATTCCAGTCGCCGCGTTCCCCTGGATCGTCCCGGCGCTGGGCCGTGTGAGAAACTGGCGCTGGGCCTGGCTCGCGCGACGCGTGAACGTGCAGGCCCAGGAGGCGGTTTTCCTGACGTGCTGGGTGCTCGGCCCGTTGCTGTTCTTCACCCTGAATCAATCGAAGCTGCCGCAGTACGTGCTGCCGTTGATGCCGCCCTTTGCGCTCGGCGCCGCCCGGCTGCTCACGCGACAGGCGAACGAGCTGGGCGGCGGCATTGCTGTTGGGCGCCGCACCTACGCCGTCCTCGCCGCGGTCCTCGGTCTGGCGCTGGCGTCGCTGACGCTCTGGCTACCCGCGCCGATCAGCCTGACGCCGGCGGAACGCGCTGCGATTCCGCCGACCGCGCTCGCGTTGGGAATTGCCTTGCTCGTTTCGGCGGCCTTGGTGTGGCATGCCGGGCGCCCGGCGCATCCCCGTCCTGCTCTCGCCGTGATGGGGTACGCGCTCACCATGATGGTGGTACCGATCGTGTCGGGGCGCCTGCTCGCCGCGGTGGGCGAGGATCGGTCCGCGGCGACGCTGGCACAGGTGATTGAAAACACCGGTGCCCGCGACGTCATCGCGATCGCCGCGTTCCCGACCTCGCTGCCCTTTTATCTACGGCGTCCGATCCCCGTCGCGACGGCGACCGGCCGCGAGCTCACCAGCACGTTCATCGCCGATTACCACGAGCAGATGCGGGCACTGCCCGGCTCGCCACTCAGACCGGCGGACTTCTGGCACGCACGCCTAGCCAACTGTGAGACTCCCACGGTGTTCGTCGCCCGCGCCAACGACGCGCGCATCCGCGCCGAGCTCGATCCTGTCGTACCGCTGCTCGCCGTCGAAGGCCGGTACGCGGCTTATGGACCATGTGCGGCATCTTCGGCGCGGTAGCGCAGCGCGACGCGCCGCTGCGGCATCCGGAGGCGCTCGCCAGGATGGCGGCGGCGCTGCGGCACCGCGGGCCGGACGGCGAATGCATCGTCGGCCACGAACGCGCGCGCATCGGCGCGCGGCGGCTCGCGATCATGGACCTCACCACCGGCGACCAGCCGTTCCAGAGCCCCGACGGCAAGATCTGGATGGTCTGCAACGGCGAGATCTACAACGCCCACGACATGCGGCGCGAAGCCGCCGGCTGGCGCTATCCGTTCCGCTCGCAAGGCGACATCGAGACGATCGTGCCGTTCTACGAGCGGTTCGGTCCCGACGCGGTCGCCCGGCTGGAAGGAATGTTTGGCCTCGCCGTCTGGGATGAAACACGCCGCCGGTTGGTGCTCGCACGCGATCGCGCGGGCGAGAAGCCGCTGTTCTGGACGGAAGTGGACGGCGAGCTGCGATTTGCGTCGGAAATCCAGGCGCTGCTCGAATTCCCCGATCAGCAGCGCCGCGTAAACCCCAGGGCGCTCGCGCTGTATCACGCGCTTGGCTACGTGCCGGCGCCGTACACGATGTTCGACGGGATTCACAAGCTCCCCCCGGCTGCGCTGCTGATCGCGGAAAACGGAAAAATCGAGATTCGCTCGTATTGGAGCGCCGCGGAGGCCGCCAGCCGGCCGTCGTCGCTCTCGTTCGAGAACACCGCGGACCTCCGTGACACGCTGCTCCGGGCGGTGAAGCGCGAGCTGATGTCGGACGTTCCGCTCGGCGTATTCACGAGCGGCGGTCTGGATTCTTCCCTGCTCGTCGCGGCCGCGGCGCGCGGGATGCCGGGAGAGCGCATCCATACCTACGCGGTGCGGTTTACCGAGCCGGGCTACGACGAGAGCGCCTACGCCGAGGCGGTGACGCACGACATCGCGACGGTCCACCATGTCGTCACCGCCGATGACGAATCGCTGGGGCGCGCGCTCGAGGTGGTGTCGCACTCCCTCGCCGAGCCACTCGGCGACCCTGCCGTGTTGCCGACCTGGCTGCTCGCCGACGCCGCGCGCCAGCATGTGAAAGTGATCCTCTCCGGCGAAGGCGCCGACGAGCTGTTCGGCGGGTATCCCACTTACCTGGGGCACAAATTCGCGGAGCGCTGGCAGCGTCTCCCGCGGCTGCTGCGTCAGAGCGCCCGTTGGGCGGTGGATCGCTGGCCGTCGTCCACCGGGAAGATGACGCTCGAGTACATGCTCAAGCAGTTCCTCTCGGCAACCGAGCGACCGTGGCTGGAGCGTCACCTCACATGGCTGGGTGCCATGGCAATCGAACCTGGGGTGATCCCCGAGCTGGCGTGCAAGCTCGACCGGTTCCCCCACGACGATCCGCTGAATCGCGTGATGTGGCTCGATTTCCTGACGTATCTGCCGGACGATCTGCTGGTGAAAGTCGATCGTGCCACGATGCTGGCATCGGTCGAGGCACGCGCGCCGTTCCTCGACCGTGAAGTGATGGAGTTGGTGTTGCCCGCTGCGGCGCGTCTCAAGGTGCGTGGCCTCACCACCAAGGTGATATTAAAGGAAGCGGCGCGCGGACTCGTGCCCGATGCGGTGATCGACCGGCGGAAGCGCGGTCTTTCGGTCCCGGTGGCGCGGTGGCTCAACACCGGGCTCGCTGCTCTTGCCGATCGTCTGCTCGACACGCCGCTCCTGGCGGAGCACCGGACGGGCCGGCGGAACCATGCGCGGCGCCTGTGGCCGCAGCTGATGCTCGCACTCTGGAGCGAACGGTGGGGAATTCCGTTGCAATGAAGCGTGACGAAGCGTTGGCCTTGATGCAGGAGCACACGCAATCGCCGTCGCTGCGACAGCACATGCTCGCGGTCGAGGCCGCGATGCGCGCCTATGCGGCGAAATTCGGCGAGGATCCTGAAGCCTGGGGACTGGTCGGCCTGCTGCACGACTTCGACTACGAGAAATTCCCCAATCCCGAGCACTCACCCAGCGACGGTCATCCGGCCTGGGGCGTCAACCTGCTGCGCTCGAAAGGAGTGGCCGAGCCCGTGCTGCGAGCGGTGTTGGGTCATGCCACGTACTCCGGTGTGCCGCGCGATACGCCGATGGCGCGGGCGCTCTTCGCCGTCGATGAGCTATGCGGGTTCCTCGTCGCCTGTGCGTTGGTGCGGCCCTCGAAGAGCTTCGCGGATCTCGAGGTCGCTTCGGTCAAGAAGAAGCTCAAGGACAAGGCCTTCGCGCGCGGCGTGAATCGCGACGAGGTGCGCCAGGGCGCCGAAGAGCTGGGCGTGCCGCTCGACGAGCACATCGCCTTCTGCATTCAGGCGCTCCGGCCGGTGGAGCCCTCGCTGGGCCTCGGAGGGTGAATCCGTTTTCGCGGGCGCTGGATCGGGCGACGGGCGCGCGGCCCATCCCCGGCAACATCGTCCGCCACATCGCGGTCAGCAGCGATGCGCTGAACGCCATGCTCGAGATGATTTCCCGCGCGCAACGCACCGTGCATGTCGAGAACTACATCATTTCCGACGACGAGACGGGATGCCGCTTCGCGACCGCGTGGGCGGAGCGGGCGCGTGCCGGCGTGCGGGTGCGCGTGCTCTACGATGCGTTCGGCTCGCGCAGCACGGGCAACGCCTTCTGGCGCGAGCTGCGCGGTTACGGAGTGGATGTGCGCCAGTTTCGGCCGATCTGGACGAGCGGCCCGATCGCGGCGTTCAGCCGCGATCATCGCAAGCTGCTCGTCGTCGACGGCGAACAGGCGATGACCGGCGGTCTCTGTATCGGGAACGAGTGGGCCGGCGATCCCGCGGCCCCCCCCGGGCAGCGCTGCTGGCGCGATACGATGGTCGTGGTGTGCGGTCCCGCGGTCGCCGCGCTCGAGGCGGCATTCGCACGCATGTGGGCGCGCGCCGGCGGGGGCCGGGGGGGCCGGGGGGGCCGGGGGGGCCGGGGGGGGCAGGGGGGGCGGGGGGGGCCGCTGCCCGAAGACGAAATCGCGCCGGCACCGGATGAATGCGGGCCGTCGGCCGTGCGGGTGGTGGAGGGCGTGCCGGGGCAGTCGCGCATCTACCGCGCCGTGCAGCTGCTGGCGGCGGCGGTGACGGAGCGGCTGTGGATCACCGACGCCTATCTGATCGCGCCGCCGCCGCTGTACGCCAGTTTCGTCGATGCGGCCCGCAGCGGCGTCGATGTCCGGCTGCTCCTGCCCGGCACGTCCGACATCCCCATCGTCCGCATCTTCACGCGCAGCGGCTATCGCGAGCTGTTGCACGCCGGCGCGCGCATCTTCGAGTATCGCGGGACGATGCTGCACGCCAAGACGCTCGTCGGCGACCACGAATGGGCGCGGGTCGGCTCGAGCAACCTCAACGTCTCGAGCCTGCTGGGCAATTACGAGCTGGACCTCGTCGCCGAGCAGGATGGCCTCACGGCGACGCTCGCAACGCAGTTCCTGCACGACATGGCGCAGAGCCGGGAGATCGTGCTGATGGCGCGGCGACGGCTGCCGCTGCCGCCGCGGCTCGTCGCGGCCGCCGCCGTCCCCGCGGCGCCACTGCCCCCCCCCTCGCCCTCGCCGCCGCACAAGCGATCGCTGCGCGAACGGCAGACGGTGGCCGCGGTCGCGTTGATGCAGGCCGCCGGCGGCGCGCGCCGCATGGTGGCCGGTACCGCCGCGGCGCTGTTTTTCATCGTCGGTGTCATGCTGATCATCCTTCCCCTCGTCACGAGCACCGTTCTGGCGGTCGGGGCGCTCGCGACCTCTTTCTGGCTCGCCGGCTACGCGCTCGCACTGCGGCGGCGCCGGCGTGAGAGCGATGTCCGCTGAGGCTCCCCCTCCCCCTCCCCCTCCTCCTCAACCTCCGACCAGCCCTGCGCGTATGGCAAGCAGCGAACCGGACAAGAGCTTAGTCGACAAGACCTTGGCAGGCGATCGGGCCGCGTTTGGCGTGCTGGTGGAGCGCTACGCGGCGCAGGCGAGGCGCGTCGCGCGGGCGGTGTTGGGCGACCCGGATGATGCCGACGACGCGGCACAGGACGGTTTCCTGTCGGCGCTGGTCAAGCTCGCCCAGTACGACGCGCGCCGCCCGTTCGGCCCCTGGCTGATGCGTATCGTCGCGAACGCGGCGACGGACCGGCGCCGGCGCCGCAACGTGCGGCGTGCGGAGCCGCTCGATCCGTCGCTCGTCGGCGGTGGCCCGCGCCCCGACGCGCTGGCGGTGAGAAGTGAGTTGGGCGACCGGCTGCGCGCCGCCCTGGCGGAGCTGCCCGAGCGGCGCCGCACGGCGGTCGTCCTGTTCGACGCCGAAGGGTACTCGCATGGCGAGATCGCGGGCATCCTGGGAATTCCGGAAGGGACCGTGCGATCGGAAGTGTTTCACGGCCGGCGCCGTCTCCGCACGCTGCTGGCGGACTGGAAGGAGCAAGTGAGATGAAGGAGGATCTTGAGCTGCGCGCCGCCCTCAAAGCGGCGCTGGAGCCGCCCGATGACCAGGCCGCGTTCGTCGCCCGCGTGATGGCGCAATACGACAATGCGCTCGAACGCGCGACGATTCCTGCGCTCGACGTTCTGGCGTCCTGGTTCCGTCCCGGCATCGCGGCGGCGGCACTGATCGCCGGGTTTTTCTTGGGCCGCGTCGCGCTCGCGCCGGCGTCACCAGCCGCGTCGGAGTCGATCGACGCCGCGATGGCGTCAGCCGAAGGGACCGGCGTCGCGGCGCTGGTGACCGCGCAGGATCCGCCCGACCCGAGCGTCGTGTTTACGTCACTCGTCGAGCCACAATAAGGAAGAAAGAGGAGCCATGCTGAATAGATCGAAACTCGCGGCCGTTGGACTACTGGCCGCCGTGTTCCTGGCCGGGGGCCTCGCCGGGTGGGGTGGGCGTGAGGCCACGGAGCGCGACGGGTACGGTCCCCGCGGGCGCGGCCCTGACGCGCTGGTCGCTTACCTCAGCCGCGAGCTCGATTTGAGCGCCGCGCAGCGCGACTCGGTGCGCGCGATCTTCGCGCGTCACCGGCCCGAGACCGACGCCCTGTGGGCGCAGGTGCGGCCGCGGTTCGACTCGATCAAGGCACGCATGCGCGCCGAGATCGACGTGCTGCTGACGCCCGATCAGCGCGTCAAACATCAGCGACTGATCGACCGGGCTGAGCATCACCGTAGGGAGCGGGAAGACTCCACCAAAGGAAAGGCCGGAGGACAGCACTGATGCGCTGGGTGATCGGGATTCTGGCACTCGTGATCGCGACGCCCGCGGCGGCGCAGCAGATCGAGGTGACGCTCAACGAAGCGATTCAGCGCGCGCTGCAGGTACAGCCCGCGATGGTGCAGGCGCGCGGCGATCAGCGCAACGCGGGTGCCGGCCGCCGAGTCGCGTTCGGTTCCTTTATTCCGTCATTGACCGTGGACGGATCCGCGCAACGCAGCAATCGGCCGATCCGGCCTGCGGGCGATACCATCACGATTCCGGCAGCTCGCTACCAGTATGCCGGGACGCTGTCGGCCAGAGTCGACTTGTTCGCTGGTTTCAAGCGTATTGCCAACCTCCGCTCAGCGAATGCGACAAGCGACGCCGCGACCGCCGGCGTAGTCAACGAGCGTTTTCAAGTGACGCTGCTGACCAAGCAGGCGTTCTACGACGCCATCGCCACCGAGGAGCTGGTTCGCGTGGCAGAGTCGCAGGTGCGCCGGGCTCAGCAACAGCTGCAGATCTCGGTCGATAAACTCCACGCGGGGTCCGCGACACGCTCCGACTCGCTGCGATCGACCGTCGATTACGGCAATGCGCGGATTGCGCTGCTTCAGGCGCAGGCCAATCTCGCGACGGCGCAAGCCGACCTCGGCCGTCAGATCGGCGTAGATCAGCCGGTGCGCGCCGTGCCCGATAGCGCACTACCTCCGCCGCCGGACACGATCGATCTCCGCGCGGGCACGTTGGAGCATGCGCCGCAGGTCGAGCAGGCCGACGCCCAGGCACGCGCGGCCCGCGCCCAGGTCTGGAGCGCGCGCTCACAGTACTGGCCGACGCTCAACGTGGCGTACAGCAACCGTCGCTCCGGCCTCAGCGACCCCCAACTGCTTTTCTTGACGCCGTACAAGGAGACGTTCAGCTGGACATTCGGGCTCAGCTGGCCGCTCTTCAACGGATTCGAGAGAGAGCAAGACCAGGTGAGTGCCAGCGTGTCCAGGGATTTCGCTGAAGCCCGTGCCGCGGATACGCGCCGCATGGTGAACGCGCAGTTCACCCAGCAGATGGCTGCGCTGACGACTGCCTATGCGCAGATATCGATCGCCAGCGACAATCTTGCCGCTGCCACGGAAGACTTGCGTGTGCAGAACGAGCGTTACCGCGTCGGCGCGGCGACGATCCTCGACCTGCTCACTTCGCAAGCCGCGCTTACCCAGGCGCAGGTGAACGTCGTGCAGACTCGCTTCAATTACCTCATCGCCCGCGCGCAGGTCGAAGCGGTCGTGGGACGGACACTATGACCAGCGCGCAAGCGGCGCTGTTCCGCACGGGCGACACCCCGACGCCGGACACCGTGATCCTCACCCATCACCTGACGCGCGAGTATCAGATGGGCGCCGAAGTGGTGCATGCGCTGCGCGGTGTGGACATCCAGATCAAGAAGAACGAGTTCGTCGCGTGCATGGGGCCGTCGGGGTCGGGCAAGTCGACGCTCATGAACCTGATCGGCTGCCTCGACACGCCGACGAGCGGGGAGTACTGGCTCAACGGGCAGAAGGTGAGCGACTTGAGCGACGACGAGCTGGCGCGGATTCGCAACAAGGAGATCGGGTTCGTGTTCCAGACGTTCAATCTGCTGCCCCGGGCCGATGCGTTGCACAACGTCGAGCTGCCGCTGATCTATGCCGGGATGTCTTCCAAGGAGCGGCGCGAGCGCGCCGCCGGCGCGCTCAAGCAGGTGCAGCTGGCCGACCGCATGGACCACCGGCCCAACGAGCTGTCGGGTGGCCAGCGCCAGCGTGTCGCCATCGCGCGCGCGCTGGTGAATCGACCGAGCATTCTGCTCGCCGACGAGCCGACGGGAAACCTCGACTCGGCGACGGGCAACGAGATCATGGGGCTGTTTCACGAGCTCCACGACTCGGGCCAGACCATCGTGCTGGTGACGCACGAACACGACATTGCGGCGCACGCGCGCCGCCAGATTCATCTGCTCGACGGCAAGATCGCGCGCGATGAGAAAACGGAAGGTCAGCCATGAACACGTATGCCCGGGCGGCGGTGACGGCGCTCGCGGGCGTCATCGCCTGCGGCAAACCCCAGGCCGCCCCCACGTACGAAGCGGTCCCCGTCTCGCGCCGCACAGTGGTGGTGTCGGCGTCGGCGTCGGGCGCCATCGAGCCCGTGCTCACCGTCGACGTGAAGTCGAAAGCCTCGGGCGAGATCATCGAGATGAACGTGCAGACCGGCGACGACGTGAAGGCCGGCCAGCTGCTCGCCTCCATCGATCCGCGCATTCCGCGCAATAACCTGGCCCAGGCGCAAGCCAACCTCCAGGTGGCGCAGGCGCAGCTCGCGAACGCCAAGGCCCAGCTGGCGCGGTCCGATACGCTGTTCAAGGCGCAAGCCATTACGCAGACCGAGTACGACCAGGCGACGCTCGATCATGCCAACGCCAACGCCTCGGTGATTCGCGCACAGTCGGATCTCGAGAACGCGCGCGACCGCATGAACGACACGAAGCTGCGGGCGCCGCTGGCGGGCACCATCATCACCAAAAGCGTCGAGCTGGGTACCGTGATCTCGTCGCCCACGACCGACGTGGGTGGCGGCACCGTGCTGTTCCGGATGGCGAACCTCGACACCGTGCAGATCCGCGCGCTGGTGGACGAGACGGACATCGGCAAAGTGCAAGCGGGGTTGTTGACCACGATCACGGTGGACGCCTATCCGAATCGCCCGTTCGAGGGCACCGTGTTGAAGGTCGAGCCGCAAGCGACGGTCCAGCAGAACGTCACAATGTTCAACGTGCTGGTGCGGATCCCCAATCCGAATCATCTGCTCAAGCCGGGCATGAACACGGAGGTGGAGATTCACGTCGGGCGTCGCGACGACGTGGTCGCGATTCCGAACGCGGCGCTGCGGACCCAGCGCGACGTCGCGTCGGCGGCCCAGGTGCTCGGACTCGACCCGAACGACGTCCAGCAGCAGCTCGCGGCCGCGCGCCAGCAAACCACGACCCGTGACAGCGCGTCGCTGGGCGGCGGGGCGGGCGGGGCGGGCGGGGCGGGCGGGGAGGGCGGCAGTGCTCCGCTGACCATTACGTTGCCCGATGGTCGCACCGTCCCGGTGCCGCCCGGCATTCCCGCCGCCCAGGTGCGACTCGCGCAAAGCGCGATGCAGAAGCGCCAGCGTGGGGAGACGCCCAGTGATGAGGAGCGAGCCGCCGTCCGCGCGCTCTTCACAGCCATGGGCGGGGGCGGGGGCGGGGGCGGGGGCGGCTTCGGTGGCGCAGGCGGCGCCGGCGGATTCCGCCGCACCAACGCGGAGCCGTCCAGCTACATCGTGTTCGTCATGAAGCAGGGGAAACCCGCCCCGGTGCAGATCCGCACGGGACTCACCGATCTCGATTACATCGAGGTCGTGAGCGGCTTGACGGAGCAGGACACGGTGCTGGTGCTGCCGAGCGCGTCGCTGCTGAATGCCCAGCGCGACATGCAGCAGCGCATGCGGAACGTCACCGGCGGGGGGTTGCCCGGCCTGCAGCAACAGCCGACGACCACGCAACAGCGCCCCCAGGCGGCGCCGGCGAGGCCGTAGCATGCTGCTCGGTGAAATCTTCCAGGTTGCGCTGCAAGCGATCCGCGCCAACAAGCTGCGGTCGTTCCTCACGATGCTGGGCATCATCATCGGCGTCGGCGCGGTGATCACGATGGTGGCGCTGGGCAGCGGCGCACAGAAGGCCGTGCAGGCCCGGATCGCGGCGCTCGGGCCCACACTGCTGTCGCTCTATCCGGGCCAGGCGTTCCGCGGCGGCATCGCGATCGACTTCGGCCAGCGCGTCAGCCTCACGGTGGACGACGCCGCCACCCTCGCCAGCGACGCCCGCTACGTCAAAGCCGTCGTCCCGGAGCTGACCCGCAACTTCCAGGTCAAACGCGGCGGCCAGAACGCCAACGTCAACATCGTCGGCACGACGCCGAATTACGCCGCGGTGAAGAACTACACCCTCACCGCCGGCCGGATGTTCACGGCCGGCGAAGACGAAGGGCGCCGCCGCTACGCCGTGCTCGGATCGTCGATTCCCGACATGTTCAACGCCAACGGCGCCGCGATGATCGGCCAGGAAATCCAGATCCGCGGCATTCCGTTCGAGATCATCGGGGTGCTGTCGTCCAAGGGCTCCGCCATGGGTTTCGGGAATCCGGACGAGCAAATCCTGATCCCGCTGCAGACCGCGCGCTACCGCATCATGGGTACCGACCGCCTGCGGTCCATCACCGTCGACGCCGCCAGCGTGCCGCAGATGACGCTCACCATGATCGAGATCGAGCGCGTGCTGCGGCGCGAGCACAAGATCCGCCCGGGCGGCGACAACGATTTTCAGATCCGCAACCAGTCGGACATTCTGGCGACGTTCCAGGACACGACGAAGACGTTCACCTATCTGCTGGCCGGCATCGCGGCGGTGAGCCTGCTCGTGGGCGGCATCGGCATCATGAACATCATGCTCGTGTCGGTCACGGAACGGACGCGCGAGATCGGCGTGCGCAAAGCGCTCGGCGCGACGCGGTTCAACATCCTGTTCCAGTTCCTCGTCGAAGCGCTCGTCTTGTGCCTGGTGGGCGGTCTGCTCGGTATCCTGTTCGGCTCGCTGGGCGCCGTGGGCCTCTCGACACTGATGCACTGGAACACGTCCCTCAATCTCTTTGCCATCCTCATCGCCTTCGTCTTCAGCGCGATCGTGGGCCTGTTCTTCGGCATCTGGCCGGCGCGGCGGGCTGCTTCACTGGATCCGATCGTAGCCTTGCGATACGAGTAGTTCTCGAGCCGACATTGTCGGTTCGCGGGATGCGAGAAGCGGGATGCGGGATGCGGGATG
>Ga0137373_10007314_pt1 | contig 11730 bp, 3 predicted proteins | sample SagtaG_5_FD_104912 | JGI IMG/M metagenome (GOLD analysis project Ga0137373, IMG submission 104912) | Vadose zone soil microbial communities from Sagehorn Ranch, Mendocino, California, USA - Sage1_R_80_16 metaG | ecosystem: Environmental > Terrestrial > Soil > Vadose zone | place: USA: California...
CCGAGACCTTTCTTCAAGAGCGTGTTCACCGAGAATGCCGGCAGGTGGCCTTCGTAGAAGACGATCGGGTTCCGCAGCGCGATCGGACGCTCGTGGTAGGCCTCCGGCGCGAGCATCCCGAAGACCTCGGCCGTTCTCCGGCGGCCGGCGCGATAGCGATCGACAGCCGCCCGCCGGTCGAGGTATCGATCCGTCTCCCTCTCGACTTCGAGCATGACCCTCCTCACATGCTAAACCTACGCCATTCGAGAAATGCTAGATTCCGGAGATGCGCAGCTCGAAGATCGTCGCTGCCCTGCTCGGAGCGGGCGCCTTCGTCGCCGGCTGCTCTCGCGAACGGACGTCCGTGACTCCGGCCCTGGGGGCGAGCCCTTCCGGCCTGGTTTTCGCTCGCGACATCCGCGACCGCCTCTCCCTTCTCCCCCGAACGCCGATCGATTACGACCGCTCGCTTCTCGACGCGAAGGAGACCCAGGCCGTCCGGAAGTTGATCGAGGCGTCGCGCTACATGAACGACATTTTCCTGCGCCAGGTCGCGGAGCGAAACCCGGATCTCCGGAGCCGCGTTTCGACGGCGGCGCGGAGCGACCCGATGGCGCGTTGGGCGCTCGCTCTCTTCGACGTCCACAAGGGACCGTGGGACCGGCTGAAAGAGAACGAGCCTTTCATCAGCAGGGAACCGAAGCCTCCCGGCGCGGGCTTCTATCCCACCGACATGAAGAAAGAGGAGTTCGAGAGCTGGGTGGCGTCGCATCCCGGCGACAAGGACGCTTTCCAGGGCCTCTTCACCGTCATCCGGCGGCAGGGGCCAGGGCTGGTCGCCGTCCCCTACTCGAAAGCCTACCGCGACGCGCTCGAGGTCTCCGCCCGGAATCTGCGCGAGGCGGCGGCGCTCACGGAAAACGCGAGCCTTCGCAACTACCTGACGAAACGGGCGGATGCCTTCCTCTCCGACGACTACTTCGACTCGGACGTCGCATGGATGGACCTCGACTCCGACATCGAGGTCGTCATCGGCCCGTACGAGGTGTACGAAGACGCCCTCTTCAATTACAAAGCTTCGTTCGAATCTTTCGTGACCGCGCGTGACAAGAACGAGAGCGAGAAGCTCGCCGTCTACGCGAAGCACCTGCCCGACATGGAGCACAACCTGCCGATTCCGGACGAGCACAAGAACCTGAAACGGAAGTTCGAGTCGCCGATCCGTGTGGTCCAGGAGATCTACACCGCCGGCGACTCACGCCGCGGCGTTCAGACCTCCGCGTTCAACCTGCCCAACGACGAGAAGGTCCGTGAAGCGAAAGGCTCGAAAAAAGTTCTCCTGAAGAACGTGATGGACGCCAAGTTCCGTCAGAGCGGGCGACCGATCGCCGAGAAGACTCTCGTCGCCGCGGAGGTGCCGAACATCTCTTTCGACGCGTATTTCAACCACACCCTTTTCCACGAGCTGTCGCACGGCCTGGGGCCCGGAATTATCCGCGGTCCGGACGGCAAGCGCGTCGAAGCGCGCCTGCTCTTGAAGGAGCTCTACTCGACGATCGAGGAGTGCAAGGCCGACGTCGCCGGGCTCTGGAACATCCTGCTGGCGATGGACCGGAAGTGGCTGTCGGGGTTCGGGGAGCGTGAGCTCTACTCGACCTACACCGGCCTGATGTTCCGGGGCATGCGCTTCGGGATCGACGAGGCCCACGGCCAGGGCACCGCGATTCAGTGGAACTGGTTTCGGGAGAAAGGCGCGATCGTTCCCGAAGCCGGCGGGCGCTTCCGAACCGACCCGGCGAAGTGCCGGGAGGCGATCCGTTCACTCGCCAGCGAGCTCCTGATGATCGAGGCAACCGGCGACTACGGTCGGGGCAAGGCTCTCCTCGAGAAGTACGGCCGCTCGACGGCCGAGATCCAGTCGGTAATCGCGCGCCTTTCCGACATCCCGGTCGATATCACTCCGGTGTTCGTGGGGGCAGGAGAGCAGTAGGACTTTGGACCGCATTTTGCTCAAGCGAAGCCTGACAAGGAGGTTTCCGTGACGGAATCCGAAGGCACGATGGAAAGCGGTTCCTCTTCCTCTTCGGGCGGCTCCGCTTCGTCGCCGCGCACGAGGAGGCCGAGCACCCGACGCAAGGCGGTCGCCCCCCGGCGAAAGACGGCTGCCGGCGGCAAGAACAGAGCCGCCCCGATCGCGACGTCGTCCCGCCGAAAGACCTCTCCGCGACGCCGCCGCGGCTCTTCGAAGGAGGCCGGCCTGCAGAGCTTCCTGAACGACCTCGCAAAGAGAGCGAACACGGCAGGCTCGAAGATCGCCGAATTCTCCGAGGGGGGCGCGGACGCGGCGCGGAAAACGATCGGGAAGGTGAGCGCGAGCTCGCGAAGGACGATCACTCGCGTCCGGCGGGAATGGGATCGCATGGACTCCGCCCGGAAGGCGCAGTTCATCGCCGGTTTGCTCGGAGCGCTGGCAGCGGCGGCCGCGGGCGTGCGGAAGGTCACTCGCAAGTAAGACCGGTTCCGCGGGGCGGCTCGCGTCCGTCGAAGGCCGCGGGCGCCGATCGGGAGCGGGACGCCGGGAGGTCGGACGAGACGCCGTCGTCGCGTCGGCGTCGCGTCGGATTCCCCGCCCTCCGCGGCGGACACGACTGAAACATGGCGGCGAAAGAACCGGAGCGACCCATCCTCTCCTTTCCGGGGCTCGACGAGCCGATCCGCGCGGAGCTCTACTCGATCGAGCGCCTCGAAGAGTTCGCCGAGCGGCTGGGGGCCGAGCACCGCCTTGCCCACGGCTTCCGAAAGGGAAGACCGCTTCTTCCCCGCTTGAAGGAGAACGGACGCGTTCTTCTCGAGTCCTACCGAGCCGTCGCCGACGCGATCCGGGAAGAGCGCACGATCTCACCCGCCGCAGAGTGGCTCGTCGACAACTTCCACATCGTCGAAGAACACCTTCGGGAGATCCGGGAGGACCTGCCTCCGCGCTACTACCGGGAGCTCCCCAAGCTCGACTCCGGCCCGTTCGAAGGCTATCCGCGCGTCTATGCGCTGACTTCGCACTTGATCGCCCACACCGACAGCCGCTTCGATCCCGAGACGCTGCGGCGCTTCGTCGCGGCCTACCAGCGCTCGCAGCCGCTGACGATGGGCGAGCTCTGGGCGGTCGCGATCACGCTCCGCCTCGTCTTAGTCGAAAACCTGCGCCGTTTGGCAGAGCGCATCGTCCGGCGCCGCCTCGCACGCGAGGACGCGGACGCCCTCGCCGACTCCCTCCTCGGGATCCGCACCGAGCCTGGGGAAGCGTGGGAGTCGAGGCTGCGAGTGCTCGAACGCAAGCCGCTCCCCGCCCCTTTCGCAGTCCATCTCCTGCAGCGCCTGCGGGAACGCGATCCGGAGCAGACCCCGGCACTCGCGTGGCTCACGAAGCGGATCGAAGCCCAGGGGCTGACCGCCGACGAGATCGTGCGGCTCGAGCACCTCGAGCAGGTCGCGACCCACGTGACCGTGCGCAACGTGATCACGAGCATGCGGCTCATTTCCTCCGTCGACTGGGCGGATTTCTTCGAGTCCGTGAGTCTGGTCGAGCAGGCGCTCGAAAAGGGAACGCGCGTCGCGGAGATGGATTTTGCGACCCGCGACCGCTACCGCCACGCGATCGAGGATCTCTCGCGACGATCCGGACTTTCCGAGATCGAGATCGCGGAACGGGCGGTCGCCCGCGCCCACCGATTCGGGCCGGAGCTCATCGACACCCCTCTGGAGGACCGGCAGGCGGATCCGGGCCACTGGCTGATTTCCCGCGGCCGCGGGGAATTCGAGAAGGAAGTCGGATACCGCGTCCCGCTCACGCAGTGGATCCGCCGGGCGTACTTCGCGGCGGCGACTTCGGGCTACCTCGGGACGATGTTCGTCGCAAGCCTTGCGTTACTCGCGGTGCCTCTGGCGCTGTCGGCGGCGGGTGGGACGCCAGGCTGGGAGCTCGCGGTCCTCGCGGTGCTCGCCCTCGTCCCGGTCTCCGAAGTCGCCATCGCGATCGTGAATCGCGACGTGACCGAGCTCGTCGGACCGCGCCGTCTTCCGAAGCTCGAGCTCGCGAAGGGCATTCCCGCCGAGCTCTTCACGCTGGTCGCCGTTCCCGTTCTCCTGACGAGCGAATCCGAAGTCCGCGAGCTCGCCGAGCGGCTGGAGGTTCATTACCTGGCGAACACGGAAGAGCAAATCAAGTTCGCTCTGCTCTCCGACTGGATCGACGCGCTGCAGGAGACGACGCCCGAGGATGAGCCGCTCTTCGTCGCGGCGCGCGACGCGATCGAGACCCTGAACCGGCGGCATGGGCCGCTTCCCGACGGGACGTGCCGCTTTCTCTTTCTCCAGCGTCGGCGGGTATGGAACGCGAAGGAAGGCAAGTGGATCGGATGGGAGCGCAAGCGAGGCAAGCTCCACGAGCTCGATCTCCTCCTCCGCGGCGCGGGGGCGACCACCTTCCTGCCGATCGACGAGCGTGATCGCACGGCGCTCCAGCGAATCCGGTACGTCCTGACCCTGGACTCCGACACGCGACTGGCCCGAGGCGTCGCGCGCAAACTCGTCGGAACCCTCGCGCATCCGTTGAACCGACCCTTTTACGACGCAAAAGCGGGCCGCGTCGTCGATGGATACGCGCTTCTCCAGCCGCGGGTGACTCCGACGCTGCCGCTGTCGGGGCCGGGGACCCTGTACCAGAGGCTCTACTCCGGCCCCGCCGGGGTCGACCCTTACGCAGCGGCGATCTCCGACGTGTACCAGGACCTCTTCGGCGAAGGCATCTACACGGGCAAGGGCATCTACGAGGTCGACGCCTTCGAGAAGGCCCTGCGCGGTCGGATTCCAGACGACTCTCTTCTGTCGCACGATCTCTTCGAGGGACTCTTCGCGCGTGCCGCTCTCGTCACTGACGTCGAGCTCTTCGAGAGTTTTCCCGCGCACTACGGGTTTGCCGCTTCGCGACAACACCGCTGGGCGCGGGGCGACTGGCAGCTCCTCCCCTGGCTTCTTCCCCGCGTTCCCGATGCATCCCGGCGAAGAACGCGAAATCCGGCTCCCGTGATCGGGCGGTGGAAGATTCTCGACAACCTGAGGCGCTCGCTCTCCGCGCCGGCAGCCTTCCTGACCCTCGTCGCGGGCTGGACGCTGCCAGGCGTCTCCCCGGCCGTCTGGACGGCGACCATCCTCGCATGCTTCGCGCTGCCCGGCCTCTTCTCGGTTCTCGCCGGCCTGGTTCCAGCGCGGCGGGGAATCTCGAAGAGGAGCTTCCTCCGCGGCGTCGGACGCGACGTTTCCGTTGCGCTGGGGCGCGCGGCGTTCTCGGTCGCCGTGCTCGCCCACCAGGCCTGGCTGATGGGCGACGCGATCCTGCGCACGCTCTTCCGGCTGATCGTGTCGCGGCGGCGACTGCTCGAGTGGGTCACGGCGGCGCAGGCGGAGAGCGGCCTCGATCTCGAGCTCTCCGGTTTCTATCGGCGCATGGCGGGTGGCGTGGGCCTCGCCGCCCTCGCCGGGGCAGCCGCGTTGTTCCTCGCCGGACACGGGACGCCCCTCCTGCTCCCGTTCCTTGTCCTCTGGGTCATCGCGCCCTGGATCGCCTGGAAGGCGAGCTTGCCGCCGCCGACGGCAGAGGCGGAGGCGCTCTCGGAGAGAGAGAAGCGCATCCTCCGGCTCACGGCGCGCCGCACGTTTCGTTTCTTCGAGACCTTCGTGACGCCCGAAGACAATTACCTTCCGCCCGACAACTTCCAGGAGGAACCGAAGCCGACCGTCGCCCACCGCACTTCCCCGACGAACATCGGGCTCTGGCTTCTCTCGACGATCGCGGCGCGCGACTTCGCCTGGATCGGCACGATCGCGATGCTTGAGCGACTCGAGGCCACCTTCGGCGCGATCGAGCGGCTCGAAAAGTATCGCGGCCACCTGTACAACTGGTACGACACGCGGAGGCTCGCCCCGCTCGAGCCCCGGTACGTCTCGACGGTCGACAGCGGGAACCTCGCCGGCCATCTCATCACCCTCGAGCACGCGTGTCTCGAGCGGCTGAATGCTCCCGCGCTCGATGTGCGCGCCCTCGAGGGAATCGCCGACAGCCTCGCGCTGGCGAGAGAGTCGCTCGCCGGGGCGGCGCCGGCGGCCCGCGGCGGAACGGTCACCCGGCGCGATCTCGAAGCGGCGTTCCAGGACGTCGAAGCGCTCCTGTCGCCCCTTCCGCAAACGCCGTCGCAGTGGCGAGAACGTCTCGCCGCGCTCCGCGAGCGCGCCGAGGTTTTCACCGACGTCACCGAGGCTCTCTCCCACGAGAATCCGGACGACTCTCACCGCGAGCTCCACAACTGGGCGAAGGCGACGCTCGCCGCGATCGCCAGCCACGAGCGCGACTTCGGGGCGATGCTCGGATGGATGCGCATGCCGGAAAATGGGAGACGAGAGACGGGAAGGGAGAGCGCCCTCTCCGGGATTCCTCTGCTCGCGTCCATTCCGGATCTGTGTGAGACAGGACTCGGCGATCTCGGCCGTCCCGGAGGCGGCGAAGGGAGCGGGGACGGTCCTTCCACGATGCCTTCGGAAAGGTCCGCGCTCCGGGAGCTACTCCGTCGCTCGAGCGAGAGCGCAGCGACGCTCGTGCGCCGTCTCTCGACGCTCGCGCGGACGGCCGCCGGGCTCGTCCGCGAAATGGACTTTCGCTTTCTCTACGACGAGGAACGAAAGCTCTTCTCGATCGGATACCGCGTCTCCGACGGACGGCATGACCCGGGCTACTACGATCTGCTCGCTTCGGAAGCGCGGCTCGCGAGCTTCATCGCGATCGCCCGGGGCGACGCTCCCCCCTCCCACTGGTTCCATCTCTCCCGCCCGCTGACGCCGGTGGGGAAGGGCTCGGCTCTGGTTTCCTGGTCCGGCTCGATGTTCGAGTACCTGATGCCGGACCTCGTGCTGAACGTCCCGACCGGGAGCCTGCTCGAGCAGACGGACCGCCTGGTCGTCGCGCGCCAGATCGATTACGGGGAGGAGCGACGGGCGCCCTGGGGCGTCTCCGAGTCCGCCTTCTACGCCCGTGACCTCGACCTCACCTATCAGTATTCGAACTTCGGCGTCGGCGGACTCGGCCTGAAACGCGGGCTCTCCGAGGACTACGTCGTCGCCCCGTACGCGACGGCGCTCGCTTCGATGGTGGACCCGGCCGCGGCGGCACGCAATTTCGAAAGGCTCGCGAAACAGGGCGCCATCGGGGCGTACGGCTACTACGAGTCGGTCGACTACACGGGCAGCCGCCTGCCCGTGGGAAGGACGCACGCCGTCGTGCGCGCGTACATGGCGCACCACCAGGGGATGACGATCGTCGCCCTCGCCAACACGCTCTTGGAAGAGGTGATGCGGCGTCGCTTCCATGCCGAACCGATGGTCCAGGCGACCGAGCTCCTGCTGCAGGAGCGGACGCCGCAGGCGGTCATGGTGGCGCGTCCCCGAGCGGAAGAGGTGGGCAGCCACCTTCACGTCCGCGACTTCGTCCCGCCCGTCCTGCGTCGCTTCAGCTCTCCGCACGATCTGATCCCGCGGACTCACCTCCTCTCCAACGGCCGGTACGCGGTGATGATCACCGCCGCGGGATCCGGTTACAGCCGCTGGCTCGGCCGGGACGTGACGCGCTGGCGCGAGGACTCGGCGAAGGATCCGTGGGGAACCTACGTGTTCCTCCGGGATGTCCAGAGCGGGCAGATCTGGTCCGCGGGCTATCAGCCGAGCGGCGTGGAGCCGGACAGCTACGAGGTGGTGTACTCGGAGGATCGCGCGGAGATCCGGCGCCGGGACGGCCCCATCTCGACGACTCTCGAGATCGTGGTCTCCGCGGAAGACGACTCCGAGGTCCGTCAGGTTTCCGTCACGAACCTCGGCACGCGTCCGCGACAGATCGAGCTGACGTCCTACGCGGAGGTCGTGCTCACCACCGCCGCCGCCGACGAAGCACATCCCGCCTTTTCGAATCTCTTCGTCGAGACCGAGTTCGTCCCACGCCTGGAAGCCCTCCTCGCGACGCGCCGGCCGAGGTCCTCCGAGGAGAAGCGGCTGTGGCTCGCGCACGTGTCGACCGTCGAAGGATCGACGGTCGGCGGCGTTCAGTTCGAGACCGACCGCGCGCGGTTCCTGGGCAGAGGCCGCGAGCTCCGGAACGCGGGCTCGATTCTCGATGGCCGCCCGCTGTCGAACACCGTCGGCCCGGTACTGGACCCGATCATCTCGCTTCGCCACCGCATTCGCGTGGAGCCGGGCGAAACCGGCCGGGTCACCTTCGCGACCGCCGCTGCCGAGACCCGGGAAGACGCGCTGAAGCTGGCCGACAAATACCGAGACCCCGCGGCGTTCGAGCGGACCACGACGCTCGCCTGGACCCAGGCCCAGGTGCAGCTGCGTCACTTCAACATCGACGCGGACGAGGCCCATCTCTTCCAGCGCGTGGCCACTCGGATCCTCTATTCCGATCCGTCGCTGCGGGCCTCCAGCGAGGTTCTGCAGCGAAACACGCTCGGCAAGTCGGCGCTCTGGAGGCACGGCATCTCCGGGGATCTGCCGATCGTTCTCGTCCGAATCGATTTCGCAGAGGACCGGGAGATCGTGCGCCAGCTCCTGCGGGCTCACGAGTACTGGCACATGAAGGGGCTCGTGGTCGACCTCGTGATCGTCAACGAGCAGGGGGTGTCCTACGGCCAGGACCTCCAGAGCGCTCTGGAGGCGCTCGCTCGCACGAGCCAGCCCTCGCCGGGGACCCTCCCTCCCGAAGGCCAACCCGCCCACGGCGGGATCTTCATCCTGCGCGGCGATCTCCTGTCCGACGAGGACCGGGACGTGCTGCGGACCGCCGCGCGCGCGGTGCTTCTCTCGCGGCAGGGCACGCTCGCCGAGCAAGTCGTGCGGCATCTCCTCCGCGCGCCGGCCGCGGAGCCGCCGCGCCCGATCCAGCCGATCCCGCCCGCCGTGGACATTCCTCCGCCCCGGCCTCCGCTCGAGTTCTTCAACGGCCTGGGCGGATTCGCCAACGATGGATGCGAGTACGTCACGATCCTCGGCGCAGGCCAGTGGACACCGGCTCCGTGGATCAACGTCATCGCCAACCGGGCATTCGGCTTCCAGGTCTCCGAGTCGGGATCGGGCTTCACGTGGGCCGGCAACAGCCGCGAAAATCAGCTGACGCCCTGGTCGAACGATCCGGTCGTCGATCCGGCCGGCGAGGCGCTCTTCGTCCGGGACGAGGCGACCGGCGAGGTCTGGACCCCGACGCCGCTTCCGATCCGCGAGGACTGGCCCTATGTTGCTCGGCACGGCCAGGGCTACAGCCGCTTCGAGCACGAGAGTCACGGCATCGCGCTCGAGCTCCTCCAGTTCGTGCCGCGGGAGGACCCGGTCAAAATCTCGCGCCTCCGGATCGAAAACCGCTCGGGCGCTCCGCGGCGTCTCTCGGTGACCGCTTACGTCGAGTGGGTGCTCGGATCGTCGCGGAGCCGCTCCGCGCCTTACATCGTGACCGGACTCGACGGAGAGACCGGGGCGCTTTTCGCCCGCAACCCGTGGAACGAGGAGTTCGCTTCCCGAATCGCGTTCGCGGACCTGGGTGGTAAGCAAGCCGCCTGGACGGCGGATCGGACGGAATTTCTCGGAAGGAACGGAACCCTCGAGCGGCCGGCTGCGCTGGCGCGGGGGGCGACTCTGTCGAAGCGCGTCGGCGCCGGCCTCGACCCGTGCGCCGCGCTCCAGACGGCCGTCGATCTGCCCAGCGGCGGGCAGGCGGAAGTCGTGTTCGTGCTCGGACAGGCGGAGACCGGGGAAAGGGCACGGGAGCTCGTCCGACGCTACCGGGAGGCGGACCTCGGCGCCGTGCTGCGCGAAGTGATCGCCGGGTGGGAGGACATCGCGGGCGCGCTCCAGGTCAAGACGCCCGACCGTTCGCTCGACGTTCTCCTCAACCGGTGGTTGCTCTACCAGGCGCTCTCGTGCCGCGTCCGGGCGCGCTCCGCGTTCTATCAGGCGGGAGGCGCACACGGCTTCCGCGATCAGCTCCAGGACGTCATGGCGCTGACGGTCGCGGCGCGGGAAGTGACCCGCGAGCAGCTCTTGACCGCCGCGGCGCATCAGTTCGTCGAAGGGGACGTGCAGCACTGGTGGCATCCGCCCTCGGGGCGTGGAGTGCGCACTCGGATTTCCGACGACCGGATCTGGCTGCCCTTCGCGACGCTCCACTACGTGGAGGTGACCGGCGACGAAAGCGTTCTCGACGAGATCACGCCGTTCGTGGAGGGGGCGCCGCTCGAACCCGAAGAGGTCGAGAGGTACTTCGAGCCGACGGTCTCCAAAGAGAGCGGCACTCTCTTCGAGCATTGTGCCCGCGCGCTCGATCACAGCCTCGCCGTTGGCAAGCACGGACTTCCGCTCATGGGCTCGGGGGACTGGAACGACGGCATGAACCGGGTCGGATTCCGCGGAGAGGGAGAGAGCGTCTGGCTCGCGTGGTTCCTTCACACGAACCTCTGGGAGTTCGCGAAGATCGCGGAGAAGCGCGGCGAAAAAGCGCGCGCGGCGCGCTGGCGCGAGCACGTCGATCGATTGAAGACCGCAATCGAGATGGCGGGCTGGGACGGGGACTGGTACCGCCGCGCATTTTTTGACGACGGAACGCCGCTCGGTTCTTCGTCCAACGGAGAGTGCCGGATCGATTCCATCGCGCAGTCCTGGGCCGTCATCTCCGGTGCCGGCGACCAGGTTCGCACGGCGCGGGCGATGGCGGCCGTCGAGGAATACCTCGTGCGGCGTGGCGACGGGCTGGTGCTCCTCTTCACGCCCCCCTTCGACCGCACGGCGCTCGATCCGGGCTACATCAAGGGATACCTGCCCGGCGTCCGGGAGAACGGAGGTCAGTACACCCACGCCGCTCTCTGGGCTCTGATCGCGTTCGCCGCCCTCGGCGAAGGCGACAAGGCGGGCGAGCTTTTCTCGATTCTGAACCCGATCAATCACGCTGGAACGCGCGCGGGCCTCTACCGGTACAAGGTCGAGCCTTACGTCGCGGCGGCGGACGTCTACGCCGAGCCCCCGCACGTCGGACGCGGCGGCTGGACCTGGTACACCGGCTCGGCCGGATGGATGTACCGCGCGGGAGTCGAGTGGATCCTCGGATTCCGCTTCCGCGGCGCGGCTCTCCACGTCGACCCGTGCATCCCCCGCTCCTGGCCCGGCTACCGAATCACGTTCCGGTACCACTCTGCCCGCTACGAGCTCGTCGTCGAGAACCCGCACGGCGCGACGCGCGGCGTGTCGCGGATCGCGGTCGACGGAAAAGAGCTCGAGAAAAACGTCCGTGCGATCCCGCTCACCGACGACGGCGCGCGCCACACGATCGATGTGATGCTGGGGTGAACGCGGACCGTCGTAGACTTCTCCGTCTCGATGAAGAAAGTTGTTCTTTCCCTCCTGCTGCTCTTTCTGTGTCTTTCTGCGGCGCAGCCGCAGACGGCTCCCGCGACGGCGCCCGGATACGCGCTCGAGCCTCCCTCCTCCGGCGGTCTCGTCGCGCTCGATCGCCTTCTGCAGCGCCTTTCCACCCACAAGAGGATGCTCGTTATCGGAGCGCACCCCGATGACGAAGACAACCGGCTGCTGACGCTCGTTTCGCGGAAGATGGGCGCCGAAGTCGCCTATCTGTCGCTCTCCCGGGGCGAGGGGGGACAGAACCTTCTA
>Ga0137373_10007316_pt1 | contig 11729 bp, 14 predicted proteins | sample SagtaG_5_FD_104912 | JGI IMG/M metagenome (GOLD analysis project Ga0137373, IMG submission 104912) | Vadose zone soil microbial communities from Sagehorn Ranch, Mendocino, California, USA - Sage1_R_80_16 metaG | ecosystem: Environmental > Terrestrial > Soil > Vadose zone | place: USA...
GGGTGGCATGTTAACCGCTACACCACGGGGCCGTGCGCCGAAGAACGTGTCTCCGGCTACATCATTCTAGTGCCGCCTCGGAAGGCGGTCAACACGCATGGCGATCGTACTGGGCATCCGGATTATAATTGCATGAGACACTCACAAAGAAGGGACACAAACAGGACTTGCCTAGAAAGTATCGGCCTCCAGCTGCGCGCCGCCGCAAGAGCAAGCGGCCGCCGCCTTACTTTGTGGAGCCTGTCCCTGGGGATGGAGACCTGACTTCGGGCGAGGTCGCGGAAGCGGTCTCTGTTGCCGAACCCGTTCCCGCAACGCCCGTGCTGCGAGCAAAACCGTCTGCTTCGCTTGGGAAGGACGGAGGCCGGGCCGAGGCCAGTGTCACAAGGCACATCTCGCGCGACTACAGCTACGTGCGAGCGGAGGTAAAGCGGATCGTGTTCGTGGCCGGCTTTTTGATTGTAAGCCTGATCATTACGGCCATACTCAGGAACTAGTTAGAACCTTAATCGCCCAAACGCTACGAACATGGCTGTCGCGACGACAATGAATCCGTAGAGATCGTCTGTGACGATGACGGCGTTCGCCCAGATGAGATTGCGGATGATGTAAGCGAGTACGACGCCGCATATGGCGATCACCTGGAGAACGGGTGCGAGCTTGCGGTTCGTGGCGAGGCTGACCGATTCTCCGATGCCGTAGCCCAAACCGGCACCGATGAGGATGCCGAGCAGTCCGTACTGTCCGGGTAGGATAAAGCCCCAGGCCAGCCCCAGTGCTCCGCCTGCGGATACAGCCGCCGCGCTTCCGCGCAAGAGATAAAGCGGGCCGACCTCGAACTGAGGCAGGCGCCGCCGTGGGGCGCAGTCGGGACAGCGCGCGCCGACGTCCGTCATGACTGCGCATTTCGGACATATCGGCGTCTCGCAGCGGCCGCACGCGAGCCCAGTCTCCACCTTCGGATGTCGCGCGCATTGCATTGGTCCCGCGACCGGTGTGCTCATCGCGCGTGGGCGATGCGCGCGCGTTCCAGAGCGCCTCGCTCGCGGGCCAGCGCCAGGAGCTTTTGCACGGGTTCCATCGGGAGTGGAATATCGCCCGGCTCTTTTTGTTGTGGGCCGCCTAGCCCGTGATAATCGCTGCCCCCCAAAGGAATCAATCCATATCGTGAGGCTAGGTTGCGGAAGGCCTCAATCTCTTCGGGAACATAGTCCTGGTAGTAGGCCTCCATGCCAGTCAGACCAGCCTCTTTCAGAGCGGCCAGAAGACCCTCCAGATTGCCTGCAGCAAGCAGCTCCCGCGGGTGCGCCAGCGTGGGTATGCCGCCCACCTCAAGGAGCAGAGCGATGACCTCCTCTGGCGCGAGGCGGGGCCGCGGGACATAGGCAGATCCGCTCCGGCTGAGGTATAAGCTGAACGCCTCATTCACGGATGCGACATGTCCGGCTTCCACCAAAGCGAGCGCGACATGCGGCCGTCCGACCGCGCCTTCTCCGGCGAAGAACTGGACGCGGTCCCAGGAAATGGGCTTGTCCAGCTGCACGAGCTTCTCAACCATCTGCCGTGCGCGGTTCAGACGTGATTCCTGAAGGCGCCTCAGTCTTGCCAGGAACGCGGAATTGTGCCAGTCGATGAAATGACCGAGGATATGCACCTCATTGCCCGGGACATCTGTGCTCATTTCGATACCGGGAATCAGGGTAAAGTCCGCGTACCGCTCCGCTGCGCTGAACGCCTCCGGTACGCCGTCCACGATGTCGTGGTCGGTCAACGCCAGGATACGCACGCCATTGCGATAGGCTAGGTTCACGAGCTCCGTCGGCGTGAGGCGGCCGTCTGAGAAAGTGCTGTGACAGTGCAAGTCGGCAAGGCTGCCCATCAGGCGACCTCGCGGTCGAGTCGCTCAATGGATCGCGCTCTACCTGTGTCTTCGTCGATTACGATCAGGACTGAGTTGAAAGCAGCAGGGCCGCTCTCGACAGGCCCGAAGCGGTTCGGCAATTGTGTCAGGAACCGTTCGAGCACAGGTTCGAATTGCATACCCAGGACTGAATTGACGGCACCGACCATGCCGAGGTCCGTGACGTAGGCTGTCCCCTGGGGCAGCACCCTCGTGTCTGAGGTGGGCACATGGGTATGAGTGCCGACCACCGCACTGGCGCGGCCGGCAAGGTAAAACCCCATGGCGATCTTCTCGCTCGTCGCCTCAGCGTGAAGGTCCACGATGATCGTCGGGCAATCCTCAAGCTCAGCTAGGGCCCGGTCGGCGCAGCGAAAGGGACACTCAAGTTGCGCACCCATAAACGTGCGGCCCATAAGATTCACGACCGCGACTCCGTTCTTCTGGTAGATGCCCCGGCCGGGAGTCCCTTCAGGGTAGTTCAGCGGCCTCACGATGGGGGCATCGCTGTCAAGGACTGGATAGATATCACGGTTTTCCCACACATGGTTTCCTGATGTGATGATGTCCACGCCTGAGCTGAACAGCTCCTCAGCCGTTTGGGGCGTAAGCCCCCTTCCGCCCGCCGCGTTCTCGCCGTTGGCGATTACGAGATCAATCGCCCGCTCGCGACGTATTTCGGGCACGAGACCCTTGACGGTGCGGCGTCCCAGCTTGCCGACGACGTCGCCAATCATCAGGACGTTCAGAGGCGTTTCTCTCTCGCTTCCCGGTTGGCTCTCGCGCCTACTTTGCGTACTCGACCGAGCGCCGCTCGCGGATGACTGTTACCTTCACCTGGCCTGGGTAGTCCAGGCTCTCCTGAATGCGCCTGCTTATCTCCTTCGCCATGCGCGATGCGCCAAGGTCGTCCACTTCCTCGGGCTTAACGATGATCCGGATCTCGCGGCCTGCCTGAATGGCAAACGACTTGTCCACGCCCGGGAAGCTATTGGCGACAGCCTCGAGCGCTTCCAACCGTTTGAGGTACTGGTCGAGCGATTCCCGCCGCGCGCCAGGCCGGCTGCCGCTGATAGCGTCGGCGACGATCGTGATGAGCGCCTCCACAGAGGTGGGTTCGACCTCCTCATGGTGGGCCTCGATGCAATGGATCACGCCTGCATGAACGCTGTAGCGGCGAGCCAGCTCTGCGCCAAGGATCGCGTGGGTACCTTCGACCTCATGGTCGATCGCTTTCCCGAGGTCGTGCAATAGACCGCCACGCCTCGCGATATCTACGTTCCCGCCGAGCTCGTGGGCAATCATGGCAGCGAGATTGGCCGTTTCGACCGCGTGCCGGAGCTGGTTCTGGCCGTAACTGTAACGGTACTTCAGCCGGCCCAAAGTGCGGATGATCTCTGGGTGCAGGCCGGGAGCGCCCGCCTCCATAGCAGCGGACTCTCCGGCCTCCTTGATCGACGCCTCCACCTCTTTGCGCGCCTTCTCCACCATCTCCTCGATGCGCGCGGGATGGATTCGCCCGTCCGTTAGAAGTTTTGTGAGCGCAATCTTGGCGACTTCGCGACGCACCGGGTCGAACGCCGAGAGCGTCACCGCATCAGGTGTGTCGTCGATGATCACGTCGACGCCGGTAAGGTGTTCTAGCGAGCGGATGTTGCGTCCCTCTCGGCCAATGATCCGACCCTTCATGTCTTCCGACGGCAGGGGCACGACAGACACTGTTGTTTCGGAGACGACTTCGCTTGTAAGGCGCTGCATCGTCAAGGCGATGATCTTGCGTGCCCGCTCGTCCGCCTCCTCCTTCACCTCTTGCTCAATTTCGCGGAGACGGCGGTTGGCCTCGTCGCGAATCTCACGCTCGATCTGAGCGAGCAGCATTTCCCGCGCTTCGCCCACCGTGAGGTTGGAGAGCCGCTCGAGTTCCTCGCGGCGCTCGTCTTCGAGTGTCGCCAAGGAGGCCCGCGCTTCTTCCAGGTCGCGCTCTCGATTTTGGAGGTTACGTTGTCGCTGCTCGAGCGACTCCAGTTTGCGGTCTAGGTTCTCTTCCTTCTGATTTAACCGCTGCTCTGAGCGCTGGATCTCCTTTCGCCGGTCCCGTAGCTCAGATTCCGCCTGCTGGCGGACACGGATGGCCTCTTCCTTGGCCTCAAGTAATAGTTCTTTCTGGCGCCTGTCGGCTTCGCTGAGAATTTTGGCGGCGCTTCGCTCAGCGGTAGCGACGCGGCTCTGGCTAAGCCGCGTCTGAGCGTAGTAGCCACCAATTGCACCAATGAATACAGCGCCGACAAGCCCCAGGAAAATAAGGGCAAGCGGCATTTCGCCTCACTTCCTCTAAATACAAAAATGTTCAGAAGCATTTCGAAAATCGCTAAGACTGCGCGACAGAAAGGCTACCCTAATCTTATGGCTGGCCAGAACGAGGTGTCAAGAAAACAGCCGTGCTATACGGTGAGGCCGAGTGAGCATTTCTAACGCAAATCACAAGCGAAGCATACGGATGCATCCGTTTCACTACTTGACAGATTAAGTTCGTTTGGTAATTTTGCTGTTCAAATATACACACTGTATGTATATTCGATTCGATCCTCGGGTGGCTGGGTCACTGGAGGGGATTGTATGCGCGACACGGAAACAACCAACTCTTATTACGGCTAAATCACATACATCCGCGTGAAGTAGATAATTGTCAGAGGCTATGATACCGGCTCTAAAAGCGGGCGACAGAGTTCGCTTCGCTTTCCTACCTCTGCAACACGCCCGGTTCGGCAGCTGCCTGCTCGAGTAGGCTCGTCGCCATATCTGCGGCGCGCTGAACTGTGGCTCGGTCAATACGGCCGGTGAGCTGATTCTCAATAGTGACTACGCTCGTGCAGAGCTGTTTGCCCAATTCCGGATCCGCCTGGCGCAAACGGGCGTCGATGTCGTGCGTCAGACTGTGCGTGTCACTGCCCACGAAAAGCTGGCTCACCAGTGCCGTATTTCCAGCGTCTGCCGCCGCACTCACCTGTTTCATCCCATCCACGGCTTTCGCCAAGCGGTCGACTGTCACCGGCTGTGAAGTAATGGGCTTGAGCGGCTGATTGCAGGCCGCCCGCACCCCGGCTTGGGGATCGCTGATGATAGTCGAGACGAGATAGAACGTGAGCGATAACAGCGCAGCAATAGTTATCCGGGGGAGCGCAGCGGCCATCCATTCGTTGAGCCAAGGCCGGCTAAACGGCCGATTTCCCTTCGGGCGGCGTCCGATGGCAAAGCTGACGGCGAAGACCAGAACGAGGATGACGAATGTCGCAAGAGTCGCGCCTGAAGGGCTGGTGCCTCCACCGTTGAGAATCACCGTCAGAGGCAGGATGCGGCTGAAATCAAGCGCGTGAACACCCACTACGCCGACGAACGCAGTTGTGTGACGAGCGCGAACTCGATACTAAGCACTCACCTGGACGGTGAAATCGGCCCGAGCATCGAGCAGTCCTTCCCGGCGGACGATAACTTCCAACTGCCACGCACCCGCGAGGCTCAACTGACTGGTATTGAGGATGTAATGCGTTGGTGGATGAAAAGCCTCCGCTATGTCCTGGTTCTCCCCAAGCGACTGGTCGAGGTACTTGTAGCGAACGATTACGTTCTGCACCTGCCGCTCGTCGCCGTTGGAGTCGTTGAGGAATATCCCAATCTCGTTCGGTCCCGCCTTGCCAGGATAGACGTCTACCGAGATGTCTAGATCGTCCGCTTTCACCGACTGTGCGAGGCCGCTGGGTGTCGGCACCGCAGACGCAGTCGTGGAAACGTTAGATTGGGCGGCGCTGCCGGGCGTCGGCGTTGAGGTCTCGGTAAGCAGCGCCGTGACGCCCAGGATCACGAGTGCCACAGCTAATTCGCCGGCAACGGCCCACCTGAAGCGGCGCTCCCAGGACAGAATGCGGGCCGATGCCGCCTTCGCCCCCCGGACAACGAACGAGAGAAATCGCGTGCGCACGACCAGGAGGTTGAAGGCCGCGAGCAGCAACAATGGGGCCAGCAGTACCACCTTAACGGCCAACATGTACCCGTAATTGGAATCGAAGGCGGCCGTGATGCCGTGGAGGCGGTGCCACCACTGGATCGCGCCCGTTGTCACGACAAGCCCGACAGCCACGATAGCGACCTGAGAGAAGCGTGGGATGACGCCTGCCAGGAAACCGGCCCGCCGGCCGGTTACAGACAGCACTGCCGGTGTAATCAGCGCCAGTTGGAGGAGTCCGCCGATCCAGATGCCTCCCGTAACCAGATGCATCCAGTCGACGATGACGCGGAACTCTGTCTGGCTGCGTTCGGCGGCTGCGTGGCTGTTAAGGCTGGTCGTCAAAGGAAGCGCGATCGCGCAGATGGCGAGGGAGATCCAGCTGGACTCGCGCCAGTCGCCTTTGACGATAAGCTCCTTCAGGCGGGCGAATGCGATTGCGCTGAGCAGGAATGCTCCGATTAGTACGCTCACGCGCAACGTCCAGACCTGGCCGAACCGTGTGTCGGTCCAAACGTCCTTGATCGAGCTCAACGACGCGGCATCGCTGCCGGCCGACCATCCCTGGAGCCAGAGCCCCACGAGCGTCGTGATGCTGACCAGCACAAGCGACGACAGAACCGTGAGCCGGACGATACGGGCGACCTTTTCGGCGATCCGCCGTTTGGTCTCCTCGTCTGGCTTGAGCGAGCGCAGCCCGGCTGGGAGTACGAGCGCAGGGAACACGACGGCGCCCATAAACGCTGCCATGCCTCCAAAGCCGACCCAGCGGTTCAAGGCAGCAAGCCAGCGCGGCGGGCCTGACCCACCGGTATCGATTGTGAAAGTCGGCGACCCAGTCGCCGGTGGCGGGCTCGCCTGTCCGACGCTGAACGCGAATGTTCCCGCTGTGCGGTGGCCATCTACGGCGGAGAGCGCTCGCCAGATAACCGTGTAGGTGCCCTGGGGAAGATAGGGTTGAATGGTGACGCCAGGGTTGGTTGGGTCGGTATGTACGTGCGTGTCGTTGTTATCCTTGCGTGCCCCTGTAGAGTCCACAACCTGGATCTCGCTAAAACGGATCTCGAGCGACTCGGTAAAAAAGATCTGGACTTCAGGAGGGGCTTGGGCAATCACCGAATTCTGCTCGGGGATCGACCGAATGTACTGCGCATGGGCGTAGGCGCTGGAGCTTCGCGCTCCAAACGCCACGCCCACGAGCAAGATCGCGAGAGATAACGTCGTCAACCGCATCACGCCACCACCTCTAAGTATGAACATTTTCCTGACTCCCCTAGGACCTCCGTGAAGCGACCGCAACGCCACCCGCCGCCACACCGACGATCCCGGCGATTATGCCGATGATCCCCAGAGCGCGCGCGGTGTCATCTGAGCCGCCGCTCGATTTGTTCTGAAGCGAGTTGATCGACGCCTGAAGTTCAGCCGTGGTTGGAAGCTTGTCCGGGAACTCGAGATCCTTCGCGTCATCTACCGAGCTGAAACCCTCCGGGGACGAGGTGAAGGTCTCGTCGACGTCCTTGTCCTGCACCTTCCCGAAGATGTGGTAGGTATAATCGCCTGGAAGCGTCGGTATAAAGTGCGCCTCGTAAGAACCCGGCTTGCCGAAAGCGGGGTCGAGTGCCAGGTCCATCTTCTTGGCGGCGCCACCGACGATGACCTCTGCTTTAAGCGTTCGCTCGAGGCCTTCGACGGGCTGGCCGGCCGCCTCCGCGGCCTCGTCTCCTTCCGCCGGGACTCCGTTGGTGAAGAACTTCACCTCAAGCGACAGGCCATTCGGCTGATAGGCGATCGCGGGCTCATTTAGGAAGCCGACCACGAACCCGTAGTTACCAACGGCCCTGTGCTCGTGCGCCAGAGCATTGTTCGAAGAAGTAAGGCCGCCGGCTATGAGCGCCAGGTGGGCAACGAGCACAAACGCAATGATACGTCTCACGAAGAGATGCCTCCCTTATTTACAATACGAACGGGGTCGGTCTTTTGGACTAGACCGAGCGGGGAGGCTTCTCCGGCCGCTGCCAGAGTGAGTAGCTGCCGTGGAGGGGCTCGCTCTCAAGCGAGTAAGACATCCCGTCCTGTGGTAGAGCGGAGATCACGCTCGAACTGTCGGCGACGACTGAGCCTTCCGAGCCTGCGCAGCTCTTCGGACCTATATGGCAATGGTTTGCGTGCTGGGCGGCCGCCTCGTGATTCGCGTGGTGATTCGACGCCGACTGCCTGGACGTGTCGTCGGCAACCGTCGGATTCCCGAGGTAGAGGACCTGGGGCAGGACAGCCAGCAGCAGCACGAATACGCTGCCGAGCCTGATCGCCCAGCGCCTGCGCCGGGCGGATAACCGGAGCATGGTTAACCCATGCTAACGCTGTGGTGCCCCGAGCCGCAATCGCGGCCTAACTCGGCTCCCCTTCTTCCCCCTCCAGTGCCGAGGACACGGACACCGGCTGCGGCGTGGTAGCGCTCTTCGCGCGGATCTGCGTCTCGAGCTCCTGTGCGAGGTCGGGGTTCTCGCGCAGGTAGTCCTTCGCCTGCTCCCGACCCTGGCCCAGCCTTTGCTCGCCGTAAGAATAGAAGGCACCTTGCTTTTTGACGATGCCGCTATCCGCCGCGAGGTCCACGATGTCGCCCTCGCGGCTGATGCCGATGCACGCACCACTGAAGATCATGTCGAACTCGGCCGTCCGGAAGGGAGGCGCAACTTTGTTCTTCACGATCTTCGCCTTCACCCGGCTGCCGATGACAGTCCCGGCCTGCTTCAAGCTCTCGACGCGCCGCAGATCGATCCGTACCGAACTGTAGAACTTGAGCGCCCGGCCCCCCGGTGTCGTCTCGGGGTTGCCGAAGATGATGCCGATCTTTTCGCGGAGCTGATTGATGAAGATGACTGCTGTCCGCGACCGCGAAATCGCAGCGGTGAGCTTTCGCAGCGCCTGCGACATGAGACGCGCCTGAAGCCCGGGCAACGAGTCGCCCATGTCGCCTTCGATCTCCGCGCGCGGTACAAGCGCAGCAACGGAGTCGACAATGATCACGTCTACGGCGTTTGATCTAACGAGCGCCTCGCAGATTTCCAGCGCCTGCTCCCCCGTGTCAGGCTGAGAGATGAGAAGGTCTTCAATGTTGATGCCGATGGCTCCGGCGAAGGTAGGGTCGAGCGCGTGCTCAACATCGATGTATGCCGATAGTCCGCCCGCCCGCTGCGCCTGGGCGATCACGTGCATCGCCACGGTGGATTTGCCGGCCATCTCCGGCCCGAAGATCTCCGTAATTCGCCCACGCGGAATGCCGCCTCCCAACGCCACATCGAGCGCCAGGGAACCCGTGGGTATCGTCTCGACCGTCATCCTGGCAGAGGCTTCCCCCAATCGCATAATGGAGCCTCTGCCGAACTGCTTTTCGATCTGCCCGATCGCGAGGTCGAGTGCGCGCAGGCGCTCGTCTCCCTCGCTCGCGTTGTTCTGCGTCATTGTCGGCGTTGCCGTGCCGTTGTTTCGCCCCATGCTTCGCTCCTTTGTGACTCGCTTGAAATCGACGGCATCGTAGCATCGGTGGTCGTCGCGCCACAATGGGCAAATGGCACTGATTCGAACAAACAGGCTAATCGATTAGCTCCCATTAGTTAACCGAGAGATAACGAGGCTCTGAAGATGAAGGTCAGCGCGAACAAAGCGACCATGGGCGAGAGATCGAACATACCGATACGCGGCATGATCGATCTAATTGGGGCCAGTATCGGCTCTGTGATCTCGTGGATGAAACTGTGCAGTGGGTTGCTGGGATCATAGCCGATCCATGACAAGACAACCCGAATCATAATAGCCACCCAAAGGATCCCGGCAAGTATCCGAACGAAGAGAGCGAGCGCTTCTATTTCTGACCCCCTAAGGTTTTCGCCTTATCGTAGGCGGCTTCGACTGCGTTCATAAACGCGGCGCGCAGGCCCGCCTCCTCCAGTTCCCTTAGGCCTTCAGTCGTCGTCCCTCCGGGTGAGGTCACCTGGTTGCGTAGCTCTGCTGGATGCTTTCCAGTCTCCAGCGCGTAGCGAGCCGAACCGAGGACAGTCTGAAGCACCATCGGCATGGCCATTTCGCGACGCAGGCCGATGTGGACAGCAGCGTCAATGAGGGCTTCGATGACCAGAAAGACGTAAGCCGGCCCGCTTGAACTGATGGCGGTCGCCATGTCGATATACTTCTCGTCGGTCACGTATAGCTCCTGTCCGAGAACGGAAAGGACGCTGCGCACGGCTACTCGCGTCGGGTCACTGACCGCGTCGGTTGCCATCCAGACGGTCATCCCTTCGCCGATCTGAGCGGGGGTATTTGGAATTGCGCGCACGATGGCGTCATGCCTGAGCGCTGACCGGATGGTATCGATCGTAACACCGGCCATAATCGACATAACAGTTTGTTTGCCGTTCAGGTTCGAGTTGAGTGCGCGGCCGGCCGCGGGGAACTCCTGGGGTTTGACGGCGAGCATGACGATATCGCTCTGAAATGAAGCCGCGGTCGCCTCTTCGCTGACACTCACACCGTACGTTTTCGCGAGGTGGTCCCGGCGCGAAGGGGAGATATCGCAGGCGGCAATATCGGCCGGCGAGACGATGCCTTTTTCGAGGACGCCGGCGATGATTGCCTCGCCCATAGTCCCGCCGCCGATGAAGGCGAGCTTCATCTAACGGCGTTCCCCGAAGATGGCCCGGCCGATTCGTAAATGCGTTGCGCCTTCTTCAACCGCGACTTCGAAGTCGTCGCTCATCCCCATCGACAGCTCTGTCAGGCTGAGCCGCTCTGCCGCCTCACGCAGGAGTTGGAACACCGGACGCACTTGCCCGGGACCGTCAACTTGAGGAGCAACGGTCATTAGGCCAAGCAAGTCGAGGTTCGGAAGCAATGCAATGGCGGTGCCGTCGCGATCGAGTTTCTGAGGCGAGAACCCGAACTTCGTTTGCTCGCCGCTGACGTTTACTTCGAGGAAGATGGGTATGGGCTTCGTAGCACGACGCGATATGGCTTCTGCCAGGTGGAGCGAGTCCACAGAGTGAATTATATCAAAGAGACCCATTGCGGTCTTGACCTTATTGGTCTGGAGGTGGCCCACCAAGTGCCATGTTACGCTAGGCGCTAACCGACTAAGCTGCGGCTGTTTTGCCAACGCTTCCTGAACCCGATTCTCGCCGAAATCACGGATTCCAGCAGTTGCAGCCTGCTCGATAGACCCCGGAGATACGCCCTTCGTCACTGCGACCAGTGTGACATCATCCCGCGAGCGCCCGCTGCGCTCGCATGCCGACGCAATACGCCGGCGCACATCTTCGATGCGGCCGGCGATGCTCACGGCGTACACGCCCAAGTATACTTGGCCATGCCGTGAAGCAAATGGACCGCCGGCTCCTCATCCTCACGCGGCTGCGCGAGGAAACCGCTTTTCGGGCGGCGGATCTGGCCGAAGAGTGCGGCTGCTCGGTTCGCACGGTCTACCGGGATATCGACGCGCTTTGTCAGGCCGGAGTGCCAGTTGCCGCCATGCCCGGCGAGGGCTACCGGCTCGCGCCGGGGTACCACCTGCCACCGATTGCGTTCACGGTCGAGGAGGCTGTCCAGCTTCTGCTCGGCAGTGATCTGGCACACGCCTTGGGCACTCCCGAGCAGCGAGAGGCGGCGCGCTCGGCGGCAGCCAAGGTCGAGGCCGCGCTCCGTCCGGACACCCGCGCCGAGACGGACCGCCTGCGCCAGCGCATCCGCGTCTCCGACTGGATGCGTCGTGAGCCCACGCCCTGGCTGTCGCTGCTGCAGCAGGCCGTTGCGCATGACCAAGTCCTCTGGCTCCAATAC
>Ga0137373_10007320_pt1 | contig 11724 bp, 7 predicted proteins | sample SagtaG_5_FD_104912 | JGI IMG/M metagenome (GOLD analysis project Ga0137373, IMG submission 104912) | Vadose zone soil microbial communities from Sagehorn Ranch, Mendocino, California, USA - Sage1_R_80_16 metaG | ecosystem: Environmental > Terrestrial > Soil > Vadose zone | place: USA: California...
CTGGTGAACCAAGGCTGGGCCGATCAGAACGATGTGGCGCGGGCCTTCGCATGCGCGGTGCGCACTGTGCGCCGACACCAGCGGCGCTTTGAGGACGGCGGGTTGACTGCGCTGGGACGCAGCGATGGCTATCCACGCGGTCGTGCCCGCCTTGCCGCTTCGCGGCATCGATTGGTCCTGCAACTTAAAGCGCAAGGTCACTCCCACTGCCAGATCGCACGGCGGATCGGCGTCAGCGAGAAAGCGGTTCGGAAACTTCTGCGACGTCTGGGCTGGAAAAGCGCCTCGACTCCACAATCCGAGTTGGCTCTGGATCCAACGGCAACTGCGGACCCAAACCTGTCCGCTTCTGTGACGACCTGCGCTGCGCCACAGCCTCCGGCGCCTGCGCAGTGGTCGGACCCAAACCTGTCCGCTTTTTCTTCTGCCACAGTTCCCCCGCCGAGCATGGACACCAATCCGGCCGATCGGCGAGGTGACCGGTTGCTGGCCTACCTGGGTCTACTGGAGGACGCCGCCCCGCTGTTCGGTTCGGGCACAAGCATCCCGCGAGCCGGGGTTCTTTTGGCCCTGCCTGCCCTCATCGCCAGCGGCGTCTTTGCGTGCGCTGAAAAGATCTACGGCAGCCTCGGCCCGGCCTTCTACGGCCTGCGGACTAGTCTGCTGACGCTGCTGTTGATGGCCCTGTGGCGCATCAAACGTCCCGAGGCACTCAAGGAACATTCCCCGCAGGATTTGGGTCGGGTCTTAGGGTTGGATCGCGCTCCTGAGGTCAAGACTCTGCGGCGTAAATTGGCTCGGCTAGCCGCGGGCCGACAGGCCGCCGAGTTTGGCCGAGTATTGGCCCAGCAGCGTGTTGCTCTGCGGGGAAGCGCCATCGGCTTCCTCTACGTCGACGGTCACGTCCGGGTCTATCATGGTCAGTACCGCTTACCCAAAGCCCACGTGGCACGGATGCGTCTGTCGATGCCGGCCACCTCCGACTACTGGGTCAACGACACGGCGGGTGACCCGCTGTTCGTCCTCACCGCCGAGGCCAACGCAGGCCTGGTCAAGATGCTCCCAGCCATCCTGGAGCAGGTGCGTGGCCTGGTTGGCGATCGCCGCGTTACGATCGTCTTTGATCGTGGCGGCTATAGCCCAAAGCTCTTCCAGCAGATCCTGGCTGGCGGCTTTGATCTGCTCACCTACCGCAAGGGGCGTTATCCGCGGATCCCTCAAAAGTGCTTTCGCACACATCGCACTCGTCTGGACGGACGGACCATCACTTACGTCCTGGCCGATCAAGAGGTGCGCTTGTTGAAGGGCAAGCTGCGTCTGCGCCAAGTTACCCGCCGGATGGACGACGGCCATCAGACGCCGATCCTGACCTCTCGGCGTGATCTGCCCGCCGCCCAGGTGGCTTATCGGATGTTCGAGCGTTGGCGTCAGGAGAACTTCTTTAAGTATCTGCGCGAGGAGTACGCCTTGGACGTGTTGGCCGAGCATGCCGTGGTAGCCGACGATCCCAGCCGGGAGGTTCCCAACCCGGCTTGGGCCGCTGTGGATGCCAAACTGCGCCAGGCCCAAGCTCACCTGGATCGACTGCAAGCCGAATACGGCCTGGAGGCCTTGACCAGTCTGGAGCAGCGGCGGCCAACCATGCGCGGCTTCAAGATCGCCAAGGGTAAACTGGGCCAGAAAATCTGGAGCGCCCTCCAGCAGGTGGTGCAGTTGGAAGCCCGACGAGCCAAACTGCCTCGGCGTGTCTCGGTTCAATCGGTGTGCGACGAATCAGTCGTCAAGCTGGCCCCGGAACGAAAGCATCTGACCAACCTCATCAAGATGGTGGCCTACCAAGCCGAAAGCGATCTTTTCAGGATGGTGCTACCGCATTACCGCCGGGTGAACGACGAAGGCCGCACGCTCATCCAGTCCGCCCTGGCCAGTGCCGCCGACATTGAGGTGACGGATCGAGAGTTGCGCCTCACGCTGGCGCCCATGAGTTCGTCCCACAAGACTCGGGCCATCGCAGCACTCTGTCAGGAACTCAATCAGTTCGACACTCTCTTCCCGGGATCTGCCTTGCGCCTGCGCTACGCCATCCGGGAGATCTCCTGAGGGAAAAAGCGGACATTTTCGAACGGGTCTATGTCAGGAGGTCTGGAATCACTGAGATCGACAATTGCATTCGACTGGCAGGAGCGCCGCTTACTACGGGTTTCTGGAAATCATTTGTGAACGTTGAGCGGGGGAAACGATGGTCATGGGATGACGATTCTTTTGCGGACAGTCTGCACCAACCCATCATGAACGCAGTTGGGCGGACGTGCGGGGCGGTTGCCCACATTGATAATATCCACGGAAGTGATGCCGTGGCAGCTCTTCAGACTCTTCGTGACGGGAAGACGCCTCCGGAGTTTGACGAAGGCATGGTCGAAATGATCGCCTCAGCGCTTTTCGCGCGAGAAAATAAATCAACCCATGTAGCTGACGTAACATTGCAGATCGATTCGCCTGCGGGAAAACAAACAATCCAATCCAGATTTTTTGAAAAGGCTGCAGTGGAATTGAGACAGGAGCTAATTCATGAATGGATAGAGAGTCACCGTGCCCTCCTTGCGGGCAACGACATTTCGATTGCTCTCACCGGTTTTAAGCGCTGGAAACTTCCCGCTCCGCTCGAATTGCATCGTCTCGGACGCATCTCGGGATACCCGATTCCGGAGGTCTTTGGTCCAACAGAGAATCAACAAGCCATCTCGACGTTTGCTGAGGGAGACATCGTCGGCTGTATAGAAATCTTCCGGAGAATCCTCGCCGACAAGGATGACCCCTTCGCCCGAAACAACATGGCATTTTGCCAGATCCTCACCGGTGATGTGGCAGCGGGGTTGGCCAATGCCGCGAAGGCTCTCGCTGAGTATTACCAACCGCTGTTCGAGCTAAACAAGGGGATTGCTGAATTCCTTCAGGGGAGTGTTGGTGCAGCAAAGAAATCTCTTCGCAACGCCTTGCAGCAGCTACGCGATTCGGAAAGGGAGTTTGATGCCGAGGCTTCATACGTTCTTGTGCTCGAACCTGGAGAACAGAAGGTCAATTCGCATGGAGGGTTGCCTGTTGATGCCGGGATCTTGCTCAACTTGTGGCGCATGGGCGAAATGACCCGAGGCGAATTGGAAACCGAGTTAGCAAAGCTCTATCCCGAAAAAGCGCAGAGCTGGTTGGCAACGTTCACCGCACCGGAATAAAGGTGTGGTTCACAGCGATAGTCTGATGCCTCACGCCTACACCGAAGACCGGCTTGTCGAGCAGGCCGCCATCGGGTTGTTCGCCGAGCTTGGCTGGATCCCTGGCGCGTCATACTCCAGTTGCCAACCCGAGGGCCGGATGGCACGATGACGCCATGAAGACGTTGGCTGAAATCGAACGCGCTGCCGGGGAGCTGCCGCCGGGAGAGAGGACAGAGTTGCTGTTGTTCGTCGCCCGGAGCCTGCGCCAGGAACAGGCACCGCTGCCCGAACCGCGGCTTTTTTCCGATGAGCAACTCAAGGCGTGGATGGATGAGGACGAGGACGCAATGCGCCGCTTCCGCGCCGGCGCGTGAACCTCTTCCTGGTCCGGGACGTGTGGACAATTGACCGGCCTGCCGTGTTCGGTCCCGCGAAAGACCGGCCGGTTCTCTTCACCGCCGCCGCCTGGGCCGAAGTGCTGTTAACATTGGATCGCGCTGACTTCGGCACGGTCATGGGGACAGGTTTCTACGGGTTGGAAGTGCTGACGCCCGGTGATTTCCTTGCTCGGGGCGCGCTGCCGGCCGGCTCAAGTAATCCCGAGTGCCGAGACGGGAACACTTTCCGCAGATTAACAATACAGAGTCCGATGCCCCACGCCTACAGCGAAGACCAGCTCGTCGAGCAGCCCGCCATCGGGTTGTTCGCCGAGCTTGGCTGGACCACGGTGTCGGCATTGGATGAAACCTTCGGCGAGAACGGCACCTTGCTGCGCGAGACGAAAGGCGAGGTGGTGCTGGTGTCCCGGTTGCGCGAGGCGTTGGAGCGGTTGAATCCTTCGCTGCCGCCGGAGGCGATCACTGCTGTCGTGGATGAATTGAACCGCGACCGTTCGGCCATGAGCCTGGAAGCCGCGAATCGCGAGGTGTATCTGCTGCTCAAGGAAGGCATCAAAGTGTCTGTCCCGGACCGCGAGCGCGGCGGGCAGAAGACGGAGCGGTTGCGCGTCGTGGATTGGGAGGATCCGGCCAACAACGATTTTCTGCTGGTCAGCCAGTTCAGCGTCACCGGCGCGCTCTACACCTGCCGGACGGATTTGGTCGGCTTCGTCAACGGGCTGCCGCTGGTCGTCATCGAGTTGAAGAAGCCGGGCGTGCCCGCGCGCGCCGCGTTCGATGAGAACCTGACGCATTACAAGCAGCAAATCCCGGCGCTGTTTTGGTTCAACGCTCTGCTCATTGCTTCGAACGGCACGGACAGCCGCGTCGGCTCGCTCACCGCGGATTGGGAGCGGTTCTTCGAGTGGAAACGCATCGAGCGCGAGGACGAGCCCCGCCGGGTGTCGCTGGAAGTGATGCTGCGCGGGACGTGCGACCGGTCGCGGCTGCTCGACCTGCTGGAGAATTTCACGCTGTTCTCTGAGCACAAGGCCGGCCTGGTAAAAATCATCGGGCAGAATCACCAGTTCCTCGGCGTAAACAACGCGGTGGCTCGACTGCTGAAGCTGCGGGAAATGAATTCGGAATTTCGCTCGCCCTCACCCCAACCCTCTCCCCCTGGGAGAGGGAGCGGCGTGGAGGCGCGTCTGGAGCGTTCGAGCGGCGTCGTGCAGTCAACGCTGGCAGCGCGCGGTTCACCTTCTCCCGGGGGAGACGGCTGGGGTGAGAGCGGGCCATCCCCTGCTATCATTCCCAAGCCCGGTCAATTGGGCGTCTTTTGGCAAACCCAAGGTTCGGGGAAGTCTTTCTCAATGGTTTTCTTCGCGCAAAAAGTGCTGCGCAAGGTGGCGGGCAACTGGACGTTCGTGGTCGTGACCGACCGCGTGGAGCTGGACGACCAGATTGCCAAGACGTTCAAGGCCACGGGCGCGGTGAGCGAAGCCGAGGGGGACCAATGCCATGCCTCGACTGGCGCGCAACTGCGGGAGCTTTTGCGCGGGAATCATCGTTACGTCTTCACGCTCATCCATAAATTCCAGACTCCAGAGATGCTCTGCGACCGGCCCGACGTGATTGTGCTCACGGACGAGGCGCACCGCAGCCAATACGACATGCTGGCGCTGAACATGCGTGCGGCGCTGCCCAGGGCGCTGTTCCTTGCCTTCACCGGCACACCGCTCATCGCGGGCGAGGAACGGACGAAGGAAGTGTTCGGCGATTACGTTTCCATCTACGACTTTCAGCAATCCGTCGAGGACGGCGCGACCGTGCCGCTCTTTTACGAAAACCGCACGCCGGAGTTGCAGCTCGTGAATCCGGACCTGAACGAGGACATCTACAACCTCATCGAGGCGGCGGAACTCGATCCCGAACAGGAAGCCAAGCTCGAACGGGAGTTGAGCCGCCAATACCACCTCCTCACCCGCGACGACCGCCTGGAGACGGTCGCCCAGGACATCGTGCGGCATTTCCTCGGACGCGGCTTCGTCGGCAAGGCGATGGTGGTGTCGCTCGACAAGGCCACCGCGCTCAAGATGCATGACAAGGTGCGGAAACATTGGGCGGCGGAGACGGACCGCGTCCAGCAGGAATTGGCGAGGATCGCATACCGGGAGGACCACAACTCCCCGGAAAACGTCCAGCGTGAAGCCGAACTTTCCAGTCGCCTGGATGTGCTTAAGACGACCGACCTGGCGCTCATCGTGTCGCCTGGCCAGAATGAGATCGCGCAAATGCAGGCGCGCGGCCTCGACATTGAGCCGCATCGGAAACGGATCAACCAGTCGCAACCGCCCCTCGACGAGAAATTCAAAGACCCGGAGGACCCGCTCCGCCTTGTTTTTTTGTGCGCGATGTGGCTCACCGGTTTTGACGCGCCGAGTTGTTCCACGGTGTATCTGGACAAGCCGATGCGCAATCACACACTCATGCAGACCATCGCACGGGCGAATCGGGTCTTCCCCGGCAAGCACAGCGGCGTGATCGTGGATTACGCCAACGTCTTCGCCTCGCTGGAAAAAGCGCTGGCCATCTACGGCGCGGGGAAAGGCGGCACGAACCCGGTGAAGGACAAGCAGAAGCTGGTCGAGGATTTGCGCGAAGCGGTGGACGCCGTGACGGCCTTCTGCGCACGACGCCAGGTGATTCTCCCCGCCATCGAACAACTGGCCGCCGGCAGCATGGGGCGATTGCAGCGAATTGACGACGCGGTCAACGCGTTGATTTCTCCCGACCCATTGCGCCGTGAGTTCTTCGGCCATGAGCGGCTCGTCAGCACCCTCTACGGTGCAGTGAAGCCCGACCCGGCCGCGGTGGAGGTCGCCGGCCGCGTCGCGTGCCTCGGCGCCATCGTCGCCGCCATCGGCACGAAGCTCAATCCGAACGAGGCGGACATCACGGAGATGATGGGCGACCTCGGCAAGTTACTCGACGCCTCGATTACGAGGGTGGACATGCCCGCCAGGCCTGCGGCGGTGATCGATTTGTCGAAGATTGATTTCGAAGCGCTGCGCGAACGCTTCAAAGACGCCAAGCACAAGAACACCGACCTCGAAGTTCTCAAGGCCGCCATCCGCGCCCAGCTCGAAAAGTTGATTCGCCTGAACAAGACTCGCGCGGACTTCCAGGAAAAGTTTGAAGAGTTGATCGAGTCCTACAACTACGGCAGCCGCAATATCGAAGAACTGTTCAATGAGTTGGTCACCTTGAGCCGCACGTTGAGCGACGAACAGCAACGCCATGTCCGCGAGAACATGACCGAGGAAGAGTTGGTCGTGTTCGACATCCTCACCCGGCCTGCGCCCGAGTTGAGCAGCGAGGAACGCGCCGAGGTCAAGAAAGTTGCTCGTGAACTGTTGAACCGGATCAAACAACTGCTCGTCCTCAACTGGCGCCAGAAGTCAACCGCCCGCTCGCAGCTGCAGCTCACCATCGAAGACGTGCTCGACACCGGCCTGCCGCCTGCCTACGACAAACCACTTTACGAGCAAAAATGTTCCGCCATCTTCGAACACGTTTATGAGAGTTATCCGGAACGGAACGCGGGCGTTTATTCGGAAGCGATGTGAGGGCAACTTTATTTTGCGAGGACAGGTTCTCGTCGGGTTGTTCAGAATCGATATGTTACCCAAATCGAGGCGTAGTCCACATCTTTGCCCGGGGTGGTCTGTTTGAGGAAATCTCCCGCGAAGAAGTGGGCGTAATCAGCGGTGAGCCAAAAGTGCCGGTCAATCCGCCATTCCAGCGTGATCTCCGCCTGGTGGCCCACGTATCTGGCGTCGCTGGTCCGGCCTGATTGAATCAGATTCACCGCCGGCCCGTAGATGCCGTCGTGAGTATTTTCGCGCCAGAAACAGTCCCAGGCCAAAGCCAGGGTCAAGTCCCTCCGCAGGGCCAGGTCGAGTTGCGGATGAACATCAAGGTGATTCGCCGGGCCGATCAGGGCCGGCTCGCCAAAATACGCGCCGCGCGGAAACAAGGGGTTGAAGGTCCGGAGATCGGGATCATCCGGGCTGTCATCCCCGCTCGTGACGTTCGCCTTGATTCCGAATCGCGGTTTAAGCGGAGCATGTTCCAGCGTGAATCCAACATCCGAAGCCGCGGTCCAGGCCTGAATGTCGCCGTTGCCGAAGCGGCCGAACTGATACACGAACTCGAAGTTATAGTCCCAACCCGCCATTCGTCCCCAGAGGCGCGTGCCGACGGAGTGCCGCAGTTCATCGGCCGTCCCCTGGTCGAAGCTCGCGTTCTTCCGATCCAAGCCGAGATAATAAAGGTCAACATTGCCACCCGGCAGCCAGGAAACCGGAGTGACGGCATAAAGGCCCCAGAAATTCTGGTCTGGATTCGGATCATCGTCGAACACACCCGTCCTGGTTCGCACCGGCTTGGCGGCGAAAGCGTCCATTTGCCAATCCCCGACTTTCAGGATCGTCTTCAAGCCGTCAAAGCTGAGACGCACGTTTGGCGCTTCCCGAACCGAAATCAATCGGGATGAGCCGTAGGCCAGCTCCTGCCGGCCGGCGCGCAGGGTGATCGAATCCGCTTCCGACCAGGGAACACGGATGTCGAAGAACGCCTGGTGCAGGTCGAAGTCGTCGCGGTCAGTTGGACGCGGTCCGCCGTTGCGCCCCTCTTCCAGACCGCTTTTCCCTTGGATGAAGACGCGGCAGTAATCTCCGCAATGAGCATCGGCATGAAACATGTAACGCTGGAGCAAATAGCCGTTGTCGTCCTGGGGGCCGCGTCCCCAGGAACTGTTGTGGTAATACTCGTAGCGCTCGCGAATCTCGCCGCCCAGGGTCAGGTAGCAATCCCGATTGGGGCCGAGCGGAATAAACTTGATGGCGTCCAGATAATCGGAGCGGCGTGAGTCGTCCCGCAGATAGGCGTAGCTTTCGTCGTAACGAAGCTGCTTGAACGGCGGCGGCGGATTGGTCGGAGAAGGATCGGCCATGACGCGGCCGATCGCAAGGGTGGCCGCGCCCGCGATCCGGCGCACCCATCGGCAAGTTGTCCGCCTGGTCTGGCCGCCTGCTCCTTTCACGACGATCAAACCAGTTCAGAAAGCGAAGCAGTCGCAACCCAAGCCAAAGAATCCGGCGTAACGATGGCGCGCGGCGGCTCCGGCGGCGAACAGTCGATGCAGTGGCTGAGCGCAGCCGGGCGAGTGCCGCCCGGCGGTGGGGCAATGATCCACCGGAACACCGGCGCGCGCCGCTTTGCCGATGTCCAGGGGCGCGCCATAGCCGCCAAACACTTTCACCGGTGACCATTCCGGCAGCACCGGAATCGGCGGCGGCGCGTGCGCCCTGAATTCCTCAGTCGCATGAACGATTCTTCCGCCCATCACGGTGAGCACCGATTCGATGGCTTTGATTTCTTGCTCCGGGACGGAGAAATAATCGTCGGTGAGCGCGACGAAATCGGCCAACTGACCGGGAGCGAGCGCGCCCTTCTTCGCGCTCTCGCTGGAAAACCAGCTGCTGCCCTGGGTGTAAAGCCGGAGCGCTTCCTCGCGACTCAGGCAATTGTGGCCGGGATACATCGATACGCCTCCGACCGTTCTGCCCGACACGAGCCAGTAGAGTGATACCCACGGATTGTAGCTTGCCACGCGCGTCGCATCGGTGCCCGCGCCCACCGGAATCCGCAGCTCGAGCATCTTTCTCACGGGCGGAGTTCGTTCCGCGGCCTTCTGGCCATACCGATCCATGAAGTATTCACCCTGGTAAGCCATGCGATGCTGGATGGCGATGCCGCCGCCCAGCGCCCGGACGCGTTCCAGGTTGCGGTCGGAAATGGTCTCGCAATGGTCGAAAAACCAGTTCAGCCCCTGGAACGGCACGGCGCGGTTGACTTCCTCGAAAACATTCAGGAAGCGCGTGATGCTCTCGTCGTAAGTCGCGTGCAGGCGGAATGGCCATCGGTTGGCCGCCAGCAACGCGACGACTTCCTTGAGTTCGCCTTCGAGCGAGGCTGGAAGGTCCGGGCGCGGTTCGAGAAAGTCTTCGAAGTCCGCCGCCGAAAACACGAGCATCTCTCCCGCGCCGTTGCAGCGGAAAAAGTCGTCGCCTTGGCCGGGCCCGGTCATTTTGATCCAGCGCGCGAAGTCCTCCTTTTCCTGCTTCGGTTTTTGGGTAAAGAGATTGTAGGCGATGCGGAGCGTCATCTCGCCGCGTTTGTGGAGCTCTTCAATGATCGCGTAATCCTCGGGATAATTCTGAAAGCCACCGCCTGCGTCAATGATGCTGGTCAAACCGAGCCGATTGAGCTCGCGCATGAAGTGTCGGGTGGAATTCAGCTGGTGGTCCGGCGGGAGCTTCGGTCCCTTGGCCAGGGTGGCGTAGAGAATCGTCGCATTGGGTCGCGCGACGAGCAGCCCGGTCGGGTTGCCTTTGCGGTCGCGCTGGATCTCGCCGCCCGGCGGATTCGGCGTGTCCGGCGTGTAGCCGCAGGCGCGCAGGGCGGCCTGGTTCAGCAGGGCGCGGCAGTAGAGATGCAGTATAAAAACCGGCGTCTCGGGGGCGGCGGCATTGATTTCCTCCAGGGTCGGCATGCGGCGCTCCGCAAACTGAAATTCGCTCCAGCCACCGACGACGCGAATCCATTGACCGGGTGGCGTGCGCCCGGCCTGTTCCTTGAGCATCCGCAAGCCATCGGCCAGCGAAGGCACGCCGTCCCAGCGCAGCTCCATGTTGTAATTGAGGCCGCCACGAATGACGTGCAGGTGCGAATCATTCAGACCCGGAATGACACGGCGGCCGTTGAGATCAATCGCCACCGTGTTCGGCCCGCGTTGCAGGTCCGCGTCATCCACCGCGACGATGCGGCCATTCTTGACCGCGAGGCTCGTGGCTTCCGGATGTTGCGGGTCGAGGGTGGCGATCTTTCCGTGGTGAAAGATCAGGTCAGGAGTAGTGTTCGAACTCATAGCGATGCATTTCTTTCGTTGGAGCGCAACCAGTCCACTCGCCCGCTGGAAAGCCGTACGGGTCCGGCCGCTGAACTGGCAGCCGGGAAAGTGTGCCATGCCCTCCAGCTTAGTGGTGCGCCGAAGTCCCTGCCGGCGTCACACCGCGACCGGATGCGCGTCCATCGCCGGTGCGCTTCTTGGAGACAACTTGGGGGACCTTTGCCGTTTGCGCGGCGTGGTGAACCATCGTGTAGGCGTACTCGACGCCGACGCCGTAAGCACCGGCCTGCGGTCGGAGCAAGTTCATGAGCGCGTCGTAGTGTTCCTTCTTCGCCCAGTCGCGCTGCCATTCGAGCAAGGCGGCGATGGCGGTCAGACGCACCGCACCGGCTTGCACCATGCGCGAGAGCGCCGCTTCCTGTGCCGCGGGTGAAGTCGCCCCGCAACAATCTTCGACGACATAGATGTTGTAGCCCGCACCGAGCATTTCAATGGTGGGCCAGGTCACGCAAACCTCGGTCCAGAGGCCTGTCATGACGATGTTCTTGCGGCCGGTGGCTTCGATGGCTTGGCGGAAGCCGGGATCATCCCACGAATTCATGGAGGTCCGTTCGACGACGGGCTGGCCGGGGAACACGTCCAGCAATTGTGGCCAGACGTAGCCGGAAAAGCCCTCGGTTTCGACGGCGGTGAGCACCGCGGGCACGCCAAATTCCTTCGCGACCTTGGCGAGAAGGGTGACGTTGTTGATGAGACCCGCGCGGTCGGCGTTGGCCACGCCGAAGAGCATCTGCGGTTGGTGATCAATGAACACGATCGCGCTGTCCTGCGGCGTGTAGAGCTGATGGTATTGATTCATGCTGAGACAGTATCAATCAGCCCCACCCTTGAAAACTGAATAATGGTGAAATCCGAGTCATCCGTGGTCAACCTCTGCTGGCGAAACTCGACGAGCTCCCTCACCAAATGCTTGGGACAACGATGGCGATGTTGCAGGTACTTATTTTGGGAAACGAATAGTCTGAGGCGACCACGGATGTCCCGGAGCGGCAGAGTCGCAACCAAAGTTCCTGAGCCACGGATGGAACACGGATTAAACACGGAAAGAGAAAGCGCTCTGATGGCTTTGGAAAAAGAGGAGATCACGGAGAAGATAAGC
>Ga0137373_10007321_pt1 | contig 11721 bp, 8 predicted proteins | sample SagtaG_5_FD_104912 | JGI IMG/M metagenome (GOLD analysis project Ga0137373, IMG submission 104912) | Vadose zone soil microbial communities from Sagehorn Ranch, Mendocino, California, USA - Sage1_R_80_16 metaG | ecosystem: Environmental > Terrestrial > Soil > Vadose zone | place: USA: California...
AGCGCGGCCGCCTCCGCGATCGACGCGGCAGCCTGCTCCTCGAGGTCGTACAGCGGCGCGTCAAGGGGCTGGTCGAGCGGAACCCGGATGACGTAGAGCGCCTCCACCGACGCCTGCCGCTCCTGCGCGAGCTTCACGGCGGTCGCGACCATCTCCTCTCCGATCTCGCCGAGCTTCATCGGCACGAGAATCTTCGAGAAGGCGGCCTGGGCGACCGCCGTCTCGTCGGCGGAGGCGACGTGCTCGAGCAGTCCTTCGCCCAGCCCGCGGCGCACGAGCAGGTAGACGACGATGCCGGCGGCGAGCCAGACGGGGCCGCCGTAGCGGGCGCCGGGGTGCGTCGCCATCGCCGCGACGAAGACGGCCGCGGTCGCGAGCGTGCCCACGAGCGCCGGCAACGGCACCACCGCTCCCCGTACACGGATCCCGAGCGGCACGCGGAACGGCCGGCGCAGCTCCGGCTGCGTCACGCGCAGCTTGATCACCGCGAGCTGCGCGGCGGTGAACGCGAGCAGCACGCCGAAGCTGTAGAGGCTCGCGAGAAAGGTCACCGTCGTCGTCAGGAAGTCGGTGGCGAGCAGCAGCGCGATCGAGATCGCTCCGGCCGCGAGGAGCGCCTGCGGCGAGACGACCGTGCGCCGGTGCAGGCGTCCGAACACGCGCGGCAGCTGCCCGTGCTCTCCGAGCGAGTACGCGAGCCGGCCGAAGCCGGAGATCGAGGTCGTCAGGGCCGTGAGGAGTACGAGGGCGCCGGTCACGCCCACGTAGCCGGCCAGGCCTCGGCCGAACCAGTCCGGCACGTGCAGCTGCAACGCCGAGACGATCCCCATCAACGGCGAGCGCAGCCAGTCGGTGCCGAGCGCGGTCGAGCCGTTCGTCGCCGGGAACGCCGACAGGCCGACGAGCGCGATCAGGACGTAGATGAGGACGACGCCGGAGATCGCGCCGAAGAGGCTGCGCGGCAAGTCGCGCCCCGGCCGCCGCGTCTCCTCGGCGAGGTTCGCCACCGTCTCGAGCCCGGTGTAGGCGAGCATCGCCAGCGGCAGCGCGAACGCGATCTCGTGCCAGGTCGGCGACGTGCCGAGCGACGTCCCGCGCGTGAGCGCGTCGCCCGAGAAGAGCAACGCGAAGCCGAGTGCGACGAGCAGCACCTGCGTGACGAGGTCGAGCACTGCCACGGCGACCCCGAAGCTGTAGAGGCGCGTCCGGCGCACGAGCCGCACCGCGACGACCAGCCCGATAAGCACGCACGCCGCGATCAGGTCGCCGGGATGCCGCGCGATGGAGTCGATCCCGAGCGCGAGCCCGAGGTAATGGGGGAAGAACAGCGCCGACAGCGCGATCACGATCAGGTAGTCGAGGAAGAGCGCCCAGCCGGTCAGGAAGCCGGCGAAATCGTTGAACGCGATGCGGACGAAGGTCGCCGCCCCGCCGGTCTCGCGAATCGAGGCCGTCCCCTCTGCGTACGAGAGCGCGACGACGAGGAACAGCAGGCCGACGAGGCCGAGCACCGCGGGCGTGAGCCCGAGCGCGTGCAGCGCGATGATCCCGAGCGCGAAGTAGATCGAGGAGGCGATCTCGCCGTAGGCGACGGAGGCGAGCTCCGGCGCGTCGAGGACCCGTTGCAGGCGGGGAAGCTTGCGGGCCATGGCGTGGGAGCCTATCGCCGGCGCAGGAGATACAGGCGCCCGGCGCCCACGGCGACGAAGAGGCAGCCGAACACGTAGCCGGCGCCGCCCCCGGCCCAGGCGGTGCGGACGAGGATCGCGAAGCCGAGCCCGACCGCGAGCAGGCCGAAGGCCAGCACCGCGCGGCGGTACACCGCGTTCATCAGGCGGCCACTCGCCCGGCGGCGACCATCACGCGACACGGAGCGTGCTTGAGCACGAAGTCGACGGTATCGCCGAAGATCACGCGCCGCCCTGCCTCGAGGCGAACGCGCCGCGGGCCTCCCATGACGATGATCTCAGAGTTGCGGCGGGCTGCCTCGTCGACGATCGCGCGGCCGGCGTTGCGGGCGCGCACGATGCGCTCGATCACGCGCACGCCGTACAACTCGCCGATCGCATGCGCCTCCTCGAGCTCGCGGTCGGCGGCCGCCAGCTCCTCCGGGAGGTACGCGTCGAGGGGCAGCTCGAGCGGCACCTCGATCACGGTCACCGCAACGATCGTCGCCCGCCGCTCCGCGGCGAGGCGGCAGGCGAGGTCCATCGCCTCCTCGGACGGGTACCCGGGCGCGACCGGGACGAGGACGTTCCGGAACTCGAGCGCCTGCGCCGGACCGATCTCGACGGGAGCCCGCACGGTCTCCGTCAGCGGCAGATGCACGACACGCCGGCGGTAGACGACGTAGACGGCGAAGCCGGCCACGAGCCAGCCGAGCCCGGCGTAGCGCGTCCCCGGACTCTGCACCACGACCACCAGCCAGGCGAGCGCCGTCGCCGTGCCGCCGAAGACGGCGAAGACCGGCCAGTCGACACCCCGGAGCCGCAGGTTCGGCCGCGCGCGGAACGCGAGCTCCTCGCCACCGCGGCGGCGCCGCAGCTGGATGACCGACACATGCGCGACGGTGAACGAGAGCATCGCGCCGAAGGAGTACATCGTCCCCAGGAAGGCGGTCCGGCCCGGCAGGAGGACGAGGATCGAGACGAAGCCGGCGAAGACGATCAGCGACAGCCACGGAGTCTTGAAGCGAGGATGCAGACGCCGGAAGGCGCCCGGCAGCTGGCGGTACGTCGCCATCGAGTAGGTGATGCGTGAGGCGCCGATGATCCCCGCGTTGGTGGCGATGAAGAGGATCGTCGCCGCCAGGATGCCGACGTACACCTTCAGCGACGAGAGCAGCGCGCCGCCGATCCCGAGGTTCGAGACGACACCGAGCACGGGATCGTTCTGGAAGCCGCCCTTGTCCGGCGTCAGGGCCAGCAGGGTCGTGAGCTTGCCGTCGATCACGTGCACGGGGAGTGCGGAGAGCGCGACGAGCGGCAGCGTGAAGTAGATCGCGAAGACCGCGACGGCGACCATCGAGATCGAGCGCGGGATGCTGCGAACGGGGTCGCGCGCCTCCTCGGCGAGGTTCGAGACCGTCTCGATCCCCGTGTAGGCGATCATGCCCACCGGGATCGCGAGGAAGAACTGGCCCCACGTGGGGGCCGTGCCGAGGTGGACGTTCGAGGTCAGCGTGTGCGGGCTGAAGACGAGGACGAAGCCGAGCAGCACGAGCAGCAGCTGCGTGGCGAAGTCGATCAGGGCCAAGACGATGTTCAGCTTCGCCGACTCCTGGATGCCGACGATGTTCAGGGCCACCAGGAGGGCGATCACGACCGCGCCGCCGATGATGTCCCACGGGTTCTCTTTCAGCGGCTCCCAGAAGATCGAGAGGTAGTGCGGCACGAAGAACGCCGAGATGGCGATCGTGATGATGTAGTTGAGCATCTGCGCCCAGGCCGCGCCGAACGAGACGAGCTCGTTGAAGGCGTGTCGCGCGAAGCTCGCGGAGCCGCCAGCCTCCGGATAACGGACCGTCCCCTCGGCGTACGTCGCCGCGGTCGCGGCGAAGAAGATGCCGGCGATGACGAAGACGAGCGGCGTGAGGCCGAGCGCGAAGACGGCGGTGACGCCGAGCGCGTAGTAGATCGAGGAGCCGACGTTGCCGTAGGCGGTGGCGAAGAGCGCGTTCGCGCCGAGAACGCGCTCCAGCTCGTGCTGCTGTCGGCGCCGGCGCGGGCTCACGCGCGGACTCTAGTGATGTAACCGAGGACGTTCGCCTAGTGGTGTGGGTACACCACTAATCCCGGGCAAACCCCCCGAAAGGCCCCAGGTAGACGGGCCCGAAGGCCGTTAGCGCCTCCTTCGCCTCGTCGCTCGGAGTGCCGTACACGACGAATCGCGTCGGGTCGACCGCTGCCAGGAACCGTCCGGCGAACTTCTCCCCGAACGTGCCCAGGTGCGCAAGCAACGCGGGCGAATCCGCGTATCGCTCGTAGAGATGAATCGCGCTCCTGTCGTCGCTGATCCACCACTCGTAGATCAGCGTGCCGGGCTCGGTGCGCGTCGACTCGACCATCTCGGCCATCAACGCCTTGAAGGTGTCGAGCTCACCCGGCTTCACCGCAACCTCGAGCAGCCACGAAACGTGATCGGCCATGCCTACCTCCCCTGACGCGCTGCCTGAGACGTGCTCAGCTTAGTGATGTAACCGGCAACGTGGCCATGGCCCCTGGCCCGCGATCACGCGGCGCCAGAGTCCGCCCTCGTCCTCGTCAAGGCAAAAGAGCCTTATCTGCGGACGATGACGGCCTCTGGCTTGGTGCTCACGACCCAGGAACCGGGCAACGTCACGGGCCACATCACTAACCGGTCGCGCGGCCGGCCACCGGGCCGGTGGCGATCATCACCCGGCACGGCGCGTCGCGCAGGATCGAGAAGATCTCACGCGGGAAGGCACGGTCGAAGCCGCGGCGCGACTCGACCGGCGCGCCGACGACGACGAGCTCCGCGCGGTGGTCACGCGCCACCTCGGCGAGCTCCCGCCCGAGCGCACGGTCGCGCGTGCGGACCGTCCGGCGCCGCACGCTCACGCCGTAGGAGTCGGCGATCGCCGCCGCCGCGGCGAGCTGCGCCCGCAGCGCGGCGCTCTCCGTGTCGAAGTGCGCGTTCAGCGGCAGCTCCTGCTCGACGACGAGCGGGGCGACGAGCACGATGTGCGCGCCGCGGTCGGCCGCGAGCCGGCACGCGAGGTCGAGGGCATGCTCCGTCTCGGCGCGGCCGAGCAGCGGCACGACGATGCTGCGGTAGCGGATCGCAGCGGTGCGGCGCGCGAGGCGGCGAACGTGCCTGGGCGCGACCCGAAGCCGCGACATGAGCGTACGTAGGTTCATCGCAGGATCTGGTACGGCACGCTGGCGAGGATCACGTTCGGCTCGAAGAGCAGAAGCCGCTTGATGTAGAGCCCGCGCTGGTTGTGGAGGAGGCGCTGCCAGCCGCGGGTGACGAGCTCCGGCATCAGCACGAGCACCGCCGTCCCTTCCTCCGCCGTCACGCCACGCAGGTACTGCAGCAGCGGCCGGCCGATGTCGCGGTACGGCGCCTCGTCGATCTCGAGCGGGACGCGAGGGGAGTGCCGCGCCCAGTCGCGCCGGATTGCCCTGGCATCCTCGCGGCTGAAGGCGAAGTGCACGGCGCGCGTGTCTTCGATCCCGAGCGTGCGCGCGTAGTTGACGGCCCGCATCGACGTGGCGTTCACGTCCGACACGATCACGCGGACGACGAGCCTGTCCAGTCCCGTCGAGGCACCGCCGCGCACCGCGGGCACGTCGGTCACGACGACAGCGGGCTCGGCCAGCAGCCGCACCTTCAGCGCGAGCTCGAGCGGCCGTCGAGCCTGGTCGAGGAGCGAGGCGCTGCGGAAGAGCTCCGAGATCACGACCGTGACGAAGTCCGACTCCCCGCGCGGGAGCCGCCAGACCTGCTCGAGCACCGCGTCGACGGGCCCCACGTCGGTGTCGAGCACCTCGAGTGAGGGCAGGTCGTCGCCGAACCGGAACCAGCGCGGCCGGATCCCGGGGTCGGCGGAGCCCGTCGGCACGTGTATCGCGCGGAAGCCCTCGGGCGCGATGGTGCGGGCGAACCAGACGGCCTCGGCCAGCGCCTCGTCGAGCGACTGCACGAGCAGCAACGTGGTGTTGCGGGCGGGGGGCGCGGCGGCCACAGCGTCGGTGCCGGCGCGCAACCGCCTCTCGATGCGCGCGTAGTGCCGCCGCACGCCCAGCATCCCGAGCACCAGCAGCGGGATCGCGACGATCACGATCCACGCGCCCTCGCCGAACTTCGTGAAGATCACGATCGCCGTCACGAGTCCGGTGGCCGACCCGCCGACCGCGTTCACGGCGGCCCGCAGCCGCCAGCCCGGCGCCCGCCGCCGTCGCCAGTAGCGCACCATTCCCGCCTGCGAGAGCGTGAACGCGGTGAAGACGCCGATCACGTAGAGATGGATCAGGCTGTTCGTGTTCGCGTTGTAGATCCAGAGCAGCAGGCCCGCCGCGGTGGCCAGGACGAGGATCCCGTTCGAGAACACGAGCCGGTCGCCGAGGTTCGTGAACTGGCGTGCGAAGAAGCGGTCGCCCGCGAGAAGTGCCGCCAGGCGCGGGAAGCCCTGGAAGGACGTGTTGGCGGCCAGGATCAGGATCAGCAGCGTCAGTGCCTGGACGACGTAGAACATGAACCCGCCGACCGAGCCGGCCGGGAAGACGGCCCGCGCGATCTGGGAGACGACGGACGCGGTCCCGCTCGGAAGCGCGTGCAGGTGCACGGTGAGGTAGGAGACCCCGAGGAAGAGCGTGATCGCGATCACGCCGAGGACGGCGAGCGTCTTCGCGGCGTTGCGCCCCTGCGGGTGCCGGAACGCGTTGACGCCGTTCGCGATCGCCTCGACCCCGGTCAGGGCCGTCGAGCCGGACGAGAAGGCCCTTAGCAGGACGAAGAGGGTGACCGAGCCGGCGCCGAGCGGCACCGGGTGCGGCACGACCGCGCGGTGGGCGTGGCCAGTGGCGAGCTCGACGAGACCGGCGACCACGAGCGTGACCATCGCGGTCACGAAGGCGTACGTCGGCAGCGCGAACAGCAAGCCCGACTCGCGGACGCCGCGCAGGTTGACGAGCGCGATGATCACGAGGCAGCCCAGCGACAGCGCCACCTTGTGCGCGCTCAGCGACGGGGCGAACGAGGTGATCGCGAAGATCCCGGCCGAGATCGAGACCGCCACCGTGAGGACGTAGTCGGTGAGCAGGGCCGCCGCGGCGACGAGAGCCGGCATCGTGCCGAGGTTCTCGCGCGCGACGACGTACGCGCCGCCGCTCACCTCGTACGCCTCGACCGTCTGGCGGTACGAGAGGATGACGATCGCGAGCAGCACCGCGATCGCGATCGAGATCGGGAAGATCAGGTACGCCGCCGTCGCCGAGGCCGCGACCAGTACCACGAGTCCCGACTCCGTCGCGTACGCCACGGACGAGAGCGGATCGGAGGCGAAGATCGGCAGCGCGAGCGTCTTCGAGAGCAGCGTCTCCTCGAGCTGGCCCGTGCGCATCGGGCGGCCGACGATGACGCGCCGGACGCGGTGTGCCGGCTCGGTACCGGTGGTCTCCTCGTCCTCGCGCAGCAGGCTCACGGCTCGAGCGCTCCGAGGACGCGGGTCAGCGCGCGCGGGAGGAAGACGTCCGCGCCCTCGCTGTAGAGCGGGCTGCCGGAATTGTGCAGGAGGCCGGCTGCGAGCAGCACGCCGCGAGCGCCGACGGGCCGCTCGCTGCCGAGGCGGTCCGCGAGCAGCCGCAGCAGCTCGGCGTTCTGCCGCGCGGCGGGCCGCCTCAACGGCGAGGCGGACGGCAGCCGGTCGGGAGCAAGGGCGCGCAGCGTGCGCTCGACCTCGCGCTGCAGCGACCGGCGTCGGGCCGGCGCCGTGAGCTCGCGCGAGCGCCAGGCGGCGAGCGCGTCCACCTCGGCGTGACGCGGGCCCTGCAGGATGAGCCTGTCGGCCGTGCGGCGCACGGCCGCGAGCTCACGGCGCGCGGCGAGCGCCCGCAGCGTCCCGGCGGCGGCAAAGAGCGCCGCCGAGAGCGCGGCGAGCAGCCACAGACGCGGAACCGCCTCGAAGCCGAGGGCGACAGCGCAGAGAACCGCGAAGGGGATCGCGGCGCGTCCAGGACGGGGCAGGTCGAGCGCGGGGCGGCTGCGGGCGTACGAGGCCACGCTCCGACCGTAGGCCCGAGTCTGCTCAAGGCGCCGTCAGGGTTCCTGCGCGCGGCCTCAGGGATCCCTCAAGAACCGCGTCGCGCCGGATCCACGAGCCGGTAGCCCACGCCCGGCTCGGTGAGGATGTAGCGCGGCCGCGCCGGCTCGGGCTCGAGCTTCCGCCGCAGCTGCGACACGTAGACGTGCAGGTAGTGCGACTCGTCCGCATACGCGTGGCCCCACACGTCCTGCAGGATCGCCTTGTGCGTCAGCAGCTTTCCCTGGTTGCGGACGAGGAGGCGCAGCAGGTCGAACTCGTGCGGGGTGAGCTGCACCGGCGACCCCGCGAACGTCACCTCGCGCGACTCGAGGTCGACCCGCAGCTCGCCGATTTCGTGCACGGGCTCCGGCGACGGCTCGGCACGGCGCAGGGCGGCGCGCAGGCGGGCGAGCAGCTCGTCCACCCCGAACGGCTTCGTCACGTAGTCGTCGGCGCCCGCGTCGAGCGCGGCGACCTTCTCGCTCTCGTCGCCGACCACGGAGAGGACGATCACCGGCACCGAGGTCCAGGTGCGCAGCTCGCGGCACACCTCGGTGCCGCGCCCGTCGGGCAACACGAGATCGAGGATCACAGCGTCGGGCGGACGCACCGCCGCGGCCGTGAGCGCCTGCTCTGCGGTTTCGGCCGTCTCCACGTCGTAGCCGGCGCCGCGCAGGCTGGTGCGCAGGGCCCTCAGGATCTGCAGTTCGTCATCCACCACCAGGACCCGACTCATACGACTGTAGGCGTCCGCTCGGCAATTGGGAGCGCGAGCACGAAGTGCCCGCTGGCGCCGCCGTCCTCCGACCAGACGCGGGCGCCGTTCGCCTCGGCGAAGCCGCGCGCGATCGCGAGGCCGAGGCCCGCGCCGCTCCGCGGCGGGCCGGTCCCACGACGGAATGCCTCGAAGATCGCCTCGCGCTCCGCCGCCGGCACGCCGGGACCGAGGTCGAGCACATGGAGGCGAAGCTCGCCGGCGTGCGCCTCCCCCTGGACGCGCACGGGTGAGCCGGCGGGTGAGAACTTCAGCGCGTTGTCGAGCAGGTTGACGAGCACGCGCTCGATCTGGAGTGCGTCGACTCCCACGGGCGGCGCGTCCGGATCGAGCTCGACGGCGACGCGATCCGCGGCGGGGCCGAGCTCCTCGATCGCGCGGCCGACGAGCTCGTCGAGCGGCCAGAGCTCGACGTGCGGCAGGACGACGCCGCTGCGAAGCCGTGAGAGGTCGAGGAGGTTGCCCACGACCCGGTCGAGCCGGTCGGCCTCGGAGCGGATCGTCAGCACCAGCTCGTCGCGATCGGCCCGCGCCAGTCGCACCTCGGGGTTGGCGAGCCCGGACGCTGCGGCGACGATCGCGGTCAGCGGCGAGCGCAAGTCGTGCGAGACGGAGTGCAGCACCGCGGTCTTGATCGCGTCGCTGCGGCGGAGCGCCTCGGCCTCGAGAGCCTCAGCCTCGAGCGCGGTGCGGTCGAGCTCCACCGCGAGCAGTGACGCCAGCGCCGGCAGGAACCGCTCGGCCGCCTCGGGCTCGACCGCATGCTCGGCCGAGACGAGCAGCGTCCCCACCCGCCGCGCGCCGGCGGCGAGCGCGTAGACGCTCTCGTCCCCGTCCGGCTCGGCGTCGCCGAGCGCCAGCCGCGCGTGCGGGACGCCGAGCACGCGCGCCGCGAGCCCGGCGACGCGCTCGAGCTCGGCGGGCAGCCGGTTGCCCGCCAGGAGATCGCCTGCGACCTCCGCGAGCACGGCTGCCTCGCGCTCGCGGCGCTCGGCAAGCTCGGCTCGCCGCCGCGCGCGGGCCGCGAGCGCGCTGACGACGATCGCCGTGACGAGATAGACCGCGAGCACCGCCCAGTTCTCGGTGTCGCGGAGGTGGAACGTGTGCTGCGGCGGCAGGAAGAACCAGTTGAACGCGAGCATGCTCGCGACCGAGACCACGGCGCCGAGCACGACCCCCCAGAGGAGCGCCACCGGCAGCACCGCGAACACGTAGAGCACGCCGAGGCTCAGCACCGGCACGTAGAGCTTCAAGACCTCGATCGCCGCCGTGACGAGAGCGACCGCCCCCGCGCTCGCGAGCAGCCCGACGGCAAGCTCCCACCGAGTCCGGCCGAGTCTCACGTGGAAAACGCTACTCCGAGCGCGTGACGAACGGCGGGCGGCCGCTCGCCGCAGGTCTAGCCGTGGATCGAGACGATGATCGGAATGAGCAGGATCGCGACGATGTTGGTGATCTTGATCATCGGGTTGATCGCCGGACCCGCCGTGTCCTTGTAGGGATCGCCGACAGTGTCGCCGGTGACCGCGGCGGCGTGCGCCTCCGAGCCCTTGCCGCCGTAGAGGCCGTCCTCGATCAGCTTCTTCGCGTTGTCCCAGGCGCCGCCGCCGGAGGTCATCGCGATCGCGAGGAAGAGGCCGGTGACGATGGTGCCGATCAGCAGCCCGCCGAGCATGCGGGGGTTGATCGCGCCGACGACGATCGGGAACGCGATCGGGACGAGCGCCGGCAGGAGCATGCTCCGAATCGCCGAGCGGGTGACGATGTCGATCGCCCGCCCGTACTCGGGGCGCGAGGTGCCTTTCATGATCCCCGGGTCCTCGCGGAACTGGCGCCGCACCTCCTCGACGACCTCGCCGCCGACGCGGCCGACCGCCTGCATTGCGAGCGACGCGAACAGGAACGGCATCAGGCCGCCGATGAAGAGGCCCGCGATCACCCACGCGTTCGAGAGATCGAACGTGAGCGTGCCGAGCGAGCCGTGGCCCGCACCCTGCGTGTGGATCCCGTCGGCATACGAGCCGAAGAGGACGAGCGCGGCGAGCGCGGCGGAGCCGATCGCGTAGCCCTTCGTCACGGCCTTCGTGGTGTTGCCGACGGCGTCGAGCGGATCGGTGATCGCGCGCACCTCGGGCGGCAGGTCGGCCATCTCGGCGATGCCGCCCGCGTTGTCCGTCACCGGGCCGTACGCGTCGAGCGCCACGATCAGGCCGGTCATCGAGAGCTGTGCCATCACGGCCACGCCGATGCCGAAGAGGCCGGCGAAGTGGTTCGCGAGCAGGATCCCGATCGCGATCACGATCACCGGCGCCGCGGTCGCCTGCATGCCGACGGCGAGCCCCTCGATGATGTTCGTCGCGTGTCCGGTCAGGGACGCGTGCGAGATCGACTTGACGGGGCCCCAGCGGGTGCCGGTGTAGTACTCCGTAATGCCCACCAGCAGGAACGTGACCGCGAGCCCGATCAGCGCGGAGCCGTAGAGGTTGTCGAAGCCGAAGCGGCCGTGGGAGTCGAAGGCGGTCGTGATCGGCCAGAACGCGAGCGCGGAGAGAAGGGTCGCGACGAGCACGGCCCGGTAGAGGGCGTTCATGATGTTGCCGCCCGGCTGGACGCGGGCGAACTGGACGCCGATGATCGTGGCGAGGATCGAGACGCCGCCGATCGCGAGCGGGTAGAGCCAGATGTTCGTGCCGGTGGCGGCGGCCGGGCCGCCGATGCCGAGCAGCATCACGGCGACCGCGGTGACGGCGTAGGTCTCGAACAGGTCGGCGGCCATGCCGGCGCAGTCGCCGACGTTGTCGCCGACGTTGTCGGCGATCACGGCGGGGTTGCGCGGGTCGTCCTCGGGGATGCCGGCCTCGATCTTGCCGACGAGATCGGCGCCGACGTCGGCCGCCTTCGTGTAGATACCGCCGCCGAGTCGCGCGAAGACGGAGATGAGGGAGCCGCCGAAGGCGAGCCCGATCAGGTCGTCGATCGCCGACGCCGGCGAGTTGTTCAGCCAGTCGGTGAGCGCCCAGTAGTAGCCCGCGACGCCGAGCAGCCCGAGCCCGACGACGAGGAGACCCGTGACGGAGCCGGCCCGGAACGCGACGTTCAGCGCCGGCGGCAGGCCGTGCCTGGCCGCTTCGGCGGTGCGCACGTTCGAGCGGACGGCGACGTTCATGCCGATGAAGCC
>Ga0137373_10007323_pt1 | contig 11721 bp, 7 predicted proteins | sample SagtaG_5_FD_104912 | JGI IMG/M metagenome (GOLD analysis project Ga0137373, IMG submission 104912) | Vadose zone soil microbial communities from Sagehorn Ranch, Mendocino, California, USA - Sage1_R_80_16 metaG | ecosystem: Environmental > Terrestrial > Soil > Vadose zone | place: USA: California...
AGAGCATATTTCTGTCTTCTTACACATCCGGCCCGTTATCTTACAGTATCCTTTTGCCTCTTACATCTTCAACCTGTTATCTTACATTTTATTTCTGCCGGCGTGCGATATATTTTTGCCTGCCTGAACTATCCACTAGACATTTTGCATTGCATTACTATCTGCTTACCTCATCTTCTTTTTCATTTCATCGTTTTTAATAAAAATTTCAGGCAAATACCCATGTTTCAACAATTAAAGTTTTAATCTTTGAGGCGTAATCCAATATTTATTAAACTTAAAAAACTTTTCAACTCATGACCCAGCGTCAAAACAATGCACTGAACATGTACAATGCAGTGCTCCAATATCTTGATGAAAATTCCGGTATCTGGAACAACGTTACACCTGTTGCAGACAAACAGGCACAGCTAAAAATGATCGTAAATTCAATCAACAGTAAATCGGAAGAGCAGCAGGAAAAATCAACCAATGGCTATACTGCTGCTAAAAATGCGGCTGTGAACACTATGGTGAATCTTGCTTATAAGATGGCTTTGAAGGTAAAGGGATATGCTAAAAAAACGGGCGATGAAGTGATATTGCAATCGGTTGATTTTAGTATGAGCCAACTGGAAAGCGGCCCTTCAACAGAAGTAATAAACCGTTGCAGGATCATTGCAGCAACAGCGCAGAAAAAACTTGCAGGACTCGCAGATTATAAAGTTACCGCCAGCGATGTTACCGCCCTTCAGGATGCCATAAATAATGCCATACCGAAAAAAGCAGAACGTGATGCAGTAGGTGCTGCAAGGCGTGGTGTTACTTTAACATTACCATCCCTGTTTTCACAAGCAGGGAAAGAAGCAAGTGACCTCGATGATTTAATTGAAGGTCTTATAGAAGACAATGAAGACTTTATTACCGGCTATTTTGCAGTGCGCCGCATTAACGATACACGCGGCAGCAAAAGCAAAAAAGAGGAACCAAGAGAGGAAGTAAAACAATAAATGTTAAAACCTTATATTGTAAAAAGCCGGGGAAAGACCGGCTTTTGTTTTTTGAGTAAGTCTCTTTTGAGGTACTGAAGACAGAGACAATATTTACTGAATAGCGTTTAGCCCTAAGGGCTTTGATGTGAATAACCGCAGGTGAAACCTGCGGAAAGAAGACATATACATAACTCAACCCCGAAGGGGTTTAATATAATAACGCGCTATTTCTCCATTCAAAATAATTTTATTGACCTTTTTAGTTAAACTTGAAAAAATGAGTCATCGTCAAATTTTTTATCAAATTGTTTTTGGAACCAAAAACAGGGAAGCAACTATTTCGGAAGCGCACTGTGAAGAATTATATAAATACATCTGGGGTGTCATAAAAAATAATAAATGTAAGCTTTATCGAATTAATGGGGTAGAAGATCATATTCATATTTTTTCAGACCTCCATCCTTCAATATCACTTGCTAATTATGTTAAAGATATAAAAGTAGCCAGTAGCATATGGATGAAAGAATGCGGTAAGTTTTCAAAGTTTAAGGGGTGGCAGGATAAGTATGGAGCATTTACTTATTCTATAAAGGAAAAAGATGTGATAATTAATTACGTTAAAAACCAAAAAGAACATCATAAATCAGAAAGCTTTTATGATGAATACAAACGATTGCTTATTGAAAATGGAATTGAATTCGACGAGAAATATTTGTTGTAGCATTTTATGTTCAACCCCTGTCGGGGTTGCTACTTAATTGTGTTTAATCCCTGAATTGCATTCAGGGCTATTTACATTAAAGCCCTTCTGGCTTTTCCAGCACTTTAAAATTCCCGTGGCTTCGCTAATCGGAGCAGGCCCTACGAAATATTATAGAGAGCGAAGGAAAGAATTGTTCAGTGAGGCACAGGTACGTTTGGGCACAAAATCATAGCCGCATACCTGCGCCAGAATAAGGAAGCAAAAGCAAAAAAGAGGAACCAAGGGAGGAAGTAAAACAATAAAGAAAAACACAAATCAAAAAGGTTTAAACACTGAAATACATGAAGCCGGTCGAACACCGGCTTTTTGTTTTGGGGTTTTTATCTGGAGAAGATTTAAAAGATGATAGTGTTTGTTGCTGAGAAGCGGGTAATTAAAAATTACCTGAAGTGATGTGAATGCCAGTTGCAAAGTGGCTTTTCATTTTACTCTGAAATGCCTGCAGAACACTACAGAGAGCGGATATTACACCAAGCTTTGCCGCATACCTTGGCGTCATGCCCAGCAAACCGGTGCGATCAGGAAGCCACATCATTGAACGCAAAGGCTGGGCACATTCTCCGGCGGCAAGTGAATGAAACATTTTTTCCATCACCTCAATGCACTCTTCCATCGGCAATAACGAAGCGATCTTTTCTTTATTTACAAACAAAGGCTCCATACGGTTTTAAATTGTATTGATGTGAAGATTTATAAAGATAGAGTTTTTGGATTGTTGATTGTTTGGAAGGATGATTATACCTGCCCTCCGAAACTTTAGCATAGGTGGGTGACCAGCGACAGTACTACAATCATCGCTTGGTGTTGTCACTGACTTTTACGTTCTGAAGTTTTTGCAACAAAATTTGCTAGAATATAAAATTAAAATACCCAATATTAGGATTATCTAAAGTTCCAATTAGCATTGCCCTGTCAAGTAACATATTCGATTCTTCGCAACAAGTTTCGGGTAATAATGCACAGTTATGGCAAGCCGCAAGATTGCATGAATTTGGTCCTTGTCCTTTCGTGTCAATACATATTGGATCGCTTGAACACCATCTTGCGTTTTCAACAGCATTGTACACTATTGTTTCAAGATTGCCTGGTTTACCTTGCCTCACAAGTCCACCTAATGACCCTTCTGAATCACCGGATGCTGTGTAAATCAAAACACCATTCATTACTTCGTCTGGAAATTCAAGATTGCAATAAATCCTTTCTCTGAGTGCTGAACTTCCATAACCGCATTCGTAACTAAATTGGTTTATCACTAAATGAGCAAATGTGTGAATAAAAATAAATTCAGGTGTAATGTTTCTTGGCGGTAGTCCTTTGTCAAGTCTTGTTTTGTTGTAGTTTTTTGCAAGCCCTTTTACTCGTTCAATCACTTCTTTTTTTGCAGCCCATTCTTTTAATCGCCTTTCACTAAATTCAAAAAACACTCCTTCACCTCTTACAACCATTGCCGGAAGCCATGTGATGCTTCGTCCAAGTTTTATGAAATCTTTTCTCGCTTCTAAATTTTTCCCGTCTTCAGGAAGCCATCTTGAGAAACCAACGAATGCTCTTGTTTCTCTTAGTTTATGAAGCAATCCTATACTTGTCAAACCTCTGCTGATTGCACCACCTGTTTCAGCATCCTCATACGTGTCTGCCGGAACTCTTGAAACATAAAAGTCCTGATTCTCTCCACCTGCTTCGGAAAGAATTGCATCGTACTCCATTTTTCTGTATTTCTCCTCGGAATCATCGCCAACAGAACTGTCAGCACCAGCTAATCTTTTTGTAGCTGCTTCAAGAAGTTTGTCTGTATAGAATTCAACTTTATCTTCTGGAAAATTTCTTTCCGCAACCAATTCAAAAGTCATTCGCTGAAATTTTCCATTCTCCATTCTTCTTGTGAGAAATCCCCAATTCCTTTCCAAAACTTCAACCAATCTTCTGTCCACTGACTTTTCCCATTGAGGCAAATAGATGGAACTGCGAACTTGTGAGAAGTAAACATTGGATGCACCTTTTTGAACTACAATTAAATGCTGACCGCAATGTGTTGTGTTATTTCTTGCAGCTTCTTGCCCTAACCAAGGTCTTCCACCGGAACAAGTAACACCAATTTTTGTAAGTGATTGTTCATTGAATGCACCTGCCATTGTTTTATGTGCTCCACAACTACAGGAGATTTCAATCCCCGACAATGCTCCTGAACTTCTCCCTGCTCTTAATCTTAAACTGTGTTGCCCTTCGGGTTGTGTTCCACCGTGAACCCATTCCATGAATGGAAAATCTTGTATGTGTCCGTTTGGACAAATAGCAATGAAACGAACAGGAATTAATCTCTGCCTTTTGCTTGGGGCAATGTCTGAACATGACCTTCCTGAATCAAAAGAAACTCCTGAACAAGTTGGTTTTTGAGAGTGGAAAATTGAAACATTCTCCATATGTCCGCATCGTGTGCAATAATGCCATTTCGGAAATCTTACAAATGGAATTTTTAAGGATGGATTTGTAACACCAGGTCCAGGGTCTCTGAAATCAGGCGGCAATCGGAATTCTGCTATACTTAATCTTTTTGCTAGTCGTTCTTCCTTAACTTTAAATTCTTCTAGGTCAGAAGGAGAAAGGCTCCTGAATTTTTCTTCCCATAAATCAAGTCCTGCAACCATTAAAGATTCATCTTTTGGAAAGTTTATCATTTGTCCAACTCCCCATGGAGAAATAAGTTGTGTCCTTCGTATTGGTTTTTTTGCTGGCATAATTAATTATCAATGTTTATGTAGTCAGTAATTACCATCGCCTCACATGTTGAATCAACATTTCTCATTGAAGATGGAGTTGACCATGCTCTGTTTTTTATATCCTCTGGTGGGTTTGTTCCGGCTGGATACATTAATGGTTGATTGGGTTGTTTACCAAATCCTCCGTAATCAATTGGTAATTCATTTTTCCAATATTCTAATTTTTCCTCTAAGAGGTCTAAGGTCTTGTCATATTCTTCTCTATCAATCAAATTTACTCTGTCGTAGATTATCTGTTTCACTCTATCAATTACATCCAAAGCAGGATAAGGTCTTGGAGAAGTTCTGCTTTGCTCAGAATAAAATCTGATGAGTCCAACTAAAATTGCATGCAATGCTCTTTCTCTTGCAGGTGCTGAAAATGGTGTAACACTTGTCGGTTCAACCTTGCTGTAAATTTTTGAATGATATTCCTGAAAGTGTTCAAAGTGTGAACGGTCTCTTGGTTTTGAACAATTGTAAATTGTGAAAACAATTCCTGGACCTTTCTTTGAACGACCAACCCGACTTGTTGCCTGAATATATTCCGATGTGGTTTTCGGTTGACCAATAACTGTCATTAATCCCAATCTTTGAATGTCAACACCTACTGAAATCATATTTGTAGCAAGACAAACATCTACAGGGTATTCTGATTTATTTCCAGTCCACGGCTTTGTTAGCTCTTCAAGATATTCGGGAATGTCACTACTATTAATACGACTTGTTAATTCTATATCTCTATTAATGAATCTCTTCTTTTCATCTCCCTGTTTTAAACCATATCTTGCGTATAGGTTATTCAAATATTCTCGAATGTCAGCTCTAATTAAGGTTGCAGCATGTCCCAATTCTCGTAAGCTATTAAAATAATTTAGAATTGTCCAATATGGGTCTCTTTCCTTTTCATCATTCACCGGCAACAATTTAACGCCTTGTAGTAGTGAAGAAATAATTCTTACCTGAGTTGTGGCATGTGATGGTATTGCAGAAGCAAATACTCCAACATACATTCTGCCTGGTGCTTTTTCAGGATTTGTTTCTTCATAGGCAAAAAATGAATCACCAGCACTTAGACATTGAGCCGGAAAAATATTTACATTCTGCGTTCCTCTGCCATAGAGAGAATTGATTTGTTCTTTTGCTCTGCTTATTGTCGCTGATGATGCGATGATTTTGGGTTTGATGTTATTAGCGGTGCAGAGTTCTTCAATCATTGTTTCATAAAGTCCAACCATTGAACCTAAAGGACCCGAAATTAAATGCAACTCATCCTGTATAATTAATTCTGGTGGTGTTAACCTTTCGCTGCCTCTGAAACCAAACAAAGTTCTTGCATCGGGTCTCCAAGTTAGCATTGCAAATTTGTCAACTGTTCCGATGATTAGGGTGGGAGTGTCTCCATGTAATGCAGTAGGTGGATTAGCGTAAATGTCCTCATCAATAACAACACAAGGCAGATTAAAGTTGTCACTATGAAAATCACAGTTTTTGTTTTCGCACTTATAAATTACAGTATTGGGATTGCCTCGTCTTCTATATCCTAAAACCCATCTGCGATTTCCAACTTCTAATAAACCCATTTGAGCAGCACACCAAGGGCACTTCAAAATAATAAATGGGTTATCGGTATCAATACCATCTTCCATTCTTTGCAATTGGGTTCTTGCTTGCTGTCGGGTTGTTGGTGTTAAACTTTCTCCAACCCAAAGCCCAATTGTAATTCTTGCGATTCCTAATTCTTCTTCATTTTCTTTTCTGATTTTATCGCAGGCACAAATTAAAGATGCTGCCCTTTGAAATTGTTGTGCTGTTAGTAATCGTAAAGTGTAACGCATCAATACAGTTGTACCTGAATCATTGTTATCTTTTAATCTTTTCAGGAAAATTGTAAATGCTGACAAACCTAAATATGCTTCTGTTTTGCCACCGCCTGTTGGAAACCAAATAAGGTCAACCATTTTTCTATCCTCATGCTCTGCATCCAGCATTGAATTCAGATTCATCAGAATAAATGCAAGTTGAAATGGTCTCCAAGAACCAAGTCCTTTTTTCCATGTTGAACTGTCATTTATGTCTGGAATACTTGCTTCTTTTAATACTGGTATGTTGTTCTCAATAGTCCAATTTCTTGTGTCAATACTGTAATGAAGCTGTTGAAGCAACATAGCACGATTCATCAATCTGAAAGAACGATTAACTTGTTCATTTGTGTTAAGTAACTCAACTCCATCTTTCATTCTTGCTAGACATGAACGGCAACTTTGAATGTGATTTTTCGCTGCTTCCTGATATTCCTCTCCTAATTCTTCTTTGGCGATTTCTTCCTGTTCGTTTATCCATTCTCCATAGGCTGAATTCAATTTCAAAAGATTCTCTGTAATGTCTTTGTTTGACAAATCAGATAAATCAAACATTTTTAATGGAACAGTTTCCAACTCTCTCGGAACAATTGGTTTTATTTCATAAGAAGGAATTACTTCCGTAGTAATTGAATTAACTGATTCAGTTTCGCTGTCATCCCATTTTGGAGAACAGCCATGACCTACGGCAAATGTTTTTTTCTTTCTGAAAAGCAAATGATTTGATTTTTCATCTTCTTTATCTGTCTTTGATGCTGCTACTTTGTAAGGCAGAAAACATTTTTCAGTTGCACTAATTGAAAAAGAAACCTGAAAAAAGCAATCCTCGTTTCGGATATTTTCTGCTCCTCCAGAATTTTGATTTATCAGGGTAAATGTTAGCAAATGAATACCACTTTCGGAATTTGCCCCGTGTGTTCTGTTACGAACATTCAATCTAAGATTTACCTCTTTCTGGTTTTTGTCAGCCAGAATTTTATCCACTGATTTTCCAGATTGCAAAGGGATTTCTTCATGCTTCAAAACAAGTTCCTGATCTAATGGGATTCTGTAATATGCCCTTCTTGTAACAGTGGGCTCTTCATCCTTCTGATAAGTGTAATCTTTGATTTCATAAACTGCAAGATTCACCTTTATATTAAATCCTTCTTTTGGGATTTTGGAAAAACAACTGAATCCCATTGCAGAAGGAAGAAAGCTATTTGCTAATCCTATTTCTTCCTCAAATCCTTCTTTCTCTTTAAAAGTTTTTTCTTGTATTGAGGAAGGTAGTGCTTGAAAAGGGTCATCTTTTGAATTATCGTTTTCAGACGTGTCTAATACTGTTTTTTCATTGGATGAAATAGAGTCAACTTTTTCAAATTTTGCAGTTCGTGGAAATAGAACTGCTGCACCATATCTCAATCGTGGCGGCTCATTCAATAAAATTTCTTCTCCGTTTTCCTGTATGTGTGGTTTTACTGGGTCGGGTCCGATTAGTTCTTTCTTTATGAATTTTAGAATATCATCTCTCATTTTAGTCGAATTTACTTTTTAGAATTTCTCTGTATTGATTTCTCACTGTTTCCGAAACCAACATTATCAAACCATATCTTGCTCTGCTCATTCCTACATATAATAACGACTTTGCATTTTCACTTGTCAAATCTTCTATGTCTGTTATTAAAACATAATTGCATTCCATTCCTTTGTATGATTGCACTGTTGCAAAGCCGTAATAATTCTGCCCACCTGAAATTTCTTCGGTGTGTTTTATTTCTTTGATGGTTATTCCTGAAACAGCGACAGCACAAGAGTTTTCCAATTTCTTTTGAGAAAGAATTATCAATTCATTCAATGGCAATCCATTTTTTGAAAGTAATTTCAGTTGGCTTTCCAAAAGTTCTGTTTGTTGTTTCTGATTATTGTAGAAAGCATATTCAACCGGAATACCTTCAAGATGTTCAAGTAGAAATGGCGGCTTTGGAAATCCTGAAATCAAAGAAGTTTCTTCACCGATTTGTTTTGTGTTCCTGCAATTTCTTTGGAGAAAAAATTTTGTTGGCTTTGTTGTCTGCTCAATCAGAGAAAACATTTCCTCTTTTGAAACTTGTGCATAGATTGCTTGTCTTTCAAAGTCACCGTAAATTTCCCATTGTCCGTTTGCAAGCCCACCCTTCAGCATTGCATCAAACAAACTCAGATATTCCTCTCTTATTAAATCCTGACCTTCATCAATAATCAGTTTGTCAAACTTGTCGTTGATTCCTTTTCTGTAAATATCTCTCAACAAAGCAGGGATATATTTTGAAAAAAAATCCTGCTTATCCTTTTGTGTTGTGTCATAGTCAAAACCTTTTGATTCTTCAAACAGAAATCCATGCAAACTTGAAACTGTTATTTTGTCTTTGTATTCTTCAAGTTGTGTTTGCATCCATTCACCTATCAAACGATTGAAGCAAGTTAGAAAAACTGTTTTGCCTTCCTGTGCTGCTCTAACTGCTGATTCCATTGCAATCATCGTCTTGCCTGTTCCAGCACTTCCTTGTGTAATATTTCTTTCGTTGAATTGAATATGGTCAAGAACTCTGTATTGTTCGTCTGTGTATGACTTGACTTGTTTGTTGAATTCTTCCAGCCGTTCTTTCACTGTTCTCACTCTTTCGAAATCGCCTCTTAAAAAAGCATACAACTGTTGCAAGTCATTTGCATCAGGCAAAGAATTGGCTTCTGAAAACCATGGTTGACTCTTATATTTATTAATAAATTCTTGGACTAATTTTTTAAAGAAATTTTCTACTCCGTTGTGAATGGAGTCTTTGTCAAGAATTTGCCATGGCTCATACTCAACACTATGCTTGTCAAAACTTATATGAGGGAAAGCACAAAGAAAGCCGTATAATATTCTTGTGAGCTTATGCCCTTTTCCAAACTCTTTTTCGATGCTTTTGAGCAAAGAATACATTGCATCTCTTGCCTGATTGAACGGACCAATATTGCTTGTATATGTAATGTTGAATTTGTCGGTGAAATGCCAAATCCCGTTTTTACATTTTACATTACCTCCTTTTACTTCCATTACATAAATGCCTCCACATGGAATGAGAACAAGGAAATCAATTTCACCATAGAGCCTTTTGGCATGTTGTGAAAGATTTAACGAATGCAGAACAATCCAGTCTTTTGTAAACGAGCTATTTTTAAAAATATCAAATAGCATTCGTTCACCTGTGCTTTTACAGTTTTTATCAATGTATGCTGGTAAAAGCTTTGCCATCAGATAACTTCTTTTAGGATTAAGCGATGAACAAATCTTTTATCAATCTCCTCTGCTTCTTTTTTCAGATCACTAATTTTCAAAATCTCAACTCTGCCTAAGTCAGGAATGTCTATTGAGGAATTAATAGTTAATGATTTCGCAATCCCTAACAGTCTGTTTCTTATTTTATCTCTCACAATTGTTGCTGCCTGAATTCTCCAACTCGTCATTTGATTTATTGCCTCTCTTACCACATCTATATTTTCCATGAGCAATTCTGAATTTGAAATCATTGCAATACTTCTTAAATCATTATTGCTATCGGGTCCAATAAGATTATCGTCTTGCAACCAGTTTTTAATTGTGGCTGGTTTTTTTCTGCAATCATATTCCTTTAAATCTTCAACTAGTTTTTCGAAGTCATTATTCATAGAAGAAAAGTAATTTCTTAAAAGAGTTTTCCATAAACTCGTCCACTTTTTCACCTTTTGCAATTCGTTTGGCTTCGTCGATTTTTCAACCTGCTCTGCCAATACATCTGTAACAGTGTTAATGAAAGCAATTACATCTCCGGTTTGCAACGCGTCAAAGGTTTTGCTATGAATATTTGGATTTGATTTTGATAGTTCAAGCAACTCATTAATTATGGGAAACTTGTGTGATTCAGTTGTACAAATGAAAGTATTATTTTCAAAATCGACCCTTTTTGCTTTGCAACTGTCGGCAATATTTCCTTTGCTTGAATATTTTGAATACTGTGTATTATCAAGTTTTAATTCGAATTCAACAATATCAAACGAAGATTCCTTGGTGTCAATAATTTCAACTTCGGAAAATAAATCTTCAAACCCTTTTGACTGTGTTTCGGTTGCTAATGAACGGATCCCGTTTCTTGCTATCGTGGATTTAATGCTCTCGTTGTTATTCCTGTTGCGTTTTTGTAGTGAAGAATAATAACCATTCTCAAACTGATAAAACAAAACTGTGAGTTCTGAAAAAATAAACGAAGAAAGAATGCGATTCATGTTTGCTGATTTTGCCCAACCTGTAAGAATTGCTTTCCCCGGTTTACCTGAAAGAAGAGTATCATTTAAATCTGCAACTGTAATGATTTCAGTTGTTACATTATGAGTATGACTTTTCAATGTTGCAGCCTCTTCTTCAGCTGGACAAATGATGTAATCAAAATTTTGCTTCAATAATTCTTCAAGGCGAATGCACTTCTCCGTTTTGCTGATTACAAGCTGACCAACGAAGGTTTTTAATAAGGAAATTGTGTCTTCAATTAGCTTTAATGATTCTCCCAGCCAAAACCTGCATTTAATGAAGTGGGCTTCGATCTTTGCAATCTTTTGATTAAAATTCGATACTTCTGTTTCGGTTGGAACATAGCAAATTCTTGAAAGTAAATTTGAAAGTTGAATCAGTGATATTTTCAGAATGTTTAGGTTTTCATCTGATTCATCTTTAGTAAGTGAATGAAGCTTTTTAGATATTGATTCAAGCTCTGTATTATTACAAACTTCCCGTTCAAAGCGAAACGAAACATACTTATTAAGTTTTCTTTCAAAATTTTTGAAAGGAGAATCAGAATTGCCCTCAGCAATAATTATATTCTCTTTCGTGAAGTTGAAAAATTCAAATCCGTGATTCTTGATTTCGCTAAAGACTTCAATTTCTGATAAGTCGGTAATTAAAATTGTAGGAATTTTAAAGTCTCTGTCAATTTCAGAAAAATCGCTTCTTGGATTTATCGAGCTGAAACCATCAATAATGATTTTTGAAACAGGAATTGATTCAGCCAAATATAAAAGGAGATTTGAGAAATCGTTTGCAATAAGAAATGGGCTGCTCTCATTTACTTTTCCGTTTTCGTCAATTTTTCCTGGTTTAAAATACTCATCAACGCAAGCACAATTCATCAGTACATCAACTATTGAATCATTATAGGATTTGAATTTGCTGATTAAGCAAATACTATTCTTTATGAACTCTTTGTTTCCATAAGTAGTGGTTGAAAAAAAACCTTCTAATGCAGTAGAATAAGGCATTTCAGAAAAAGGTTAGGGTTGAATATTTATCCACAGGATGTGATTTTACTGCTTTACAGCATATTTTTTGTCACATATTC
>Ga0137373_10007332_pt1 | contig 11716 bp, 13 predicted proteins | sample SagtaG_5_FD_104912 | JGI IMG/M metagenome (GOLD analysis project Ga0137373, IMG submission 104912) | Vadose zone soil microbial communities from Sagehorn Ranch, Mendocino, California, USA - Sage1_R_80_16 metaG | ecosystem: Environmental > Terrestrial > Soil > Vadose zone | place: USA...
AGCAGCTCGCCCGATCCATTGACGTGGACGGTCCGTCGCGCATCGTCGGCATCTGCGATTGCGTTGATTCGCCCGGGCGGGATCGCTTCGGCGTGCGCATAAACCAGGCCGCCGATAACGAAGCAGATAGCGCCCAAAATGACTCCGCGTACGCGTTTACCACTCGCTCGTCCTGAAGGCCGAGTACCCAAATTCATTTCACGCCTCCTCTATTACCGAACAACTCCCAAGCGCCCAATAACATCGATCCTCACAGGCGTCTGCTGTGATTCAGCAAGGTCCGTGCCCCTCGAGGGAATGAGGCAAGAGTCGCGAAGGACCACGCACCATCGTATCCAAGTGTTCGGCCAGGGAGCACCCTACGATGCGCGCCCGGCATCACGTGTAGCGCAGCAGGCATCAGCGACGCTCGGCCACGTCGAGTGCATGTCTTTTTGATCTTGAGCGATCCCATGAACGAATTGTGGGTGACGGCGAAAAAGGCGTGCAGATTGCCGGCCGGGTCGACTGCGAAGGTGTAGGGCGTGACGGCGTCGAGCACGGTCGCCTTGGGGCTCAAGGTTTGCCCGGTGAGTGCCTGGTAAGACGCCTTACCGTCTCCGTCGCTGGCGAGAATGTGCAGGACACCGTCATTGGTCACTGCGACGGCGGGGCGAAGCACGGCGTTGCCCGGCGCCATCGCGAGCACCAGGTCGAAGCCGTTGCCGTTCCACTTGCGGACGCCTCGGTACCCGTCGATCGAGTAGACGTGCTGCCGGTTCGGGCTCGCGAACAGAAAATTGTTGACTCCCGATCCCTCCTTGAACGAACCGGTGGTCCCGACGATATATTTGTCGATGGGCAATGTCGCAATCACGCGCCCGTCGGCGAGCCCGACCGCACTCGTCGGGCCGACTTGGGTCGTGGCGACACGCTCGGAGCGAAGTGGGCTGCAGATGCCGAATACGTGCAGATCTCCGTCGGGGCCGACCAGGACTTGGGACATCGGCTGGGAATAAGACGGCGTGTTGCCAGCGACGTCGATCTGGAACGCCGAGCCCGATCGGGTCGCAACCTTCATCTTCCCGCTCTCGACGTAAGCAACGACCGGCGCACCGTTCGTATCGACCGTGACGCTCGGGTGCGGCACGTCGGTCGTGGTGACGACTCCGAGCGAGAAGGTCGTGTCGGACGTTTGCGTTGCGAGCCTGAGCTGCTTGGTCGCCGCGACGCGGTAGACGATGTACGCGACACCGTCGGAGCTCACTGCGATGTCGAGTTGATCGACGGCGCCGATGTTGCTGTCGACGTCGACACTCGTCCATCCGGTCGGGCCTCGGTGCCAATAGCGCACGACCGAGAGTTTCCACTCCGCGATGTGAGGTTGGTTACCGCGGTCGATGGCGAGGACGAGCGTGCGGCTCTGACCAGGCTGGGGCAATTGGATTTTGTCCTGCAACGTCGAACCCGCGAGGCATTTACCCTGCAAGCAGCCGGTCGAGCACAGGGTATCCTGGGCCTGGTAGAAGACAAGTCCTTTTGATTAACGCTTCCAGGCTCGCGTGTCCCGGAACCGACTTCAGGCGAGCGCCTTGCTAAATGACGCTCTTCGTCGCTGATGTCGCACGAAAATCAGTCGCAGTCTCCTACGGCGAGGATGTGCCACCTGGGCCACCGAGAGCCACGAATGTCGCGGCCCGGCTTTCCTCGCGCCTCGAAAACCGGGGATATTGGTGGTGGCATGCCCATTGCTCAAAACTCAAACCATGGCGACATCCAGCGCGGGTCGTTCGGTCGTTCTTTTTGCTGCGGCGACCCTTTTCGGGCTCGCGGCATGCGGAGGTGCCGACGCGCTGACCGTCGCACCGGACGACGGCGGGTCGACGGTGGGGGCGGGCGGACGCGGCGGATCGGACGGCGGGTCGTCCGGATCAGGTGGGGCCGACACGCCGGGAACGACGACCGTGGGAAGCGGCGGAAGTTGGGACAGCACGACGACCGTAGGCGCCGCTGGCACCGGAGGCTGGACCACGACGACGGTAGGAACCGGCGGCGACGCGGGCTGGGGCGGCGACATCGGCTCGGGTGGATCGGGCGGAAGCCTCGGTTGCGTCCCTGGGCAGAGCATCGGTTGCACCTGCGCCTCGGGTCAATCGGGCGCTCAGGTATGCCGCGCCGACGGGACGTACGGCGAATGCGTTTGCGCCAGCATCGACCCCGGAACCTGGGAACAGCAGCAACTCGCGCGCCTCCGCCGCGGCATGGTGGGCATGTGGACGGGCATGCAGACGAACCCGTGGCTTTCCAGCTGTTCGACGACCATCACCTTCGAGGCGAACGGGCACTACTCGGCGCACAGCCCAGGCGACGCGTGCGTGGTCTTCTACTACGGCTCCAACGACGACAGCCCCGAGAAGACGTATCTCCTGAACGACGTGCTTCCCACGGCCGAGGGCAAAGGCGAAATCGTCTTCTGGTTCAACCCGGGGAACACCAACCTCGGAGAGATTCGCCACCTGGTCCTCAGCGACGACGAAAACCAGCTCCGTTTCGAGGCCTGGAAAACGGGCTACGGCCCGCTCGTGTTCACGTTGAAGCGCGTCAGCCGTTGAGAGCGGCGCTGCGTGATCCCCCAATAGGAAGTGCTGCTCACCGCTTACGTGGGTACCGTCGAAAAGGAAGCAAGCGCTCATAAAGAGCTCCGACCGCCCCATATCGCCGAACGCAGAGGCCAGTCGGACCAATGCCCCCAGATTCGCGATGAGAATCTGGTCGTCGGGTATTTTCTCGAAGCCCGCATCGACGAGGTCCTCGAAAACTGCCCGCGCTTCAAGCTCGCAACGTAGTCGGACGTGGGTAGGACGCATGCTCGGTAGGTAGCCACGCGCCAAAGCTTTCGATCGCCCGCAGGTTCCGCTACCGTCTTCGTCGGATCGAACAGCCGAAGGAGACGTCACGATGGCAAAAGGACAACAGAAGCCGAAAACCAACAACCAGCCCAAGCTGACGGCGAAGGAAAAAAAGAAGCGGAAGAAGGAAAAGGAAAAGATCCGAACTTCGCAATGAAACGGCTCCGGCGGGCCGACCGACAGTCGCGCGACGGGTACGATCTGCTCGTGAGAGCAGCTTCATTCACTTGCAACCTCCGGCCCCGGCCGACCCAAAAAGACGACTCACGCACGTCTTCTCTCGAGCTAGCATTACTGAGGAGCTCGAGATGCATCTCGCGATGAACCCAGACCGTCGAAGCGAGGCTGCGCAAGAGCCGTTCGTATCGAAAGCGATTGAGACGAACGCGAGAGCCACCATCGCACTGCAGCCGCATGGGCTCGCCGCGCTCGTCGCACCTCACCTCGTGCTCGCATCCGATTCACACGTTCCTGAGGGGCAACCCGTGCCGCACTCGAGCTCGTCGTCGCAGATAGGAGCGGCCTGCGGACAATCGGCGTTGGTGAGGCAGCTCACGCACTTGCCCTTGCGCACATAGCAAAACGGCGCCCCCGCGCCGCAGTCGGCGTTGCTCGTGCACGTTACGCACTGGAACGTGACCGAATCGCAAAGGCGCTTTTCGGGATCGGTGCAGTCGGCATTCGAGTTGCAACCTACGCACGCACCGGTGCTCGTGTTGCAGTAAGGTGTTTCGCCGGAGCATGAGGTGGCAGGACACGCGCCGTGACAACGATCGTCGTCGGGAAAACAAACGGGCGTGGCGGCCGGGCAGTCCGCGTTGCTGGCGCACACTTCGCACTTTCCCCGGACGCAACGGGGGCTGCCGGCCGGGCATTGGTTGTCGCTTGCGCATTCCAGACACCCGAGCGCGGGGTCGCACGCCAGGCAATCTGGTTTGCACTTGCCTCCGGCTGGATCGAAACCGCTGTTGTTTCCCGTGCACGAACCAACGGTCGCGGACGACCAAAGGACGACCAGCTCCCAAAAGAGCAACATTGACCTGCGCGTCGACATGACAACTCCTTTGCTGCGGCTCAAACGCACCTAGACTTCTCCGCGCCAAGCGGAGCAGACCTTCAAAAAACTTCCGAGAATCGCGCCATTCCTTCGAAGCACGATCTGACGTGCTGGACGTCTTGAGCTCGACGCGGGAAACATCGGTCGCGGGGCGAACGGCGCTGTCGATGTGGCGCACGTCTGGCATGCCGCTGCTGAGATTTTCCTGCACGCGCTGAATCGTCTTCGTATCGAGCGACTAGCGGCGGCCTTCACCCAATGGCCATCTGCGTCCTACGGAAGGTCAATCTTCCACCTCGCCGCTCATCATATCGGCCCCCGACTCTCGGATGCGCTCTCGGCTCGGATTCCGTCTCTCGAAGGCGATCTCGCGAGCGGGTGGACGTCGTGCCCGAGCCATCATAGCTCGGCCAGGCCGAGGATCTGCCCTGCCGCCGTTTGGACCCAGATCTCCGTGGCACCGTAGAACGTCTTTCGCTTGGGGACGAGCACGCGGCACTCTTTGAGCTGCTCGGACGCCTGGGCGAGGGAGGTGACGTCCGCGTAGAGCAAGGATGCGGGCTTCGTCTCGGCGACGGCCGGGAGATCTTCGGTGAGGCTTGCCTTGGTTTGCAGCATGAGTTCGCCTTTGGCTTGCGTCAGGATCGCGAATCCGAGGGTGTCACCGTGGGCAACCGAGGTGCTGACCTCGAAGCCAAGACTCTTCCACGTGGGGAGGCAGGGTTCGATGGCATCGACGATGAGAATCGGGGTGAGCTTCTTGAGCGACATGGGGATGACCTCCGCGCTGTTGCCGAAGAGCTACCATGGTTCGTGCGGGGTCGAATGAACGAATCCGACATTTCGCACTGAGGCAGCATGCACCCTGCTTCCGGGCTCCTCCTACGCTTCACCTCGGGTCGAAGCGCACGCCAACGCCGATGGACGTACCCTCGTTCGGTCGAGTGCCCCAGCCGAGCTCGTATCCGCCGCGAACGACGGACTCGATCGGTCGGAACTCGCCTCCATCGAGGCGTATGAGGACTTCCTCGTCGGCTCGGAACAGCAGATCGAATGGGCGCTTGGCCAGGATGTGCGTCGGCTGCGTATCCGTGGTCTCGAGAATGCTCCCGGACAGCGTGGCACGCAGCGTGACTTTGTCACCGGGCTCGACGTGAACGAGTATGGGCATCAGCGCGTGCAGATGTTCGATGAACGCTTTGGGATCCGAGGGCGGCCCCAACCGCGCCATCAGCGGACCCAGATCGTTGGCCCGAACAACGAAATGGGGCGCCGGTTGAGCGTGCGCACAGGCGATCGAAGAGAGAACGATGGTCCAACCCAATGCCGCGATCCTGTCCATTGTCGACTCGAAGGTGTCATATCGACAACTGCGCTGCAATTCGATCCCGCGACGGCGGGGACCGGCGAAACCCGCCGCCGGACCGCGGCGGAGCGGTCCGGCGGCGGGTGAATCGGGATGTATCAGAAGCAGACCATCCCGCCACCGAGTGTTCCGAAATGACAAGCGTCCGCGCAGGTGCTGAAATTCCCCTTGTTGATGCAGATGAATTTTCCTCCTCCGCCTCCTTCGGGGTACATCTCCACGCACGAGCAGCGGCACTCGCAGTCGAATATCTGTCCGATGGTCTTTCCGATGTCCGAAAGCGTTTTGCAGCTCGGCAGGATGGCCATCGCCAGACTGGCGACGAAGATCCAGACTGAAGGACGTCTAACCAGCTTCATGGGCGCTCCTCCTTTGCTCACTTGCGTCTTCATGGCGTGCACGTGCTCGTGCTGCAGCAGGCAGCGGTGCAGAAAGCAGCTACTTCGCATTTGGTGATAGCGTTGGTACCGGTTCCACCCGAGCATGTATCCACGCCGTTACCCCCATCGATGAAGTCGTCATCGGGGCCCGAGTCGATCGTGTCGTCGCCGTCGCCACCGAAGATGTGATCGTTGCCGAACCCGCCGACGATCGTGTCGCGCCCTGCTCCGCCGGAGATGAAATCATCGCCGCCGAGAGCGTCGATGACGTCGTCTCCGCCGCGACCGAGGATGCAATCGCTTCCGTCCGTGCCTCGCAGAGTATCCCCGTTGCTCGTGCCCGCGATGACGTTCGTCCCCGCCGGGCAACAGGACGAGTCATCCCCGAGCGTCGCCGTGACGCGCTGCTGCGCGGACGCCGTTCGGTTCGAGCTGTCCGTCGCCGTCCAGATGACGACGGTCGTACCCAGCGGGAACTGCAGAGGAGCATTGTTCGTAATGGTGACGCCGCATCCAGTGGCGGTCGCTTGACCGATGTTCGCGCCGACACAGGAACTGATGGTGACGTCGGCAGGGGCCGCGATCGTCGGCGGTGAATCGTCGACTTGCACGGTGAACGTCGTCGTCCCCTGCGCCCCGAGCGTGTCGGTGACGACCAGCGTGACCGTCTGTTGCCCCGGCGGTAGCGTGAGGGCGGCGTTGACGCCCGTCGCGAGGACCTGGCTCCCGCGCAACCAAGTGAACGAGGCGATGTTGTTGTCCGCATCCGTGCTACCCGATGCGCTGACGTTCACCGGTTGACTGCAGTTCGCCGTGCTCGGCGCCGAAGCGACGGCTCGAGGAGGGACGTTGCCGAATGGCGTCTTTCCCGAACCGATGATCCCGACCGAGCCCGGAATGTCGATGATGATGTCGTGTCCCTCCAGGTTTCCGCGAGCTTTGAAGTCGAAGGACAGCGTCCCGTCGATCGTCGCGACCTGCTGGGGTGCCACTTGCCAGCTGATGAAGAGTGGCGAGGTGAGGGCGCCCACCGTCGCGGCGGGCTGGGAAGGAATCTGCTCCGGCCCGTTGCCGATGTTCGCCGTTCCCGACATCGTGGCGTTGAAAGAGACTGGCGTTCCCACCGGGACGACGAACCCCGAACCCTGATTGGTCATTGGGATGGGTCCGAAGATCGCGATGGTGGGTTCGGCCATCGTGACGTCCGCCGATCCCACCGAGCCGGAGTCGACGCTCACGTCCACCGTCAGCTCGAAGTTCCCGAAGGTGACGCGCAGGTAGTTCAGCTCGGCCGTGCAGCCGACGCCGCTGCATGTCGCGTCGTCGGTGCGAATCAGGAAGTTGCTTCCCGACAGCACGGGGAATTCGGACGGTGGTGAGTTGCCGAACGTGACGTCGGCGATGGAGTTCGTATCCAGTCCGACGATGATGTCGCTGCGGACGTCGGCGGCGGAGGATGCCACCGCGACGAGCAGCATGACCAATGTGAATCCAATAGAGGCAAGCGGTTTCATGCCATGACCTTTCTTTGTGTATGGTGATCTCGATGGGCCGCGGCGAAGTCTCTTGCTGCGATTGACGCTAGGACGCGGCCCGCACCGCCGGACGACTGTCCGATGAACCTCTTACCATTACTGCGTCAGATGTTGGCTATGACAGATCACGATCGGCAATTGCCGCAGGTCGGCCACACAAAATACGGCGAGGCCGTCGGAATTGTGCCACAGGACAGAATGGCCGCGAGGCCTCGCCTCTTGCGCTTTGCCGTAAGCCAGCTCCGCCTGTTCGGTCAGTACTTTCATGAGACTATGGCTACTCCGATGCGACGATCTGGTAGTGAGGATCTGACACAGTAATGTTACGGCGTGCACGAGTTGGTGCTGCAACAGGATGCTGTGCAAAAAGCGGCAATCTCGCAATTGACGATAGCGTTGGTATCGGTTCCGCCGGAGCAGGTATCGACCCCGCCCGCGCCATCGATGAAGTCGTTACCCGCGCTTCCATCGATGGTGTCGGAGTCAGGGCCACCCCACACGAAGTCGTTGCCGATGCCGGCCATGATCGTATTTCTGCCACTGCCGCCGGAAATGAAGTCGTTGCCGTCGCGTGCGTCGATGGTGTCATCTCCCCCGCGGCCCAAGATGCAATCGCTCCCGGCGGTGCCCACGAGGTTGTCGGGTCCGTCAGTCCCTATGATGACGTTGGTGCCGGGCGGGCAGCATGACGGATCATCGCCTAGGATGGCCGTGACGCGTTGACGTGCAACCACCGTCCTTCCCGAACCGTCCGTCGCCGTCCAGGTGACGACGGTCGTTCCAATGGGAAATCGCGCGGGAGCATCGTTGGTCACACTCACGCCGCACCCGTCGAAGACGGGCTGGCCGATGTTGGCATTCACGCACGCGGAAATGGTGATGTCGGGTGGGGCCGTGATGGTCGGCGCGGGATTCTGAACGTTGACGGACGTCGTCGCCTGACGCTGCGAGTTGTACTCGTCGGTCGCGGTGAGAACGACGGAATGCAGACCCGGCCCGAAAAAGAGAGAGGCGATAGGGCCCCCTCCGGCGACACCGCTTTCGCCAGCGTCCCAGAAATAGGAGATGACGTTGTTTTCGGGATCCGTGGTCAGCGACCCATTCAGCGTGACAAAGCCTGGGCATTTTACGGTTTGTGGGGGGCCAGCATTGGGGACCGGCGGCAAGTTGATGAACGCCGAGGCATTGGCACCGCTGAAGGCCGCGGTCCCCGCCAGCGTCACCCCTTGGACGGGAATCGAGAAGTCGATGCTGCCGTCGATCGTGGCGACCTGCCCGTTGGAATCGAGCCCGATGAGAATGTCGGACGGAAGGCCCGTCGTGTTGGAGCGAGGACCTGGGGTGATCTGATCGTCGCTCGTGCCGCCGCTGACGTCGGCGCGCACGACGGACGGCGTTCCCTGCGGAATCACGAGGACGCTCCCGACGCGTTGAATCGCTAGAGGGCCCTCGATGACAGCCGCCGGTTGGTTGGCAAAAAACGTCGCCGCGTGGCCATTCACGTCGGCGTCGACCGAGAAGTCCCCGAAACGTATGACCAGGTGGTTCAGGTTGAACGTACAGCCAGAGCCCGCACAGAACGGATCGGCGCTTGCGAGCGACAGGGAAGAGGCGGTGACCTTCAGCTCGCTCGATCCAGCGCCGAACCCGAGGTCGACGATCGATTGCGGACTGTCGAACGCCACCACGACATCGCCGGAAACTTTAGGTTCGGCATGCGCGATACCGAAGAGGCCCGCGCTGGCGGAGGCCAGAAATGCTCCGATCGACCATTTCGAATATCTCATTGGAATGTCTCCCTCGTCGTCATTTGACGGTCACCTGGATTTGCCGGGCGCCGTCGAAGGGCGGCGACAACCTGAACGTGTGCGTTCCCAAGCCTAGATTCGGCGTCAGGCGGAGCGTCGGCGGCACGAGAGCGATGTCGGAATCGTTTCCGCCTATGGGTTCATTGATGAAGACGATCTCGGAATGACAGCCGCATTTGGCCAGCGACGGGACCGTGAAACCATGCAGGTTTTGTGCAGTCCCGCCGTCGACGCTATCGAGCAGCTGGTAGTTGACCGCGGGCGTGACGTCGCTCGTTGCATTGCACGCCGACCAAGCCACGTAGAAACCCAGCCGCGTGTCTCCGAGAAGGGCCCGTTCTGGACCGGCGAGAAGATGCGGCTGCTGGATCTGCACCGTCGAACCGGGCATGTTGCACTGGTTCATGTCGAGCATGTCGTAGATGCTTTGCGCGGGCTTTCCGGGCTCGAGCAGTTGCTTTTGAGGATTGGATCCGCCGCCGGGGGCGCCAACGGGATTGACGTTCACGTCTCCGTCGCCGCTGCACGCCATGAGCATCGCGGCCGCGAAGCACATTGAAAATGAGCGCATGGATGTGATCTCCTCTGGGTTCGAAGTCACTCGTATTGAATTCGAGTCACCTTGTCGGTAAGCGCGAGCGCGACCTCCTTGATCGCATCCTCTCCGAGAATCATTCGGAGCCTGACGATGAGCTGGTAGACGAGCTTGGCCTGCAGCTTGCGCCGTTCGTCCGCATCCGCGTGTTGGTCGATACGCGCCTGCATCATCCCCACGTGTTTGAGGATTCGCGCCAAGTCCTCCCGCTGCTGCTCGGTCAAGGGTTTTTGGCGATCGATGTCGTCGACGAAGCGGCGCGCATCGAACACCGTCGCCTCGGCGGGAGATAACGCCTCCTGCACCGCTTCGGCCTGGACGGCCGAGGGCTGGACGGACGGATTCAGGCTCGGCGCGATCGCATTCCGCGGGTCGGCTGCGGTGGCTCGCTCGGGAAGGCGGTCCGTTGTAGCAATGGAGTCGTGCGTGGGCGTCGGCGTATGAGCATTGATGGCTTTCACGCGGACGTCCACGACGGCGACCGGCGAATGCAGATATTTGCGCCCGATTCCCACCCACGCGAGCGCGCACGCTCCTGCGATCGGGATGACGTATCGCTTCTTCATGACCAAACCTCCCTCGTGTGGAAAACGTCGGAGCGCGGCGCTCCGACCCCAATCGGAACATTCCGATTGGGACTTGGAATGTCCGTTCAGCCGCGAGAGACCGCACTGCTCATTGCAGTCCCTTCGATTGTACGAATGGCCTACGGCGGGCTGACCGCGGACGTTGCGACTTTACGAATGCTCCAGTGGGCTCGGTAGCCGGGCTTGCGCTTGCGAGCGCCGCGAATGCGCGCTGCGTGCTCGGCACTACCCCTGGGTGTCGAGTCCCTATCCTATCTCCTTCGATGGTTGGGCAATTGACAATGACAATATTACCGAACGCGAGGATGTCAAGCGATAGCGAACGATTTTGTTTTCAATACCGTTAACACCGAATGAATGCGCAAACGCCATCGAAATTTTTTCGCACGCTCCTCTCATTCGCTCGAGATCGAGGGCGCTCTTGCGGGGATGGTCATTGCGCTTCAACGATCGTTGCAACGTGCGCCGGCATAGATCGTCGAGTCGCGGACGCCGAATGAGTGTCCGGCCGCGTGTGAAAGGATCGTGATCGAGATGGTGGGCGCGTCGCGGGCGATCTACCGTCTGCACCCGGTGTAACCTCGAGTCGACGATGGTTCGTGACCGTCCGAGACAGCAGCGGGACGGCATCTTGACAGCGTTCTGGCGCCACGGAATAACTCGCGACATGCGCGAGAGGGTGGGTTCGATGTTGGTCATGATGGTCCTCGCTTCGGGCGCGGGCTGCTCACAGGCCGCCGGCACGTCGTGGGCAGAGGAGCGCGTGTGGACGTCGGCGCATTTCGTCGTTCACGCACGAGTCGACGACGCCTCGATGAGCGCCAAAGCTCTCGATTACCTCGAGGCCAATGCGGCTCTCATCGCGCAAGGCCAACTCGGTTTGAACCCGTCGATGTGGGGACCGGTGCAATACTACAAGTATCGCGACGAGGCAGATTTCAAGGCGAGCTCACCTTGTCCGGCCGGGACCGGCGCGTGCAACATGAACTACGGGGACGGTCGCGTCGAGTTGCATTCACCCCTCGCCGTGGACGAGCACGAGCTCGTTCACTCATATGCAGCATCGCTGGGCCGCCCGCCGCCATTCTTGACAGAGGGGCTGGCGGTGAGCTTGAGCTGCAACCCGAGTGTCGAAAGCGAGTACGGCGTCGTCGACAAGAGCCGCTTTCCGCTGAAATCGTCTTGGACCAGCGTCTACGATCTGTCGGACCCGACCGACCGAGTATCGTACGTCGAAGCTGGGATGCTGACGACTTGGCTCGTGGACCATGTCGGTATGGCAACCGTGCTTCGATGGTACCAGTCCGTGTCCTCGGGCGCTGCCGCGGCCGAGTTTGCGACCGCTGCGCAAACGGACATCGGCACGTCGCTCGACGATGTGTGGTCGGCCTTGTCGAAAGCGCCTTCGCGCCGCCCGTGTTTGAACGTCTCCTCTTGTACGGTCTCCGACCCCTCGGTCGATGCGACGGCGCGGAGCGCACCTGCCGAAACCGTTCCGAG